>Ga0207428_10000171_pt1 | contig 90460 bp, 75 predicted proteins | sample RhiMethybrSRZTD1_FD_187600 | JGI IMG/M metagenome (GOLD analysis project Ga0207428, IMG submission 187600) | Populus rhizosphere microbial communities from Tennessee, USA - Rhizosphere MetaG P. TD hybrid SRZTD1 (SPAdes) (version 3) | ecosystem: Host-associated > Plants > Roots > Rhizosphere >... | reverse complement strand
CCCGTCTGCGTGTACAACCACAAGGAGTGGGCGCGCGACTTCGAGGGATTCGAGACCGGGCTCTTCCCGCAGGTCGTGATGCCGGACTCGCCGCCCCCCGTGGACCTGCCCTCCCACGAACGCCGTTCGTACGAGCCGCTGGCCCGCGCGCGCCGGGAACATCTGCAATCAGGAGAAGGAGACCATGACTCACGTCACGCCTGACGGTACGAAACCGCGAAGGCCCGGCATGGGATGGACGTGGGTGCTCGCCACTCTCGTCGCCACCTCCATGTTCGTCTGGGTGGCCATCCCCGTCTTCCTGATCATGCCGTTCAAGCCCCAGACACCCCTGGGCGTGGCGCTGTCCTTCGAGCTGCGACAGAAGGCGGCCCTCGTGACGCTCGTCGGCGCGATCCTGCTCTTCGCTCTCCTCGTGCGGCTGGCGCGAAACGCCACGCGCTGGTGGCAGTGGCCGCCGATCGTCGTGCTCGCGGCCCTGGGCGCCGGGCCCACGTGGTTCGCGCGCCAGAACCACTTCGAGTGGATGTTCAACCCGCTGCCGGACCCGACCTACGCCCCGGCCACGCTGGTGGACTTCGTGGACGATCGCGACATGGTCGTGGCCGTGGAGATCGGCGGGGACGCCGTGGCCTGGCCCGTGCGCCAGATGGCGTATCACCACATCGTGGAAGACAGGGTCGGAGGTGTGCCCGTCGTCAGCACCTATTGAACGCTGTGTCACACCGCTCTGGTCTGGGAGCGGACGATCGACGGGCGATCATTGGATTTCCGGTTGTGGGGGATCAACAACCAGAACTTCATCATGCGCGACGAGCAGACGGGCTCGTGGTGGCAGCAGGTGACGGGAGAGGCCATCCAGGGCCCGCTGAAGGGGCGGCGGCTGGCCGCGGTGGTGCACGACGAGGTCTCGTTCGGCATCTGGAAAGGCGAGCGGCCGGGCGGCCGCGTGCTCCGGGCGGATCCGAAGCACAAGGACGACTACGAATCCGCGGACTGGGAGAGGCAGATGAAGCGGGTCCGCACCGTCACGCCGGTGAAGTCGAGTGACCCGCTGGCGCCGCGCTCGACGATCGTCGGCGTCGCGCTGAACGGCAAGGCCAGGGCCTATCCGTTCCCGCGCCTGCGCGCGCAGACCCCGGTCCTCGACGTGCTGGGCGGGGTTCCCATCGTGCTCGTGATCGGCGACGACCAGAAGTCGATTCGCGTCTTCGACAGGACGCTCGACGGCCGGACGCTCGAGCTGATGGCCAAGGCCGGCGCGCAGCCCCTGCGCCTGCTCGATGCGGAGACGGGAAGCGAGTGGGACTTCAGCGGCCGCGCGCTGAGCGGCCCCCTGGCCGGCCGCCAGCTCACCAAGGTGAAGGCGCTCAAGGAATACTGGTTCGACTGGAAGATCTACCAGCCCGCGACCACCGTCTACGCCCGGGGGGCTTCACTCTCGCGCTGATGCGCCCCGGAGTCCGGCCCGAGCGGGCGCGCTACTGCTGCTTGCCGCGCATCATCCCGCCCAGCATCCCCATGCCCAGCCGGGCGATGTCGTCGATCGCGCTGCCGTCGTGATTCTGGTCGAGCATCTGGGAGAGGAAGTCGGTGGCCTGCGGCGACTGCTGCTGCACGTGGGCCTGCGCCCCGCCGAGGATGTCCGCGATGTCGCTTCCACCGTCCTGCTGGCGCGCGCGCCCGAGCGCAGCCATCACGATGGGAGCGAGCATCACGAGGAGCTTTCCGACGGCGGCGGCGTCGAGGCCCGTGGCTCCGCCGATCCCGCTCTGCACGGAGTCCCGGCGTCCGCCCAGGATGTTTCCCAGGATCGCGGCGCCGGCCCCGCCCTGGCCGCCGCCGAGCAGGCTGCCGAGGCTGTCCAGCAAGCTGCCGTCATGGTCCCGGGTCACGGCCGTCTCCAGGGCGTCCGCGCCCTGCGGATCGGCCGCGTTGCGCGACAGCGCGCTCACGAGCACGGGGATGGCGAGTCCCACCGCCTTCTGCGTCGTGGCGCGGTCGGTTCCCAGGCTGTTCCCGATGTCGTCGATGGCCTCCGAGCCCAGCGCCTGGTCGAGGATCTGCATCAATGCGGACATGTGTTCCACCCTTCGTGTCGGGGGACGGAGGTGTCCACCCGTACCGTCACATCAACTGGTGTCACGACGGGGCGAGACACCATACCGCGGAAACCGCGTTCCGGTTGCGTTTTTCTGCAGCGGTGCGAGCGGATCAGGGCAGCGGTTCAGAGGCTCCGGAGGGCGGCTCGACCCTCACGCCGGCCGCGGGATCGCCGTACCGCGTGGGTCCCGACCCCCACACCATTCACACGTTCCAGACGCAGCCGGCCGCACGGTAGGCGGCCGTCTCGACCTGGAAGTGTAAGCACGCTCACAGCGTGCATTTTTTGTTTGCAACGCCGCTACGCATTCGGATACAAGCGTCTAGCGGCCGCGTGAGGGCCGCACGTGCTCCGCGCTGAACCTCCCTCCCTGATCGTCCTGCGGAGCCCCTGAATTCGCCCGCGCCGGCGCACTCGGTCTGACGATCCTCTGCCGGCGGCGAGGGGCGCAGATTCTCTGGTCGTAAGAGCACTGAAGGAGTGTGAGCCATGAAGCGTCCCTCCACGCTTTTTGCTCTCGCGGGATTCCTTTGGGTCGGCCCCGGGCCGAACAATCCCGTTTCCCTGAAGCCGTCTGCCGTATGCGTCGAGTTGCAGACCGACGCCGGAAGCGTCGAGTTCGTCGCTACCGGCTGGCCCAGCGCCTTGAAGATCCACGGCAAAGGCACCGGACCGGCCGGGACCCTCACCGTCACCGATCACGACGTCACCGGCTCCGTCGCCGTGGACCTGGCCAGCCTGCAGACGGGCATCAGCCTGCGGGACCGCCACCTGAAGGAGGAGTACCTGCACGTCGATCGCTATCCGCAGGCGCGCCTCACCCTCTCGCACCTGGACATCAGCCGCTTGCCGGAAGGAGCCACCTTCGGGGCCGTGGCCATCCCCTTCGAGGGGACGCTGCTGCTGCACGGTGTCGAGAAGCCGGTGAGCGGCCAGGCCAAGGTGAGCCGCAACGACTCCCGCGTCGCCGTGAGCGCGCAGTTCTCGATCAGCCTCGGCGATTTCGGGGTCGGGGTGCCGAAGTACATGGGGATCACCGTGGCGGAGAAGGTGGACGTGAAGGCCGCCTTCTCCGCGGCGGTGGGGCTCACCCGTGACGTGGCGAGGCGCTAGCCGGACCGCTCCTCTCTCGCTCATCTTCGTCGTCGCCTCCGCCCAGGTGGCACTGGCGTTCCCCGGCTCCGTCCGCTGGGGATACGCCAACTGCAGCACGTGCCACTACAACGTGGCGGGCGGGGGAATCCTCACTCCGTACGGCCGTCAGCTCTCGCGGGAGCTGCTCAGCACGTGGAGTGGGGAGCGAGAGCCGGAGTTCGCCTACGGAAAGCCGTCGCTGCCATCCTGGCTCGCCCTCGGCGGCGACATCGAATACCTCGCCCTCTCCAAGGCGCACGGAGGCGCCGTCCGGCTCGTACAGGCCGATCTGGAGGGCGCGGTCACCCACGGACGCCTGCTCGCCGTGGCCACCATCGGCACCGGTGCCGATGCTTCCGACGCCACGGGCGACGGCCTGATGAGCCGCCGCCACTACCTGCAGCTCACACTGACCCCGTACCTGTCCGTGCGCGCCGGGCGTTTCCTCCCGAGCTACGGCGTGTGGAACGGCGACGCCTCGACCGCTACGCGCCGCGGCCTGGGCCTCGACCACGACACGTACAACGTGGAAGCCAACTGGATCACGGAGAGGTTCAACGCTTCGCTCACCGGAATCGTCGCCGGTGCCGGCGGCGGCCCGAACGAAACAGGCGGGGCCGCGACCGCCGGTGTGTTCTTCGCCGGAAAGAACAAGGTCTGGCTCAGCTACATGAGCCGGCACGGTCCGGGCCTCGATCGCGAGGCGGCCGGGCTCTCCGCGGTCTTCGGGATCGGGCACCGGGCCTACCTCCTGGCCCAGGCCGACCTGCAGCACCTTCGCCTCGAGGGGGCCGAGCCCAACGTCTCGGAGGCGTTGGACACCAACCTGTGCTTCGCCCGCGAGACGGTGAAAGGGCTCTACGTCCTGCTGACGGACGAGATGACGCGAGGACACCCCGGACAAGCCGGCCGGCTGAGCCACAGCTACGGAGCGGGGCTACGCTGGTTCCCGCGCCCGCATCTCGAGCTCCAGGCGCGCTGGCGACGGCGGGATCGCGAGGCCGTGTCCCCCGAGTACATGGACGGATTCTCGGCTTTCGTCCATTTCTACCCCTAGCCGTCCGACGGCGCCTCCGCTACGGCGGGGTCAGGTGCACCAGGTCGAGGCCGTCGACGCGCGCGTCGCCGATCCGCACCGCCCAATGGAGATGAGGCGCCGTCACGCGCCCGGTGGCGCCGACGAGGCCGATCACCTCGCCGGCGTCCACCACCCGGTCCGGTTGCACGCGTGATTCGCTCAGGTGGCCGTACAGGCTGAAGACCCCGAGGCCGTGGTCGAGGACGATCGTGCGTCCGGAGAAGAAGAGGTCCGCGTCCAGCACGACGCGTCCCCGCTGCATGGCGTGGATGGGCGTGCCCGCCGGTGCGCCGAGGTCCACGCCCGTGTGCGGTGAGCGCGGCTGGCCGTTCAGGATCCGGCGGCGGCCGAAGCTCGACGAGCGGCGGCCGTCTTCGATCGGGACCTGGAACGCGCCCTGCCAGAGCCGCTCCGCGGTGCGGACCCGGAAGACGGCCGCGAGCTGCGAGGCTTCCCGCGCCGCTCGCGCTTGATCGGCCGGGCTCAGCTCGACGAAGCGCTGCGGCACGGTGAGGCGGTCCTCCTCGAACGTGCCCGCCTTGATGGAGACGACGACCGCGCAGGTGGCGCCGAGGCCGCGCTGGACGAGGACCCGCGCGTCGCCGGGCCGCTGGTCCAGATCGATGCCGACGAGGGCGCGCCAGGGTCCCTGCGTGTCGTCGCGCCAGAAGGGCAGCGCCTTCCCCTGCCATGTCGCCGCCGGCTCGCGCGTCCCGGCTTCCGTTTCCAGCTCGAGCAGAACGACCCCGCCCTGCGGCGCCGCGGAAGTGCTGACGCGCGCCCGCGACGGATCGCAGTCCGCGGGAGGCGCAGCCGCGGCCAGCGTGAAAGCGAGGAGGGCGAGCGAGGCTAGGCCTGCACTTCCTGGGGCTGAGGCGCCGGACGCGTGCGGCCGGCCAGGTTCGCGACCGCCGCCACCAGCTCGGCGGGCCGCACGGGCTTGGCGAGCTGGAGCTGGAAGCCGGAGAGCAGCGCCCGTGTGCGGTCGCCCGCCCCGAACGAAGCGAGGGCGGCCGCCGGCGTCGCGCCTCCTTCCTCCGCGGGCAAGGCGCGGATCTTCTGGATGAGGGAGTCCTCGTCCGCGTCGGCCAGCTCGAGATCGAGGAGCAGGACGTCGGGCCGCAGCTCGGCCAGGACGGCAAGCGTCTCCTGGACCGAAGACAGGGCGGTCACGCGGGCGCCGCGCTTCTGGAGGATCGTGACCACGGTTTCCCGCGCCTCGTCGGCGTCCATGACCAGGACGGCCAGGCCTTCGAGCGAGGGGATGCGGCCGCCGCTCGATTCCAGGTCCGCCGCGGAAATCCGGGGCTCCGGGCGCGCCTCGCCGGGGCGCAGCGCCTTGATGGGCAGGCGCACGGTGAAGACGGCCCCCGGACCGGGATCCCGGTTGGCGGCGGCGATGGTGCCCTCGTGCAGCTCGACGACCTTGCGCGCGATGGCCATGCCCAGCCCGAGTCCGCCCTTCCCGCGGTTGACCTCGCCCGTGGCCTGGCGGAACCGCTCGAACACGTGGGGCAGGAACGCGGGCGGAATGCCGGGGCCCGTGTCCTCCACCGTCGCGACGACCTGGCCCTCCGCGGCCTGGACGCGCACGGACACCGTGCCGCCGGACGGCGTGAACTTGATCGCGTTCGTGAGCAGGTTCCAGAGGACCTGCTGAAGACGGGCGGGATCTCCGGTCACGGGGCCGGCCTCCGCGTCCACGTTCGAGGTGAGAGTGACGTCTTTGGCCTCCGCCAGCGGGCGAACGGTCTCGAGCGCGGCCCGGATCACGGCCACCGGCTCCACCGTCTGCATCTCGACGCGCATGGTGCCAGCCACGATCCGGGAGACGTCCAGCAGATCGGTGATCAGGCGCATCTGCGCGCGGGCGTTCCGCAAGATGGCGTCGAGGGCGCGGATGGACGTCGTCTCGTCCACCTTCTCGTCGCGGAGCACGTGCGCCCATCCGAGCATGGCGCTGAGGGGAGTGCGCAGCTCGTGTGCGACGGTGGCCAGGAACGCGTCCTTGAGACGACCGGCCTCCCGCAGGCCATCGCCGTCGCGCTGCAGCTCGCTCGCGCGGCGCTGCGCCTCGGCGAGATCGGCTTCGAGGCGTTCCCGGTCGCGCGCGTGGTCCAGCCCGGCGGCGGCACGGGCGGCCAGGCTCTGGGTGAGCCAGGACAGGGCGGCCCCGACGACCAGGAAGACGACGAGTTGCCACCACTGCGCGGGCGCGGGGGGCGCGGTCACGAACAGGCCCAGCACGAGGACGCCGCCGAACACGGTTGTGCTCAGGCCCGACCACAGACCGCCATGGCGGGCGCTGATCACGACCGCAATCGTGAAGAGCAGGTACGCGGACTCGGCGCCGGCCCAGGGCGCCAGGAGCCGGCCGAGCCCGGCGGCGGCGATCACGGCGAGGACGCTGAAGGCCCAGGGGGGGAGACGGGGTGGCACGGGCGGGGTCAGTGCCATCGATCCTCCATTCGGACCACTATACGCACCTCCTGCGATACTTTGGGCCACGCGAGGTGCGATCACGATGCAGGTTTCCAATCCCGAGGTGACGCTGCGCCCCGCCATCGCCGGCGACGTCGACGCCATCGCCGAGGTCTGGCACCAGGGCTGGCGGGACGGACATCTCGGTCACGTTCCCGACGCCCTCCTTCCGCACCGCGGGCTCGTCCATTTCCGCGAGCGCGTCCCGCCGCGTATTCCGACCACGACCGTGGCCACCATCGGCTCGACCGTCGTGGGCTTCGTGACCGTGCACGAGGACGAGGCCGAGCAGGTCTACGTGGCGGCGAGCGCGCGCGGCGGAGGCGTGGCCAACACGCTTTTGCGGCATGCGGAACAGGTGATCGCGGAGCGGTTCGACACCGCCTGGCTGGCCGTCGCGAACGGCAACGCCCGCGCCCGCCGGTTCTACGAGAAGTGCGGATGGCGGGATGCCGGCGGCTTCGACTACGGCGCCGAGATCAGGGGCGGCACGATCCCCGTCCCCTGTCGCCGGTACGAGAAGCGCGTCCGCTGAGCGCGCTCAGAACCACGCGGGCGAGCAGGTGGCGCGGTAGGACGAGTCGCCTCTCCGGAGGTAGCCGGACGACCACATCAGCTTGTACTGCTCGCTCATCTCGTTCGTCCGCTTGACCGCGATCTCGAGATCCGCGTCCACCACGGCGCAGAGGTGCGCGCCGTCCGCGATCTCCTTCACGACCTCGTCGAAGAACCCGTCGATGTCCTGAACCCAGAAGCCGCCCGCACCGGCGCGCCGGTCGCGGTCCACCAGCTCCGGATGACGGTCCACGACGCGGTTGATCGCGGCATCGACCTCACTCAAGAAGAGGGGCGCCGTGCGGGGGCAATGCTCCTCGAGCCCGTCGCCGGTGCCGGCGCCGACGCCGCAGGCCACGCGTGGTGTGCTGGGCGTGGGCGCGGGGACGGGGGTCGGGGCGGGTGTGGGCGGAGTCTCGAGCACGGGCGCGGCCGGAGTATGCGACCCGCACGCGACGAGAACGAGGGCGGCGGCGAGGACGTAGGGCCGGAACGGCATCGGTCGATTCTAGCGCTCGAACTCCTCCACGAGCTTCCGCGGGGCCTGGCACCGCCAGGCGTCCACGATGAGCCTCCGCAGCAGGGGCCGCGTCACCTTCGGCAGGCGGACGAGGACGGCGGGGAAGCCGTTGTAGTGCGGCTCGGTGAAGAAGACGTCGGGATCGCCGGCGAGCAGCGCCGCCTTCTCGGCCTGATCACGGACGCGCACGGCGAGCACGGTGGGGCAGGGCGTCCGCGCCTTCTTCGGGTCCTTCCGCTCCAGCCAGACCCACACGAATCCCTTCTGCTTGCCCTTGTTCTCGACGCTGAAGGCGAACCGGTCCGTGCCTTCCGTCGTCCCGGGCAGGGTGAGCGCGATGCGGCGCACGTCGGCTTGAGTGGCCATCGCCCCGCTACGCCGTCGCCGTCCGCGCCTCGCCGCGGCGCCGGGCCACGATCAGCGTGAGGTCGTCCTGCTGCTCGTGCGGGCTGAACGAGCGAACCTCGTCCACGAGAAACGACAGCAGGGACTCGGGTGTCCGGTCTCCGTGGCGGCGCAGCGCGTCCACGAGGCGCTCCTCGCCGAACTCCTCGCCCGCGTCGTCGAAGGCTTCCGTCACGCCGTCGGTGTAGAGGGCCAGGAGGTCGTCGGGATCCAGGTGCGACTCGCCGACCGAGCACTCCCATTGCCGGAAGAGTCCGAGGACGGTCGAGGTTGCGGCCAGGCGGTCGAGGGTCCCGTCGCGCCGCAACACCAGCGCGCAGAGGTGGCCGCAGTTCACGTAACGCAGCGCGCCCGTCGAGTCGTGGTAGTCGGCGAAGAAGAGGCTCGCGAAGGCGCCCTCCGGCGAGTTCTCGCAGAAGAGGTGGTTGACGGACTGGAGCAGGCGCCCCGTGTCGACGGCGAACGCCACCTGGCTGCGCAGGTTGGCCTGGAGGTTCGCCATGAGGAGGGCCGCCGCCATGCCCTTGCCCATCACGTCCCCGATGACGAGACCGAGGCGATCGGGTCCGAGAGTCAGGAAGTCGTAGTAGTCCCCGCCCACCGCGTGGGCGGGGAAGCAGACACCTGCGTAGTCGAGCGAGCTCAGTGCGGGCCGGGACTGCGGGAAGAGCCGGGCCTGGACCTGCCGCGCGATGGTGAGCTCGTGCGCGGCGCGGCGCTCCGCTTCCAGCTTCCCGGCCAGGGCGCGCCGCCCTGCCTCCACGGCGTGGGTGACCTCGTCGAAGCTCACGAGGGAGAAGGTGTTCCCGTCCACGTCGCGGAAGCGCGCGGAGACGCTGCCCCAGACCGGCGCCTCTTCGCCCAGGAGCCGCGGCGTCTTCGGGGGCGATGCGGGAGCGGGCTCGTATTTGATGCGCCGCAGCCGCGGCGAGGTCAGGAAGCGGACTCCCTTCCGGGACCACTCGTGGAACCGGCCCATCACGTCCGCGGTGATGAGGACGACCTGCGTGGCGCGGCCGATGAGCTTGTGCTCGACCGACTTCGGCCGTGGCGCGACGAGGGTCAGGATGGTATCGCCGTCGGGCGGCGAGACGGCGACCCAGCGCTCTCCGGACTGCAGCCGCGTGTCGATGACGAGCCGGAAGCCGAGCTGGTCGAGATAGAAGTGGAGGCTGCGGTCGAGATCGTGCACGAAGATGCGCACGGCATGGATGCTGAGGAAGGACTCGGCGACGCCGGAAGCGGGGGCCGAGCCGGACGAGTCGCCGGCCATGGCCGGAATTCTATGACGCCGGCCGCCGGGCTTGCGCGCTGCTCTGGAAGTTGACGCTGATCCTTGGCTCCTGCGTGCCCGGAGTCTTGGGCACGCCGTGGACCCAGTCCTGCTGGCAGCGGCCGCCCATCACGACGAGATCACCCGACGCGGGCGAGAAGCCGACGGACGCGCCGCCCTGCCGGGGCTTGATCAGGAATCGCCGCGTGGCCCCGAGGGTGAGCACGGGGACGATGCATTCCGGCTGGCGGCACGAGAAGCGGTCGCGGTGCCAGCCCGTGCTGTCGCGCCCGTCGCGATACAGGTTCAGCCACAGGCTGTCGTAGCGGACGCGGTAGTGTCTCGACAGGACGTCCGCCATCTCGGCCAGGGGCGGCGGAGCGTCCTGCATTCGCCCGTACTCCGCGGTCAGCCGTGGCTCCAGGAAGGTCTTGTCGAAGAGCCGCCGGTAGTGCTCCTTCCAGGGCACCTCGGTGCGCAGGCGCGTGAACAACGCGTCCGCGCCGGAGAGCCAGAAGGGCACGATCTCGACCCAGGAACGAGGATCGAGCGCCGTCCGCGTCGCGGTGTGGAAGCCGGCGTCGACCGAGATCGCGCCTCTGCTCGTGAACAGGTTCGCCTGCGCCGGGGTACCCAAGCTGCCGACCTCCTTGCCTGGAGCCCAGGGTAGAGGACTCCGGGGAGGCGATCTTGGCGAATATTGCGGTCGTCTATGGCGGCGAAGGCCGTTCGCTGGGGACGCCGAGCTTCTGGAGCGCTTGGGCCGAGCTGCGGTTGGCCGCGTCCAGGGAGAGGGCGATCCTGTAGTTGGCAATGGCCTGCGCTTTGTCGCCGCCGGCCAGGTAGGCCTCACCGAGGCTGTCGTACGCGTTGCTCGACCGCGGATACGCCTCCACGTTCAGCTGGAATACGCGGATCGCATCCTCGAGCCGGGCCGCGCGCATGAGGTCGTAACCGAGTGTGTTCAGCTCGCGCTCCGCGAAGTTGTAGGCCGCCGGTTGCGCCGCCTTGAGCTCGTGATACTGGCGGACGGCCGCGTCGATGCCGTGCGACGCGATGGCGCCCGAAAGCGCCTGTTCGATCGACGTGCGGCGGTCGTACGCGGTCTTGATTTTCGGCACCCAGGACCCCATGGTGGCCCCGAAGATCCCCGCGCCCATCGCCACGGTCAGGACCAGGAGGGCGGCGGCCATGGCGAGACGTCCGGTGGCACCGGATCGCTCGGCGCGCAGATAGAGCTCCAGGACGGTCAGCGGGACGAGGTATGAGCCGTAGACCAGGAAGGTGATGAAGGGCCCCTGGCCCGTCCGCGGATCGAAGCCGACCGGACCCTTTAACAGGAGGAGCGACAGCATCAATCCGACGCGGACGAACCAGACGCCGCTCACCACCAGGAACAAGCGAAGCGCCCATCGGCGATGCGTCTTGAAATCGCGCCCGATCGCGGAGCGCAGCGCCATGGCCGCGCAGATCATGATCAGCACGGCGTTGAGGCTGACGCCGAGCTTTTGCGTGAGGTCGTTCACGCTCCCGCGGACCCACAACATGTGCAGGCCGGCCAGGCTGACCGCGAAAGCGGCCAGCATGTAGAGCCGGCCGTTCCAGCGATGAAGGGAGGGGGCGCGGTGCCGGACCCGTGGGATCAGTTGGAGCGCCCCGCTCAGGATGATGAACACGGCCGCGAAGAGATGGACCGCGACGGCCACGTTGCCGACGGTGTCGCCGGCGACATACCCATGCGGCATGAATCGGTTCCACGCCGGGAGATTCCCGCGTACCACCGCGCTCGTAAAGAAGGACGCGACCGCGAAGGCGAAGACGAGCTGGCCGGCGACGGCGGTCAGGTACCAGAGGCGGGCGGCCGTGGGCAGGGCGGCGTCCGCGAACGACGTCGCCCTCGACGAAAAGCGATGGGTCAAGACCGCAGTGGTCATACCGTCCTCCTCCGAATCGGCGAGAACCATTCGCCAGGCAAGCGCCGTTGCCGGAACGAGACGCGCGCGAGCCAGAAGAACATGACGACGAGCACGAGCAGCACCGGGATCGGTCGCAGAGGAGAGCCACGGAGGAACGCGGGCAGCCGCTGCGACGGACCCAGGAAGAAGGACGCGGTGGCGATGAACATCGCGAAGCACATGCGCCAGAGATGCCGCTTGATCCGGAATCCCCCCTGGGTACCCCAGGAGCGCATCACCCGCAGGTCGCCGAGGGTCGCCAGCGCGGCCACCGTGCCGAACATGAAGTAGACGGGGGGCGGGATGCCCTGCATCTTGCCGGTGGCACTGCGTACGGCGGCCACCCCGAGCGTCAGCGCCGTGAGGCCGACCGTCAGCGCGGCCAGCATGGCCACGGCGTCGATGCGCTGGAACTCGAGAGTGGGGCGCCGCACGGCGAGCAGCGCGGTCAGGACCAGGTAGAAGGTCAGGACGCCGGCCATGACGTTGCCGACATTGAGGTGTACGACCGACATCACCGCGCCCGTGGACGACATGACGAGCATGGCGTAGACGAAGAGGATGCCGGCCTGGCGATGGAGCTTCCCGCCCTTGAGGGCGTAGAGCGCGACCGCACCCGCGATCAACGCCGAGAGGCCGGCCAGGACGTGGATCAGCTTCATACCTGACCCTGGGCCAGGAGGCGCAGGCTGAACATCGAGAAGCCGAACATCCCGACGGCCATCAGGGCCGTGAGAACGACCAGGCCGCCTGCCATCGCGAACCGCCCGCCAGGTCCCGCCTTGTGCTGCGCGTACAGGTACAGCTCGAGGACGGCGAGCGGCAGCAGGTAGCAGGCGAAGTCCGCGAAGTAGAAGAACGGTCCGCTGAAGCCCGCCTTCACTCCCACCGCTCGATTGAGGAGGAACCACGCGAAGACGCCCACGCGGATGAACCACTGCGCGTTGGCCACGAGGTAGAGGCGGAGGGCCCAGCGGCGATGGACGGACACATCGCGGCGCAGCGCCGCCCGCCAGGCGAGGGCGGCGAAGGCGAGGATCAGGACGGCGTTGAGGCTGGTGGAGACCTTGCCCACGACGCTGGGATTGGCGCCACGCACCCAGATCATGTACAGACCGGACAGGCTGAGTCCGACCGCGGTCACGAGGAAGACGCGCCCGTTCCAGCGGTGGAAGGCCAGGGCACGCGCCCGGATCTGCGGCACGATCTGGAGGGCCCCGCCGAATGCGATCACCGCGGCCAGCAGTGCGTGCGTCGCGAAGGCCAGGTTGCCCGCGGTGTCGCCCGCGACGTAGCCCTTGAAGAGCAGGCGATTCCGCGTCCAGGCCTGGAAGTTCCCCGTCAGCGTCGAGGGGCCATAGAAGGCGAGGAGGTAATACAGGAAGACCCACTGGCCGATGACGGCCGTCACGAACCACAGGCGCGCCGCTCCGCGCAGCGCGGTGTCCGCCGTCGAGGTCACGACCGCGCCTGCTCGCGCCACCGCTCGGCGTTCACGCCCTTGACGAGCAGCCACAGCGTCAGGGCGCCCTCTCCGATGAGGCCGGGGAAGAGGACATACGGGTACAGAAGGCTCGAGAGCGAGGGCGAGAAGAAGGACAGCCAGCCCAGACCCGCAAACGCGAGCAGGGGAGCCAGGAAGCGCGGCAGGAACGTCGCTCTCGCGACGAGGTAGGCGAGCAGGAGGCAGTAGAAGCCGAACAGCGCCAGGCTGTTGACCCGGAACGGGAGGAGATGGAGCGGGGCCAGGACCCCGATCGCGACTCCCGTGAGGCTCACCGCGGCCGCGAGGAGGGAGAGACGCCGGCTCACCGGCTTGAAGAGGCCGTAGAAGAGCAGCGTCACCGCAATGTAGGAGACGCCGGCGGTGAGGCCGGCGGCGGCGCCCAGCGGTCCGCGCACGACGAGAGCCGCGGATCCCGTCACGAACGTGAGCAGGTAGAAGGCTCCGGCAATCCTGGCCAGGCGGCGCGGGGACGACTCGGCGATCGGTGCGATCACGGCAACGGTGCTCATGGCGGCTTCTCCTTGCGAGAGGGATCGAGTCAGGGGCGCATGCGGGTCAGATCGGCTCGCGACGACGGCGGACGCGGACGGCGGCGAAGAGGAAGAGGGCGGCGAAGAGCAGCCCGGCCCAGAGACCGGGCGTGGTGAGGAGCTTGCCCGGGGTCATCGCCGCCAGCGGCTCGACCGCGGTCCCCTTCACGCGGGTCACGAACCCCTGCGTGAACCAGCCGGCCAGGCGCCAGGCCAGCCAGCGGCCGAAATACGAGCTCTGGAAGGCGATCCGCTCGAACACCGCGATCGCGAGCGGCGGCAGCACGGCCCAGAGGATCGCCGAGCGCCGCGCCCAGGCGGAGACGAGCAGGAGCCAGCCGTAGAGCGGCGCGTGCCAGAGCGAGGTCGCGGCCAGGGCGTACAGCAGCGCCACCGCCGTCTGGGACACCCTCACGTGCGTCCACAGCGTCGCCAGGCCGGGACCGTTGCCGGCGAGGACGAGGGTGCTCAGGGCCAGGATGAACACGTGCGCGGCCACGACGACGGCGAAGACGACCAGGGGCAGCACCACGAGCGGGATGCTCGCCTTCGCGAGGACGGCCGTGCGATCGGAGACGGGCAGCGATTTCCAGAACAGGATGCTGCGGTCGCGCCGCTCGCCGTGCAGCGCGTCCAGGCAGTAGAAGACGGCCACGATGAACGCGGTCACGAAGACCAGGCCCGCGATCACGTTGTAGGGCATCGTGATCGTGGCGCTCTGGCGGCCCGGATCGAGGGCCTGCAAGGCCTGCACGCGGCGGGGAAGCGTGATCGTGCTGATGGCGTAGCCGAAGAGGAGGACGGCCGCCGCGGCGAGGGGCGCGACGTAGACCGACTTGTTCTCCCAGAGCTCGCGCCGCACGGACCAGTAAAAGGGCCGCGTCGGAGTCGTCATCGCGCCGCTCCTTGCCCCGCACCGGTTTGATTGCCCATGACCGCGACGAAGACGTCCGCGATGCTGGGCGTACGCACATCGCCCAGGGCGGCAAGCTGCGCGCGGTCCGCGTTCTCGAAAAGGAAGATGCCGCGGCCGAAGAGCTGTCGCTCGTGGATCGGCCTCAGCGCCTGGGCGGCGGCCAGGTGTTCAGGTGCCACCAGCACTTCCTGGTAGCGCGCCTCGAAGGCCTCCATCGTGCAGTCGAGGACGATGCGGCCGCGCTGGATGAACATGAGGTCGGTGAGGACGTGCTGGATCTCCTCGACCTGGTGCGTCGTCACCACGATGGTGCGGCCGTGGTCGAAGTAGTCGCTCAGCAGCGAGTCGTAGAACTGCTTGCGGTACAGGATGTCGAGGCCGAGGGTGGGCTCGTCCAGCACGAGCAGCCGGGCATCGATGGCCATCACGAGGGCAAGGTGGAGCTGGGCCACCATGCCCTTCGAGAGCTCGCGGACCCGGCTCGTGCGCTTGATGTCGGTACGGGCCAGGAAAGCTTCCGCCTTCGCCCGATCGAACCGCGGGTGCACGCCCGCGACGTAGTCGAGGGCCTGGGTCACGCGCAGCCAGCGGGGGAGCACCGCGACGTCGGCGATGAAGCACACCTCGCGCATGAGCTGGTCGCGCTCCGTCCAGGGATCGCGGCCCAGCACCTTCAGCTCTCCCTGGTAGGGAGTGAGGCCGAGGATGGCGTTGAGCGCGGTCGTCTTGCCCGCGCCGTTGGGACCGATGAGGCCGAGGATGCGCCCCTCTTCGACGCGCAGGTCCAGGCCGTCGAGGGCGATGGTCGCGCCGAAGGCCTTGCGGAGGCCGCGGGCTTCGATGACGGTCATGGCTTGGGCTCCTCCGGTTCGAGCAGGTCTTTCGCGCTGAGCCCGAGCCGCTGGATGGTCGCGCGGACTCGCGGCCACTGCTCCGCGAGGAACCGCTGGCGCTCGCCCTGAAGCAGCAGGGAGCGCGCGCCGGCGTTGATGAACATGCCGAGACCGCGCCGGCTCTCGACGAGCTGCTCCTCCACGAGCTGCTGATACCCCTTCAGGACCGTGAGGGGATTGACGCGATATTCGGCCGCCACCACGCGGACGGAGGGGAGCGGATCGCCTTCTTTGAGGACGCCGTCGAGGATCATGGCCACGACACGGTCGCGAAGCTGGCGGTAGATGGGCTGTCCGTCGTTCCATTCGCGATCCGTCATGTATTAGTGATGTAGTTAACTATAACACTATAGATGCAGTCAAGCCTTTTTTCGTGAGCCGAATCGAGAGCGTCTATCTACTTGGTGCGAAAGCGATTGGGCCTATCGCCAGCGCAGGCGAGAGCGGCTGGTGGGGTCGATGGCGACCCATTCGGCATCGCCACGCAGCAGTCCCGAAGCGGCCAGGGATGTGGCGGCGCGCCCCGCGAGGGCCGCTACTTCATTGAGGATGGCGTCGTCCTTCACGACCCCGACCCACACGAGGAAGGGCCCGTCATCGCGCGCCGCGTGCCGTGGGAAGTTGTTCGGACGATCGAGCGACACGAGCACGCCCGCTTCGCGTGCGCCGGCCGCGCGATAGGCGCCGAAGGACTCCTCGGCGCGTCCGGCCAGCGCATCGACCGTCCCCGGCTGCACCGCGAAGACCTGCATCACGACGATTCCGCCGGAGCGCTCCGACGCGACGTCGACGGCCGGGAGCACGTGCAGACCGCGTCCGGGCGCGAGGGGACGCAGGAGCAGGACGTTGCCCGCGTCGAGGAGGCGATCGTTCATCCGCGCCGCGTGCTCCTTCCATAGCGGGCCGCTGTACATCGCCCACAAGCCTTCGGCGCGCGCGTCGTAGCTCGGGAAGCCGCGGAGCCAGGTGAACCAGGTGTCGTTCGTTCGCTCGAGGCCCTGGCCGAAAACGATGCCGCCGATCTGCTGGAAGGCCTCCGGGAAATACGCGTCGAACGTCAGCGCGAAGCGTTCACGCTCGCCGGGCTGGACCTTGTAGCGGCGCAGCTCCACCATCGGAAACTCCTGGGTGGTGACGCCTTCGCTGCGCGTGAACTCCATCGTCCAGTTCGTTTCCCAGGTCTTCCCGCCGTCGGCGGAGAAGGCCTGTTCCCATCGGGGTGTCGGTGTCGTGATGCGGGACCAGATGAAGCGGACGCGGATGGGCCGGCCCTCGAAGACGTCTCCGCCCTCGAAGGTCCCCACATCGCCCGCGAACGAGCCCACCACCGGCGGCTCCAGGACGCCGCGCCGGCTGTCCGCCCAGTAGATCGACCACTCGCCCTTCGCCTTGTCGTAGAAGCGGAACGCCATGCCGGTGAAGCCGCCGGCGAATTCGGTGCGGTACACGTCTTCGTTGCCGACGCCGCCGAGCAGTGGGCGCGCGGTATTGGTGGCTCCGAACTCCTCCCAGGTCGTGGATCCCTTGAGCCGTTCCCGCAGCCGCCGGTTGTGCACGTTCCAGGAGCCCATCAGGAAATCGAAGTCGCGCGCGCCGTCATGCGACGGCGTCTCCGCTCCTTGTACCGCCACGGCCAGCCCGCCCAGCAGCAGCCCGCACAGTCCTGCCATTCGCATGAGGCCTCCATTCACCGCGTGAACGGAGGCTACGGGGGATACAGGACAGAAACCGCCCTAGATCCCCCGCCCCTCGATCAGGTGCGCCGAATCTCGGCGAAGCGGCCCGACCGGTAGTCGGAGAACGCTTGCTCGATCTCCGACTCCGTGTTCATTACGAAAGGCCCGTAGCGAGCCACCGGCTCCCGCAGCGGCTGGCCCGCGAGGAGGAGCAGCCGCGCCCCGGTAGACGCTCCCGAGGGGACGGCCAGCCGCACAGCGCTGCCGGGGCCCAGCAGACCCAGCTCCCCGTCGCGGAGCGACCGACCGTCGCTTCCGATCTCTGCGCTCCCCTCGAAGACGTAGACCAGCGCGTGATGGCCCTCGGCCAGCGGCTGTTCCACGACAGCCCCGGGACGCAGCTTCCAGTCCTGGTAGACGATCGGCGTGCGCGTGTCGATCACGGCCCGCACGCCGAGCGCTTCGCCCGCGATCACACGCACGTCCGCCCTCCCATCGGGGGTCGCCGCCTGCGGAATGCCGGACGCCGGGACCTCCTGGTAGCGCGGGGCCATCATCTTGTCGCGCGCGGGCAGGTTCACCCACACCTGGAAGCCGTGGATGCGCCCTCCGCGCCGTCGGATGTCGTCCGATGGCATCTCGGAGTGCACGACACCGCTCCCCGCGGTCATCCACTGCACGTCCCCGGCGGCGATGGCGCCCCGGTTGCCCGCGGAGTCCTCGTGTTCGAACCGGCCCTCCAGCATGTACGTCACCGTCTCGAATCCGCGGTGCGGGTGATCGGGTGCGCCCTTGGCCTCGCCCGGGCCGTAACTGGCCGGTCCCATCTCGTCCAGCAGCAGGAAGGGATCGACGAGCTCCAGCCCGGCGATGGGGAAGGGCCGGCGGACGACGAAGCCCCCGCCCTCGAGCTGCCGGTGCGCCTTGATCACGCGTTCGACCTTGCGAGTCATGTTCTCCTCTCCATTCGGTTCGTTCAGGCGGTGTGCGGCGCGGCCGACGTGGCCGGTGCCTTGCGGGCGATGAGGGGCACGGCGCCGCCGACGAGACCCGCCAGCAGCGCGAACAGGCCCCACTTGTCTCCGGACCACGAGATCCCCAGCGCGTGATCGAGGGAGAGGGCGCCCGGTCCGGTGAAGGCCAGCGCGACGGCGGCCGCGGCCAGGACCAGGGTGTACTCGTACCCGCCGCTGTGCGCAAAGAAGCCGGCCTTGAGGTGGGCGCTGACCGCGGCCACCAGCATCACGGCCACGACCGCGGCCGCGGCGGCCGGGGTCAGGAAGCCGGCGGCCAGGAACAGGCCCCCGCACATCTCGGCCAGGCCGGCTTGCACGGCATACAGCCGCCCCGGCCGGAAGCCCAGCTGCTTCTCGAAGAACTGCGCGGTGCCGGCAATGCCGTAGCCGCCGAACCAGCCCAACAGCTTCTGCGCGCCGTGCGCGGCCAGGCCCAGCCCGACCACCAGGCGCAAGATCAAGAGTCCGACACTCATGCGACCTCCGTCGTCGATGCTATCCATCGACCAGTTACTTCCCTATGGAAAGTAATAATAGGCCTAAAGGTATCTCCTGTCAAGTTGCTTCCCGTGAGAAAGCCATAGTGGGTTACAATGCAGCAGGATGAGCAAGCGGATCGACCCCCACTGCCAGGCCTACCAGAAGGCCATCGACCTCCTGGCCCGTCCCTGGACGGCGCTGATCCTGAGCCTGCTTCAGGCGGGACCGCTGCGGTTCAGCGAGATCGAGGAGCGCACACGCGGGGTGGGGGCCAAGACGTTGTCGGCGCGCCTCAAGGACCTCGAGGCGCGTGGGCTCGTGGCCCGTGACGTCCAGCCCGGCCCGCCCGTGCGCGTGCAATACACCCTGACCCGGAAGGGACGCGCCTTCGAGCAGGTGGCGGCGGCGATCGAGCGCTGGGGCCGCGAGCTGGTCGCGGCGGACTAGCGCTGTCTCGACGGCCGCGAGGCGGTCAGGCGCCTTCGGCGGCCGCGGCCTCACGCTTCCAGAGAAGCAGGGCCAGCCACACCGCGAACGCCCTGAGGACGAGGGGGAGACGCTCGGCCATCTCGACGCGTGCGTCGCGCTTGTACCAGGCGGTGTGGCGGATTGTGCCCACCTCCTCCGCCCCCTGCCGCAGAACGACGACGTCACTCCAGATGGACCGCTTCGTCAGCGTGTAGTGGTCGCCCTCGAACTCGATCTCGAACTCACACGCGAAGAAGCGCGTCTTGCGGGCGCGCGCGCGTACGGAGCCGTCGTGTTCGAGGAGGAACGGACCGCCCAGGCCTTCCCGCCGCACGCGATATTCGGCGCCGCCGAGCACGAACGTGCCGCGATCGCGCCAGGAGGACAGCCCGAGGTCCGCCAGGTGCTGGCCGTCGGCGTCAAGCAAAGAGTAGTCCCAGGAGTACCACTTCTTCGGGTGTGCGCTCAGCATCGCCGCTCCTCAGTGCCGGCCCGGCTTCGGGGCCGGCTTCAACCGCCCTTCCTCCTGCAGGACCCGGCGCAGGAGGAACTCGACCTGCGCGTTGAGGCTGCGCAGGTCGTCCTGGGCCCAGCGCTGGACAGCGTCCAGCACCGTGGGGTCGATCCGCAGGAGGAAGGGCTTCCGATCGGCCACGGCCTACTGGTAGAGGGTGCCCGTGTTGACCACCGGCTGCGCGTCGCGATCCGAGCACAGGACCACGAGCAGGTTGCTGACCATGGCCGCCTTGCGCTCCTCGTCGAGCTGGACCTGGTTGCTCTCCGCCAGCCGGGCCAGAGCCATGTCCACCATGCCGACCGCGCCTTCCACGATCTTCTGGCGGGCGGCGATGATCGCTCCTGCCTGCTGCCGGCGGAGCATGGCCGCCGCGATCTCGGGGGCGTAGGCCAGGTGGCTGAGGCGGGCTTCCATGACCTGCACGCCGGCCTTGGCCAGCCGCTCCTGGATCTCGTGCTGCAGGTCCTTGGCCACGGCGGCCGTGCTGCCGCGCAGGGACGTCTGATTCTCCTCGTGGGCGTCGTAGGTGTAGCGCGTGGCCAGGTTGCGCACGGCGGCCTCGGTCTGCACCTTCACGTAGTTCTCGTAGTTGTCCACCTCGAAGACGGCCTCCGCGGTGTCCACCACGCGCCAGACGACGACGGCCGCGATCTCGATCGGGTTGCCGTCGTTGTCGTTGACCTTCAGCCGCCCGCTCTCGAAGTTCCGGACGCGGAGCGAGATGTGCCGCTTGCTGTAGAACGGGTTGGCCCAGCGCAGGCCCGCGGTCTTGACCGTCCCCTTGTAGTCTCCGAAGAGCTGCATCACGCGGCCTTCGTTCGGGTTCACGATGAAGAACCCGAAGACGCAGACGACGAGGACGAGCTCGACCGCCAGCCACGCGAGAACCGGCACCAGTGCCTGGTCCTTGATCGCACCGACCACGCCCCAGCCGACGAGGCCGAGGCCGACGAGCAGGAACAACAACATGGGCAAGCCAGGGATCCCGGAACGCTCCGCTTCCCGGATCATGAGCGAGTACCTCCTGAGTGACGAGATGATATCACTCAGATAGCAATACGCAAGCACGGCAGGGAAGGTTCCGGCTCAGCGGTTATTGCATGAACGCATGGAGCTTGCCGCTGAGGTCGCCCGCGTAGACCATTCCGTTCCCGAGGGCGACGGAGCCGGGGAACCCGTAGGCCGTGCGCTCCTTGGGCGTCGGATCCGGACGCGGGACGGGATACCACCAGGCAAGCCCGCCCGTGTGGCGGTCGAACGCCAGGACCGCGCCGCGATGGGGCGCGGAGTAGGGGAGGACGCCCGCCACCGCCTCGTACACCCGGGTCTTCGTCACCGCGGGGCGGCTCCAGGCGCTGCCCAGCGCGTCCGCTTCCCAGATGGATCTCCCCGAGCCCGGCTCCACGGCGAGGACCTTCGCCCCGTCCGACGATCCGACGTAGATCGTGCCGTCGAACACGACCGGCGACGATTCCACCCAGGAGAACCAGAAGTACTTCTTCCACCGCGGAGCGCCCGTCTTCGCGTCGAGCCGCTCGAGGTCGTAGCTGCGGCTGCCCACGATGACGTCATCGCCGAGGACGGCGACGTCCGAGGTGGCCGCGTCGCCCGTGTCGTATTTCCAGGCGACGACGCCGTCGCTCTCGCGCAGGGCGTAGACGTGGCGATCGAAGCTGCCCACGTATACACGCCCGTGCGCCACCGTGGGCGTGGTCGCGATGCTGTCGCCGGCGCGGAACTCCCAGAGGCGATCGCCCCGATCGGCGCCGAGCGCGAGCACCGCGCCGGCGCTCGTCCCGACGTACAGGCGCTTGCCGGCTACGGCGACGGCGGGCGCGCGCGTGTCGTACCGGCTCTTTTCGTCGGAGAGGGGGATCCGGTGGACGGGATCGCTGATGCGGACGCGCCAGCGCTCCACGCCCGTCTGCGCGCTCACGCGGTAGAGGAAGCCGTCGTCGGACGGCACCAACACGTCCGTGCCCACGAACGCCGCTCGGGAGCGGATGGCGCCGCCCGTGGGGAACGTCCAGGCCGAGCGACCGGTACGCGCGTCCACGGCGTGCAAGCGTCCGTCGTCGCCGCCCACGAACACGCGCCCGTCGCGAAAGGCGACGTCCGCCCAGAGGGGGGCGCCCAGATCCACGCTCCACGCGGGTTGCTTGACGGGCGCGCTCGGCTCCGGGCGCGGCGGCAGCGCGAAGGACTCCACGCGCCGCAGCGTCATGTGCGGCTGATAGCGCGGGACGAAGTCCTTCGGGAGCGTCGAGGTCAAGGTCTGGGCGGCAGCGTCGTAGTCGAGGACCAGGCCGCCGGCCTCGATGCGCGTGCCGACTCGCTTCGCCGGGCCCAGGCCCGCGCGGCCGTGGAAGGCAGGGACGATCACGATGGTACGCACCTCGTCGCCCTTGCGCTCGAACTGGAACGCGATGGGCGCGGTCAGGCCGTCGTGCTCGATCTCGCCCGCCCAGGTGCCGAGGATCTCGTCGATAGCGGCGGGGGGCGGGCTGGTCGGCGCCGCCGTCTGCGCGGTCACCAGGGACGCGGCGAGGACGAACTTCGGGAACAGGGTCATGGGGTGATGGATACCCGAGCGGCCACCCCGTGCGCTTCCGGAAACGTGCGCGCGCATAGAATCGATCGTGCGAGCGCTCGTCCAAGCGGTTGAAGCAGGAGAGCCGGTGCTCGGCGGATGCGCGCGCCTGCGCCCGCTGCACCGATCGGCGCTCCTGAGCGTGGACCTGTGGCGTTGCGTCGAAGACGGCGACGGCCTGCGCGCGGAACGGGCCCATGCCGCGCCCGTCCTCACGGTGCTCCTCTCCGGAGCCTCCGCCCTCCAGGAGGGTAGGCGTACCGTCATCGTCGAGGCCGGGACGGCGCTCCTGGCCCACGCCGATTTCGCCTATCGTGCGGCGCACCCGTTCGGCTGCGGCGACACGGGATGCCACGTGCGTCCGTCGCCGGCCTTGCTGGAAGATCTGGAGCTTCCACGCGCTCCCTGGACGGCGATCGCGTTGCCCATCCGGGCCCATCTCCGCTTCCGCCTCGCCGTCGAGGGAGTGGCGCTGTCCGGTGCCGACGGCCTGGAGCTGGAGGAGGCCTGCCTGTCGTTGCTCGCGACCACGCCCGATCTACGGGTGATCGACACGCGGCCGGCGACGCGCCCGCGCGGCGCCGACCTGATCGACGAGACGAAGGCCGTGCTGCTCCGGCGATTCGGGGAGCCGCTGTCCCTGGATGAGATAGCGACAGCAGTGGGCGTGTCTCCTTTCCATCTCGCACGCCTCTTCCGCCGTCACACGGGGTTCTCGCTGCATGGCTATCGCACGCGTATCCGCCTGCTTCACGCGCTCGACCGGATAGAAGAAGCCCGCGGCGCTCTCACCGACCTCGCACTCGATCTGGGCTTCTCGAGCCACAGTCACTTCACGGACGCCTTCCGGAAGGCGTTCGGGGTGCCGCCGGGTGCGCTCGTCCGGCCCGACGTCCATCGGCTCGCCGCCGCCGGCGGCGCGAAGTAGCCGCCTACCGGGCGCCGCGCTCCAGGCGCGAAAGCCGGGCCGCATCCCCGCGTCCGGCCGGCGGCAGCGCACTCGCGCGCGCTTCCCGCTTTCCGGTGACGAGGACCGGGATGTCGGGGTCCGCATCCCTCCATAGAGCGAACAGCGCTTCCCATGCCCGCTGGCCATCTTCCACGCGTCCCGCGCGCGCCGCGGCGCGAGCACGGCCGGCGTGAGCGAGCGGATACAGGATCATCGCGACGGGGTGGGAGACGGCCGGGGCGAGCACGCCCCTGTGGTCCAGGATCTTCTGGAACTCGGCCTCCGCCTCCGCGGCCGCGCCCTGGTCGAGGTAGGCCAGGCCGCGAAGGTACGCGGGCCACAAGGCAGCCTGATCTCCCGTTTCATCCCGGCGGGCCGCCTCCAGCCTGTCGATCGCGTGTGCGGGGCGACGGTCGTGGATCGCGATGGCCGCCTCCGCCATCGGCGACCACGAGGTGCGCATGAACGAGTCCTGCGGAAAGCGTGTCGTCATCTCGTCGAGGAGCCGCTGGGCGCCCGCGGATTGTCCGCACAGGCCGAGCGCGAGCGCGCTCCAGCTCAGGGCCCGCCGTCCCCGGGCGATGGCGAGCGTGCGCGTCACCGCCTTCGTGGCGCGGCCGCAATCGCCGTAGGCGGCCTCCCACAAGGCGTTGCCCGCGGAATATTCCGCCGCCCCTTCTTTCGACCCGCGCCGGAGGGCCATGTCGATGGCCCCGGTGGTCAGACCGCGGGCCACGCTCGTCCGGCCCTCGTAGGCGGCGGCCTCGGACTGGAGCGCAAGCATGCCCGCCTCCGTCGGCGTCCCCGTTACGCTTTCGACCTGCTGCCGCATGGCCGCCGCGTCTCCATCCAGCACGGCGAGCGCGTACAGCATGTAGCGGCCGTAGGGAGGACCCAGCCTGCGCGAGGAGGCCTGCTCGATGGCGGCGCGGGCGTCCTGGTAGCGGCCGAGGTTGATCGAGGTTTGCGCGAGAGCCACGTAGGCGACGCCGGCATCGGGGCTCAGGCGTACGCCCTCGCGCGCTTCCGCGACGGCCTGCTCGTACCGGCCGATCGCGCTGTAGCGGGCGGCCAGGTTCGTGCGGGGGACGAAATCGCGCGGGTAGGTCTGCTTCCACAGCTCGAGGGTCTCGATGGCCTTGTCGCCGTCGCCGAGCACGTCCATGTAGTAGCGGAGCGAGATGTAGAAGCGCTCGCGCTCGCTCACGCGGTCGCGCAGGGCGAAAGCGCGCTGGGACGACTCGGCGGCGAGGGCGGGCTCCTGGACGACGGTGTACGTGATGCCGAGCGCGGCATACGCGATGGCGAAGTCGGGATCCAGCTCGACCGCCCGCCGATAGAGGGGGATGGCCTCGAAATATTCGCCGCCGAAATGTTTCTGCCGGCCGAGGTCGTAGGCCTTGAACGCCTCCAGCGACGACGTCGTGGCCTGCTCGATGGGGGCGGCGTGCGACTCCACCGAGGCCAACGACTCGCCCAGGCTCGCGCGCAGCCGCCGCGTCGCCTCGCCCAGCCGCCCGAGGACGCGCTCACGGCTCTCCGCCTCGACCTGCTCGCGCGCGAGCGTTTCGCCGGTCGCGGCGCTCACCGCCTCCAGACCGATGACGTAGTGGCGGCCGAGGCTCGTGATCGAGCCCGCCAGCACCGCCTTGACGCCCCGCCGCTGCGCGATCTCCCGCCCCAGGTCGCGCGTCACGCGCTCGCCGGGCGAGCGTTCCATGTAGCGAAGGGTTTCGCGGACCCGGTCCTCCGAGAAGACGTTCAGGTACGGGCTCTGCCCGAGCTGGACGGCCACGGCCTGCCGGAGCGTTCCGTCGAAGACCTCGTCTCCCGTGGTGTTCACGAAATCGGCGACGAGGACGCTGTCCTTGTCCGTGAAGGCCTGCGTGCGCGCGGGCGGCCGGCTCTGGACGACGTAGGAGACGGCGGCGGCCGCCACGGCCAGGACGGCCAGGGCCACGACGCGCAGGCGCGCGCGGGGCGGGGGAGTCCGCGTCGTCATGGCCATCGCCGGCCCGCTCGCCGCGGGGGCGTCGGGCGGCGGAGGCGGCACGTCGCGGACCTCGGCCGTGAAAATGTACCCCCGTCGGGGAACGGTCTTGATGCACGCCGGGCCGTCGTCCCCGAGGGCGCGACGCAGCTCCACGAGGCACTGCACGAGGGAATCGTCGGTCACGAACGCGTCCGTCCAGAGCGCCTTGATCAGCTCGTCCTTGGGGACCAGGCGGTTGTGGTGGTCCACGAGGTAGGTGAGGGCTTCGAAGACCTTCGGCCGCAGTTTGACCTCGTCCCCTCCGCGGAAGAGGCATCCGCGGTCCAGGTCGAGCGTGAAGTCCTTGAAGGCGCGGAGACGGCGGGGGGGACGTGCCTGCTCGGTCATGACGGGATCCGTCCGGAAGTGCCGCCCATCATACGACTTTCGGCGCTTCTTTGGCGTTCCTTCGTGACCCCCGCGGCCCCGCAACCGTAGTGTCCGGAGGGTTTCAGCGCAGCGAAACCAACGGAGGAGGAAAGGGATATGGGTTACAGATTGATCGCGGCCGTCGGGGCCGCGCTTGCTGCCGCAGGCGTGGGCATCGGCATCGCCGCCCCCCCGGCTGGGGGAGGGACGGAGTGGGCCGCGAACATGACCGCCATCGAGGCCTGCAGCTGCCCGATGTTCTGCCAGTGCTACTTCAACACCCAGCCCGCCGCCCACGGAGGGCACGAGCACGGAGGAATGGGTGGGGGCGCCAAGCACTTCTGCCGTGCCAACCTGGCCTACCGGATCAACAAGGGCTACCACGGCGCCACCAAGTTGGACGGCGCCAAGTTCTGGATCGCCAGCGACCTCGGCGACGATTTCAGCAAGGGCGAGATGGACTGGGCCGTCCTCTACTTCGACAAGTCCCTCACCCCCGCCCAGCGGGAGGCGATCGGTGTGGTCGCGGGCAAGCTGTTCCCCGTGAAGTGGCGCTCGTTCAAGACCGCGGAAGCGACGATCGACAAGTGGCAGTTCGACAAGGACGGCGCGCACGCGCTGCTCGACGGCGGCAAGACGGCGGAGGTCAAGCTCCATCGTTTCAAGGGCCTGACCGACGAGCCGGTCGTGATGCGCAACCTGCCCTACTGGGGCGCGAAGCGCAACGACGGGTTCGTGATGATGCCCAACGACGTCGAAGCCTATCGGACGGGTCCGAACGCGTTCGAGTTCAAGGGCACCAACGGCTTCATGATCACCGTGGACATGAACTCCAAGGACTTCGGATCCTGATGGCGTGACGAGGAGCCGGCGGCGTACGGTTTCGCCGCCGGCCGTCCTGTCTCGGGACGCACGCGTGGCCGGTGGTGGCTATTCCGCGAACCTCACTCCGGACGAGAACACGGGCATCGGGAGCTGGTCGGAGGAGACCTTCGTGCGCGCATTGCGGACGGGCCGGCACATGGGCGTGTCGCGCCCGATCCTGCCCCCGATGCCGTGGGGCGCCTTCCGGAACTTCAGCGACGAGGACCTGCGCTCGATCTACGCGTATCTGAAGACGGTGCCGCCGGTGAAGAACCGCGTCCCGGAGCCGCTGCCGCCACCCGTCGAACAGTCATCTCGAGAAGACCACGCCATGGGGCAACCCGGAGCCCTTCCAACCGTGGGGCCACTGCCGGTCGACGAGGTTGAAGCCCGCCTTCCCGTCCGTGTCGCGGAAGGTCTCATCCAGCGACAGGGCTCCGGTCTTCGGGTCCAGCTTCACGAGGAAGAGACGGTCCTCGGGACTTCTCCCGGAAGCGACCACGAGCCTGTCTGTTTGCGGGTCCCACGCCGTCCAGTGGGGGAAATAGGTGTCGCCCAGCTTGAGCCGGGAGACCTCCACGGGCTTCGCCCCGTTCGCGATGTCGAGCACGATGAGCGCATGCGCGGACAGAGAACCTTCGACCAGGTAGTGCCCGACGATCGTCGGCACGCCGCACCAGCTGCCCGGGAACGTGTACACGAGCTGCGCCCGGGGCGCGTCGGTGTCGAAGCCGGTGATGCGCTGCAGCCCGCAGGCCAGTGATTCCACGTAGACGGCGCCGTCGGGGCCGAGGCGCGGCTCTTGCGGCCCGAGGTGGCTGTAGCGGTTCTCTCCGACGTCCACGTAGGCCGTCTTGAGGAGCTTGAGATCGGACAGCCGCCACACCTGGTAGGTCGCGCCGTGAAGGATCGAGTCCAGGTGCATCGAGGAATTCGTGGAGACCACGCGGTCCCGCTCCGGCACGACCACGAGGCTGTAGGGGGTCAGGAGGGCGCCGGGGAACGCGGGATCCGCGCTGCTCGCCGAGCGAACGACCTTGCCCTCGTCGTCGATCTCGACGAGCCCACCCGTCGTGGCCACGTCGCTCCCGGCCGGGCCGTCGTGGGCATGTTGAAACGAGCCCAGCACGTGCCCGTTGGGTAGCCGGAGGAAGGAGTGCGGGTGCATGTATCCGGCCATGTCCGTGAAGGACGTCGCCACTTTCGGATGGAGCGGATCACGCAAGTCGAAGATGAAGCTGCGGCCGGCGAAGTGGTCGTTCGCGAACAACATCCCGCTCGCGGGCATCATGTATTCCGTGTGGTGGACCAGCTTGGTCGGCTGATCGGTGGCCACGGTCGTGACCAGCCGGCCGTACGTCGCGGAGGTCGGATCGGCATCGATGACGGCCAGGAAGTCGTTGCCCTTGCCGGCCGGGTCGCCGGTCCAGGCGAACAGGTAGTGGCCGCGGCGCACCTCCTGCTCCTGGGACCAGGCCGAGCCCGCGCGAGTCGACGCGAGGAGCAGGGCCAGGACGGCGAGACGCGAAATCGGGATCACCATGGCCCGAGAGCCTACCGAGGGCGACCGCCGCGGACAACTGGAACGAGAACCCCGCGGGTCCCCAGGGAAAGGGAGCCCGCGGGGCGGTGCGACCGGCTGGATCAGACCTTGGTGGCGAACTGCTTCATGAACTCATCCTGCCGCTTCTTCATCTCCTGCGGGGTGAGGTCTTCCTTGTGCGTCGCGATGCTCCAGGTGTACCCGTACGGATCGTTGAACGTCCCGGAGCGGTCGCCCCAGAACTGATCCGTCATCGCGCCGTTCGGCGTCACCTTCCCGCCCGCGGCCACGGCCCGGTTGAAGAGCGCGTCGCAATCCTCCACGTACAGCCAGAGCGACGCCGGCGACCCGCCGAACGCCTTGGGTCCCTTCATCCCCATCATCGCGTCCATCAGCATGATGGGTGAATCGCCGATGCGGATCTCCGCGTGCATGATCTTCCCGTCCGGCCCCACCGCACGGGACGTCTCCTCGGCGCCGAGCGCCTTCTTGTACCAGTCGATCGCCCGCGCGGTGTCGTCGAGAGTCAGCGACGGCGTCACCGTATGATGGCCCTTGGGTATTGCGTTGTTCGTTTTCGCCATATGTACACCTCTTGCTTCGACCCCCAGGCGAAAAGACGCAAACAACGTGCCGGAATTGGCACGTGCACTATGATGGCCGCCGATGGCCTCCGACGACTCGCCCACGTTCAGCTCCCCGGCGCGGGCGCCGAAGTCTCCGGCTCAGCCGTCTTCCCCGGCGCCGTCGGGGCCGCGCAGCGGCGCAACGTCCGCCTCGGGCCAGGGCCGGTTCATCCCGGGCACGGTGCTCGCGGGCCGGTTCCGCATCGTCGCCCTGCTCGGCCGCGGCGGAATGGGCGAGGTCTATCGCGCCGACGACCTCACCCTGGATCAGCCGGTCGCGCTCAAGCTCCTCCCGGAAGCGGCGAACGATGCGGATCGGCTGGAACGCTTCCGGCAGGAAGTGAAGATCGCCCGCAAGGTCTCGCACCCGAACGTCTGCCGCGTGTACGACATCAGCGAGGCGGAGGGACGGCCGTTCCTTTCCATGGAGTACGTGGACGGCGAGGACCTGGCCACGCTGCTGCGCCGTATCGGCCGGCTTCCGGCGGACAAGGCGCTGGAGGTGGCACGCAAGGTCTGCGCGGGTCTCGCCGCCGCGCACGACAAGGGGGTCCTCCATCGCGACCTCAAGCCCGCCAACGTGATGCTCGACGGCCGCGGCAACGTGATGATCACCGACTTCGGCCTGGCCGCCTTCGCGGAGCAGATCGCGGCGGGCGACGTCCGCAGCGGCACTCCGGCCTACATGGCGCCGGAGCAGCTCGAAGGCCGCGAGGTGACGACCCGGAGCGACATCTATTCGCTGGGGCTCGTGCTCTACGAGGTCTTCACCGGCAAGAAGGCCTTCGAAGGCAAGACGCTGGCAGAGGCGATGCGCACCCGCACCGATACCGCCCCCACCAGCCCGTCGGACCTGGTGCGGGACCTGGATCCCGCGGTCGAGCGCGCGATCATGCGCTGCCTCGAACGCGACCCCGCGCAGCGTCCGCCGTCGGTCCTTTCGGTTGCGGCCGCGCTTCCGGGGGGCGATCCGCTGGCCGCCGCCCTGGCCGCGGGGGAGACGCCCTCGCCGCAGGTCGTGGCCGATGCGGGCGCGTCGACCGGCCTGACTCCGCGCGCCGCGCTCATCGACCTCGGCGTGGTCATCGCGGGATTGCTGCTCGCGCTCACGTTGGGGATCCGGTTGAGCCGGATCGACCAGCTCGGCCTCGCGCCCCCCGAGGTCCAGTCGGCCAGGGCGCGCGAGATCCTGGACCATCTCGGCTACACGGGCACGCCGACGGACACCGCCTACGGCTTCATGTACGCGGGCGAGCTCGAGGATTACTTGTCGAAGCAGCCGGGACGGCCCGATTGGGGTCGCATACTGGCCGGCCGGCCTTCTCTCGTGAAGTTCTGGTACCGCACAAGCCCGCGCCGGATGGTGGTGACGGAGTTCCACGACGATTCGTTGATCCCCGGCGTGGTGACGCCCACCGACCCGCCGCCGATCGACTCGGGTATGGTCGATCTCCGTCTCGACGCCCAGGGCCGGCTCCTCCAGCTCCAGGCGATTCCCCCCCAGAAGGAGGAAGCGCCGCGCGAGATCCGGCCGCCGGACTGGCAGCCGCTGTTCACCGCGGCCGGGCTGGACGAGGCCCAGCTCCGTCCGGCCGATCCGGCCTGGGTCTCCCTCGCGGCGTCGGACGTGCGCGCGGCCTGGGAAGGCACGTGGCCGGGCTCCGACCAGCCGCTGCGCGTGGAGGCGGCGGCCTTTCACGGCCGGCCGGTGTTCTTCCGGCTCATCGGTCCCTGGACGAAGCCCGAACGCATGCGGGAGGAGGAGAACGCGCAACGCCAGACGCGGTCGGTGCTCCTCACCATCGTGGGCGGCACGGTCCTCCTGGGGGGGATTTCCCTGGCCTTGCGCAATTACGTCCGCGGCCGGGGCGACCGGCGGGGCGCGTTCCGGCTGGGCGCGTTCGTCTTCGCCAGCCACATGCTGCTCTGGACCTTCCAGACGCACCTCGTGGCCGGCGCCGCGGGGTTCGGCCTGTTCCTGATCGCGATGGGCAACGCCCTCTTCGGCGCGGCGTTGATGTGGGCGCTCTACCTGGCCATCGAGCCCTACATCCGCCGGCACTGGCCGCAGGCCATCATCTCCTGGAGCCGGCTCCTCGCCGGACGCCTGCGCGACCCCCTCCTCGGCCGCGACCTCCTGATCGGCGTGATCCTCGGCATCGTCTGGCTGGTGATCGTCCAGCTCTCGCTCCTGGAGATCGCGCGCCGCGGCGGTGCCCCCCTCCTGGGTGCTACGGAATACCTGCGCGGAGGACGCCACATCCTCGGGGCCTGGCTGGGGCAGGTCCTGAAGTCCGTTCAGGCCACGCTCGTCTTCTTCTTCGTGCTCTTCCTGCTCCGGATCCTGCTCCGGCGGTCCTGGCTGGCGGCCGCGGTCTTCGTCGCTTTGTTCACGACGTTCAGGGTCCTGGGCAACGAATACCTCGAGGTGCAGATCCCCACCAGCATCGCGATCTTCGCGATCGTGGCCTTCGCCGGCGTGCGCTTCGGGCTCGTCGCGCTCGCTGCTGGCCTCTTCACCGTCGACCTGATCGTCAGCGCCCCCATGCCGGCCTCGGCCTCGAGCTGGTACGTGCCCGCGACCGCGTTCGTCTTCCTGAGCGTCCTGGCCTTCGCGGTGTGGGGCTTCTACACGTCCCTCGGGGGCCGGCCGCTCTGGCGGGGCGACCTCTTCGACTGAGGGGATCGCGCAAAGGACTCGCTATGCTTGATCGACGCAAACTCTGTGCTCTCCTCCTCGCCCTGGCTTTGCTGCCTGGATGGCTATGGGCGCAGTCGCCGCCGGCCCCCTCACCGTCGCCGTCCGCCCCGCCGAATCCGTTCGCGATCAGCCCCGAGGAGCGCGCGCGCCTGGACCAGCTCGCCCGCGAGGACCACGCGGACATGCTGCGGCAGCTCGGCATCACGACGCTGCGGCCGGGCGCCAACGGCCGCGCCGCCGCGGGCGAGCCGGGCGCCGCGAACTACGATCCCGCCCAGGCCAACCCGTTTCCGGACTGGCCGGACGTCCTGACCCTGAAGGACGGCCGCCGGGTCAGCACCGCGGAGCAGTGGTGGCAGAAGCGGCGCCCCGAGATCGCCGAAGACTTCGAGCGCGAGATCTACGGCCGCGTGCCCAGGGACGTGCCGAAGGTCGCGTGGACGGTGGCCGAGACGGTGGAGACGACGGTCGGCGGCCAGCCGGTGGTGGCTCGGCGCGTGATCGGTCACGCGGACAACTCCGCCCATCCCGCGATCACGGTGGACATCAAGATGGCGGTCGTCGTCCCCGCGAGCGCGAAGGGCCCGGTGCCGGTCCTCATCATGTTCGGCTGGGGCAACATGCCGGGCGAGCCGCTTCCGCGGTTCCCGGGCTTCCAGGAGCCCGCGGCCCCGCCCTCGACGGATCAGCTCATCGCGGCCGGCTGGGGTTACGTCTCGCTCAGCACTTCCAGCATCCAGGCCGACAACGGTGCCGGCCTGACGTCCGGCATCATCGGCCTCACCAACAAGGGGCAGCGCCGCACGCCGGAGCAGTGGGGCGCGCTGCGCGCGTGGGCCTGGGGCGCCGCTCGCGCCCTCGACTACCTGGAGACGCTGCCCGCCGTGGACGCGAGGCGCGTGGGGATCGAAGGCGTGTCGCGCTACGGCAAGGCCGCGCTCGTCACGATGGCCTTCGAGCCGCGCTTTGCCGTCGTCCTCGTGGGCTCGTCCGGGGAAGGCGGCGCCAAGCCGCACCGCCGCCACTTCGGAGAACAGGTGGAGAACCTCACCGGATCCGGCCAGTACCACTGGATGGCGGGCAACTTCCTGAAGTACGGCGCGGCCGAATCCTCGTTCGGCAGCCGGAACGCAGGCGACACACCCGTCGACGCGCACGAGCTCATCGCCCTCTGCGCCCCACGTCCGACCTTCATCAGCTACGGCGTTCCGGAGAAAGGCGACGCGAACTGGCTGGATCAGCAGGGCAGCTTCATGGCCACCGTGGCCGCGGGTCCGGTGTTCCGGCTGCTCGGGGTCCGTGATCTCGGCGTGACCGCGGACTATCGCGTCGCGAAGATGCCGCCCGTCAACACGGGCCTCCTCGACGGCGAGCTGGCCTGGCGCCAGCACGACGGCGGGCACGAAGACCGCTCGAACATGAGCTTCTTCATCGCCTGGGCGAATCGCCTTTTCCGGCCAGTGAGCTAGGGCCGCTTCATCGGGTCACTCCGCGCGAACGACGCGGACCCCGAACACCGCCGCGATCTCCCGCCCTTCCGTGGCCTGGAAGCGCACCGTCACCTTCTGCCGGCCTTCGATGAGGCGCGTGGGCAACGGGTACTCCACGTCGAGGAACCGCGAGGCGCCGCTGCCGGGAAGCGTCTGCTCGCCGACGCGCTCGCCCCCGGCCAGGATCTCGAAGCGGCGTGCTCGCGGCTGGTCGGCGTGATAGGTGACGACCAGCTTCAGGGGCTTCGCAGGATCCACGGGGAGGTCGTAGGAGAACCACTTCCGCCCGCGGCGCCCGCGCCGTCCGCTGATCGGTTCCTCGAACAGCGACGTCTCCTCGCCCTGCATGTTGAACCCGCGCTCGGACTCTTCGTCGCCGGGCCGGACGTAGGCCAGGGTCGCGCGCTCGACCGTTCGCTGCCGCTCCCGCTCGGCGGACTCCGCCGCGACTTCGCGGTCCCATTCGGCGGGAGTGAACAGGTCGAAGTAGGCGGCATACACGCGGTGGTGGAGCCGGTAGAACGGGACGAGCGGCAGGTCCCGCCCCTCGACGGCGGCTTCGGTCCGGAACTCGCCGGGACGGCCCGGCGCGGGCTTGATCCATTCGGTGACGGCGCGCTCGGCCGCGATCAGGGGCGGCGCCTGCGGCAGCGGGCCGCGCATGTCTTCGCCTAGACCCCGGTCGGGTTCCGGCCCCAGGTTCCCGGCGAGCACGAGCGGTCCCCAGAGGATCGCCACGCGGCGCGGCTGGTCGGGCGTGGGCTCGAGCCGGAGAGCCTTGGGCATCGTGACCGCCACCTCGTCGCCGTCCCGCCAGGTCCGATCCAGCTCGACGTATGCGGGCGGCGCGGGCAGGTCCTTGACGTCTTCACCGTTGACCTTCACCGCGAACCCCGCGGCCGCCCAGCCCGGGCGGCGCAGGGCCAGCGTGAATCGCTGCGGCGAGGGGAGGGCGAGGGTCAGGGTGGCACGGTCGCCTTCCGGGAAGTCGGTCGCCATCGCGACGTGGGCCTTCTTCGCCGTCCACTCCGCGCGCGACGGGACGTAGAGGTTCACCCACAATCGGTCGGCGGACTCGTGGTAGATCCCGAGCCCGTGCAGCGCGTGGTTCTCGAGGCCCGTGCCCACGCAGCAGGTGAAGCTCTTCTCCATGTCGGCGTATTCCCGCCGGACGCCGTGGCCGACCGGGACCATGTAGCAGGTCGCGCCGTCGGCGGGATCGATCGATCCGAGCACGTGGTTGAACAGCGCGCGCTCCTCGAACTCGGCGTAGGCGACCTTCGGCTGCAGCGCGAAGAGCCTCCGCGTGAGCTTCAGCATGTTGTAGATGTTGCACGTCTCGGCGGTGCGGCCGTCCACGATCTCGCCGAAGGCGTCGGGATCGCGGAAGTGCTCGTCCTTGCTGTGGCCGCCCGTGGCGAAGGTGTGATGGCCGACCACGCGCTCCCAGAAGAAGTCGGCCGCCCGCAGGTCGTCGGCCTCGCCCGCGTACCCGTAGCGCACGGCGGCCGCGATCAACTTGGGTATGTTCGTGTTTCCGTGCAGGCCGGAGAGGCGGTCCTCCTGCCTCTTCAGGGGATCCAGCACGGCGCGGTGGTCGAAGCGGTGCGACAGAACGAGCCAGCGGCGGTCGCCCGTGTCGGCGAAGAGGTCCGCCAGTACCTCGGCCATGCCTCCGTGTTCGGTGGCGAGCATGGCCTGCACCTGCGCGTCGTCCAGCTTCGCGAGGACGCCCGCGGCCCAGGCCGCGGCCTGGAGGCTCACGCCGAGGGCGACGCGATTGCCCGTGTAGCGGTAGGCGTCGCGCAGGCCGGCCATCGTCTTGTGGAGCACGTACCAGGGCACCCAGAGACCGTTGAGATCGAAAGGCGCGGACCGGATGTCCCCCTTGACGACCTGCGCGAAGCACTCGCGCGCGTTCTTCTGGGCGAAGAGGAAGCCGTCTCCCTGTTTGTCCTGCACCGCCTTCATTTCGCCCACGACGTAGTCGGCGCGCTCCTTGAACCGCCGGTCGCCCGTGGCCGCCCACATGAGGCTGACGGCCGAGAGGTAGTGGCCGGCGATATGGCCGGTGAGGTTGTGGCCGTCGCCGTCCCAGCCCTCGTAGGGCTCCGCTTTCGGGGCCAGGCCCGCCCGCTGGCGGTAGAACGCAAGCATCCGGTCGGGCTGGAGATGGAGCAGGTACTCCGCGTCGAGATCCTGCGCGTGTTTGAGCGGTCCGCCGGTGAGCCGCACGGCCGTGAGCGGCAAAGGCCTCGCCACGTCGGGCCGCGCGGGCGTGACCTCGGCCGCGTGACCGGCGCCCCCGAGCAGGAGGATGCCACCGAGCACCCGCACGGCGCCGATGTGGAGGCTCATGCGCCCCCTTTTACCACCGCGCGGCGGCCACGTCCGGTCCATGGGACGGATCCTCGACGTAGACTTCACAGGCTCGACGGGAGGCGCCATGGCCGCATCGATGCGAAACGCGCTGGCGGCGGGTCTGTTGCTGGCCGCGGTGCCGGCGGCGGCCGCGCCCACGCACCCCAACATCGTGATCCTCTACGCGGACAACCTCGGCTACGGGGAGGTCGGCATCTACGGCGGAGTGCGCGGGGTTCCGACCCCGAGGCTCGACGCGCTGGCCCGCGAGGGCCTGCGCCTCACGAACTTCAACGTCGAGACCTTCTGCACACCCTCCCGCACGGCGCTCCTGACCGGGCGCTACGGCATCCGGTCCGGGACGCTCCTGTACCGCGCGCCCGTGACGGGCATGACGCTGTGGGAGGTCACGATCGCCGAGCTGCTCCAGCCGCTGGGCTACGCGACGGCCATGTACGGCAAGTGGCACGTCGGAGACTCCGCCGGCCGCGCCCCCACCCACCAGGGCTTCGACGAGTGGTACGGGATCCGTGATTCGAGCAACGAGGCGCAGCAGAGCACGTTCGGCGACATCCCGCAGATCTGGGAGGGCCGCGCCGGCGAGCCTTCGCGTCCGGTCAAGCCCTTCGACCTCCGGACGCGCGCCACCCTGGACCGCGAGGCCACCGAGCGCACCGTCGACTTCATGAAGCGCAACCGCCGTGCCGGCCGCCCGTTCTTCGCGTACGTGCCGTTCACGCTCATCCATTTCCCCACGCTGCCCCATCCCGAGTTCGCAGGGACGACCGGGGCGGGCGACATCGGCGACGCCATGGCGGAGATGGACCGGAACGTGGGCGTGATCGTGGACGCGATCGCCGAGCTGGGCATCGAGCGGGACACGATCGTCATCTGGGCCAGCGACGGTGGCCCCGAGGCCCGCCGCCCGTGGCGGGGCACCGCCGGACCCTGGCGCGGGTTCTACCGTACCGCCCTGGAAGGAGGCATCCGAACGCCTTTCATGATCCGTTGGCCGGGACGCATCCCCGCGGGCCGCGTGTCGAACGAGATCGTCCACGGCACGGACGTGCTTCCGACCCTGTGCGCGGCCGTGGGCGCCGCGGTCCCGACCGACCGCGCCATCGACGGCGTGAGCCAGCTCTCGTTCTTCGAGGGCCGGGGGGAGAAATCGGCCCGCGACAGCTTCATCTACTTCGCGCCGCCGGGGGAGGTGCGGGCGGTCAAGTGGCGGGACTGGAAGCTCCACTACGTCTGGCAGGAGGAGCCCACCGGCCCCGTCGAGAACGAGATGAGGCTCTTCAACCTGAGGAGCGATCCCAAAGAGGAAACCGACATCAAGGACTTCAATCCCGGTGTCCTCATGGCGGTCGACGCCCTGGTGGGGGAGTTCTGGAAGAGCGTCGAGAGATACCCGCTCATTCCGGTGGGGGCGCCCGATCCCTACACGCCGGCCCGCCCATGAACGCTCTCTTCGTGCTCGCGGCCGCGCTCGTGGCCGCCACCGTCGGTGCGCAGCCCACGGACCTGGGCGGCCGCTGGACGTTGGTCGTCGAAAGCCCCGCATCCCGCGAGGGGGCGTCGCGTCCGCGCATTCCGGCCACCGCGGGCAGCGGCTGGGGGCGCGAGATCACGATCACTCCGGAGGCGGGGCGCATCACGATCGAGCGCCACCAGTTCGTCGCCAACGACATGCAGCCGCCCCTGCGCTACGTGTATGCGCTGGGGGGACCCGAGAGCCGCAACGTCGTCGACATGGGACTCGGCCCCCAGGCGCAAGTGGCCCGGGCCACGTTCGAGGGTGACACGCTCGTGATCGTCAGCCGTTACGCGGAGGGCACGTCCCTCGCGGCGGAGGTCACGCAGGTGTTTTCGATCGACCGCTCCGGGGAGATGGTCGTGGAGACCACGCGGAAGGCCGGGGGCGCGACGTCCACGGCGACGGCGCGCTACCGGAGACAGTCGCCGCCGTCCCTCCGATGACCGAGGCGATGGTCGTCCGCTGCCAGAGCTGCGGCACCGACGTGCCGGCCGGGGGGCAGTTCTGCGCCGCCTGCGGCCGCCGGCTCGCCTCCTCCGAGGACTCGCCCACTTTCAGCTCGCCGACGCGGTCGCCGAGGCCTCCGGCTCATCCGCCCTCACCGGGTTCCTCGGGGCCGCGCAGCGGCCCGGCCGCCTCCACGCAGGGCCAGTTCATCCCGGGCACGGTTCTCGCCGGTCGATTCCGCATCGTCGCCCTCCTCGGTCGCGGCGGGATGGGCGAGGTCTATCGCGCCGACGACCTCACTCTGGACCAGCCGGTGGCGCTCAAGTTCCTGCCCGAAGCCGCGAACGACGCCGATCGGCTGGAACGCTTCCGCCAGGAAGTGAAGATCGCGCGCAAGGTCTCGCACCCGAACGTCTGCCGCGTGTACGACATCAGCGAGGCGGACGGGCGGCCTTTCCTCTCCATGGAATACGTCGACGGCGAGGACCTGGCCACGTTGCTCCGCCGCATCGGCCGGCTTCCGGCGGACAAGGCGCTGGAGGTGGCCCGCAAGGTCTGCGCGGGTCTCGCCGCCGCGCACGACAAGGGCGTTCTCCACCGCGATCTGAAGCCCGCCAACGTGATGCTCGACGGTCGCGGCAACGTGATGATCACGGATTTTGGCCTGGCCGCCCTCGCGGATCAGATCGCGGCGGGCGACGTGCGCAGCGGCACTCCGGCCTACATGGCGCCCGAACAGCTCGAGGGCCGCGAGGTCACGACGCGGAGCGACGTCTACTCGCTCGGCCTCGTGCTCTACGAGATCTTCACCGGCAAGAAGGCGTTCGAAGGCAAGACGCTGGCGGAGGCTATCCGGACCCGCGGCGACGCCGCCCCCGCGAGCCCGTCGCTCCTGGTGCCTGACCTGGACCCCGCGGTCGAGCGCGTGATCCTGCGCTGCCTCGAGCGCGATCCGGCCCAACGTCCATCCTCAGCGCTCTCCGTGGCGGCCGCGCTCCCCGGCGGCGATCCCTTGGCCGCCGCTCTCGCGGCGGGGGAGACCCCTTCGCCGCAAGTCGTGGCGGACGCCGGAGAGACGACCGGCCTCAGTCCGCGAGCGGCCCTCGCCTGTCTCGCCGTCGTGGTGGTGGGGCTGCTCCTGGCCCTGACTCTCGGCATCCGGCTGAGCCCGATCGACCAGGTCGGCCTGGCGCCCCCGGAGGTCCTGTCGGCCAAGGCGCGAGAGATTCTGGTCCGCCTCGGCTACACGGCCGCGCCGACGGATACCGCCCATGGCTTCCGGCACGCCTTCGACCTCGAGAAATATTTCCAGAAGCAGCCGGGACGGCCGGACTGGGGCCGCCTCCTGTCGGGCCGTCCTTCGCTCGTGAACTTCTGGTACCGCACCAGTCCGCGCCGCATGGTGGTGTTCCAGTTCCACGACGATTCGTTGATCCCCGGCGTCGTCACGCCCACCGATCCGCCGCCGATCCTCTCGGGCATGGTCAACCTCGCTCTCGACGCGCAAGGCCGGCTCCTCCAGCTGCAAGCGATCCCACCGGAGAAGGAGGACGCTCCGAACGAGGTCGGTCCGCCGGATTGGCAGCCGCTGTTCGCCGCGGCCGAGCTGGATCGCGCTCTGCTTCGTCCGGCTGCTCCGGCCTGGGCCTCGCTGGCGGCGTCGGACGTGCGGGAAGCCTGGGAAGGGACCTGGCCCGGCTCCGACCAGCCCCTGCGCGTGGAGGCAGCGGCCTTTCATGGCCGGCCCGTTTTTTTCCGGCTGATCGGACCCTGGACGAAACCGGAACGCATGCCGTCCGCGGAAGACGAGTCGAAGCGGCGAACCCGGTCAGTGCTGATCACGGTCGTGGGCGGTACCGTGATCCTCGGCGGGACCTTCATGGCCTTCCGGAACTACGTCCGCGGCCGCGGCGACCGGCGCGGCGCGTTCCGGCTGGGCGCGTTCGTCTTCGGCAACCACATCTTGCTGTGGCTGTGCCAGACGCAACTCGTGGGCGGCACCGACGGGTTCGGCCTGTTCCTGGTCGCGATGGGGAATGCCCTCTTCGGCGCGGCGTTGATCTGGGCGCTCTACCTCTCGATCGAGCCCTACGTCCGGCGCCATTGGCCGCAGGCCATCATCTCGTGGAGCCGGCTGCTCGCCGGACGCGTGTGCGATCCGCTCCTCGGCCGCGACCTCATGATCGGCGTCATTCTCGGCATCGTCTGGCTCCTGATCATCCAGGTGTCGCTTCTCGCCGTCGCGCGGCTCGGCGGGGCACCGCTCCTGGGAGAAACCGAATACCTGCGCGGGGGGCGCCACATCCTGGGCGCGTCGCTGGGGCAGGTCGCTACGTGCGTCCAGGCCACGCTTCTCTTCTTCTTCGTGCTCTTCCTGTTCCGCGTGCTGCTGCGGCGGCCCTGGCTCGCGGGCGCAGCCTTCGTCGCGCTGTTCGCGACCTCACGTTCCCTCGGAAGCGAACACGCCGCCGTCCACATCCCCTCCAGCATCGCGATCTTCGGGATCGTGGCCTTCGCCGGCGTGCGCTTCGGGCTCGTCGCCCTGGCCGCCGGCCTCTTCACCGTGGACCTGATCCTCGGTGCCCCCATGCCGGCTTCCCCCTCGAGCTGGTACGCGCCGGCAACTGCGTTCGTGTTCCTCAGCGTCCTGGGCTTCGCGGTCTGGGGCTTCTACACCTCGCTCGGAGGGCGGCCGCTCTGGCGGGGCGACCTCTTCGACTGAGGCGAATGGCGCCAAGGAAGCCAGGCACGAGCTGGCCGCCGCTCACCGCGATCATGCCTTGAGGCTGTTCACCGGGAAGGACTGCGCGTAGGCGTCGGCCTTCGCCGGATCGAAGACGACGCCGTCGAAGAGCTTCTCCGGCTTGACGTCGAGCCCGGCGTGTTTGAAGCCGGCTTCCTTCATGGCCTCTTCGTACAGGTCGGTACGCATGACCTGCCGGGCCACGCCCGCGTAGTCGGGTGTGCCCGTGACCATGCCCCAGCGCTTGAGCTGCGTCATCCACCAGGTGGCGTATTTCGGCTGCGGGTAGTTGCAGTTGCGGCCGCTGAAGATCATGTAGTTGGGATCCTGCTTCTGGCGGCCGTCTCCGAAATCGTAATTCCCCTGCAGCCGGCCCAGGATGATCTCCTTGGGGCAGTTGATGTACGTGGTCCTCGAGACGATCTCCGCCTGCTCGGGGCGGTTCGCCAGGTCGTCGAGCCACACGCTCGACTCGTGCAGCGCGCGCAGCACGGCCCTCACCGTCTTCGGGTTCTTGTCCGCGAACTCGGCCGTGAAGGCGCACACCTTCTCGGGATGGTCCTTCCAGATGTCCTGGGTGTTGATGGCGGTGAAGCCGATGCCGTCGGCGATCGAGCGCGCGTTCCACGGCTCCCCGACGCAGAAGCCGTCCATCTTGCCCACCTTCATGTTGGCCACCATTTGCGGCGGGGGAATGGTGATGAGGGTGACATCCTTGTCGGGATTGACGCCGCCCGCGGCCAGCCAGTAGCGCAGCCACATGGCATGTGTGCCCGGCGGGAAGGTCATGGCGAAGGTCAGGGGGTCGCCCGCGGCGCGGGCGGCGTCGGCCAGCGCCTTGAGCGGCTTGGGGTCGGCGCCCACCTTGCCCTTGAGCTCGGCCTTCAAGGTGATCGACTGTCCGTTGCGATTGAGGATCCAGGGGACCACCATCGGCCTCTTCGGCGAGCCCAGCAGGCCCAACGTGGAAGCGATGGGCATGCCCAGCAGCATGTGCGTGGCCTGGATGTCGCCGTTGCTGAGCGAGTCGCGGATCGCGGCCCAGCTCGCACCCTTGCTCACCACGCTGTTGATGCCGTGCTTCTTGAACAGGCCCTTCTCGTGGGCGATGACGATGGGCGAGCAGTCGGTGAGCGCGATGATCCCGAACTTCATCTCGCTCGTTTCCGGCGCATCGCTGGCCCACACCCGGCCCGTGGGCAGGAGCGCCGCCGCCAGCGCGGTCAGGCTGGTGCCGACGAACGCGCGCCGGCTCCGTGACGTCTCCGCGGGCCGTGGCGTCCGTCTCGCGCGTATCGTCTTCATGTCTGGTTCTCCTTGCTCGATTGACCCGCCTCGCCGGTTGCGCGCCTTGAACCGTCTAGAACTTGAAGAGGACCTGGGCATAGCCGAAGCTCTGCGTGCCGTGGCCGCGCACCGCTTCCGCGAACGGGCCGGGCCAGAACGCGGAGTAGCCGAGCAGGCAGACGAGGTCCTTCTTCAACGGAAAGCGGTAGAGGAGGTCGAGCTCCTTGCCGACGTCGCGGCCGCTCATCCCCGTGGGGTCCTGGCCCAGGACCTCACCCGCGTCGTCTTTCCAGGCGCCCGCGGCCTCACGCAGGCGCAAGCGGAGCAGGTCGACGGAGAGGGCGTGGCCCTCGCGCGGCGCGAAGGCGACGGTGCCGCGGATCACGTCCATGTTCCGCCAGCCCATGATGTCCAGATACCCGTAGTGCGGGTGGTTGGTGTGGAAGAGGTTGTTGAACTCTCTCGACTCGCCGTCCTTCGCGTTGCCGTCGCCCGTGGCCCCATCCCATTCCAGGCGCAGTGACGGCTTGTAGCGGGCGCCCCACGCGTAGCCGGCGGCCACCGCCCAGGCGTAGGCGGTGTGATCGTCGGGCCCGCGGTGACCGATCTGGTAGGCCGTCTCCACGGAGCCCGTCCATCCGGTGGCGCTGCCCTTCTTGAGCCTCGCGCCGAAGGTCGTGACACGCGCGTCGTCCTGGCCCGCCGACTCACCGGTGAACGTCGCGTTGTCCGAAAGGTTCAGCACGTAGAGGTCGAGCTCACGGCCGGGCCGGCCCCGGAGCAGACGGGCGTACGCGCCCGAGAGCACCATGTCGCCGGTATCGCGGCCGGACGTGCGCCGGTCATTGACGAGGGCGCCGATGCCGTCGACCATGCCGCCCTTCCACGCGTAACGCACGACGCCGCCGTCGAAGCTGCGCCCCACGGTGGACCAGTCGAGGGCGCCCAGCAGCCGCTCGTCGCCGTAGGCGAGCTCCTGCCGGCCCAGCGTCAGCGAGATCCCTTTGTGCCCCACCTCGGGGAGCAGCAGGTAGGCCTGATGGAGATCGGCGTTGCGCTCGTTGCTGGTGGTCGAGGACTCCATGCCCCAGTTGCGCGCGTCCTGGACCTCCACGTAACCCTTCACGCGATCGGTGCCCACGCCGACGTTGGCACGGGCACGCTGGCCGATGAGGGAGTCGCTGGTGTCGCCGGCGGTGTCGGGCTTGAGCTGGTTGCGGTATTCGGACCGCAGCCGGATCTGGCCGCCGACCTTGATTCTCGGCGTGGCGTCGACGGCGGGCGCGGGGACGGCCGGCGCCGGCGAGGGCGGGGGTGGGGCCGCCGCCGGTGCCTCGGGGCCCGGCGCTGGCGGCGCGGGTGCGGCCGCTCCCTCCTTGGCCGGCTCGGCCGCGGCGGCCACGACCCAGGTGGAGAGAATCAGGACGCCGATCGAGAGAGACATTCACAACCTCCAAGATCCGCACGCGTCGCGCCGTCTGTGCTGGTCGCTGGCCACGGCCATTGGCAATTGCCATGCCCTCGACGCCGAATTCACGGAGCCGAGAGTGCGCGCGTCACGCATCTCTCGATGTCGCCGTGGGTTGTCGGACGTCAAGACCGCGTCCGATACCGCCTGAGCGTCGCGCGAGCGGGCGACGCATACGTCGGCTCAGGGCAGGCTGCCGACGCGGGTGTCGCTCTGGATGCGCGGCTCCGGGGTCGAGGCAGGCTCCGGGTCCTCATCCGGCCGGGCCTGGCCCTCGAGAAAGGCGATGATCTCCTCGCGCAGCGGGTAGTACGCGGGGTGTTCCATGACTTCGCGGCGCCGGCGCGGACGTGGGAAGGGAATGTCCAGCACGGCGCCCAGGCGGGCTTCGGGGCCGCTCGTCATCATGGCTACGCGGTCCGAGAGGAAGAGCGCCTCGTCCACGTCGTGCGTGACCATGAGCGCCGTTTTCTCGTCCTTCGACCAGAGGTCCACCAGGACCTCCTGCAGCTCGTAACGGGTGAGCGAGTCGAGCATGCCGAAAGGCTCGTCCAGGAGCAGCACCTTGGGGTCGAGGGCGAAGGCGCGCGCGATGCCCACGCGCTGGCGCATGCCGGCGGAAAGGGCGGCCGGTTTCTTGTCCATCTCGTCGGCCAGACCGACGAGCTCGAGGTAGTGGGCGGCCAGGTCCGCGCGAAAGGCGGAGCTCCGCCCACCGAACACCTCGTCGACGCCGAGCCGCACGTTTCCATGCGCGGTCAGCCAGGGAAGGAGGCATGGCGCCTGGAAGACGACGCCACGGTCCGGGCCCGCCCCCGCGATCTCGCGGCCCGCGATCGTGACTCCGCCGGACGTCGCTTCCAGCAGGCCCGCCGCGATGGAGAGCACGGTGGACTTGCCGCAGCCCGAGTGGCCGATGAGGCTCACGAACTCTCCCCTTTGCAGGAAGAGATCGAAATCACGCACGATGGTCACCGGACCCGCCGGGCCGGGGAAGGACTTCGTGATCTGCCAGAGCTCGAGGAACCGGTCGTTCATGTGCCGACTTCCAGCGGCGCCGCCACCTCGCCTGCGGAGCGCGGACGGGCCGCGCCCTTCTTCCTTGCCCCCGGGCCGAGCAGGTAGTCGATCACTTCGCCGCGGAGGTTCTTGAAGCGCGGATCGTGGTTGAGCGCCTTGCGGTCGCGTGGCCGCTCGATGTCCACCGTCACCGCCGGCCCGAAGGTGGCTCCGGGGCCGGCACTCAAGGGCACGATGCGGTCGGCCAGCAGGATGCCTTCGTCCACGTCGTTCGTGATCATCACGACCGTCTTCTTGTTTGCGGCCCAGATGCGCTCGATCTCGCCCTGCAGGGTGGCGCGGGTGAGGGCGTCCAACGCGGAGAGAGGCTCGTCGAGCAGGAGCACCGCGGGATCCATGGCCAGGGCGCGCGCGACGGCGACTCGCTGGCGCATGCCGCCCGACAGCTCGCGCGGACGCTGGTTCCGTGCACGCGTCAGGTTCACGAGCGCGATGTAGCGCTCGGCGTGCTCACGCCTCTGTTCCTTGCTCCACTCCGGGAAGACCTGGTCCACCGCGAGCAGGACGTTTTCGTAGACGGTCATCCAGGGCAGCAGCGAGTAGTTCTGGAACACGACGCCGCGATCGGGGCCGGGGCCGCTCAGCGCGCGGCCTTCCAGCCGCACCTCGCCCTTGTCGGGGGCGAGCAGCCCCGCGATGAGGGAGATGAGCGTGGTCTTGCCCGACCCCGAGTACCCGACGATGGCCACGAACTCGCCCTTCTCGATGCCCAGGCTCAGCTGGCGCAGGACCTCGGTGTGCCCGCCTGCCGCCGGAAACCCCTTGCTGACTCCGTCGATCTCCAGGAAGGGCAAGGTCAGGCCACCTTGAAGCGGCTCTCCACGAGACCCATCATCTTGTCCAGAACGAACCCCACGAGGCCGATGGTGAGGATGCACAGGATGATGTGCTCGTAGATCAGGCTGTTGTACTCCTGCCACAGGAAGCCGCCGATGCCGGGCGCGCCCGTCAGCATCTCCACGGCCACGATGACGAGCCAGGCGATGCCGAGGCTCAGTCGGAAGCCCGTGAACATGTAGGGCAGCGTGGCCGGGATGAGGATCTTGAACAGGCGCTTCGGCGGCGAGAGCTTCAGCACGCGCGCCACGTTCAAGTAGTCCTGAGGGATCGCGCGCACGCCCACGGCGGTGTTGAGCACCGTCGGCCACATGGCGCAGATGGCGATGGTGAAGAGCGCCGCCGGCTTCGAGTTCTCGAAGAGCACGAGGCCAAGGGGCAGCCAGGCCAGCGGGGAGACCGGCCGCAGCACCTGGATGATGGGATCGAAGCTGCGATTGAAGAACGGAGAGAGCCCCAGCAGGAAGCCGAGCGGCGTGCCCACGGCGAGGGCGAGGGCGTAGCCCTTGGCCACGAGCACCAGCGAGTACCAGGCGAAGCGCAGCACGCCCTGGTCCATCTCGCCCCGCTTCTCGAGCGGCTGCGCCACATAGGGCCTGCTCATCTCCCAGGTGCGGCTGGGGGAAGGCAGGCTCTTCGACCAGGTCCGGCTGCTCAGGCTCCAGGCGAGCAGCACGGCGCCCACGCCGATGAGCGGCACCGACACCGCGGCCAGCTTCTGAGCGAGATTCATCGGTCGCACCTCACCACCGAACGCATGGCAAGCGATGTGCCAGTTCTCGCGATGCCCGTGCGAGCGGTGGACCGGCCGCACCGAAGCGTGTGGTGTCGGTGACTTACGAGCGCGACGGTGGCGGACGCCGTCGCGCCGCGCTCGACCTCGAATGCGACAAGGGTGAGGTCCCCGTCCGCGGCGGCCGACGTTGTTGTGGGTTTACCTGCTTGCGGGGCTCAGTGGCATCCGCACCCGCCCCCCCCGCTTCCGCAGCCCGCGCCGGCGGCGGCCGGCGTCTTCCCATCGCCCTGCTCGACGGAGACGATGGGGAGGTGGCGCTTCAACGTCTCGGGCAGCTTGATCGGCCGGTCGCCCGCGTAGATCTCATGACGGCCGCGCGTCGCGAACCAGTCCTTGGTGGTGGCGACCATGTGCATCTTCTCCACCACCTGCCGCCAGCCCACGCCCGTGTTGTAGGCGCAGAACGAGATCTCGCCGCGCTGGGTGGCGTACGGGATGACGCACATCTCGGTGCGGCGGAAGTCGTAGGTCCACAGGTCCTGGAACCACATGCTCGCGAACCACATGAACTCCCAGTCGTCCGGGCCGTCGCCCGGCTCGACCGGCCGTTCCGTGGTGGAAATGCCGTTGTGCTTGCCGCTGCCCATGCGCCGGCGGAAGAGGTCGATCATCCGAGGGATCGTCAGGCCGGCCGGCGCCTTCTTCTCGTCGAAGTTGCGCAGGAACGACAGGCCCACCTGCACGAGGGACAGCTCGCGGCTCCGGCCCGTGTCCACGATGACGTCGATGTCCTTCATGAAGTTGTCGATGTCGAAGAACGCGGATACGGGAGCCCAGGCGTTCGTCACCTTGTTCCGTGCCAGCAGCACGGACGCGCCGCAATTGGGATGGCAGGAGCACGAGAGCTGCCCCATGCTCGTGTCGGGGCCACGCAGGTGGTCGGCCAGCGAGGCCAGGGCGACGCCCGAGCCGAGAGGGAACCAGTCGCGCAAGGGATCGATGCGGCCTTCGTAGTGCCGGGCCAGGTCGTGGGCGAGGTGTGACGTCGTGTAGCGGCGCTGCAGGCGCTCCTCGTCCGAGATGTCCTCGTCGCGGCCGGTGAAGGACACGGGCTGGAAGGCGGGGCCGCCCATCTTGTCGTGGTGCTTCATGGTGAAGTCCACGATGTCGCCGACCATGTGGTTGTTGATCCCGTTGATGATCGTGACCACGGGCGTGATCTTGATTCCCGCGCGGTGCATGTTCTCGATGGCGATCATCCGCGCGTCGAACAGGTTCGAGATGTGGCGGTGGGAGTTGGCCTCGTTCGTGATGCCGTCGAACTGGAGGTAGGCCATGTCGAAGCCGGCTTCCTTCGCCTTCTGCGCGAAGTCCGGCTCGAGGGCGAAGCGCAGGCCGTTGGTGGCCGCCTGCACCATGCAGTAGCCCATCTTCTTGGCGTAGGCGGTGGCCTCGAGGAAATGCGGAGAGAGCGTGGGCTCGCCCCCCGAGAACTGCACCGACATCTGGCGCCGGGGCTTGAACGAGAGCGAGTCGTCGAGGAGCTTCTTGATCTCGTCCATGGTGAGCTCGTGGACGTACCCGACCTGGTTCGCGTCCATGAAGCAGGGGTTGCACATCATGTTGCAGCGGTTGGTGAGGTCGATGGTGAGCACCGCCCCCCGCCCGTATTTGATGGACGAGGTCCCGTGGTTGTGGAGGAGCTGGTCTCCCCAGGTCCGGTAGTCGCGGCCGGGGAAACGGCTCTCGATCTTCCGGCTGAACGCGGAGTCGATCGAGATGAGGTCCTCGAACGTGCCGTGGTCGGTGCAGGTCTTCTTGACCCGGATGTGGCCGCGGTCGTCCTCGTAGAAGAGGGCCTTGATCTCGCCGGCATGGCCGTCGATGAGCGCGGACACGTCGCGCTTGCCGTCGAGGATCTGCTGGCGGGTCTCCTTCACGCAGCGCGGACAGAGGGAATCTGTCTCGCGCGGGTAGCCGAGAGGCGGATGGGAGCGTTCACGCGACTTCGGGAGAGGACCGGGCGCCCATCCCGGAGTGGCGGCCTTGCTCTCCGGCAGCCGCGTGTTCACGGACTGGAAGACGTTCCACGCCAGTTCCCCGATGCTCTGTAACGGAAGTCCAAAAGCCTGCATGGGATGCCTCCTCTAAGGTTGCCCGTAACCCAGGCTGAGCGAGCGGAGCGACTTCTCCTCGAACGGGAAGATTGTCCTCCAGTCCGTCTTCGTCCGCCCGCAAATGCTCGGTGAGTGGAACGCATCCGGATATTGGACCTTGGTCCTACCCCACAGGCGGAAGTAGTCCTTAGGTCCAATTGCCCCGGCGAGACCCCACGATCGATCATCGCGCTGGACGCGCGGCATTTCGACAGACGAGGAGGGACCTCTTGCGCCGACAGAATCTTGCACTCCTGGTGGCGGCCGCATCGCTCGTGGCGAGCAGCGCCTGGGCCCAGCCCGCCAACTTTTCCGACGTTCCCGACCGCTTCCGTCTGGAGCTGGGCGGCTTCCGCATCGGAGCCGACACCGAGCTCACGTTCAACTCGACGGGCGGCCCCAGACCGCCCGTGAACTTCGAGTCACTGAACCTGCCCGACAACGCGACCCGGGTCTACGTCGAGGGGTTCTGGCGTCCCTGGCGGCGGCACGAGTTCAGCCTGAGCTGGTACCGGAACGCCCGCACCGGCGAGGGCACGACCGTTCAGCGCGACTTCACGTGGGGGGATCGCGTCATCAACGCGGGTGCCTCCATAAACGCTCGCGTGAAGGCCAGCTACCTGTCCGGCGTCTACCGGTTCGCGGCGTACAAGAACGACCGATTCGAGATCGGGCCGTCCGTCGGTATCGGGTATCTCTCGACTGACGCCGGAATCGAAGGAGAAGGCAGTGTCACCGGCGCGGCAGGGACGGGGTCACGCCCATTCGACCTCTCGGCGGACATCGGGCAGCCGACGGGCGACCTCGGAGCTTATCTCTACTGGTGGCCCCTGCGCCGGCTCCTCGTCCGTGGCGACTTCCGCTACATCCTGGTCAAGCCCGGCAACTCGGAGGCTTCGGTCACCGACGCCCGCGCCGCCGTTCTCTACCATCCGTGGCGGAACATCGGGATCGGCCTGCAGTACACGGGGCAGAAGTTCCGCTACGACCGCGACATCCTCTCGCGGGAGCTGGGCGGCCGCATCCGTTTTCGCGGGGGCCAGCTCATCGTCTCCGGAGCCTTCTGAAGGCGGGTCCGCCTCCCGGTCGCCGTCAGGGGGTGGCCGCGGGAGCGATCAGATAGCCCCTCGCCACTTCGTCGAAGGCCTCGACCTGGGCATCCCTCCACGCCTGGTCGCGGCCGAGCTCCCGCGCCAGCAGCTCGGCCACCCGCGGCGCCATCGTGATCGCCGCGCGGGCATTCAGGAAGAGCGCGCGCGTACGTCGCGCGAGGACGTCCTCCACCGTCCGCGCCATCTCGAAGCGAGCCGCCCAGACGACCTCGGCCCCGGAGCAGGGGAGGGCCGGATGGAGTGCGTCGCCGAGAGAGGGCTCGGCGCGCGCCAGGTCCTGGATGAGGAGCGCGTCCGAGCCGTAGACGGACAAGGGACCGAACTTGCCGGCTTCGCGATGGAAGCCGTGGATGTTCAGGTGCCGGGTGGCGCAGGGCTTCTCCGGAAGCCGGGCGAGGGTAGACGCCTGGTTCACGCAGTCCTCGGCCATGTTCCGGTAGGTGGTCCACTTTCCCCCGGTGATGGTGAGGAGACCGGAGGCATCGATGTGGATCGTGTGGTCGCGTGAGAGGGCGGACGTGTTCGCGGGGCCACCGGACCGGACGAGGGGCCGGATCCCCACGAACACGCTGAGCACGTCCGCCCGGCCCATCGGCTTGCGCAGGTAGCGGCTCGCCGTCTCCAGCACGAACTCGATCTCTTCTTCCAGGGGGCGGGGCTCCAGCACCGCGTCTTCGATCGGGGTGTCCGTGGTGCCCACGAGCGTGTGGCCGTGCCAGGGGATCGCGAACATGACCCGGCCGTCGCTCGTGTGGGGGACCATGATCGCGTTGCCGGCGGGAAGGAAGGAGCCGTCGAACACGAGGTGGATCCCCTGGCTCGGCGCGATGAGGGGGGTGGCGTCGGGCTGAGTGAGCCGCCGCACCGCGTCACTGAAAGGCCCCGCCGCGTTGATCACCACCTTGGCCTGGGCGCGAATCTCGCCGCCGCTTTCCAGGTCGCGGGCCACCACGCCGTCCACGAAGCCTTCGGTGTCACGGGTGAACGCGGTCACCGGCGCGTAGTTGAGGACGGCCGCTCCCTGCTCGGCCGCGGTGGCCACCAGGTTCACGAGGAGACGCGCGTCGTCGAACTGGCCGTCGTAATACACGACGCCGCCGCGCAGGCCCTCCGTCTTGATCGTGGGCAGGCGATCGAGCGTCTCTTCCCGGGAGAGGATCTCGGAGGCGCCGAAGCCGTAGCGCCCGGCCAGGAGGTTGTAGACCTTCAAGCCCACTCCGTAGAACGGGGCTTCCCACCACTCGTAGTTCGGGACGACGAAGCCGAGGTCGCTCACGAGGTGGGGCGCGTTCTGGCGCAGGAGGCCCCGCTCCTTGAGCGCCTCCATGACCAGCGAGATGTTCCCCTGCTCGAGGTAGCGCACCCCGCCGTGGACGAGCTTGGTGGAGCGGCTCGACGTCCCCTTGCCGAAGTCGTGCTGCTCGAGCAGCAGCACGTCGTAGCCGCGGGCGGCCGCATCGACGGCCACCCCGACCCCGGTGGCGCCGCCGCCCACGATCACCATGTCCCAGGGCTCGGCCCGCGCGAGGGCACGGCCGAGCATCTCGGCGCGATTCACGACGTCAGCCTACGCCGAGGCGGCGAGCCGGCCAAGGACCTCGGCGCATATGGGACCAACGTCCAATACGAGGCGGGCGAGAGTACGCCGCCGTCGTTATGATGGAGCCCCCAGTGGAGCTCCGCACCATCAACGTCGGCTGCTTCGGCGGCGGCACCGGACTGCCGAGCCTGCTCGGCGGGCTCAAGAGGAACCCGTGGCTGACGGTGAACGCCGTGGTGACGATGTTCGACAGCGGCGGCAGCTCGGGCCAGCTCCGGGATCAGCTCGGCGTGCTGCCGCCCGGCGACGTCCTGAAATGCGCGCTGGCCCTCGCGCGCAACGAGCGCGAGGCGCGCCGCGTGCTCTTGTCGCGCCTGCCCATGCTCCAGGACACGCGCCTCGGCGGACACACCGGAGGGAACCTGCTGCTGTCGATGATGGAGCAATACAGCGGCGACTTCCTGGCCGCGGTAGAGGGATTGCGCGCGCTGCTGGGATGCGCCGGGCGCGTCTGGCCGGTGAGCGTCGAGTCCGCCAGCCTGTGCGCCGAATACGGGGACGGCACGCACACGCGCGGCGAAGTGGAAGTGGATGCGGGGCAGACGGCCGGGAGCGCGATCACGCGCCTCTGGCTCGAGCCCGAAGTGCGGCTCCATCCGTCGGCCGCGGACGCGATCCCACGATTCGACGCGGCGATCATCGGGCCCGGAAGCTTCTATACGAGCCTGATGCCCATCTTCCTGGTCCGCGGCGCACCGGAGGCCATCCGGCAGGTGTCCGGTCCGGTCGTCCTCGTGACGAACCTGCTGACCGAAGGACGCGGCATGTCGCACTTCACGGCCGGCGAGGCGGTGCGGCAGATGAGCGCGGCCATCGGGCGCCCGATCGACGTCGCCATCGTCAACACCTCACATCCGTCGGAGGAGACGCTCGCGCGGTATCGGGAGGAGCACAAGACGCCGCTGGAGATCGGGGACATGCCCGCGGCGAGCGAAGTCGTGACGGGGCGATTCTGGTGCGGCCAGATCGCGCGGCACGACCGGCGGCGGCTCGCCCACGCGGTGTGGGCGGTGCTGGCGCGGCGCCTGCTGTGACGGTGTGAGTGGCTCACCAGCGGAACAGGCTCCAGAGGTCGGAGCGGTCGTCGGTCCAGGTGCGCCCGCGCTTGCGGGGCGAGAGCCATACGATCGACGGAAGAGAGCGCGCGCGCAACGCGCTTTCGGATCGCGCCAGGAACACCCAGCGGGACCCCATGACGTACGCCGGCCCTCCGGGCGGAGGCTCCATCTCCGCGTCGACGGTCGAGGCGAGGCCGACGTCCTCGGCGGTGTCGCGCACCACCGGACCGAGGTCCAGGTGGCGGTTCGAGACGTGGCACGCCACCAGGCCCGAGGGGCTGAGCTTGTTCCGGTACAGCTCGAGAGCCTCTCGTGTCAGCAGGTGGACGGGGATGGTGTCACCGGTGAACGCGTCGAGGACGAGGACGTCGAGCGCCTCGCCCGCGGCGGCCAGCGTGCCCCGGGCGTCTCCGAGCACGACCTCCGCCGCTACCCCTCGCCTCCGCGCCTCGGGCAGGTAGCTGAACAACCGGCCGTCCTCCGCGATCCGCTTCACCAGGGGGTCGATCTCGAAGATCGTCCAGCGTTCGCCGGGCTCGGCGTAGGCGAGGAGCGATCCCGCGCCCAGGCCGACGACGCCGACGCGCTTCGGGCGGGCGTCGGGCGGGAACGAGCGGAAGAGCCGGCCGATGGGGCTGTCCTGCTGGTAATAGCCGAGAGGCTCGCGGGCGCGCACGGGCATCCCCGTCGCCGCGTCGACGCGCTGCACGCCATGGATCGTGGTCCCGTGATACAGCTTGCGGTAGGTCGTCGCCTGGTCGTCCCCCGCGGGCTCGTCGCGGGTGACCCGATGCACTCCGAAGGCGCTGCGCGCGGTCAGCTCCACCTGTCCGCGCAGCGACGTGTCGAGGCTGCCGGCCAGGAGGACGGCGCCGACGGTGAGGCCGAAGCGGTACCGCCGCTGCGACAGGAGGAAGGTCAGCAGCACCGGAAGAGCCAGGGTCAGGACCTCGCGCGTCCGGCCCGTCGAGCCGGCGTCGTCGCCGACTCTCGCCAGCGCGACCGTCAGCAGAAAGGCGCCGGCCGCGAGCGCGAGATCGCTGCCCCGGAAGCCACGGCTGGAATCGTCGCGAGCCGGAACCAGCAGGCACACGAGCGTGAACGCGAGCGGGATCTCCACCCATTCGCGGAACACGGCCGGAGCGATCAGGGCGTTGAAAGCGCCACCGATGACGCCGCCGGCGCCGACGTAGGCGTAATACGCGGTGAGATGGCGGGGTGAGGGCCGCCGCCGGGCCAGCTCGGTGTGGCAGGCCATCGCGGCGACGAAGAGCGCCGCCAGGTAGGCGCCGACGACGAACGCGAGGGGCTCGGTGGCCTTGATCATCCAGAGCAGCATGAACACGACGGCGCCGATGGGGAGCAGTCGTGCCCATCGAGGCGAAGGCGCGGCCCGTGGCGCGAACGCGATCACGAAGCTGAGCAGGTAGACGGCGAGGGGAAGGACCCAGAGGAAGGGCAGGCCGGCGGCGTCGGCGGTGAGGAGCGACGTGACGCCGAGCATCAGGCTGGAGGGCACGGCCGCGAGCGCGATCCAGGGCCAGCGCTGGGCCGCCCGCGATTCCGCCGGGTCCCCGGCCCCTGGGTCTTCGCGTTCGAGCGGTCCCGGCGCGCGCCACGCGCGCCAAGCGCAGGTCAGGGCGAGGACCACGTAGAGCGCGTAGCCGCCGGTCCAATACGCCGCCTGCCGCGCGAGCCCGAGAGTGGGCTCGATCAGGATGGGATACGCGGCGAGGCCCAGGAGGCTTCCCGCGTTGCTCGCCGCGTAGAGGACGTAGGGATCCTCCGACCCCGGCAGCCGGGATCCGGCCAGCCATTTCTGGAGGAGCGGAGCCCCCGCGGCCAGCACGAAGAACGGAGGCCCGATGGCCAGGGCCAACGCGCGCAAGAGCCAGAGCGTGGGCGCGATCGGTCCCGTGCCGGGCGCGTCGGAAACGATCGAGAACGGAAGCATGCCCAGGGGCAGGAGGAGCAGGGCGGCGTGGATCGCGAGCGGCGTGCGCGCGCGGCGCCGGCCGGCCCAATGCGCGTAGACGTACCCGGCCAGGAGGACGGCCTGGGAGAAGAGGACGCAGGTGATCCAGGTGGACGGCGCGCCGCCGACGCGCGGCAGGAGCATCTTCGCGATCATCGGCTGGATGACGAAGAGGAGACCCGATCCGAGGAAGACGGTCGCGGCCCAGAGAAGGCTCACGCGGCGGGAGAGACGGTTCTACCGGGGCTTCTCGACGTAACCCAGCCTCTCCGCGCAACGCTTGTTGCCTTCGGCCAGGGCGAAGTCGAGCGCGGTCTTGCCGCCGGATTTGAGATCGGCCTGCGCGCCCACGCGCAACAGCTCGTCGGTCGCGAGCTCGTTGCCCTTCTCGGCCGCGATCATCAAAGGCGTCTTCCCGTTCGACCCTGCGCGGCGGTTCACGCCGGCGCCGGTGCGTACGAGGTCGCGGATGGCCGGCACCGATCCCGACGACGGATGGGCGGCCGCATGCATGAGCGCGGTCCAGCCGTCGCGGTCCAGGAGATCGGGCGAAGCCCCGAGCCGCAGCAGGGAGGCCACCGTCCGGTCGTGGCCGCCCGCCGCCGCCTTCATGAGAGCCGTCTGGGCATTGCGGTCGGCCTGGTCCGGGTCGAGGCCGGCCTCGAGCAACGCCTCCACCACCAGCCACTGGCCGCGGGCGGCGGCGGCGTGCAGGGGCGGCTCGTTGTCCCACACGGAGAAGCCGAGGGGCGCTTTCGCCTCCATCAACGTGCGCACGACGTCGACGTGCCCGGCCTGGGCGGCGAGCTGCAGCGCCCGCCCGCCGATCTCGGGCTTGCGGACATTGGCGCCCGCCTCGATCAGCATGCGCACGAGGGCCTGGCGGCCCCGCTCCGCGGCCAGGCTGAGCGCGCTCGTCTCCTTCGCGAGCGCGTCCAGGGTCGACTGCTTCGGCGGCCGGATGATGGCGCGCGCCGCCGCCAGCGTGCCCTCCCGGGCCGCGAACATGAGGGCCGTCCAGCCCTCGTTGTCCGCGACGTTCACGTCCGCGCCTGCCGCGACGAGGTCCAGCGCGAAGATCGCCTCCTTCCGTCTCGCCGCCTCCATCAGGGCCGTCCGGCCGTCCTGATCGCGGGCGTCGAGACCCGCCCCGGCATCGATCAAGGCACGGACGACGGGGCGCTGTCCGGCGCGAACGGCCAGCAGGAGAGGCGTGCGCTGGATGCTGTCACGCGCGTTGACGTCCGCGCCCGCTTTGAGCTGGGCCCGGACCTGGCCGACGTCGCCCTGTTTCGCGGCCGCGAGCAGCGCTTCCTGGGCCTTCTTGACCGCCTTCTGGCGCACTTCCTCGGGCGTGTCGTCCGCGAGGAGGTTTCTCGTGGGAAGGAGCAGCGCGGCGGCCATGAGGACGCAGGCTCGCCATCGGGACCCGACGAACCTCGTCCGCACCGCGAGGATGGTAGCGCAAGGCCCGCCCCGGATCATCCGCGCCCAGCCCCTCGGGTACACTTGTCGCCGTCTTGCAAGGCCGCGAGCCGACCCTGGGGGACGGACGCTACATCATCCGGCGCGAGCTGGGCCGCGGCACGATGGGTGTCGTGTACGAGGCCGCGGACACGGTGCTCGCTCGCACCGTCGCCGTCAAGGCCATCGAGCTCGCCTTCGAGCCGACGGAAGAGGCACGTAGCGAGTTCGAGCAGCGATTCTTCACCGAGGCGCGGGCCGCGGCCCGGCTGGCGCATCCGGGCATCGTCGTCTGTCACGACGTCGGCAAGGACTCGGGGAGCGGAAAGCTCTTCATCGTCTTCGAATATCTGAAGGGCCGGACACTCGCGGAGCTGGCGGCGGAAGGGCCGATGGACTGGCGCAGCGCTCTCGCGACCGTGGTGCGGGTGGCGCGGGCGATCCAGCACGCGCACGAGCACGGCGTCGTCCACCGCGACCTCAAACCGGCGAACATCATGCTCCTCGACGCGGGCACGGGCGGCGGCTCGGCCGCGCGCGCCGAGGCCACCGTCAAGATCATGGACTTCGGGTTCGCCCGACTCGAATCGCTCGGACACCGGCTCACGCGGACGGGGCAGTCCTTCGGCACGCCCCTCTACATGTCGCCGGAGCAGGCGCTGGGCCAGCGGAGCGACACCCGCTCGGACATCTTCTCGATGGGCTCGGTCCTGTGCACACTGCTCCTGGGCCGGCCCTGGTTCGAAGCGCCGAGCCTCCCCCAGATCGTGAGACGCCTCGTCCACGACGACCCGCCGCACCTCGCGATCCTGCGACCCGACCTGCCCGCGTCGCTCGACGCGGTGTTGGGCATGGCGCTGGCCAAGAGCGCGGGGGATCGCTATGCCTCCGCCGCCGACATGGCCGACGATCTCGAAGACATCCTGGCCGGCCGGAGCGCGAGCCATGCCCTGCTCGCCGGTCCGGCCACCGCGGCGCGCGAGCCAGGCAGCCCACCACCACCCGACCTGCTGGAAGCGTTCCTCGAGGAATTGCCGTTGCTCGAATCGGCCTCGAACCCCGGGGCGAAGGCGGCCGGTTCGGTTACGCAGACGGTGCCGGCCCGCGCCTCCCGCCCCGTCACGGGCGGCTCGGGCCGGCGCTGGCTGTTGCCCGCCACGGCGGTGGCGGTGTGGGCCGTGCTTGCCGTCGTCGTGAACCGAGCGCTCGCGCCTTCGGTCGCCACGACTTCCACGACCCTGGCCCAGGTCGCACCCACGACGATGGCTCCGATGACACCGACGACCACGGCGCCGATGACACCGACGACCACGGCTCCGGCGGCGGCTCCGACCGTCCCGTCGCCGGCTCCGGCCACCACGATGTCCGCCCTCGAGTCGCCGCGGGCGACGGCATCCAATCCGCGTGTCGCCGCGGCCCCCACCTCTTCGACGGACGCAGGGCAGAGCCGGATCCGGCTGAGCGTCGAGCACCCGTTCGAGAGCGGCCGGCTCATCACCTGGATCGACGGCGTGCTCGTGTACGAGACGAAGCTCCAGGCCCCTGTCTCCAAGAAGGGTGTCTTCAAGGTGCGCGAGGGCCGGGCCGAAAAGATGCTCGACCTCGAGCCGGGCCGGCATGAGGTACGGGTCGAGGTGACGTGGGAGCAGGATCGCCGCGTGAGCACGAAGGTGGTCGACGTCGCCCCCGCCGCGACGGGCCTGCTCGAGATCCGCGTGGGCCGCATGAGCAAGGACCTGAAGCTGGAGTGGAGCCGCCTCGCGAAGGACTGACGAGGCGGCGTGCGGTGCCGTGAGACGTTTCCGCCTGCCTTTCCGCGTCTCATGGAAAGGAGGTCGTACATGAATCGAGGACGCCTTGCCCTCTGGGCCGCTGCGGTCGCGGCCTGCGTCCTGACCGCCGGCGGCGCGTCGGCGCAGGAACCGTTCCCCCACACCGATCTGGACGAATCGCTGGCCACTCAGTTCCAGGCCATGCAGGTACTTTCGACTCACCTGAGCAAGCCCGAAGAGGTGGGCAAGCTCGTGGACATCCTGGCCGCGCGCGACGCCAAGGCCTTCAACGTGTGGGTCGACGGGCTGGACCTGCCTGTCCCCGACAAGTGCTGGTGGGTTCAGGACAAGCTCGAGAGGACGATCTCGAGCCAGAAACTAGAGGAGGTGTGCCGCGTGCGGACGATCCTCACGTGGCGCGAGGCCTGGCTCTATTTCGGGATCGTACAAGCGCACCGGCAGGCCGGCACGCTCCCGACGATCGGATTGGACGGCCGGGTTCCGCCGGGCCCGTTCCTCGACGATCTGCGCGCGAATGGGCTCGTGGACTGCGCCTATGAGTGGGTGGTCACGACCGAGCTCCTGCCCATCCTGGGCAAGCCCTACCACTTCTGCCTCCAGCCGAAGTAACTGCGACGGCCTGGCGGCGCCGGGGGCTCGCCTCGGCGCCGCACCAACGCGGTCCAAAGGTTTCCATTCGGCTAGACTGACGCTTCTGCGCCTTTGGCGGAGCGAAAAGTCAACCTCAGAAGATCTGGAACAGCGCGTCGCTCTGGTCCGAGATCGCGGTGTTGCTCGTCCACCGCACGCGGATTCGTGCCGTCGGCGTCGGTCCCGTCACGATCCAATCCAAGGAGCCGGTCGATGTCGTGGCGCTCGCCACGCCCGCCTGGATGACGGTCCAGGTGCTGCCGCCGTTCCGGCTGACCTCGACGCTGAACGTCGCCGAGGCGCCCAGGTCGTGCGTCCACGTGATCGTGCGCAGCGTGCCGATCCGCCATGGCTCCGAAGTGTTCGGCGAGGTGACGGTCACGAACGGCGAAGTGATCGTGAAGTTGCCGTCGTTCGTGTCCACGAAGGCGGAGTTGGTCGTCGACCGGACGCGGACGCGCGCGGTGGTCGTGGTGGCGCCCGACACCGTCCAGTTGAACCACCCCGCCGTCGCCGATGCGGTGCCCAGGACGTTCCAGGTGGAGCCGCCGTTCCGGCTCAGCTCGACGACGACGCTTCCGCCGATGCTGCTCGTCCAGGTGACCCTCTGCGTGGAGCCCAGTCCCCATTTCACCCCGGCGCTCGGTGCCGTGACCGTGATCGCCGGCGCGATGGCCACGGTGGCGGCGTCGCTGAACGTCGTGTTGCCGCCCAGGTCGCGGGCGAGGATGCGGAGGAACGCGGGGTTGATGGTGATCGGCGGCACCACGAAGGCGCACTGGCGCGCCGTCGGCGCGACGTTCGCGCAGCCGGGCACGACGTCGAAGTACGTGCCGTCCAGGGAGAGCAGGACATCGAAGCCGCTGAAGCCGCCGGCGTCCGTCGCCGTCCAGTGGACGACGTAGGACGCGCCCCCGATGAGCAAGGTGCCTTCGGGGACGTCCAACACGACCGCGGGCGGGACGGTGTCGAGCCCGGTGACCACCACGCTATCGGTGGCGGAACTGCCGCGGTTGTCGGTCACCCACAGCGTGAACGTCTGGGCGCCGAACGGCACGGTCACGTTGACCGTGGGACCGGTGCCGACGACCATGCCGGTCGCGTTCGTCCAGGCGTAGGTGAGCGGCCCGCCGTCGGGGTCGCTCGATCCCGCGCCACTGAGCGCCACCGGCGTGCCGGCCTCCACCGTCTGATCGGGGCCGGCGACGGCAACGGGCGGCTGGTTCGGCACTTCGAAATCCGCGGCCACGGTTGCGTTGTCGGACAGCGTCACCACGCAGGAGCCGGCGCCAGTGCAGCGGCCGCGCCAACGCACGAACGAAGAGCCCGGCACCGGCTCCGGAAGCAGGGTGAGCGCGGTCCGCGGCGCGTACTGGAAGTCGCAGGCCGTGCCCGCGCCGGGCGTCCCGACGCACACGCGCGTGCCGGGCGTCACCATCACCGACCCCGATCCTCCGAAGAGGCTGGCGACGTCGAGGTGGAGGGTTTGGGGGCCCCGGAACGTGGCGCGCGTCGTGATCACGTTCTCTTCCGTCACGACGCAGGTCGGGAGGAGCCCGGTGCAGGCGCCCGTCCAACCGTCGAACGCGGAATCGGCGCCCGCGGTCGCGGTGAGGGTCACGGTGTCCCCGGACGCGAACGGGTACGTGCAGGTGACGTCGGGCCCGGTCACGGAGGCATCTCCGCACGTGGCCGCCCCGGGATCGACCGCCACCTGCCCGCGCCCGTTCTCGACCGCGCCCACGACGACCGCGAGCGACGTGGCCGGAAGGACCTCGAGCGTGGCCGCCGTCGAGACGGCAAGCTCGGAGCTGCACGCAGACGCGACCACGACGTCGTAGGAGCCCGCGTCGGCCAGGCGGGCGCGCCGCAGGTGCAACGAAGCCGTGCCGGTCCCCACGAAGTCGGCGCTCTCCGTGATCGCTACACCGTCGCGCCGCCATCGGTACGAGAGGCCGGCCCCGCGCGCGGTCACCGAGAAATCTGCAGGCTCGTTGATGGTCACGGTCGGCGGCGGGGGCTGGACGTCGATGACCGCTGCCGCGCACTCGGCCGTGACGAATGTCGAGGCGCTGGGCACGCCGGTGGCGAACACGGTGAGCAGGGCCGGTCCCGGCGGCAAGCCCAGGAGCGGAGCCGAGGAGAACGAGGTGTCCGACCACGGGGCCGCGGGGTCCGCCTCGAGCCAGCGCACGAGGCCGTTGTCCAGCCGCCGCAACTGGACGCGCGGACCGTCGACGGCGGCGTTCTGGGAGCCGTTCCCCCCCGACGCCTCGGAGCGGGCGCGCAGCCCTGTGCCCGTCAAACTGAGGACGTCGCCCTCGAGAAGCGGCGCGATGACGGGATCGACCACGGGACGCGCGGCGGGGTCGTAGCCCAGCCCGGGGTCGAACACCTCCGCCGACGCCAGGAGAGTCGGCGCACCGCCGCTGGGGCTGGCCACGAACCTGATGCCGCCGGCGATCAGCACCTCGCCGCTGCGAAGGAGGGTTGCCGAGTGAACCCTGCGAGCCTCGAGGAGGGAGCCCCCCGGCGACCACGTGCGCGACGCCGGGTTGTAGATCTCGGTCGACGCGAGCTCACCGCTGTCGTTCATGCCGCCGCTGATCAGCACCCGCCCATCCGCCAGCAGCGTGGCCGCGGCCTGGTAGCGCGGATTCCCCATCCAACCTGTGGGCGACCAAGTCCCGGTGGCAGGATCGTAGATCTCCGCGGAGCCGAGATAGTGAATCCAATCGCTGCCGCCGGCCACCAGCACCGTGCCGTTCGCGAGCAGCGTGGCCGTGTGTCCCCGCCGCACGCCGGGGATGCTGCCCTCGCCGACGAGGTTGCCCGTCGCGGCCCACGTATTCGTGACGGGATCGTAGATCTCGGCCGAGCGCGTGCGGTCGAAGTGGCCACCGGCGACGAGCACGCGGCCGTCCGCGAGCAGCGTGGCCGTGTGTTGATCGCGCGCCGCGGCCATCCCGTTGGCCCGGGTCCACGCGTCGGATTTCGGATCGTAGACCTCAGCCAGCTGTCCCTGAATCCCGCCGCCGCCGGCGACGAGGATGCGGCCGTCGCCGAGGAGCGTGGCCGTTGTCCCGGTGCGGCCTCCCGCCATCGCGCCCCGAAGCGTCCAAGTTTCGGTCGTGGGGTCGAAGACTTCCGGGTTGGCCCTGTACGCCGCATCGCCATATCCGCCCGCGACCAGGACACGTCCGTCCGCGAGCAGCGTTGCCGTGGTGCCGTTTCGCTTCTGGTTGAGCGGCGCCGTCGTGGTCCACACACGCGCGACGGGGTCGTAGATCTCGGCGCTTGCGGTGCTGTTGCCATTCGTGCCCACGGTGCCCGTGCCCCCCGCCACCAGCACGCGGCCGTCGCCGAGGAGAGTGGCGACATGGTACGAACGCGCCTGGCTGAGGCTGCCCGTGGCCGACCACGACGGAAGCGCAGGATCGTAGATCTCGGCCATGTAGGTGTTGTAGGACGCTGACAGGGCCCCCGCGGCCACGAGCACACGACCGTTTGGGAGAAGCACCCCAGACGCGCCGTAGCGAGGGTTCGCCGAGCCGGCGCTGCTCCAAGTCCGGCTCGCGGGATCGAACGTCTCGGTGAGGGCAACGGCCGAGTCCGTCGAGTTGAACCCGCCCGCGACGAGCACTTTGCCGTTCGGAAGCAGGACGGCCGCTTGCATGGAGCGGGCCTTCGTCAGCGTCCCCGTCGTGAGCGTCCACGTCCCGGCCACGGGGTCGTAGATCTCGGAGCTCGCGAGATAGGCCGAACCGAATCCGCCCGCGGCGAGCACCGTGCCGTCACCGAGGAGCGTGGCGGTGTGACGCGTGCGTCCGCTGGTCATCGAACCAGTGGCCGTCCACTGACCGGTCGCGAGATCGAAGATCTCCGCCACCGCGATGCCGGCCGATCCTGACGATCCCCCGGCCACCAGCACTCGGCCGTCGGCCAACCGCGTCGCCGTCGCATCGAGATGGCCGACGGAGAGCGAGCCGGGCGTAGCCGACCAGGTACCTGCCGCGGGATCGTAGACCTCGGTGGCGAGGGGAAGGGCGGGGTCGTTGCTGCGGCCCCCGGAGGCCAGGACACGCCCGTCCGCGAGAAGGGTGAGCGTGTGCCCCTCGCGCGCCGTCGTCATCGGCGCCGCGGCCGACCACGTGCCGGTCTGCGGATCGTAGATCTCGGCCGTGTCGAGGATCGCGAGGCCGTCGGAGCCGCCCGCCACGAGCACCTTTCCGGTGGACAGCACGACGGCCGCACTGCGGGTGCGTGCCTGGACGAGGCTTCCCGTGGGTTGCCAGGAACCCGCCGCGGGGTCGAAGACCTCGGCCGTTGCGAGAACGGACCCGTCGTTGCCTCCGACCACGAGGACCTGGCCGTTGGGCAATAGCGCCGTCACTTGCCCGACGCGGGCGCGGGTGAGAGGACGCGTCACCCTCCATCCCGCGGCCTCGGCTGGCGCAAGCGCGCCTCCGGCCAGCGCGTAGAGGAAGGTGAGGAGGAGGATGGGCGCGAGCCGATGGTTCCCGCCCGTGGTCGAGATCCTCATTATTGTCAACTCCTGCTGCAGAACGCCCGGGAGCCGCGCGCCACGGGGGCTTTGGCGCGTACTTCGGAAATCGCCGGCGAGTGTAGCAGTTGGCGTGGGGCCGTCAACTGGAGCGCGCCGTTGTGCGCTAGGGCGCCAGCACGAGCCCCAGCAGCCGCGCCGCGTTGTCCTTCAGGATCAGGGGGCGGACCTCGTCGCGGATGGCCAGCTTGTCGAACTCCGCGATCCAGCGGTCGGGTGTGAGGAAGGGGTAGTCCGACCCGAACAGCACCTTCTCGCGCAGGAGCGTGTTGGCATGTTGCACGAGGGTCGCCGGGAAGTACTTCGGCGACCAGCCCGAGAGGTCGATGTAGACCTGTGGCTTGTGCAGGCAGATCGAGATGGCCTCGTCCTGCCAGGGGAAGGAAGGGTGGGCCATGACGATCGGCATGTCGGGGAAGTCCACGGCCACGTCGTCGATCGGCAGGGGCGCGCCGTACTTGAGCCGCACCCCGCCGCCTCCGCGCATCCCCGAGCCGATCCCGCTGTGGCCCGTGTGGAACAGCACCGGCAGCCGCGCCTCCTCGAACACCTCGTAGAGCGGGTAGGCCAATCGGTCATTGGGGAAGAACTGCTGCAGCGGCGGATGGAGCTTCAGTCCGCGGACGTCCCCGCGGGCGATCAGGCGGCGCGCCTCGCGTACCGCCTCGTCGCCCCGGTGCGGGTCCAGGCTGACGAAGGCGAGCGCCACATCGGCGTTTTCGGCCGCGAAGTCGAGGACCGCGTCGTTCCCGACCATCGGCCGCCCGCTCAGCCGCTCGTCGACCGTGAACACGACGCAGGCCAGGCGCCGACTGCGATAGTACTCGGCGAGCGCGCCCCAGCTCGGGTCGACCTGGTCGCGGAAGTACTTGCGCGCCGCTCGGTCCGTCTCGCCGTGGTTGTCGGGGGGGTTCAGGTGAACGTGCACGTCGATGGCCGACAGCCGATCGACATCGAGTTGGAGCGTGCGCCCTGCGGCAGGCTCATTCAAGATGTCTTCTCCAGGCGGATGACGTGAGGAGGCGGCGGCTCGGCGTAGAGCTCGGCCACGCGCTCGGCGCGGCTGTGCAGCACCGCTCTCTGGTTGAGCGAGCCCTTGTCCGTCACCTCGTGGGCGTCGATGGACGGCGGCCGGTCGAGCAGGACGGCCCGTGCCACGAGCGTGGAACTGCCGCTGCTCTCGGCGGCGAGCGCCTCGAGAGCGCCGCGAAACACGGCCACGACGCGCGGGTCGTCGAGCACCTTGCGCGCGGAAGCTTCCGGTCCCAGATCGGGGCAGAGGCCGCGGCAGAGCGGCAGGTTCGGGAACAGCAGTGCCGAGACGAAGGCGCGGTCGTGCCCGGCGATCACGACGTCCTGCAGGTAGCCGGTGCCGTGCGCGAGGAGCCGCACCCGCAGGGAGCCGACGCCGACCCAGGTGCCCGTCGAGAGCTTGAAGTCCTCGGCCAGCCGTCCGTCGAAGACGAGGCCTTTCGCTGGATCCTCGGCATCGACGAAGCGCATGGCGTCGCCCAGGCAATAGAAACCCTCGTTGTCGAAGGCGGCGCTCGTCAGCGCCTCGTCACGCCAGTAGCCGGGCGTGACGTTCGGCCCGCGCACGCGCGCCTCCAGCTTCTCGCCGACCGGCGCGAGCTTGAGCTCGAGGCCCGGCGCCGGGAAGCCGAGGAAGCCGGCGGAGGCGCCGGCACTCCCGGTGCAAAGCGCGAAGGGCGCCGTCTCCGTTGCCCCCATGCCCGTGACCCACAGGAGCTCTTCCCCGCAGGTCGCCACGGCCATCTCGGTGAGCTCCTCGAACATGCGCTCGGTCAGCCCCGCGGCCGCGTAGAAGAAGATCCGGAGCCGCGCGAAGAAACGCTCGCGCAGGCCGGGGTCGGCGCGCAGGTACGGGAGCAGCATCTCGTAGGTGCGCGGCACCGTGAAGTGCGCCGTCGCGGAGATCTCGCGCAGGTTGCCCACGGTCGTCTCGAAGGCGCCCGGCAGCGGGCGGCCCTCGTCGATGTAGAGCGTGCCGCCGTTCCAGAGCACGAGGCCGAAGTTGTGATTGCCGCCGGCGGTGTGGTTCCAGGGCAGCCAGTCGCACAGGACGGGTGGCTCCTCCGCCAGGAAGGGGAGAACGCTCCGGATCATCTCCTGGTTGGAGCACAACATGCGCTGGGTGTTGACGACACCCTTGGGCCGGCTGGTCGAGCCCGAGGTGTAGAGGATCTTGGCCATCGTGTCCGGCCCGACCCGTGCGTGCGCGTCGTCGACGGCCGCCGTCGCGGGTGTGGCCAGAAGCTCCGCAAACGGTGTCGTGGGCCGGCCCTCGGGCGCCGAGGACGAGACGACCAGCTCCGTCCCGTCCGCCAGTACGGCGGCCAGCGCGCGCTCGAACGCGGCGCCCTCCGCCACGAACACCAGGCCGGGCTCGAGGCGGCTCAGGATCTGTCGCAGCATTCCGTACTCGCGCGCCTGTAGCGAGTAGGCGGGAGCGAGCGGCGCGTAGAGCACACCGGCGTGCAGGGCGGCGAGGGCAAGGAGCGCGTGCTCGATCGAGTTGCCGGACAGGATCACGAGGGGCCGCTCCGCGGAGAGCCTCCGCTCGATCAGGGCCTGGGCCAACCGGCGGACGGCCGAGAACGTTTCGGCGTAGCGGAGCGTGCGCCACTCGCCGGAGGGCGTCCGCTGCGCGAGGAACGCGCGCTCGGGGGCTCGATCCGCCCAGTGCGCGAGCCGCTCCGTGAACCGTGGCGGAAACTCGCCGAGCGCCTTGCGCGATTGGAGATAGACGACGCCGCCGAGGCCTTGGCGTACGGCCGTGTCGGCGGCCGCGATGCTCACGGGCCGGACCGGTCTCGGCGCCGCGCCCGCGTGCGACCTCATCGCGGCGTGGCGGCCGCCTCGGCCCTTTCGAGCTGGGCGTCGTACTCCCGGAAGCTCGAGCCTTCCCGGGCCAGCCGCGCGAGGAGCGGGGCCGGCTGGAAGCGCTGGCCGTGCTCGCGGTGGAGAGCGGCCAGCCGCTCGTGAATCCTCGGCAGGCCGACGGAGTCCGCGTAGAACATCGGCCCGCCGCGGAAGCCTGGGAAGCCGTAGCCGGCCAGGTAGATGACGTCGATGTCGGCGGCGCGCCGGGCGATGCCCGCCTCCAGTACCCGGGCCCCCTCGTTGACGAGGGCGTAGAGCGTTCGCTCCCGAATCTCTTCTTCCGGGATGGAACGCCGCGCGATGCCGTGCCTGCGCGCGACCGACTCGATGACCTCGAGCACTTCCGGGTCCGGGATCGGCTTGCGATCGTCTCCGTACCGGTACCAGCCCCGGCCGGTCTTCTGGCCCAGGCGGCCCTGCTCGACCAGGACGTCGGCGACCACGGGCTTCCGGGCGCCGGGCTCCGAGAACTGGCCCAGCTCCTTCCGGATCCGCCACGCGACATCGAGCCCGCCCATGTCGTCGACGGCGAAGATCCCCATGGCCATGCCCCAGTCCGTGAGCACGCGGTCCACCTGCTCGGGAGAGGCGCCCTCTTCGGCCAGGAACTGGGCCTCGTACATGTAGGGGAACATCATGCGGTTGCCCACGAAGCCCGGCCCGTTGCGAACCACGACCCCGACCTTGGAGAGCCGTTTCGTGAGCTGCAGAGCGGCCGAAAGTGCGGCCTCCGAGGTCGCCCGTCCGCGCACGACCTCGACCAGGCGCATGACCTGCGCGGGGCTGAAGAAGTGCAGCCCGATGACGGACTCGGGCCGGCCGCCCGCCGCCGCGAGCTGGTCGATGTCCAGGGTCGAGGTGTTGCTCGCGAGCAGCGAGCCGGGCCGCGCCCGGCGCGCGATCTCGCCGAACACCTCTTTCTTGAGGGCCAGGCTCTCGAAGACGGCCTCGATGACGAGATCGGCCGACGCACAGCCCTCGTAGCCGGGGACGCCCTGAATCCTGGCCAGGCGCTCCGCTGCCGCTTCGGTGCTGAGACGGCCGCGCTCCACGGACGACTGGTAGCTCCGCCGGAGCGTGGCCAACCCGCGTTCGAGAGCCTCCGCCGTCGAGTCGGCGAGGCTCACGCGCAGCCCGGCGTTCGCGCACGCCATCGCGATGCCGGTGCCCATCGTGCCCGCGCCGATCACCGCCACCTCGCGAATCTCGGTCGCGGCCGCGCTCGGCGCGATCCCCGGCCCGCGCGCCGCGTCGCGCTCGGCGAAGAAGCCGTGCACCATCGCGCGCGCCTGGTCGGACCGCACGCAGGCCAGGGAGAGCGCGCGTTCGCGACGACAGCCTTCGTCGAAGGGCAGCGTGGCCGCGGCCGCGATCGCCTCGACCGCGGCCAGGGGTGCCGTCTGATGACGGCGCGTCTGGCGCGCCTTCTCGCGGGCGGCCGCGAGCAGGCCGTCGAGGGCCGCGGGGTCGCCCCGCTTCTCGTTCCGCTCGCGCGTCCGCGGGTGAGGGCGATCGGCTCGCGCCCGGTCGCGCGCGAAGATCGAGGCGCCGGCCAGGAAGTCCCCGTCGATGATGAGGTCCACGAGCCCCCGCCGGGCCGCGCTCTCGGCATCGATGGGCTTCCCCGACACGCACATCTCGAGCGCCGTCTCTACTCCGACGAGACGAGTCAGCCGCTGCGTGCCCTCCGCTCCGGGGATGATCCCGAGATTGACCTCGGGCATTCCGAGGCGGGCCGTGCGGGGTGCGACGCGATAGTGGCCGGCCATGGCCAGCTCCAGGCCGCCCCCGAGTGCCGTACCGTTGACCGCCATCACGACGGGCTTGGGGCTGTCCTCGACGAGTCGAAGCAGCTCGTGGAAGTCGGGAGGCTCGACCGTATGGTCCCACACCGCCCGCTCCAGCTCCCGGATGTCGGCCCCGGCGACGAAGGTGCGGCCCTGGCCCGTGATGACGAGAGCCTCGACCCTCGCATCCTGCGCCAGCTCCGTCAGGGCGGTCCGCAGGGCGGTGCGGACTCCTTCGTCGAGCGCGTTCACGGGCGGATTGTCGATCACCACGAGGGCGACGCCGTCGCGCACCGAGGTCGTCACCGGTCCGGACATCTCACCTCCCGCCATGCATCCGCGCATAGTCGCGCCGGTACGGTGCAAAGGTCGCCCGGAACAGGATCGCCGACACCAGCGAAGCGGCCCCCACCGTGATCGCGAGCGACGAGCCGATCATCCGCCCGTCTCGAAAGACGTAGTCGTTGAGAAGCCCCGGGAGGGCCGGGCCGAGGATCAGACCGAAGAAGTTGAGCGCGAACACCTGCAGTGCGCCGATCTGGCCGCGCACCTGGTTCGGCAGGATGAGCTGCAGGGAGGCGTATCCGCTGCCGATCGGCATGGCGAGGAACAGGAAGGCGAGGGCCAGCACGACGAGCTTCGCGGTACCCGCGGCCAGGGCAATCGCCGCCGTGAACGTGACGCCGGCGCAGGTCGTCGCCAGCACCGCCAGCCGGAGCGGCGCTTCCAGGATCCCGCGACGCTGCCACCGATCGGCGAGACGGCCGCCGAGGTACGCGCCCAGCAGGCCCGTGGCCAGCGACATCGTGCCGAGCGTCACTCCCGCCTGCCGCAGCGACCAGCCGTGCTGCCGGACGAAGTACGTGGGCAGCCAGGCCTGCTGAGCGTAGTTGCAGAGGGCCTGCGCGGCGAAGGCCAGGCAGATCCCCGCGACCGACCGCCACCGCAGCTTCACCTGACGAGCGACGTCCGCGAGGTCGAGGCGGCTCGGCTGCCCACTCTGGGTGAGCAGCAGGTCTCTTCGCGCCGGCTCCCGGATGGTGAGCGCCAGGAGCGCGGCGAGCAGGCCCGGCAGGCCCACGAGCAAGAAGGTGAGCCTCCATGAGCCGACGGCTCCGATGATCAGCCCGCCGACGATCAGGGCGAGCCCCGAGCCGAAGAAGATGCCCATCGAGAAGATGCTGAGCGCCGACGCCAGCCGCTCCCTCGGGTGGTAGTCGGACAGCAGCGAGAAGGCCGCCGGAGACAGGGTGGCTTCTCCGATTCCGACGCCCATCCGCGCGAGGAACAGCGAGGTGAAGCTACGCGCCCCCGCCCCCGCCGCCGTCATCAGGCTCCAGAGGGCGACGCCCGCCGCGACGATGTTCCGGCGGTTGCCGGAGTCGACCAGGCGGCCCATCGGGATCCCGAGCAGCGTGTAGAAGAGGCCGAACGCCAGCCCCTGCAGCAGACCGATACGGGTGTCGCTGATCCCGAACTCCTGCTTGATGGGCGTCACCAGCAGGCCGAGGACCTGGCGATCGATGAAAGAGAAGGTGTTGCACACCATCAGGACGCCGGTGACGTAGAGGGCGTAGCGCCGCTCGCGCGCGCCATCCGCCCGGGCGTCGGAGGCTCCTTCCCGGCCCGGCCGCATCAGGTCGAGGACGCCGACCTGCGCCTGCGGACAGGTCGAGAAGGATGCCTCGGCTCACCGGCCTCCGGGCTGGGCGCCGGGCCGACGAGCCCGTTGTGGACGGCGTAGAAGATGATCTCGGCCGTGCTCGTGAGGTTCATCTTCTCAAGGATGCGCGAGCGATACGTGCGCACGGTCTTCGCGCTCAGGCCCAGCTCCGACGCGATCTCGTTCACGCGCGATCCCGCGCCCAGCCGCCGGAACACCTCGTATTCGCGGTTCGACAGCGCTTCGTGCGGCGTGGCGTGCCGACCCGCGCTCAGGTCCAGCGCCAGCTCCTCGGCCAGGGCCGGCGTCACGTATTTGCGGCCGGCATAGACCTGGCGGATCGCCGCCGCCAGCGCGGTGGGCGAGTGGGTCTTCGTCAGGTAGCCGTCGGCCCCCGCTTGCAGCACGCGGCGCGCGTAGTGGCGCTCGGGATGCACGCTCAGCACGAGGATGCGCGGGTTGGGCCGGAGGGCGCGCAGCGACCGGATCAGGTCGACCACGCCGGTGCCGGGCATCGAGACGTCGAGCAGGAGCACGTCGACGCGCACGCTCCGGCTGATCTCGAGCGTGCTGCGCGCGTCCTCCGCCTCGCCCACGAGCTGCATGTCCCGGTTCTGCGACACGACGTATTTCAGGCCTTCTCGAACGACCGGATGGTCGTCGGCGATCACGAGCCGGATCATGGGTGCCGCCTCACGGCCTCCCGCCCTCACCGGTCTCGTGTCCGTCACCTCCGGCGATGGGCACGCGCAGCCTCACCGCCGTCCCGCCCCCCGGACGCGGCGCGATCTCGATGCCGCCCCCGACGCCGCGCGCTCGCTCGCGCATGCCCAGCAGGCCCAGCGACGACGGACCGCCGGCCTGCCCGTTCGCGATGCCCGCGCCGTCGTCGTTCACCTCGAGGATCAAGTCGCTGGCCTGCAGGCGGCAGCGGATCTCCACCGACTTGGCGTGAGCATGCCGAGCGACGTTCGTGAGCGACTCCTGGAGGATGCGGAACACGGCGGTATCACGCTCGCGGCTCGGAGCGAGCGAGGGCAGCTCCAGGTCCAGGCGGCAGCGCGCCCCGTTCCAGCGCTCGAACTCCTGCGCCTGCCATTCGATCGCGGCCTCGAGGCCGAAGTCGTCGAGGATCGCCGGCCGCAGCCGCGACGAGAGATGCTGGACCGTGGCCAGCATCTGCTCGACCATCGACAGCATTCCCGCGCTCCGCTTCGTGCGCAGCGCGCGGGGGAGCCGCCCCGTGAGCCACGTGAGATCGATGTTGAGCCGTGTCAGCGCCTGTCCCAGCTCGTCGTGCAGCTCGCGGGCCATGGCCGAGCGTTCGTGCTCGCGGATGTCGATCAGGCGCGCGGCCAGATGCTGGAGCTTCTCGTGCGACTGGCGCAGCAGATCCTGGCTCTTGCGCAGCTCGGTGACGTCCCGGTGGATCGCGATGAATCCCGACGCGTCGCCTTCGGCCGTCTTCACCACGGAAGCCACGACGTCGGTCCACATCACGGAGCCGTCCTTGCGCCGCCTTTGCACCTGTCCCTGCCAGGTGCCGCGCTGCGCGAGCTCGTCCAGCTCGTGTTCCCACTGCGCCCGCGCGCGCGCGTCCGGGAGCAGGATCAGGGCCTCGATCGGCCGGCCGAGCGCCTCCTCGGCCGCATAGCCGAACAGCGACTGCGCCTCGTTGTTCCAGAACGTGACCGCGCGGTCCGTGTCGATGCCCACGATGGACTCGCGGACGCTGTCGAGCAGCAGCGACTGGAACCGCAGCCGCCGCCCGTCGTCCCGGCGTCGCCTCCGGTCCTCCACGACGCTGAGCAGCAGCTCGTCGTCGCGGTACTGCAGGCCCCGGAACTTGACCAGGTCGTTGGCGCGGTCGAGCACGTAGATGTAGCCGTCCGCGTCCGCGTACCCGATGTCGCCGGTGTGCAGCCAGCGCTCGGCATCCAGGACGCGGCGCGTCACCTCGGGATTGTTGAGGTATCCCTTCATCACCTGCGGGCCGCGCACCCAGATCTCGCCCAGCTCGCCCGCGAGCAGCTCGCGCTTCGTCCCCACGTCGACGACGCGACACTCCGTAGCGGGCACGGGCGGGCCGGCGGAATTGAGCCGGATCGCGTCGCGCGGCGTCCAGTGCGTCGTGGGGCTCGTCTCCGTCAGCCCGTACGCCTGCTTGATGACGCAGCCCATCCGCGCCGCGCAGGCGCGCGCCGTCTCTTCCGGCAGCGGTGCGGCCGCGGACATGATGTGGCGCAGGCTGCTCACGTCGTAGCGGTCGACGAGCGGGTGGGTCGCCAGCGTGCGCACGATCGGCGGCACCAGGAAGGCGGTGGTCACGGCGTAGCGCTCGATCGCGCGCAGGAACGCCTCGACCTCGAAACGCGGCAGCAGCACGAGGGTGGCGCCCGCGTGGAGCACCAGGTTCAGGAGCACGCTCAGTCCGTAGATGTGGTAGAAGGGCACGATACCCATCACCACCTCGTCGGCGGAGATGCCTTCGGCCGCCTGCATCTGCAGGACGTTCGCGACCAGGTTCCGGTGCGTCAGCATCACGCCCTTCGGCAACCCGGTGGTGGCGCTCGAGTAGAGGATGGCCGCGACGTCCTCGTCCGGGTCCACGGGCACCCTCGGCGGCGCGCTGGCGCCGGAGCGCAGCGCGGCGAAGGGCAGGCCGCCCTGGCCGTCCCCGAACACGAACACGTGCTCGACGGCGGTGCCTTTGGCCACCTCCTGCGCGGTCTGGGCGAACTGCGGGGCCACGGCCAGCGCCTTCGCGCCGACGTCACGGAGCTGGTGCACCAGCTCGATCGCGTTGTAGAGCGGGTTCAACGTCGTGACGATGCCGCCCGCGAGAGAGGCGCCGTAGACCGCGACCGCGTATTCGATCTCGTTCGGGCTCCAGATCCCGAACACGTCACCCTTGGCGAAGCCATGCGCGGAGAGGCCCGCCGCGGTCCCACGCGCGGCCCGGGCGAGCGCCGCGTAGGAAATGCGGCGCCCGCTCGCGGCGTCGATCAATGCGGGCTTGTCGCGGCGCCGGGCCGCCCGCTGCAGAACGAAGGCCGGCAGCGACAGCCGGGGAATCTCCAGGGACGCCGGCGAGCGGCGGCGGGAGGCGGCCTCGGCCATCCGGGGACGCTCAGTCTGTAGAGGCAACGGCAAAGTCTACCCCGGCCGGATCGCCTGTCTGTCCGCAGAATGACTACGCGCGTGGGGCCGAGATTGCACCTCGGCTCTTCTCACGCTGTGACTTGTGCCGGGTGCGGCGATCCTCTAGCTTCTCCGTCCACTCGCCGTCCAATCGACGCACCCGACTCCGGAGGTCACGGCCGATGCGAAACTGCCGTCTGACGACCGCAACCCTCGCGCTCTTCACGGTGCTCTGGGCGCCGCTCGCGCCGGCGCAGCCGCGCTCGACGGGAGCGGACCTCGAAGGCACGGTGCGGGACGAATCCGGGGGCGCGCTTCCGCAAGCGACGGTGACGGTCGTGAACGTCCAGACAAGCGAGACGCGCACGCTCGCGACCGACGGGCGCGGGCACTTTCACGCCCCGGCCGTGCCGCCGGGCACCTACCGGATCAAGGCGGAGGCGAGCGGCTTCGGGGCCCAGACGCGCGAGGGTGTCGTGCTGCCCCTCGGCCAATCGGTCGTGGTCGATTTCACGCTGAAGCTTCGGACCGGTGAGGAAAGCGTCACCATTACCGCGCGTCGCGTCGAGGAAAGCCTGCAGGACACGCCCATCGCCGTCTCGGCCTTCAGCGCCGAGACCCTCCGGGATCGCGAGATTCGGCAGACCGGGGATCTCGAGCGGATCACGCCCAACCTGCAGTTCAAGCCGGCCGGGCAGCTTTCGGGCAACACCGCGGCGAGCGTCGTCTTCATCCGCGGCGTCGGCCAGTTGGACCCGACGGCCGCGGTCGACCCGGGTGTCGGCATCTATCTCAACGACGTCTATCTCGGGCGCGCCGTGGGCGGCACGCTGGACCTCGACGATGTCGCCAGCGTCGAGGTGCTGCGCGGGCCGCAGGGCACGCTGTTCGGGCGCAACACGATCGGCGGCGCGATACTGGTGCGGACCCGGCGGCCCGCGATCGGGGACTTCGGCAGCAACCTGCGCCTCCGCGTCGGGCAGGACGGCCTGTACGAGGGTTTCGGGGCGGTCAATGTGCCCCTGGGGGCGTCGGCGGCGGCCCGGTTTTCCGCGGCCCTGCGCAGACAAGACGGCTATGTCACGCGCGCGTCCGACGGCCGCGATCTCGGCAACGACGACCGCTTCAGCCTGAATGGCGGGCTCAACTGGGTGCCTTCCGCGAAGCTCGGCGTGTTCGTCCACGCCGACTACACCAAGCGCGACGAGAACGGCGCGCCTTTCGTGTTCGCCGGGATCAACGAGACGGCACCGGTTCCGGCCATCGTCAGCGTAGGCGCCGGTTGTCCCGGCGCGACCATTCCTTTCCTGCCCCCCGGCAATCCCCGTCTCGGGCCGCCCAATGTGCCGCTGATCGACGATCCGCGCTGTGCCAACGACTTCCAGGCCAAGGGCGACTTCATCAATGGCGGCACCGCGCCGGTCCTGAGCACTTCGGAGGTGTGGGGGGTCAGCGGCACGGCGAGCCTCGAACTGAGCCCGAAGCTCTCCCTCGAGTCCATCACCGCCTACCGCTCGACCGGTTCCGTCGGCGTGCGCGATGCCGACAACACTCCCTTCGTCATCCTGACCACCGACCTCACGACCGACTCCCGCCAGTTCAGCCAGGAGCTCCAGGCGCATCTCAAGTTCGACAAGGGCAGTGCGATCCTCGGCGGCTACTACTTCAACGAGGCCACCGACGAACGTGCGAGCGTGCCCCTCGCCTTCCCGCCGACCCCACCGCTGATTGCCTCGATCCTGGCCGGTGGGCCCGGCTCGCGCGATCTGCAGCTCTCGGATCTCGGGACCGATTCGCTCGCCGCCTTCGGCCAGGTCCTGGTACGACCGGTCCCGCGCCTGGAGCTGGCCGCGGGAGTGCGCTACACGGAAGATCGAAAGAGCTACCAGGGAACGGTCCTCAACGTCTTTCCGGCCACCCTGCCCGACCCCGCTCCGCTGCCCACCCTGGCCGTCCCCGAAGGCGGGCCACTGTACATCTTCGACGAACCGTTCGAGAACAAGTTCTCGGCCCTGACGGGCTCCGCCAGCATCCAGTACCGCTGGAACGGCTCGGTCAGCACCTATGCGTCCTACTCGCGGGGCTTCAAGTCGGGCGGCTTCAACACGCGCTACAACGCGCCACCGCCCGGCTTCGTGCCCGTGCCCTTCGCCGAGGAAAAGGTGGACAGCTTCGAGCTGGGGGCCAAGCTCGACATCCGTCGGGACCTCCGGCTGAACGTCGCCGCCTTCCGCGCGGACTACGACGACATACAGCTGATCTTCCGCCAGGGGGTGGTTCCACTGTTGTTCAACGCCGGCAAGGCCACGATCCAGGGCGTCGAGGCCGAGCTGAGCTATCGTCCGGCTCGGGGCCTGATCATCGAGGGCGGGCTCAGCACGCTGGATGACGAGATCAAGAGCATCACTCCGGTCCCGGGGGCCACGGCCACGGTCGCGCCGGGCGACGACCTGCCGCTGACCCCGTCCTTCCAGGGGAACCTGCGGATTGCCTCGCCGATCGCCCTCAGCGACCGCTTTGCGCTGACCCCGCGTATCGACGGCAGCTACACGTCCAAGCTGACGTTCATCACGGGAAGCGTCCCCATCATCGAACAGGGCGGATATCCCGTCGGGAATGCCTCGCTCACCCTCGCCGACAAGGCGAAGCACTGGCAGGTGACCGCCGCGGTCCTGAACCTGTTCGACGAGCGTTACCTCATTCAGGGCAACGCGTCGCTCGCGACGCTGGGCTATGCCGAGCGGATGTTCGCCCGGCCGCGAACCTGGTCCCTGCAATTCGCGGTCGACTTCTGAGTTGCCGGCGGTACGGACGCCTCTGCGCGGATGAGCGGGCCGCCGGCCGGCTTCGCTGATTTCGCACCGGCCGCCGTCGACGCTCAGAAGCGCGAGGACGGCACGCTGATCCTGCGATCACCGCAGGCGCTCGGCCCCTACGCCACCAACCTGGCCTGCTCGCTGTATGACTGGGCCGCGAGTTCGCCGGAGCAGCCATTCCTCGCCGAGCGAGAGGGCGGCGGGAGCTGGCGAACCCTCACCTACGCGCGAGCCGCGGAACAGGCCTCGTCTCTGGCTCAGGCTCTGATCGACCGCGGCTTCGGTGCGAGCCGGCCCGTGATGGTCTTGTCGGGGAACGGCATCGACCATGCGCTGCTGACGCTCGGCTGCATGCTGGCCGGCGTGCCGATCTGCCCCGTGTCGCCCGCCTATTCCTTGCTGAGCGCCGACTTCGGCAAGCTCAAGGCGGCGTGGGCGCTGATCCGGCCCCGGCTCGTGTACGTCGACTCGTTCGAGCCGTACGGGAAGGCGCTCTCGGCCGTCGGTCTCGAAGGCGCCGAGCTCGTCTGCTCGGCCCCGCTGCCCGACGGCGTCCCGGGCACGCGCTTCCAGAGCCTGGCCCGCCCGGCCACGCGCGAGGTCCGGGAGCGCGCGGGCTCCCTGGGACGCGAGCACATCGCCAAGATCCTCCTGACCTCGGGCTCCACGGGCGCGCCCAAGGCGGTCGTCAACACCCACGGCATGCTCTCCGCCAACCAGCAGATGCTCCGGCAGTGCTGGCCCTTCCTCTCCCGGATGCGGCCCGTGATGCTGGACTGGCTTCCCTGGAACCACACCTTCGGCGGCAACCACAACTTCAACCTCGTGCTGCGCAACGGCGGCACCCTGTACCTGGACGGCGGCCGGCCGACTCCCGAGTCGATCGAACGGACGGTCCACAACCTGCGCGAGATCTCGCCCAATCTGTATTTCAGCGTACCCGCAGGCTACGCGATGCTGCTGCCCTACCTGGAGCAGGACGAGGATCTCGCGCGGTCGTTCCTGCGCGAGCTGCGCCTCATCTTCTACGCGGCGGCGTCGCTGCCGCAGGACGTGTGGGAGCGGCTGGAGCGGCTCTCGCTCCGTCATCTCGGCCGGCGCGTGCCGATGACTTCGTCGTGGGGCGCGACGGAGACGGCCCCCCTGGCGACGGCGGCCCACTTTCCCCTCGATCGCGCCGGGGTCATCGGCCTGCCCGCGCCCGGCGTCGAGATCAAGCTGGCGCCGACGGGCTCGAAGCTGGAGCTGCGCGTGCGCGGTCCCAACGTCACGCCGGGCTATTACGAGCAACCCGAGCTGACGCGCGAGGCGTTCGACGCCGAAGGCTTCTATCGCAGCGGTGACGCGGGAAGGCTCCTCGATCCGGGCGCGCCCGAGAAGGGGCTCGTGTTCGACGGCCGCCTGGGCGAGGACTTCAAGCTCACCACCGGCACCTGGGTCCACGTCGGCGCGCTGCGCGTGGCCGCGCTCGCGGCGTGCTCGCCGGTGCTGCAAGACGCCGCCGTGTGCGGCCACGATCGCGACCGCATCGGGATCCTGGCCTGGCCGAACCCGGGCGCCTGCCGGCAGCTCGTCGCGGGTGCGTCGGACGCGGCGTCGCTTGCCGGCGCGCCGGAGGTCCGGGAGATCGTGCGGCGGGGTCTCCGCGCGCACAACGGCCGGAACCCCGGCGCCTCCACGCGCATCACGCGCGTGCTGCTGCTGACCGAGCCGCCGTCGATCGACGCGAACGAGATCACGGACAAGGGGTACGTCAACCAGCGCGCCGTGCTCGTGCACCGGGCGGCGCTGGTCGAGCGGCTGTTCGCGGAGCCGCCCGGGCCCGATGTGATCGTGTGCGCCTGAAGTACTCTAGGGCACGGGGCCGCCGACAATCTGTCCTCGACGGCCGAAGCCGTGACACCGGAGACCATGGACCACATCCGCAATTTCTGCATCATCGCCCACATCGACCACGGCAAGTCGACGCTGGCCGACCGCCTCATCCAACGCTGCGGGGCGGTTGAAGACCGTGAGTTTCGCGACCAGATCCTCGACTCCATGGACCTCGAGCGGGAGCGCGGGATCACGATCAAGGCGAACACCGTCACCCTGCCGTACACGGCCAAGGACGGGAAGACGTACGAGCTCAACCTGATCGACACCCCCGGCCACGTCGACTTCTCCCACGAGGTGCGGCGATCGCTCATGAGCTGCGAGGGCGCGCTCCTGGTGGTGGACGCCTCCCAGGGCGTGGAAGCGCAAACGGTCGCGAACCTGTATCTCGCCATGGAATTCGGGCTGCAGATCGTGCCCGTGATCAACAAGATCGACCTCCCGTCCGCCGAGGTGGACCGGGTGATGGAGGAGATCGACCGAGACCTGGGCCTGGACCCGTTCGAGTCGATCCAGGTCTCCGCCAAGATGGGCACGGGCATCGACGACCTGCTGGAGGCGATCGTCACCAAGCTTCCGCCGCCCAAGGGCGATCCCGAGGCCCCGCTGAAGGCGCTGCTCTTCGACGCCCAATACGACTCCTATCGCGGCGCGGTGCTGCTGGTGCGCCTCTTCGATGGGAAGCTGAAAGCCCCGACGCGCGTGCGGCTGATGCATTCGGATGCCGAGCACAAGGTCGAGGAAGTCGGCAACCAGCGCCTCAAGCGGGTGCCGGTGCCCCAGCTTTCGGCGGGCGAGGTCGGCTACGTGCTGGCCGGCATGAAGAGCCTCGCGGGCCTGGCCATCGGTGACACGCTCACCGAAGCGGACCGGCCCGCGGCGGAGCCGGTCCCGGGCTATCGCGAGGCGAAGCCCGTCGTCTTCTCGTCGATGTACCCCATGGACACCAACGACTACGAGGACCTCACGAAGGCCCTCGAGAAGCTCAAGCTCAACGACGCCTCCCTCATCTACGAGAAAGACAGCTCGGCCGCCCTCGGCTTCGGCTTCCGCTGCGGGTTCCTGGGGCTGCTCCACCTCGACGTGGTGCAGGAGCGGCTCGAGCGCGAGTACGACCTCTCGTTGATCCTCTCCGCGCCCTCGGTCCGCTACCGGATCGTGCTCAACAACGACAAGGAGGTCTGGATCGACAACCCGACCTTCTATCCGGACCCCGCGCAGATCAAGGAGGCCTACGAGCCGTACATCAAGGCCTCGATCATGACTCCCGAGCGCTACCTGGGGGCGGTGATGGAGCTGTGCCGCGAGCGCCGCGGGGTGGAGACCACCTACCACTTCCTGGCCGCGGGCCGGATGGAGGTCACGAGCCAGCTGCCCCTGGCCGAGGTGCTCTTCGACTTCTACGACCGGCTCAAGTCGATCACCCAGGGCTACGGCTCGTTCGACTACGAGATGCTGGACTATCGCCTCGGGGACATGGTGAAGGTGGACATCCTCGTCAACGGCGAGAAGGTCGACGCCTTGTCGCAGCTCGTCCACCGGGAGTTCTCGCGCCCGCGGGCGCTGCGCTACACGGAGCGGCTGGCCAAGAAGATCCCGCGCCAGCAGTTCAAGATCGCGATCCAGGGCGCCATCGGCGGCCAGATCATCGCCCGCTCCACCATCAACCCGTTCCGCAAGGACGTGACGGCCAAGTGCTACGGCGGGGACATCAGCCGCAAGCGCAAGCTTCTCGAGAAGCAGAAGGAAGGCAAGAAGAAGATGAAGATGGTGGGGAACGTCGAGATTCCCCAGTCCGCCTTCGTGGCCGTGCTCAAGACGGAGGAGGACGACGACGACGAGTAGGCCCGGGCTGTATCTCCACGTTCCGTTCTGCTCGTCCATCTGCCCGTACTGCGATTTCTCGGTGATGCGCTCGGCGTCTCCGGCCCGCGCGCGCTTCGTCTCCCGTCTGGTGGAAGAGGTGGCGCTGGCCGCGCCCGAGTGGCGCGACCCCCGGCCGTTCGACACCGTGTACTTCGGCGGGGGGACGCCCTCGCAGCTTTCGGCCGAAGAGCTCGGGCGCGTGCTCGAGGCGTGTCGCGGGCATCTCCGGCTCGAGACGCCCGCGCCGTGGGTGTTCCTGGAGGCCAACCCCGAAGACGTGACTCCGGAGGTTTGCGCCGCCTGGCGTTCCCTCGGCGTGCGCACGCTGTCTCTCGGCGTGCAGTCCTTCTCGGACGAGGCGCTGCGTTTCCTGGGCCGCCGCCACGATGGGCGACAGGCACGGGCCGTGGTCGAAACGGCCCTGGCCGCGGGTTTCGACACGGTCTCGATCGACCTCATCTTCGGCCTGAGGGGGCAGACCGCGGAGGACTGGCGCCGCGAGCTGGAGGCCGCGGTGGCGCTCGCGCCCCAGCACCTGTCCTGCTATCAGCTCACGATCCACCCTGGCACGCGGTTCGGTGTGCAGGCGAAGCATGGCCAGCTCTCGGAGCTGCCCGAGGACGACCAGGCGACGCTCTTCGAGACCACGCACCGCTTCCTTTCGGATGCGGGCTGGCCGGCCTACGAGGTCTCCAACTTCGCGCGCGGCCCCGCACACCAGTCGCGGCACAACCGCAAGTACTGGGACCACACGCCGTACCTCGGTCTCGGGCCGTCCGCGCACTCGCTCGCGGGCCCGGAGTCTTCTTTCGCTCGTCGGGGCGAAGCCCCTCCTCGCTCTTCTTCGCCGGTCCGCTTCGCGGACGCGTCGGGGCCCGCCCGGCGGTGGTGGAACGAGCGAGGCACGCCGGGCTGGGAAAGACGACTCGCGGCGGGGGAGCGTCCGATCGAGGCGCAGGAGCTCCTGGGTCCGAAGGACCTGGCCGCGGAAGCGCTGCTCCTCGGCCTGCGCACCACGGCCGGGATCGATCTCGACGGCTTGAGGGCGCGCTACGGGGTGGACCTGCTGGCGGCCAATGACACCCTCGTCGCGCGCCTCGTGGACGAGGGCCGCATCGTCGTGCGCACCGGCCCGGAGGGCGGCCGGTGTCTGGTGCCGACGCTGTCCGGAATGGCCGTGGCCGACGGCCTGGCCGCGGCGTTCGACCTGTCGCTGCCGAATTGACGTCATCTGCCATCGACCAAGCCGGCAAGTTCCGTGTCTCGGCCCTTGCCGGGAAGACCCCATCGCCTCACGATGAAGAGGGACTCTTCAAGGAGGCATCTTGGTCACACGAGAGCACCGGAATCGCATCGCGGCCGTGGTGGTGTTCGCCAGCGTGCTGATCGCAGACCCGCTCCTGGCCCAGGAAGACGGCCCCGCGAGCGCGAAGGGGAAGTCGGTCGACAAGACCGGCAAGGGCTACACTGCCGCTTTCGTCATCGACCCCGCCACGAAGAAGGTCTACTTCGAGGAGAACGCCGATCTCGTTCTCCCCACCGCCTCCATGGCGAAGATGATGACGTGCCTCATCGCCGTGGAGCGGGAGTCCCATGGGTTGCTCAAGCTGGACAAGCCCGTGGCCATCTCCGCCAAGGCGAGCAAGATGGGCGGCTCGCAGATCTACGCCAAGCAGGGGCAGACCTTCCCGATGAAGACCCTCCTGGCCGCGGCCATGATCCAGTCCGCGAACGACGCCGCCACCGCGATCGCGGAGGACATCGCGGGCTCGACGGAGGCCTTCGCGGACATGATGAACGCACGTGCGAAGCAGCTCGGCCTCACCAAGAGCACGTTCTACGATCCGCACGGGTTGCCCAATGCGAAGGATCCGGAGCGGGTCGACGAGATGAGCGCGCGCGACCTGGCCACGCTCGGCATCGAGTTGATGAAGTATCCGCTCATGCGCCAGTACGCGAAGACCGCGACCTTCCCCTTCGAGAACGGCACCTTCACCGCGGGGCTCACCAACCCGAACCACCTCGTGAACCCGGGCAAGCGCGATTACATGCCGGCCGCCACCGGCATCAAGACCGGTTACTCCGCACCGGCGGGGTTCTGCATCACCGCCTCCGCCGAGAAGGGCGGGCGGCAGCTCGTGGCCGTGGTCATGGGAGCGAGGAAACGGTACGGCCCGCTGAGCTCGTTCGGCATCGCCGCGCGCCTGATGAACGAGGCGTTCGCGAAGTAGCGTTCCGGCTCAGGCCCTTCGGCGACACGCACCGGCCCGGAGGGAAGGGCCGGTTCTCGAGGAGTCGCTACGGCTTTTCGGGCACGACGTCCCAGGGCCCGCGCGCGTCGATGAACATCACGCAGGGCTCGCTGCCTTCGCACCGCGCGACGTGCGGCATCTGGTCGGTGAACGCGAAGTAGGAGCCGGGAGCGAGGTGATGCTCCTGTCCGCCCGCCACGAGCACCAGCGTGCCCGAGACCGTGGTCACGTAGTGGTCCGGCGTGTGGTGATGCCGCGGAGAGACGAAACCCGCGGGGTAGCTCAGGTAGAAGTGGCTCGGCCCCTTCGCCATGTCGCCCTGCACGACCGAAGTCTTGACCCCCGGTATGCCCGCCTCCGCCCACTTCAGGCTCGCTTTCGGGGTGGCCACCGGGAGCTCCGCCGCCTGGGCCCGCCCCAGGGCCGCCAGCGCGGCCACGGCCACGGCCACGATCATCGTCCCCCGCTTTGCGCTCATCGTCGTCCTCCTTGGGCCCGGTCCATCCGGGCGCGGGTGAACCTACCATCTAGTAGGTAGGTAATACAAGTGGAGATCGTCCCCCTCCCGCCGTGTTAGAGTGCGAGCACTCGATGCCCAGGAACGCCGGAGCCGGGACCGCCGATCGCATCCTCGACATCGCCGAGCGGCTGGTCCAGACGCGCGGCTACAACGCCTTCAGCTACGCCGACGTCTCGGAGGCGGTAGGCATCCGCAAGGCCAGCCTGCACCACCACTTCGCCACGAAAGGGGCCCTCGGCGCCGAGCTCATCCGCCGCTACCGCCGGCGGTTCGCGGAGGCGTTGCGCGCCATCGAGGCCGGTACCAGTGATCCCCGGCTCCGGCTCGAACGGTACGTGGACCTCTACGGATCGACCCTGAAGCGCCGGCGCATGTGTCTCTGCGGCATGCTCGCGGCCGACGCGGCCACGCTGCCCGCGCCCATGCGCGCGGGCCTCGCCGGCTTCTTCACCGAGAACGAGGCCTGGCTGACACGGGTGCTCGAGGAGGGGCGCCGCGGAGGCGGGCTCCGGTTCACGGGGGCGGCCGCCTCGCTGGCCGCGTTCTTCGTGAGCTCGCTCGAAGGGGCGATGCTGCTCGCCCGCGGCGGCGGAGGCACCAAGGTGTTCGACGCGGCGGCGGGCCACCTCCTGGCCGGCGTCCGCTAACGGCCCGACACCGTCCTCCCCGACACCAACGGTAGAGATGGACGGTTCAGCTCGCCAGCAGTTCCGGGAGACGGGCCATGAACGCGCGCACCACGTCGATGTCCGCGTTCGTGGCGACGAAGTTGAACGCGCTGGGGTCGATTCGGGCGGTGCGCCGCTCGACGATCGCGACGACGGCGTCCGTGATGATCGGGCATTCGCTCAGCAGGCCGAGCAGGCCGGACCACGCGGGCGTGTCCAGCACGGCCAGGATCTCGAGAGCGTCACCCGCGAGCCACGGCGTTCCCGCCGTCAGGTGCGTCTCCAGGGACTGCTGGAGCTCCTGCAGGCCCGCGAGCGTCTCCGACTCTCCGGTTTGAACGCCGCGCAGCGCCGCGAGCAGTCCCTCCCCGACGAACAGCAAGACCTCGCGATGGAGCGCGGACCATCCGTCCTCGAAGATCCCGATCAGGTCGTGCTCGACCAGGTAGTCGACGCCGGGCGGAGCCGGCTGTCGGAGCAGGCCCAGGCTGCAGGTGGCCGCGGCCGCTTCCGAGGCTTGCCGCGGTGTGAACGAGCGCGACTGGAGGCGGCACCCGGCCACGAGGGCATTGGCGACGAAGGCCAGCTCCTGCCCGCGGACGAGAAAGACATCCGGGTGGTGCTCCTGCAGGTATTCCATGAGCGCGTGGAGACCACCCGGATGGATGGTACCGCCCGCCCCGAGCAGGGCGCGCGGATGCTCCGGGATGAGGTCGTACGCGGCCAGCACACGGGCGACTTCGGCGAACGCTTCCGCTGGCGGCGGCTCCTGTCCCGTTGACGGCGCGAGGGAATCCGCCCCCGACAAGAGCGAACGCGCCCCCATCGCTTCAGGAGCGTCTTCAACCGGGTCGACATCGGCCCGCCGGATCCAGGCGGCGGCGATCGGGTTCAGGTGCGCTCGCGACCGCCCCTGGCGTGCGAGAGCCAGGAACGCGCGCGCGTCGGCGGCGGTGCTGAACCCGCGCCCCTCGCGCCGATCGTCCCGATCGAGGGTCACGTCGTGCAGGGACTGCTCCGGCGCGTCGAGCAGATCGTCGAGCCCGTCCACCTCACGGCCGGCGTTGGACAGGCGACGACATCCGTCCATCAGCGCATCCAAGCACTCCGCGTCGCCGGTGGACAGCTCGACCAGCAGGGAGACGATCGCGTCCCACGCGTCCTCGCGCCGCGCCTGGACGATGTAGCCGCCGACCTCGGCCGTGAGGCCTTCCGCCGCGAACAGCAGGTCCTGGGGCCGCTCGTCGTCCGTCGATTCCGTGGGTTCCAGCACGCCGGGATCGTGGACGCGGATGAAGCGTGACAGGGCCGTGACCACCAGCGACGGGTCGCACCGCGCGATGACGCGCGCCGCGGTGGCGGGGTCGCGGCCGACGAGGGTCTCCATCCACTCGGCGAACCGATCGGCGTCCAGCTCCTCGTCCGCTCCCGGGAACGGGGCGCTCCACAGGTCGAGATCGAGGACCGCCGTCAACTGCCGGGGGCTGAACGCCTCGACCAGGTCGACGCACTGCTCGAGGCCCGCGCGGCGGATCAGCCGGTGCAGGACCTCCGGCGCGAGGCGGGGCGCCACCCTGGCCAGATCCGGCCCGTCCAGAAGTCGCTGAAGACCTTGTCCGTCCGTCGCCCGATCGCCGTCTTTCGTGCTCTTGGACATGAGCGGGCGATGATACGGACCCCGCCCATGAAGAAACAGTCTTGTTTTGTCGATGCGAAGTGCGAGATCCTATTGGTGGGGAGGCGCTCTAGCCCCGCCGCGCGGCGTCGATCTTCGCGACGTCGATCTTCTTCATCGTCATCATGGCGTCGAACGCGCGCTTGGCCTCGGCCCCGCCGGCCGCCAGCCCTTCCATCAGCGTGCGCGGGGTGATCTGCCAGGAGAGGCCCCAGCGGTCCTTGCACCAGCCGCACTCGCTCTCCTGGCCTCCGTTGCCGACGATCGCGTTCCAGTAGCGGTCCGTTTCCTTCTGGTCTTCCGTGGAGACCTGGAAGGAGAAGGCCTCGCTCTGCTTGAACATCGGGCCGCCGTTGAGGCCGAGACACGGAATGCCGAGGACGGTGAACTCCACCGTGAGGACGTCGCCGGCCTTGCCGCTCGGGAAGTCGCCGGGCGCCTTGCGGACCGCGGTCACTTTGCTGTCCGGAAAGGTGGCGGCGTAGAAGCGTGCCGCCGCCTCGGCGTCCTTGTCGTACCAGAGGCAAATCGTGTTCTTCGCGGGCATGGTTGTACCTCCTCCTTCACGCTACCAGATGACGATACGACCGTCCGCGCCGGAAGGTTCGACGCGGTCAGGCCGCCTCGTTGATCTCCCGGGCCACCCGCTCGCCGGACTCGAGAGCCGAGTGCATCCACCCGCCGAGCCAAGGCGAGGTGTGCTCGCCCGCGAAGTGGATCCGGCCCTCCGCCCGCGCGATGTAGGGCTCGAGACCCATGACGTCGCCGGGGCGCAGGATGGCGAAGGCGCCGCGCGCCCAAGGGTCCTGGTCCCAGGACTTCGACCGGCCGCCTTCGAGGTGACGGGGCAGCTCGGGGTGCACCCGGGACACCGCATCGACGGCCATGGCGACGCGCTGATTCTCGTCGAGCGCGTCGAGCTCGCGCGCGCCCGCGAACTTCGTGTAGGCGACGAGCAGGCCGCGCGGGCCCGGCTGGGAATACCCGTTCTCCCAGACCTGCATGTAGTCGTGGAGGTCGGTGTAGCCGAAGCCGCTGAGGCCTTCCTCCGCCCAGAAGCGCGTGCGGGTCTGGAGGAAGACCTTCGTGGACGACCCGTACGAGAGATCGGCGATGGCCCGGGCCTTCTCCTCCGAGAACGGAGGGACGACCTCGATCCGCCGCAACAGCGTGAAGGGCACGGCCACGACCACGCGATCGGCGGTGAGGGACTGCCGGCCGCTTCCTTCGTTCCAGAAGACGCGAAGTGCGCTGTCGCTTCCGCGCTCGATACGGACCACCGGGCAGCCGTAGCGGATCTTGTCGGCCAGGCGGAGGGCGAAGGCGCGCGGCAGACGGTCGTTCCCGCCGCGGACCTTGTAGTAGGCCGTGCCCGTGTCGAGGGCGAGGGTGCGCAGTCGGCGCAGGGCCGAGTCACCCCCGTGGGGGAGGGTGTCGTCGAAGCCGCCGCCGGCGGCGCGCCGCAAGTGGATCGCGTCCTCGGAGAGGCCCCGCTGGCGAAGGAGATCCGTAAACGTGATGCGGTCGTATTTCCTGAGATCCTCCGGTGCAGTCCACTGCGGGGAGGCCACGTCCCCGAGGCGCGCCAGCAGCCCGCCGTAGGCCTTCTCCGCCATTCCCGCGAGACCGAGGGCACGCTCATCGGGTGTGAGCTGGAGCGGCCACTCGGGCCGCTCTCCGGGTTTGACCACGAGCCTCTTCCCACGGAGGTGGTAGACCGCCGCACCGGGTGCCGGGAACGGATCCAGCTCGAGGCCGAAGGTCTTGACCCACTTCAACGCGAAGTGGTGGTGGTCGGGGATGCGCGTGGCCCCGGCCTCGCCGGAGAGCTCTTCCGCGAAGTCGCGCAGCGTCTCGACGCGGCCGCCCGCCCTCCGCTGCGCCTCGAGCACCAGAACGTCGTGCCCCGCCTCCTTGAGCTGGTAGGCGGCGCACAGGCCGGCCAGGCCGGCCCCGACGACGATGACCCTCTGTGGCCGCCCCCGGCGCTCCAGCTCCTGCAACTCGCCGGCGGCAAACGCGTCCACGAACGGCAGGGCGGCGGCGGCCAGCGCGCCCGTCCTCAGGAAGTCTCGTCGTCTCATGGATCGGTCACCCCGCGGGCATAAGATACTGCGCTCGCATGAACACTCCCAAAGACGCGCTCGTCATCTCCGCGGTCGGCCTCGCGACCACGACGTTTACCGGCCTCAGCATCCTGCGCGCGCTCCGGGCGCGGCGATGGCAGAAGACCGCCGGCACCATCCTGGAGTCGGACATCGAGCCGATCCGCGACGACTCCGCCGAGGGCGGCAAGACCAGGTATCGCCTACGGGTGCGATACCGCTATGAGGCGGGCGGCCAGGAGTTCACGGGCGACCGATTGACCTTCTTCGGCTCCGACGTTCGACACTCCACGCACACGCGCGCGGCTGCGCACCGGAATCAGATCATCCGCGGCGACCAGATCGACCTCTGGTACGACCCGGCCAATCCCTCCCAGGCCGTCAATGACCGCAGGATCCCGTGGGGGTTCTGGTTTGCGTTCGCGATCGGGGTGACCTTCCTGCTGGGGGGAGCGCTGCCCTTGCTCCTGGGCCGCGTGAAGGGCTAGAGGTTCGCCGCGCCTCGAAAGCTATTTCGATCCGGACGGGAACCCTGGCCGGGGCTCGCGCGTTCACTGCATGCGGGGAGAAATCCATGAAGCGATTGGCCTGCTTGCTGGTCGTCGGCTGGCTCGGGGTGTCGGGCGTCGCGCGGGGTCAGGATCTCCCGCCCGATGCGGGGGCGACGCCGCAAGCTCCGGTCCCTCAAGGAGCTGCGGTGGATTCGCCCGCCACCGTGAGCGAGCAGGCCTCCGTCCTGGACCGCACGCTGCCCGCGGAGACCGACGTCACGCTCGAGCTGAAGACCCAGATCCGGGGAGGGGTGGGCTTCTCAGGCCCGCTCGGAGCCATGGGGAGTGTGCAGATCCTCCATGGCGTGGGTGCCGACGTCAGGGACGACGGCACCCGGGTGAAAGCGATCTGCGCCATCCCGATGCCGCACTGCGCGCAGGGATTCCTGGTTCGGGCCGACGCGGGCTCTGGCGGCGGGAAGCTGAGCCTGGGGCTGGGAGGCTTTGCCAAGGTGGATACGGAAGGCTTCAAGGGGACGGCGGGAATGGCCTTGCGCCTGGCCGTCGCCCACACGTGGGGTGACCCGATCGGCCAGCCCCCCGGCCTGACCTACCTGGGCCCCGAGGTCGACCTGTCGGTGTTCCGCATCAACCTGACGCTGGGGGTCTTGTTCAGGGTTGGGGGCAGCGGCGGGTCGTCCGCTCTTTTCAGCTGGGGCCTCGGCTTCGGGCTCTAGCCGCTCTCCGCGGACACGCCGCTCGGCGGGTCACCGGCGGTGAGCGGCGACGATCCAGGCACGCGAGTCGAGCCACACACCGTTCGCGCTCACATGCCCGGCGAGGGCCTGCCGCAGCCGCTCGAGAGCCCGCTCGGCCGAGGCGGAGTCCAGCCGGTTCAGCGCGTCCTTCACCGACGAGAACCCAGAGGTCCAGGCGAGGGCAGCGGCCACGTCCGGCCCATAGTAGACAGGTACCTGCACGTCGGTGAAGGACGCCGCGACAAAGCCGGCGGCGGCGAGCATCGGCTCCGTGAGACGCGGCTCGGCGAGCGAAAACGGGTCCGGCTGGTCCGGCGGGGGCGGCGATGCCTCCGGGCCGGCCGCGAGAGCCCGCTCGATCAAGACGGACCATTCGTTTCGATCGTGAGCCTGCCACACCATCATCACGAGACGCCCGCCGGTTCGCAATCCGCGTCGGATGTTCCTGAAGGCGGCGACGGGATGGGCGAAGAACATCGTCCCGAACCGGCTGATGGCGACGTCGAAGCTCTCCGGGGAGAACGGGTGGCTTTCCGCGTCCGCTCGCTCGAAGGAGACGTTGGAAAGCTCAGTGTCGTCCGTCAGCTGTCGGGCCCGCTCGATCATCGCCGCGGAAACATCCACGCCCAGGGCCGCCCCGCTCCTGGCCAGGCGTGCCGCGTCACGCGTCGTCTGCCCGGTGCCGCACCCGATGTCGAGCACCTGATCTTCGGGCCGGATGCCGTAGCTTTGGCGCAGCACCTGGTTGTGCCTCTGCAGCTCCGCATCGTAGTCGACCCGGTTCGGTGGGATCACGGTCTTGTCAAGGCGGCGTGATCTGGATCGCGACTTCCGACGATACGGTGTGCCCGTTGTCGTCGCGGAACATCACGGTGAACCTCAGCGTCGCCGGCAGCTGATCGCGCAGGCTCTCGTCGAAATGCACGCCGATCTGCCTCATGGTCAACGAGCCTCGAGCCGCGACGCGCAGGCTCGTGACGCCGAAGTTCGCGAGGACGAAAGGATCGAAGACGCCCGGCCCCTCGATCGTCCGCGACGCATTCGAGAACAGGACGCCGACACCGGTGATCTGACCCGCGACGCCCGCGGTCTCTTCGACGACCAGATCGGCCGCCGCCTCGAGCTGTGGCGGGCCGCCGACACATCGCTGGCAGGGACGCGCGGCCACTGAGGCCGGCGCCCGCACGACGATCGACGCCGTCGGGCTCGGCGGCGTGGTCGAGCTCGGGGTGCCCGGGATCGAGCTCGAGCAGGAAAGGCCGACGACAGAAATCACGACCGCCAGGAGTGGGGTGGATCGCATGGCCCGTGACCCTACAGGCCAGTCCGTGCGCGCTCCATCGATTCGGCCTCAAATCGAGCTCAATTCGCAACCCGCGAGCAGACAGTCAGTTGGAGGACGAGATCAATCCGCCGCCGAAAATGCGGGTCACGACTTGCCTCGACAGCTCGCCGGCCATCGCTAGTTGCTCCCGCTGCAGCTGATCGAGCGGCAGCTGCCGGTCGGACGTCCACCGCACGAAGCCCGTGCGATCGACGAGCTTGATGTGCACCAGGACCGGGCCCCCGAGCGACCGGAGCGTCACGAAGACGACGTAATCGATGCCGTCTTGCAGGATGACGTGGAGTGGCCTCGTCTCCAGCTCGCGGGTGACGGCCGGGCTCGCGACGCGTGCGCGCGGGCCGGCCTCGGTGACGAGCGCGCCGATCAGCGTATCCGTCAGGGCAAGCGAGACGGGCTGAAGCTCAGGGGTGCGGGCATCGACGTCCACGGCAAACACCGCGATCGCAACCGGCGCCGGGGACGAGCGATTGACGCGCCAGGCGAACCCCGCGGCCATGGCGAACAGGATCGCGAGGGCCGCGATCCGACGATCGATCCGGGCGAGGCGCGGCACGCGGCGCGGCACGCGGCCGTCCGCCGCCCATTCGACCGGGGCCATGAACCGGAACCCGCGCCGGGGCAGCGTTTCCAGGAAGCGAGGCGACGTCGCACGATCGCCGAGCGCCGTGCGGACCTGATTGATGCAGGTCGACAGCCCGGCCTCGAAATCGACGTGTGTGTCTTCGCCCCAGACCTCGCGCTGCAGCTCCTCGCGCGTGACGACGTCGCCCGCCCGCTCGACGAGCTTCACGAGGACTCGCATCGGCTGACCGGTCAGGGCTACCCGCCGGCCTGAACGCCGCAGCTCGCCGGCCTCGACGTCGAGCTCGAACACGCCGATCCGGGCGATTCTCACGGTCCGAAGCCTACCCCAAGAGGTCGCGGATGGCCGGCCAGTCCGGGGCCGACGTCGCCGTCCTCACGCCGCGCACGATCGCCTCCGCCGCGACCTCGGCGGCGAGGGATCCGACCGTCGTCAGCGGCAGATCGAGCTTCGAGAGCTTCCGAGTGGATACGGCGTAGAGCTGATCACCATCTCCCGTCGTGTGGTACGGGCGGATGGCGCGGGACGCGCCGCAGTTGGCCATGTCCGCGACCTTGGTCAGCGCGGTCTTCGTGAGCGTCACGTTCGTGGCGACCACGACCAGCGTCGTGCTGCGCAGTGCCGCGTCGTCCAGTCCCAGGTCCGCGCCTGGCTTCGCCATCGCCTGCTTCATGACCTCGACGCAGTCGGCGAAGCCGCCCGACGGCCGGCGCGCACCCGCGACGATCTGTCCGCTTCGCCAATCGAGGATGTCGCCGGCGGCGTTCACGACCGCAAGCGCGGACACGACGACGTCGCCGAGCTTGAGGCTCGCGGTGCCCACGCCGCCCTTCATCCCGCCGAAGCCGCGGCTCCGATGCATCTTTCCCACGGTCGCTCCCGTCCCCGCGCCGACGCTGCCTTCGGCCACGGGTCCGGTGGAAGCGGCCGCGCACGCCTTGTAGGCCGCCTCCGCGTCCGGCCGGATGCGGGCGTCGCCGACGGCGAGGTCGTCGATCACCGCCGCGACGACGAGCGGGATGCGGACATCGGGTATCCCCCAGTCGAAGCCGGCCTTGTGCCGAGATAACGGATGACACCACCGAAGGCGGGCAGGCCGAACGGCCCGCCGCCGGTCAGGAACAGCGCGTGCATCCCGTCGACCGGGCTCGCCGGCTGCAACATGACGGCCCCCGCTTCGCCGGGCGCCGAAGTGGCGCAATCGACGCCCGCGGCGACGTCGGGATCGAAGAGGATCGCCGTGCACCCGGTCGGGCGACGCGGATCGGTGAAGTGCCCGACGCGAATGCCGGGCACGTCGGTCAGCGATCCCGCGCTCGCGAGCGGCGCCGGTTGCGCGGCCGCGTTCGGCGGGAGTTGCGAGAGCAGGCCCCCGGCCAGAAGCGCCTGCCCGAAATCGCGACGAGTCCAGTCGGTCATACCCTCACCTTGCGATTCAGACGCTACTCCAGTGCTCCCACGCCAGGGGACTTGGTCAAGCGAAGTCTGCCGAGCCTCGCCGTCGTCCCCGGCACGCCCCGGGCGCGCGGCTCTACGCGGTCGCCGCACGCCCTCGAAGTGCCGGCCCTCACATCGCGCGCGCGAACGCCACCGCCGCCAGGTACAGGCCCGCCCCGACGAGCAGCGCCTGATCGAAGCCGCTCGCCAGGGCGATGAGGAGGGCGGCCACCGAACCCAGGACGGAGGCGGCGCCGTTGACCCCCCAGGCCCATGGGACGAGGCTGGGCATGCGCTGATCGAGCATGCGCAGGCCGGTCGGCATGGCCATTCCCATGACCGTGCCGAGCGGGGCGAGCGCCGCCACGGCGATCGCGATGCGCGCGGGACGGGGAAGGTGGATGAGGCGGTAGAAGAGGGGCGGGAGGGCGAACACGTACACGACCACGAACCCCGCGATCGAAAGCAGGACCCTGGTCAGGGCCGGGCCCAGACGGGCGGGATCGAAGCGGCCGGCGAAGAGGCTGCCGATGCCGCAGGAGGTCAGAAGGGAGAACAGCACGACGGTGAGCGCGTAGACGGGATGGCCCAGGAACAGGACGAAACGCTGCAGCAACACGACCTCCACGACGATGAAGCCGCCGCCGAGACAGGCGAAGTAGAGGACGGCGGCCAGGCGGCGGCCGGTCGAGATCCTCTCGCCGGCCAGGGCCAGCGGCCCCACGATGAAGAGCGCGACCCCGAACGAAGAGATGCCGACGAGAGCGAAGAGCACGGCGGTGCCCAGGTTCGTCTTGGCCCACTCGGTCCGGGTCGCCATCGCTCGGCCCACGTCTTCGGGCCGGAGGGAGTTGAAGAAGAACGGATCGTTGTCCCGGGTGGGCGTGATGTTGGTGGGATAGGTGCGCGCGATCGCCCCCACGTCGCGCGCCTCCACGAGCCGCGTGAACAGGTTGGCGGGGCGCGTCCGAGGCGTGTAGAGGAGACCGTATCCGCGGCGCTGGGCCAGCCTCTCCACCGTCAGCACCTCCTCGTCCGTGAAGGGGGTCCTCTT
>Ga0207428_10000170_pt1 | contig 90470 bp, 88 predicted proteins | sample RhiMethybrSRZTD1_FD_187600 | JGI IMG/M metagenome (GOLD analysis project Ga0207428, IMG submission 187600) | Populus rhizosphere microbial communities from Tennessee, USA - Rhizosphere MetaG P. TD hybrid SRZTD1 (SPAdes) (version 3) | ecosystem: Host-associated > Plants > Roots > Rhizosphere >... | reverse complement strand
GTTTTCTGCTTGATTCATTGTTGTTTCGGTTGCGTTAGCTGTGGCGTTCTCAGCAGTATTAACAGCGTTTTCTGCTTGATTCATTGTTGTTTCTGTAGTGTTAGTTACATTGGCAGAAGCGTTTGAAGCTGCACTAATCAATTCATTAGCCTCCTCATTTACTGGCTCTGTCAGATTGCTTGAAGTGTTTAATCCTGCGTCGGTTACATTTTTGCTTACATTAGACAGAATATTCATTGTTTTGTTCATTGCTGTTTGTGTTGCATTTGATGCGGCGTCCGAAGCTAAACTGAGTACGTTGTTGGCTTTAGTCATTAATTCTCCTGTAGCATTGGCCGTAGTGTTTGCAGCTGAGCTGAGAATATCCTTTGCGCTCTCCATTGCGGTTCCCGTTGCATTTTCCGTTGCATTAGTTATAGCGCTCATTGCTTCTCCAGTAGCATTAGCTGTTGTGTTTGCAGCTGAGCTGAGAATATCCTTTGCGCTTTCCACTGCTGTTCCCGTTGCATTCTCAGTAGCATTTGTGAGTCCACTCATTGCCTCGCCTGTTGCATTAGCCGAGGCCTCCATCGCAGCTCCTGTCGCAGCAGTAGCATTTGTGAGTCCACTCATTGCCTCGCCTGTTGCATTAGCTGTGGCGTTCCCAGCAGTATTAACAAAGTTTTCTGCCTGATTCATTGTTGTTTCCGTTGCATTTTCCGTAGCATTTGAGAGTATGTTCATTGCTTCACCTGTTACATTAGCTGTAGTGTTCATTGCTTCACCTGTTACATTAGCTGTAGTGTTCATTGCTTCACCTGTTACATTAGCTGTAGTGTTCATTGCTTCACCTGTTACATTAGCTGTGTCTGATGGAATTGTAGGAATTGATGGGACAGGTTGAGAATTTACGCTCAAATTTGAAATCACATCGCCGGTAGTGGCACTGCCGCCGTTGTCGCCAGCAGTAACATTACCGATAATTTCACCTAATGGAAAAGGCACAGTCTGTACTCTGATTATAATTTTTTCATCATTTATCGCTTTCACGAAATCTGCGAGGTTCTTACCTTCTAGCGGCCCTCTCAACTCAGATTCCGTAAAATTACCACTCAAGCTCCCTGAACCTTGCCCGAGACCACTTTGAGAAGCTGTTCTAAGTATCACAACATCAGGAGCTCTGCCGGTTCCTGTCTCTTGAGAAATAGATATGTCAGTAACGTTGCTTAATCCAGTGGCGTCAATTTTATAGTGTATGGTCTTCCCATTGTCTTGAATTTCTAAAGTAGCAGTTCCTGATGCATTTGAACCTGACCTAGGCTGAAGATCTGCAGTAAATGTACCTGTAATTCCTTGGGCTGACCCAGACTGTACCGATTGAATAATTAAAAGCCCAGACGCCAAAAACAACGCTGAAATCACTAAAGCTATTGACAAATATCCTTTACCAATCATGACTTTTTAAGAGAAATACTGTCTTTTAATGGTTTGCAGAAATTCTAATTCCCGCACTCATAAATGAAATATTTATCTTATTTATAATATAATTAATAAAATCTGCATTGAAAACGAAATGACTATGATATTCGATTCAATCTTATAATTTCTATTAGAATTTAGTTATTATCCAGTATTGACTTGACTAGTTTGAAAACTCGTATCCACATTTCCCATGTTAATCTATGCGTATTGGTGTTCTGTCGACTGGGATGATATGATATTATTAGACGTTTGTCATTTACTTGGTAATTAGCCAAATGATAGAATTTCAATTTCTCTAAATCATTTATCTTGCAATATGTCCGAAATGCTATGGATCCCAAAGTTATTACAATTTTTATCCTTTTAAATAATTCAATCTCACTCTTTAGAAACTTTGAGCAATTAATTAGTTCTGAAGGGAGTGGCTTGTTTAATGGAGGTGCACATCTTATACAAGAAGTAATGAAAACATCATGGAGATTCAACCCATCATCAGAAGATGTACTAGTAGGCATATTTGAAAATCCCATTTCATAGAGCGCTCTAGTTAGCCACTGTCCTGAATGATCTCCAGTAAACAACCTGCCAGTCCTGTTGGCGCCGTGAGCGGCTGGCGCTAGACCAATAATCAGTACTTTTGCATTCGGGTCTCCAAATCCAGTAACAGGTTTAGACCAGTATACTTGATTTGAAAATCGTTTTACTTTATTCTTACCAACTAATTGTGTGTATTTTACTAATCTGTTGCAAAGAGTGCAGTTTATGATATCTTTATTTATACTATCAAGGGTACCCAAATAGTTCATCTATCGGTATTGCGTTTTCTAAATTATTCTTGATAATATGGAGCTGCTTTGTTATCAATTTATTCTGGTACTGAATCAGAGACCAATTTGCCATTTTCTATTTTGATGAACAAAAACCTATTGTCTTTAAAGATTAATGTAATCTCATCCTTTTGTTCTTCTACATCGAGTAATTCTTGTCCTTTGATACCATCAAACTTTGCCATTAAGTGATTCATCACAATTGACTATATTTATATTAAGACGAAAAATGGCACAAGGACGAGTTTTATGTTTTGTTAACTTTTACAACCTTAGTTTCTCCGTGAATCTCAAAGGGGTCTGTATACAGATGCTTCCCCCAGGAAACTTTGATAGAGACATGGATCTCATTCTCTCCCTCTTTCAACTTATTACTATCAAGCTCCATAGTTTTAGTCACATCAAATAATAGCGACTTTGCCTCTTCAATTGTCAACGGATAATGAGGCGTTTCATCCTTAATAATAGAGACCCACACTCTGTGTGACAGTTTGGGATTTCTCGTCCAGAATAGAACTGCTTTTCTCACAAATTTTACCTCATCAATAGTATTTCTGCCTACCTTAAGAACTAGAGATATTGTAAGTCTAAACCCATTATCGTGTTTGTCATATGCTCTTTCCCAATTTTTTTGAGAAAAATTTTCCCTAATCAAGCCATCTATATTGAAACTTAAACTTAAGGTCAAGACATCATTAGATCTTATGCTATCATGAGACGAACCAACATTAATATCTGAAATAGAGCTTGTCTGCAATAAGCCTCGCAGATGGTATAATTTATATCTTCAATAAGTAGTTGTCTGTATAATGCAGGCGGAGTTAGAAAATTATAAATCTAATGAAATTAATTTGAATGTAAGCGAAGATATCTCAATTCTTTACATAGTACAGCATGAACTTTTGAACGAAAAAGAAGTAGAATTTGCCGGTGTTGTATTGAAACATCAGCTAAAAGAGGATTTTAGTTTCAGAATTGTGACTAAAAAATCCAAACCTCTGGATGTTTTGCACAAAGCATTACAGTCTTCTTCTGATAATGCGCTCAAAATTAAAGACATGATTAATTCAGCAGTAACCAATGAAAAGAGTGCGGGTCCTACTTGAAGTTTTGTCCAAATTGCGAAAGTAGGATGAAACCACGAATAGAGGAGAATATATTAATTTGTCCAAAGTGTGGCTTCACGGAAGCGAAAAACGAAATCAAAACAATTCCATTAATAGAACAAAGTGGAGCCAGTCTTAAGATAGTTGAGTCTGAAAAAGGTCCTAGTGCCCTCCCAACTACTAGTATTGATTGTCCCAAATGTGGAAACAACATAGCGTTCTGGTGGATGTTACAAACAAGATCGGCAGATGAAGCTACTACTCAATTTTATAGATGTACGCAATGTAGCCATACCTGGCGAAATTACGCGTAAGAGTATATTCTGAATATTTTTTTAGACGTCAACTAACAAAATTATTATATATTTGTTATTAAACGCATGATTTTGTTCTGTTGATTTCCGTATATTTATTGAACCTTGATTCTAATGCTTTTCAAAAAAATAGGAATGTTTAAAATGTTTTAAATCTGCCTCTTGATTGATATAGTTTGGTATTTTTAGCAAAGACAAAAACACCTGATGAATGGAAAGCTGTAACATCAGCAATTTCTACGTTAGTTGATGAGGCCACCTTTGAAGCAACTGTCGAAGGTTTGTCATTTAGAGGAATGGATCCTTCTCACGTCGCGTTAATTGATATTAGCTGGCCAAATTCGGCTTTCGATGGTTACGAGTGTGACTCAGCACTGAAATTCGGAGTTAGAATAGACGAATTTTCAAAATTGATGAAAAGAGCTGAGAAAAAGGATGCGGTTGAAGTTTCTGTAGAAGAGAACAGTATGCTTCGCATCAAAATTTTAAATGGGTATAGAAGAGAATATAAAATGCGATTGATTGAAAGTACTGGAGGTTCCACCCCCCTACCAAAATTAAATTTTAATTCCAAGCTAATACTAACCCCTGCATCATTTGATAAAATACTCTCAGATATCGAAGTGGTATCAGAATATATTTCAATAGAGTCTGATGAAAAGAAAATTACCTTTTCTGGCAAAAGCGACTATGGAGAAGCTGACATTGTTATTGAATCTGGCAGCGAAGGCCTTGAAGAACTGCAGGTTAAGGAGAAGAGTAAGGCCACATACAGTCTGGACTACTTGTCAAAAATTACCAAAGCCATAAGCGCCTCTGGAGGATCCCTGGTACTGGACTATTCTACAAAAATGCCATTGAGGTTAGAATTTAGGGTTGCAAATGTAGGAAGAATTCATTTCTATTTAGCTCCAAGAGTACAGGATTAGACTCTTTACAATTACCGCGAATGATATCATCAATATTTATAAAGTAATTGAATTGTATGTAAATTCTCCTGTACAAAGCGTATATTTTATCAGTAAATATCAAGACAATTCAATACAGATTTCCCCATCCTTTTCAGATACTGGAAAGAGTAACAAATCTCCAGATTTAATCCAATTAGGGTTTTGATCCTGCCACTTGCTTGGAATGTGTAATAATTTTCCACTAACAAGATCATATTCAAAATCATGCATATAGCATATTATCTTTGTTCCTTTCATGTCACTTTTTGAAAGAGAAGCTCCTCTATGAGGACATGAATTATCAAGTGCAAATAAGCGATCGTTGGATCTACACACAAGAATCATATTACCTTGAATCAGTATTGCCTTCATGGAATTATTTGGAAGTTCTTCGCTCTTGCATACTTTATATTCCATTAGTGAGTAGTAGACTATTTTTATTCTATAAATTCATTTTTAATGCTAATTAAATATTTTATTGACCCCTAAAAAGACGGTACAATATCATTATAAAGATCGTTCGCGTCGTAAATACACAATTGAAGTATCACAGGATTAGTGAAATCAAGAAGGATGAATTCCTTGGTAAAGAAATCAGAGTTAGGGGGTGGGTATACAGATTACGTAAACAAAAAGACAAATCATTCATAATAATCAGAGACGAACGAGGAGGAATAATTCAATGTGTCCTTCCAAGTGCAAGGGTACCAGATCTCACGATAGAGTCATCCTTAGAAGTTCAAGGGATCCTATTCAAAGACGAAAGAGCAAAAGAAGGTGGCTTCGAGATAAGAGGAAATGACGTCAAGATTTATAGTATAGCCAATAATGACTTTCCAATTAGAGAATACCAAAGCACAGAACTGTTATTGGATTATAGACACTTGACTCTGCGTACAAGAAAGATGATTACGATAGCAAAAGTAAGAGCAACGATTATTGAAGTAGTACGTAATTGGTTTGTAGAAAATGACTGGATGGAAGTCACAGCACCTATTTTAGTCAAAAGTGCAGTGGAAGGTGGTTCAACTCTATTTCCCGTCAAGTACTTTAAAGATGAAGCATTTTTGTCTCAAAGTGCGCAACTATATCTAGAAGCCTTAATTTTCTCATTGGGTCCGGTCTGGACGATAGGTCCCTCATTCAGGGCTGAAAAATCAAGAACGCTTAGACATCTTGCAGAATATTTGCATTTAGAGGCAGAAGCTCCTTGGATATCTATAACTGATCTATTCAGCATACAGGAAAAATTACTTGTATATTTGGTTCGAAATTTAACAAGAAAAAAAAGAGAAGAGTTGGAATTTTTGAATCGAGATATACAAGCTTTAAATAAAATCACAGAACCATTTGATAAATTGAGTTATAATCAGGCAATTGACGATCTCCGTTCAAAAGACATCCAGATTCAAGATGGAGAGCTGTCTAGAAAAATAGAATGGGGAGATGATTTGAATATAGATTCCGAAAAAATACTGACTAAGGATCGAATCAATCCTGTATTTGTGTATGGATATCCACTCAATGTCAAACCGTTTTATGTGAAGGAGGACCCAGAAGAACAAGGAATTGCTCTAACTACCGATTTACTATTGCCTGACGGATTTGGCGAAGTGAGTAGTGGTGGTATGAGAGAGGACAATATTGACCTATTGAAATCCAGGATTATGAAGGAGGGACTCGACATGAATTCGTATTCATGGTACCTAGACCTTAGAAAATATGGATCCGTGCCTCATGGAGGTTTTGGTATTGGTATTGAACGATTAGTCAGATGGCTGGCCAATCTAGAAGATATTAAAGATTGTGTACTCTTCCCAAGAACAATGGCTAGGCTTGAACCTTGACCTTTTGGGCGCGCCAAGTCACTTTTTCAGAATAAGGCTCAAATTTTTGTATATCTTTATTTTGGAAGTTATCAGTATAGCGATTCAACTACATCATCTTTTTATATCGCATTTACATCCATCTTGTTATGCCAAAGGCATTTGTTCTAATGAATGCTGAATTAGGTAGCGAAGATTCGATAGTAAGCGAGTTGAAGAGTATTGATGGTGTCAAAGAAATTTATCAGGTTTATGGAGTTTACGATATAGTAGCTCAAGTTGAGTCAGAAACAATGGAAAAAGTGAAAGAGACTATTACATGGAAACTTCGAAAATTGAATGGTGTAAAGTCCACATTAACTATGATAGTAATGGATTAGTATCATAGATATATTTAGCGACGTTCATCTTATACAATTCTGAGTTGAGTTCAACCCATTCAAATGAAATATGTTACCTGAAATAAATACATCACAGTGATAGTTTTTATCACAAGAGTATAAGCAAACATCAAGCCCATCTAACATCGTAATGTTACCAACATGTCATTTATTAAACAGGGCAATTACCGTGTAAATTCTTGTGCATTCAAGAACAAGACAATTTATTAATAATATGAATTTAATACAAAATAGTACGAATATTGACCGTTGATGATAATTATAGTAAATTGGATGAACTATTCAAGACATCAGGTGTAAAATTTGGTGACTCGGTAATCATAGAGACCCACGATGCAACGCATCTTGGTATTTTGATTCCAAGGTATGAATATGCAGATAAGAATCATTTGGTTCTGAAATTAAAAAACGGGTATAATATTGGTATCAATGTAGGGAAAATCAAGAATATTAAAAAAATAACTGAAAAACTGGAGACAGCCATTAATCATCGTACTGACTATAAATTTGGTGGATTTATCCCTGGCCAAGCTCCCGTTCAAGATTTTTCAAATACACTATCATCTCGTCTATCGTTGTTAAGTACAGGCGGAACTATTTCTAGTAAAATTGATTATAGGACAGGCGGAGTAATGGCGGCGCTCACCGCAAAAGAATTAAACGATTCAATTCCAGAACTGCAGAGGATAGCAAATATAGATCCAGAGGTTGTTTTGAGCGAATATAGCGAGAATATCAAACCTGAACATTGGTCCGTTATTGCAACAAAGGTGGCTGACAAAATATCATCAGGAAAATATGACGGGGTAATTGTATCACATGGAACGGACACCATGCATTACACGTCTGCTGCTCTGAGCTTTGCACTTCAAAACTTACCAGTTCCAGTAGTATTGGTCGGAGCCCAAAGATCGTCAGACAGGCCTTCATCTGATGCATCTTTAAATTTAATTGGTGCTTGTACTTTTGCAACTAAATCTAAATTTTCGGGTGTTTTTGTTGCTATGCATTATACAGTATCAGATGATATAATTGCCTGTCATATAGGCACCAGAGTTAGAAAAAATCATACAAGTAGGCGAGACGCTTTTCGTTCAATTGACGTATTACCCTTCTCATTGGTCCATAAGGGTCAAATTGAAATTTCAAGGCAATATGCGGATTTAAAATTTCAAGAAAGGCATACAAATGTTGAAAATCTGATTGTTAAACCTAAATTTGAAAACAAGGTCTCATTATTAAAATTTCATCCTGGTTTTGACTGTAGGATGATTGATTATTGCCTTGAAAGCGGACATAAAGCCATAATTATTGAAGGAACTGGTTTGGGTCATGTAAGCAAAGAATGTTTTTCTCAAATTAAAAATGCCGTAAAGAGAGGGATCTTTGTATTTATGACGTCTCAATGTATTTGGGGTAGAACTGCACTTACGGTCTATGATACCGGAAGGGATCTTTTGAATCTGGGGGTAATTCCTTTATTTAATACAACTTCAGAAACTGCACTGGTCAAAGCCATGTGGTGTCTTGCTAACTTTAAAGAAGAAAAAGATATCATTAAGACCATGACAACCAATATAGCAAATGAGTTCACTGACCGGATAATAGTAGATTGATTATATCAATCAATGTGGCATATGTGAATGCAGGAGTGAAATTTGGGATGGAATGTACTTGATACCATTTCAGATACATAAGTTTGTATCACTGGAGCGCAGTCTTTTTTTTGATGATGTTCCATTTTAACCAATGAATATAATCGGAAACTGGTAGAAGGCTGAAGATCTTTCGTTTATGAACAAGAAACACTGCCTTCTACCAGGTAATGAATTTTGTCTGAAAATCTCATGAGCAACTTAGGTTAAATATGTATACTGCTACAATAATTTCTATCCAGTATTCAACTAGGAAAAATGGAATATCTAATTCTACCTGAAAACTAAAGTTCTAATATTTTGGTCTTGCGTCGCTGCCAGATACTGATGTTTATTGTGATATGGCCTCTGTAGGGCCAAGTTCATAAATTCTATGTCCACTATATCCACCTATTGGCCTTACAATTCCCTTAGATTCAAGAGAACGTAGAAATGAATTTGCTACAGAAATCTTTACGCCCATTGACCTTGCTAAAGCATGAGATGTAATTGGTTTCATACTTTTTATAGTCTTTAATCCTTGAGGTTCTTCTATGACTATTGACGATTTTTGCTTTTTAATTGGACCCTTCTTTCCTTTCTCATCAGCAGCTGGAGAGTCCTTGGATGTCTTTTCCTGACTTCCTATAGATTTTTTCTTGGCTCCTCCCATAGTAACACCAATATCGGCCCAATTTATAATTCTATGGAATAAGTATAACCAGTTTTCATGCCATAGAGGCATCTTCCATCAAATCATCAGGAATTTTGAAATTAAGGATAAATAAAATATTTTAAAACATCCTCCAATAACAAATAATGTTGGATTTTTCCAGTATCGTTGAAATTTTGGAAGAAATGGAAAAGACAAAAAGTAGACTAGAACTTACTGACTATTTAGTTACACTTTTCAAAAATAATTCATCTGATCTCATCGATAAAATAATCTATCTTATTCAGGGGAAAATCAGACCAGATTACGAAGGGATTGAAATGGGAATAGCGGAAAAAATGATTATTCGTATGATTTCACAAATATCAAATATTTCAGTAGACAAGGTATATCAAAAATATAATAAAATAGGAGATCTGGGAAGCGTTGCAGAAGAGATAATGAAGAATAAAGTCCAGACGACACTTTTTAATGAGAAGGTTACTATAGAACGGATCTATCTAATTTTCGATAAAATATCCAAGATAACTGGCAAAGGCTCACAGGAAATAAAATTGAGATTGTTTATAAGTCTTTTTAATGATGCTTCTCCTAAAGAATGCAAGTATATTATTAGATTCGCGCTTGGAACATTAAGACTTGGAATAGCCGATATTACCATTATGGATGCCCTGGCACTAGCTTATACATCTGATAAAAAAAATAGGAAAATTTTAGAAAATGCCTATAATGTCTCAAGTGATTTGGGAAGAGTTTCAAAGATATTGGCAAATGATGGAATAAAGGCTGTTACTGCAATTAAGATAGAATTATTTATACCGATAAGACCAATGCTTGCAGAAAGAGTTCAAACTACTAAAGAGGCCCTGGAAAAGGTCTCTGGAAGAGGAGCTGTTGAATTCAAACTCGATGGCGAAAGAGTACAAATTCATAGAAAGGATAAGAAGGTTCAAATATTTTCAAGGAGCTTGGAAAACATAAGCCACTATTATCCCGATGTAGCAGAGGCCTCTAAAACTATTGGCTTGAAAAGCTTTATTATTGAGGCCGAAGTGGTTGCAATCAATAAGTATACTGAAGAGTATCTTCCTTTTCAAGAGCTTATGCACAGGCGGCGCAAATATGATATAGCCAAGAATGTAGAACAATACCCCGTTTCTGTTAATGTGTTTGATATTCTCTGGGCTACAGCCAAGGATAAAACCAATCTTCCCTATCAAGACCGGAGGAACCTACTGAAAGACGTCATTACTAAATCAGTAGATCAAAAAATAACTCTCATACCACAGAAGATTGTAACTAATACAGAGGAGCTTGAAAAATTTATGGCTAAATCTATAGAACACGGCTGTGAGGGTTTGGTGGTAAAACAGACTAGCAGTCCTTATAGAGCTGGGGCAAGAGGCTTCGCCTGGATAAAAATCAAAAGAGAATATAGAAGTGAATTAGTCGATAGTCTGGACCTGGTTGTAGTTGGCGGGGCATATGGAAAGGGTAGAAGGGTAGGGAAATATGGTGCTCTATTGCTCGCAATATACGATAAGAAAGAGAACGTTTTCAAAAGCGTATGTAAGGTAGGGAGTGGTTTTACAGATGAAGTCTTAGAAGAATTATTTAGGGAATTGGGAAAACACATAATACCTAAGAGACATCCGCACGTTTACTCGAAACTGGAGATGGATACTTGGTTCACACCGACAGTAGTAATAGAAATAATTGCCTCGGAAATAACATTAAGTCCCGAATATGATGCGGGCATGGATTCGATTAGGAAAGGTTTTGGATTGTCATTAAGATTTCCGAAATTTACCAAAAAAATCCGGCTTGACAAAAGTCCGCAAGATATAACAGACGAATCTGAACTAATCCAAATGTACAAAAAGCAAAGGAACATAAAACTAAAGTGAAAGTTTAATCCTAAAGTTTTTGGATTTAGTAGCTTGCTGGTTTTGCATTAACTACTAGTTTGAAATTATTTAGAATATCTTTGCATCTATTTCTGATAGTAACTTCAGTAACACCAGCAAAATTGGATACGTCAATCTGAAGCAGGTTTACTCCCAAAAGTACTGATGCAAGGTAAATATATGCGGCGGCCAATCCATTGGGTGCTTTTCCATCGGAAAAGAAATTATTGTTTGTTTTTTGAGCAATTTCCAATGCCAGTCTCTCAATTTTTGTATCTATTTTTGCGATATTAGCAAGTTTCGAAATATAGTTGTCTATTGCAAAGGACGAAGGACTCGATGGTGACATTGAGAATGAAGATGACATGGTCTTCGATTTACCCTCCGACTCCAAATGTGAGTTTTCTGAATTGCTCGTTATTGAATGAGAATTTTCTTTAATTTTCATTTCGTCTATCTTGTTCATTTCCATAACCATAGACCTGTAATATCTTGAAGCCAATTTTACACTAGACTTGTCAAATTCTGATATGCCTGCTGCCTGAACAATTTCTTCTATAGATCTAACAACACCACATCTCTTGCAAGCCAAATAGATAGTGGCTGATGCTATACATGTTATAGACTTTCCCTTGGCCTTACTATTATTTTCAAAATTACGATAAATCATAGAGGCGGTCTCATTAATTGTTTTTCTAAGACAGAGAACAGAGCACACCTCATTGATCTTTGAAAGTACATTCGATAATCTTCTTTCCTTTGAGGAATTAACTCTCAATCTACTGTGCCATCTTCTAGATCTATTCATGAGTTCAACATTTTGGTAGTCTATTGCCCGCCCGCTATAGTCTCTCGAGGTATTTCCTATCTCGGTCCTTAAACCGAAATCATGGAGTGATAAACTAGTCGAGCCACTAGCTCTAGTGCTCTTATTTCTTTCTTCAAAATCAGTGGAGTTATTTTCTGGACCATAATAGTCTACCTGTTCCATAACAACGCAACCACATTTGTTGCACACATATTCACCCTTACCATAATCAAGAATAATTTTCGATTGACCTTCGGGACACTGAGAACAATATTCAACAGACGTCATGTCCTTCTCCTCCTTTTCATTCTGCCTCTTTTTCTTGATGAATTATATTGTTGATTGTGAGCATCCGATGTGAATACTTTTCCACCAACAGAATACTTTGAATCAACTGTAGTGATTACAGACGCATAGGGCGATTTGACAGATCCTATTAATTCAATAATTTTTCCAATTTTAGTACCTTTATCATCCATCAACGCCTGACCAATCAATTTATGACTAATTTGTTCATCAACTTTGACTATCAGTCTTCCACTCTTGGCCAAGTGGAGAATTTCACCTATTTTTTCCAATGTGTAATAAAACCTAACACACACTCATTATCATTTTAATCTGTCAATAAAAGTTAGTTTCAAGATAAATAAATTATCATTGGTGATTGGGATTGCAGTAGGAAGATTTGTTGAAAAGGCAAACTTGAAAATGCAGGAACCTTCAATGCTTCTGTTGTCTTATCTCAATCATCATTTTTGCAATTTGATTAATTATGGCCGATTTCTTCTCTTTTTTTGAAATCATAATATATCCTGATTTTACAAAAGCTCTTCGTGGGTACCGAGCTTGATTATTAGTCTCTTCTTCCGAGAAGTCCAATTCCAGAGTTTTTGATGCAGCAATAAGCTCCTGCATTGTAGGATCATATACAGACATATTTTTGCCTACTTTTCGACCCTTTTTTCGTGACAAATTCTTGTTAAAATAATCTAACCATATTATCTGATGATCGTAATCTTTCATAATGGCCAGTATGATTTTTCACATAAATAATCATTTTGACTATATTGGCTAAACAGGGACAATAGACATAACCATTATGGGCACTTGTCGGCAATAGATAGATAAATTCTTGGCCTATTCGTGTTATAACATTCAATTATTTTATATAACCAGAATTCATTACCAAAAATGTCCCGCGGTAGCTCAGCCTGGTAGAGCTTTCGGCTGTAGTAGTCGGCAAATATTGCTAAACTCGTGAAACAGCCTATCAGGCTAACATTTGCAGCGACCGAAGAGTCGCAGGCTCAAACAGATTAGTTTTGATGCTCTTCTGGAGTAAATCCTGCCCGCGGGATACACTCTATTAGGATTGTTTGTGCACATGACACAAAAATGGGATTTTTTGTAACAACGAACTTGCTTCTTTATGTTATTGTTAAATTACCCAACAATTGAATAATCTATGTTGAATAACTCTGGACATCTTGAACCACACATAAAAGAATCCAATCATATCAGAGACTTTGTATTTGGATTTGGTGATGGAATAAACACCTCACTTGGTATCGTTGCTGGCGTCGGAGGGGCAAACAGTTCGGCTGACTTTATAATATTAGCGTCTCTCGTCGGGATGTTCACAGGTGCAAAGGCAATGGCTGTACAAAATTATCTGGCCGTAAAATCCCAAAGAGAAATTTTAGAATCGGAAATAAAAAGAGAGGAATTTGAGATTGAAACATATCCTGAAAAAGAACGATTGGAAATTGAAGAAATTTATCGTGCAAAAGAGTTTGATGAAGTTTTGGTAAAGCAAGTCACAGATAAAATTACTTCAAATAAGAAAGTTTGGCTCAAAACAATGTTAACTGAAGAATTAGAATTAAACTTAGATATTGTCGGAAACCCCATCAAAGGAGCTTTTATCATGTTTGTTTCTTTCATAATAGGCGGAGTTTTACCGATATTACCATATCTGTTATCTAGAACTGGTTTTATTCCTATTCAATTTTCATTATGGATAGCTATTGCAATTAGTCTCACTTCCTCCTTTCTAATAGGTGCAAAAAAGGCGAAGCTGGCAAAGAAAAATTGGGTCAAAGGAGGAATAGAAATGTCTGGTTTAGGAACTGGTATAGCCCTATTAGGATACGGAATTGGCGCGGAATTGTACAGCGCAAACTTACTAAAGTATTAGCTCCGAAAGACTGATGGATTTGTCTAGAAATAAGTTCAAAGTTTGTGTTACACTGGCAGCAGATTCTGTAGACAAATTACCATCTTTATTTTCAAAGGCCACCAAGAAAGAAGCTAATTATGTTGAAATCAGATTTGATCATATGATATACAAAGATATTGACAGTGCCTTATTGATTTCCAGTGAAATAAAAAATAGAGCAATTTTTACATTAAGATCGAAAAAAGAGGGTGGATTTTTTGATGGAACTCGTAAAGAACAAGTGTCGCTACTAAAGAAAATGGCCAGAGCCAAGCCAATGTTACTTGACATAGAATTCTCAATTCTAAAAAAAGACAGCGAGTTTAGAAGATTCTTAAAATATAAGAAAGTCCCAATACTTGTATCATCTCATGATTTTAGAAAAACTCCAGACGCAGCGTCGCTTTTAGAAAAATTTAGAGATATGAGAAAATATAGTAATTATGTCAAATTGGTTACTACTGCGAGATCCATTATGGACAATCTTAATATTCTTTCACTATACGACAATAATATTGATACAAATCTAATCGCGTTTGCAATGGGAGATCTCGGGGTTTTATCGAGACTATTTTGTACATTATATGGAGGTGCGCCTTTTACCTATGCTTCTCTGGATAATCCAATGGCTCCAGGCCAACTTGACATTGACCTAACGAAAAAAATATACGATGGAGTTGGAAACAAACTGAAAAATAAATGAGCCTTGATTTTAGAACGTATTGTATAATCGGTGATCCTATAGACCATTCATTATCCCCTGCAATTCATAATGCTGCGTTTAGTTCTCTTGGGCTAAATTGCAGTTACATCGCCTTCAGGGTACAAGAGGGACAATTAAAAAATTCTCTCGATTCCCTACGTGCTATAAATATTGGTGGGTTCAATGTGACCATGCCGCACAAGGTTAGGGTTTTAGAATATGTTGACCAGTATGATAAAACTGTAGAGTTGGTAGGAGCGGCAAATACAGTTAATAATGAAGACGGGAAATTTTGTGCATATAACACGGACGTATTAGGATTCATTAAGCCGTTACGTCAACGGGGGATCGACTTTAATGGTTTTGAGGTAACTATCTTGGGAGCAGGAGGGGCAGCGAGAGCGGTAGCTGTTGCATTGGCAAGTGAAAAAGGGATTGCAAACATCAATATTTTCAATAGGAACAATGATCGATCTAAAGAATTGGCTAATATGTTAAAAAAATTGGGATTAAAGACATCTATTGTTTCCTCGGATAATATTCAGAATATTGCTTCAAAATCCAATCTTATTATAAATACGACTCCACTTGGTATGAAGGATGAACAGAGTTTGATTAAGTCTAGCAGCATAAGAAAGGATGCAATTGTATATGACATTGTGTATAAGCCTATTAATACAAGCTTGTTAGAAAACGCAAGGACGGCTGGCGCCAAAGTGGTTTACGGTTATGAAATGTTGCTAGAACAGGCCGTTGCATCATTCAAGATATGGTTTCAACGTGATCCACCCATTGAACCTATGAAAAAAGTGCTATTAGGAAAATTTGGTGAGCCTGCGTGACCGCAAAGGTAACGTCAATAGTTCATGGTGCTGTGTCAATTGTAAATGCCATTGCAACAGGTTTTGGCTCTGCAATGGGGATTTCCCTTACGGTAAAAGTTGAAATAGATTCAAAGAAAGGATCCGGGATAATCTTTCAAAAGGGAGGAGGTAGTGCCATGATAAAAAAAATAATTTACGACATTATCCCATCAAAATATCTAAACAATAATCAATTATTAATTAATATAAATTCCGAGATACCATCAGGCATGGGTTTGAAGAGTTCAAGTGCAGTATCAAATGCCGTTGCTCTTGCATGTAAATCACTTCTGAATAAGGATAATGATGACGAAAATATTCTGAATACGGCGATTAATGCATCGTTTTATGCCAAAACGACAATAACCGGAGCATATGACGATTCTACTGCGTGTTATTATGGTGGCTTCGTTACTACAGATAACTATAAGCGAAAAATATGTAAAAGAGAAAATTCACCCACGGATATATGTGCAGTAATTTATCTGCCAAATAATAAAAAAAGAGGAGATATTAGTAGACTTAGAGTACTCTCAGATATTTATCTGGAGGCGTTTCACTTTGCTAACTCAGGACAATATTGGAAGGCCATGACGTTAAACGGGGTCTTAACATCATGCTTACTATCAAATAGTTACAATATCACGAGAACTTGTTTAGAGAACGGTGCCCTGGCAGCCAGCATATCTGGGAACGGTCCTGCGATTGCAGCGATAGTGCATGTAGATCAGGCGCAAAAAATAAGATCAATATTATCTGATTTTGATGGCAGGGTCATTGTTTCGAATTCAAACAACCAGAAGGCATCTATTGTGAGAGAGATTGGTTAGCATAATTGTTTCCAAATCTGTACTAAATGGTTCCGTTAGGTGCCCTCCTAGTAAGAGCTATACTCACAGAGCAGTATTCATTTCTTCTTTAGCTGATGGAAGGTCTCACATAATTAATCCTCTTATTTCAAGGGACACGGTTGCAACAATCGAAGCATGTCGAGCATTTGGAGTAAAAATAGGTATAGCCGATCATGAACTAATTATTTCTGGAAAAAATACTTTAAAAATTCCCAATAATGTTATCAATGTAGAGAATTCTGGAACAACTATGCGTTTTGTTACGACGATCTCGACTTTGCTCGACGACGGATATGTTGTAATCACAGGAGATGAGAGTATTAGAAAGCGACCCATGCAACCATTATTGCAGTCTCTTAGGCAGCTTGGCATTAATTGCTTCTCTGCTAGAAAAAATGATAGAGCTCCTATAATTGTACAAGGTGGTGGAATTAAAGGAAGAGATGTTACTATTGATGGGTCTATATCAAGCCAATTTATTTCAGCAATTCTTATTTCCGGAGTTTGTGCTAAATCAGAAATATCCTTGAGAGTAACTGGAAAACAGGTATCAAAATCATATATAGAATCAACAATTAATGTTATGTCTAAATTTGGGGGGAAAATAAAATATTCCAAAGATTATAAAAACTATCACATCTTTAACAATAGATATATAGCTACTACATTTACTATTCCTGGAGATTTTTCTACAGCTGCATTGTTGCTAGCCGCAGGCACACTCGTTGGGAACAATATAAAAATTAGTAACCTTGATTTTTCGTTACCACAAGGCGATTCAACAATTCTTGAGATCCTAAAGAAAATAGGTTCAAAAATTGTGATCGACAAGAAAAATGGTACCGTGAAGGTTTATGGAGCTGAAGAACTTGATGGAGGTGAATTTGATCTATCAGATACACCGGATTTGCTTCCTGTTGTAGCCATTTTATCTTTGAAATCAAGGAATCCTGTAAGGATTTATGGAGTTTCGCACACACGTTACAAGGAAACAGATAGATTGAGAATAATTGAATCAGAATTAAGAAAACTCGGAGCTAAAACGCAAGTATTGACTGATGAAATAAGGTTAGACTCACCGAAAAAACTCAAGAGCGCTCGACTGGATTCACACAATGATCACAGGCTATTTATGAGTTTCACAATAGCGGCAATGATGACAGAAAAATCTATTGTAGAAGGTGTGGAATCAGTTGATGTTTCTTACCCCTCATATATACAAGACATGAAAACGCTTGGAGCAAAATTCAGTTAATTTTGTTCTTAGTTCATCATCTCTGAAGAGTTTTTTAACTGATATGACAAAATAAGATAAAGACAATATATATGATACACGAGTGGATTCAATATCTATAAAATGACTGGTAATACTTTGGGCGAGCATCTCACTTTAACCAGTTTCGGTGAAAGTCATGGAAAATGTATTGGGATGGTACTTGATGGCTGCCCTTCTGGACTTCCACTGTCCGAATCAGATCTGCAGAGTGAATTAGATAAACGAAAGCCTGGACAATCTATAATTACAACGCAGAGAAAAGAAGAAGACAAAGTAGAGATATTATCAGGAATATTTAATGGATATACCACTTCGGCTCCTATTTGCGCAATAGTATGGAATAAAGATTCGGACTCAAGACCGTATGATGTTTTAAAAAATAGTCCCCGTCCAGGTCATGCAGACTATCCGGCATTCATAAAGTATGGTGGTTATGCTGACTATAGAGGAAGTGGTAGATTTTCTGGAAGATTAACAGCAACAATGGTAATGGGTGGAGCGATAGCACAAAAGCTCCTAAAGTACTCATTGGGAATAGAAACGATTGCCTATACCACACAGATAGGTAAAATTAGTTGTAATTCTCCACAATATGAACAGGCGAAACAAAATAGGTACTCAAATGATGTTCGGTGTCCCGTTCCTGAAATTGCACAAAAAATGAAAGACATTATTCTTGAGGCAAAGAAAAACGGAGATTCTCTGGGAGGGATTGTTGAATCTATATCCACAGGATTGCCGGTTGGTTTGGGAGAACCTATTTTCTCCTCAATGGAATCAGATCTCAGCAAAGCAATATTCAGCATTCCATCGGTAAAGGCCATAGAATTTGGTTCAGGATTTTCGGGAGCAACGCTAAAAGGTTCTGAGAATAACGATGAATATGTCCTATCAGACGACAATAGGATAATAACCAAGACTAACAATTCTGGCGGAATTTTGGGTGGATTAACTAATGGAATGCCCCTCGTAATTAGGATAGGATTTAAACCGGCTTCATCCATTGCAAAAAAACAAAAAACAGTGAATTTAATTACAAATTCAGAATGTGACATTATTGTTCCTGGAAGACATGATCCCTGCGTTGTCCCCCGAGCGATACCCGTGGTTGAATCATTAGTTTCGCTCGTTTTGGCCGACCACGCGCTTAGATGGAGACTCATACCATCCGTATTAAGTGATCAAAAATAATGAGCTACAAAAAAGAACACCAACTTGAAAAACTTCGTGAGGACATGCGACTAGTAACAGCAGATATAATAAAACTTGTACAAAAAAGAATGAGCATAGCAGGTGATATTGGAAATATCAAAAATAATCTAATGATGAAAATAGAGGATATTACTGTTGAACAGGATATAGCAAGGTATGTAAACGATTTGGGAACACAAGTAGGCTTGAAAACAGAATTTATTGGCAGATTATTAAATTTGTTATTTTTGGAATCAATAAGAATTCAAAAGTCAAAACACTCAAACAAGGAGCCAAAGATAGATCATATGGTCATGTTTTTAAAGGCAAAACAACTAGAATCAGAAGGAAAAAAAATAATTCATTTAGAAGTAGGAGAGCCCGATTATTTGCCTCCTGTCAGTGTGAAGAATGAATTATTGAAGACCTTTGAAAAAAAGCGTGTTCACTATACACAGACCACTGGAGTACCAATACTAAGAAAGTCAATAGCAAAGAAAAGATCAGTAAAGGAAGAGAACGTAATAGTTACTCCCGGAGCTAGGTTTGCAGTTTTTAGTGCAATGGTATCTACACTATCAGTCGGCGATGAAGTAATTATTTCTGAACCTGCGTGGCCTGCTTATAGAGATTGTGCAAATTTTATTGGCGTAAAAGTCAAAGCAGTCAAGACAAAGGTGCATCAAAATTGGGATTTAGATTTGGATCAATTAGAACAGATGATAACTCCAAATACCAAGATGATAGTTTTAAACTCTCCCAATAATCCAACAGGCAAAATAGTTCGTCAACAACAGATAGATACTGTACTTGCATTAGCTGGCAAAAATGACATATATGTTCTCAGCGATGAGGTGTACTCCATGTACTCCTATGTTCCCTATAAGAGTATCTTAGATTTTGAATATAACAAAAGCATAATGGTATCTTCATTCTCAAAAAGTCATGCTATGACGGGATTTAGGGTCGGATATGCCATAAGCGGTAAGGGCACAATAGATAAAATTTCCAAAATTCAAGCCATAGCAATAACAAGTGTAGCAGAACCTATGCAATATGCCGCTGTTGCAGCATTGAATGCTGATGTTACCAAGAATAAGATTCTGATGAAGAAACGTTTAGATTTCATAGGAAAGCAACTGGAAAATCTTCCTTGTGAATACATCAATCCAGATGGGGGCATGTACTATTTTGTCAGGTTTAACAAAAATGTTGATGTCAATAAGACAATTTTCGAACTACTGAATGAGGGGGTTGCTGTAGCTCCTGGGGCTGGTTTTGGCGAAGCATATTCTGATTTCATTAGAATCTCAGCATGTCAACCAATTAAATCTCTAAATGATGGACTAAAAATAATAAGAAAAATTACGGATTTGCGATATAATGGATAGATCTGTAGCAATAATAGGTGCAGGCAAAATGGGCCTATGGTTCTGCAACTATTTTTCAAGAAAGAATAACTACAATGTATCACTCTATGATAAGCGAAAGTTCTCTTTAGATATAAATTTAGATTTAAAGGTTAAAGGTCATAGAATAACTGCATGCAAAACACTGGATCAATGTGTTAGAAATGCGGATATTGTAATTATTTGCGTACCAATCAAGACAACAGTTTCGGTCATAAACAAATGCACCAGAATAATGAAAATAGGAGCTTGTATAGTAGAGATAACTTCAGTCAAAACAGATATCTTTAAATCTTTGTTGCAAATTCCAGATTCGTTGACAGCTCTTTCAATTCATCCCATGTTTGGTCCTGGAGCAAAGAACATTCGTGATACAAAAATATTGATGATACCGATTAGAAATGAAATAAGAGAGCAAAAATTAGTAAAATCAATGTTTAATGAATCAAAAGTGATTGTTATCAAAGACTCAAAATATCATGACAGATTAATGGCAATAATTCTCGGAATGGTATATTACATAAATTTGTTATTGGCAACGACATTATGCAATGAAAATATTCCATTACTAAAGAAATCCTCGGGAACTACTTTTTATCTTCAAACACTCCTCTTTGAAAGTATATTAACCGACAATTCATCACTGATAGCTTCACTACTTGCAGATAACAAGGAACTACCAACTTATTTGAAAAAATATAATGAAGAATCTACAGAATTATTAAAATTGATTACCAAAGATAAAGGTAATCTTGAAAAAAGAATTAATAGAATAAGGAAAAATTATAGCAACAAGAAAAATATTAATTCATCATATGAAAAAATGTATTCAATCATAACGAAAATGTATGACAATTGAACAAAAATGATATTTTTTCAGATACTAATATTTAGAACAGACTCTTCAATCATTGATTCTAATTTAATTTTGGAATGATTACTATTATTCTTATTTCTACATAGATTTAGAGTTATTTTTATGTTAGAAAAAATTGTTGCGGACTTATACTGTGTAAATAAATCATGCAAAAAGGTAAGATTAAGTCTGGAAACATTTCTGGAATTAAAAGATGAGTGCATAGAAGGATTTCTTTCTTGTGAAAATTGTACCTCAAAATATCCCATAATTCAAGGAGTTCCGATATTAATGGAAAATTTTCACGAGTATGCTCGTCAAAGAATTCTTAGCTTTGGTAAATGGATAGTAAATTGCAAATCGCCTGAAATTAAAGCTTTTCTCAGATCAGAAGGTGTAAAAATTGGCAATCCTACATACAATGATCGCTATGAGGAGAACAGTATTTTGTACAAATCTTATTTGGAAGCTCATTATGGTTACCCTTCAGATGATAAATTATTGTCGCTATTGAAGAAAGAAATAAAGCCTGATCACATCTACAAGATGTTGACAAGCAATACCTTAAATTTAAATGGAATTGGATTGGACATTGGTTGTTCGATTGGTTCAAGTACCTTTGAATTGTCAAAAAAGATATCATATGTATTTGGAATAGATCTTTCATTTTCGTTCATACTGGAAGCTAGAAAAAGAATGCAAAATAGAAAAAGTAGAAACATGGAATTTATTGTAGCAGATGCTACAAATCTTCCTTTTAGATCTAAATTCTTTCAAATCGTAGTTGCACTAAATGTTATTGATAGAATGGATTTCAAAAAGCTAATTTTATCCATAAATAGTTGCATCAAAAAGTACGGAAAATTGATCCTAGCAGATCCTTATCATTTTGTTGACAATAATGGTAAAGAGGAATTTGATTCCGTCCAAATCAGGAAGAAATTAAAAACATTTGGATATAAAATAAAAAATAGAGAATCGTATACCCCATGGATACTTAAGATGAATGAGAGGTCTTATCTTTTTTATTTCGTGGATTTTGTGGAAGCAATCAAGAATGTTTAAATATTTTGAAACAAGATCACCAAAAAGAGATTATTATGTTCTTCAAACTCAGAACTATTCATGAGTCGCATCCCGATAATATCGCTATGCTTTTTTATTCTTGTTTCTTAATGGATTTGCAATAGAGTCGAGTGTATTTCCAATCAAGAAAAATGCCAGGGCGGTTAATGCAATCATAAGTCCAGGAGGCACAATCCACCACCATATACCTCGTGATGCAGCATCTGCGGTATTTGCTTCATGAAGTAGTTGTCCCCAAGTAGGTAATGATGGATCTCCTAAACCGAGAAAGCTCAATGCAGCTTCGGTAAGAATAGCTGCAGGAACAGCTATTGCTATACTTGCAAATGTCAGTGGAAGTAACTGTGGAATTATGTGTTTGAATATTACCTTTAAATCGGACTGTCCCATTAGTTTAGCTGCTTCAACATACTGAAAATTGCGCATCTGTAATGCAATGCTTCTAGTTATTTTTGCAGTTCCCATCCAGCTGAAAATTAGTAAAAATCCAATTATTAGAAGGATGTTACTCCCATAAATAATCGAAAGAAGAATAAGGAGCGGCAAGGTTGGCAACGCGTAAAATATATCATTGACTCGCATCATTGTTTCATCAGTTCTCTTTCCTCTATATCCAGCTACTACACCATAAACCAGTCCTATAGCTACTGAAAATAACGAAACAGTTAATCCTATGAATAATGCTATAGGAGTCCCCCATATGATGCCGACAGCAAGATCTCTTCTCAAGTCATCAGTTCCTATGATACCGAATACTTTACCTCCAAGAATTAACCCAGCATCTTCGACGCTGCTGTAATTATCAAATAAAAAAAATCTTTCTGATATTTGATATACTCCTTTAAGGACATTTGGTTTATCGGTATCTGAAAATATTACCACTTGCGGTTCAAGACCCGATATTGAATAATTAAAGTAGCTTTGGTATTGATTCAAAGCCTCTTCGATATTTTCGTTTGTAGAAAAGATCCTGTCTGAAAAAGTAGTGTTCATGTTACTTGCTGGAGGTAATGATGAATAATAAACAGTAAAAGTATTGTTGTCAGGTCTGCTAATGTCAATTTGCAAAACCGGAGGTATATCACCGTATTTAGCAGAGTATAGAAAGATAATGTCATCAGGAAAGCTATCTGCTTGCATATTGATTTCAAATCTATAGTTATCTACTCTAATCCCTTCTAATGATTCTGAAATAACTTTTGCATCGCTCTTATCTAACGATACATGCTCAAATTCTTTGGGTCCAAAAAAATTAGTCCAAGAAGGCGCGGCTGTTTTTGGATTATTAATCCAATAATCTGGATTATTCCACATAAAATAGGATTCAATTGGTATGGTTAATGGTGCTACTGCACTCAATAACAATAGAAAACCAATAATTGATATTCCAATAATTCCCCGACGAGATCTTAATAGACCCACCAGTAATTCTTTTTGCAATAAATTAGTTACCTTTCACCCTAGGGTCCAACAGAGTATAAGAAATGTCGGTAATGAATATTGTTACTAAAAAAATTACTGTGGAGATAAAAGTGAGGCCAATTATAATTGGAACGTCAAACTGTCCTATTGCATCATAATAGAGTTTTCCCATGCCCGGCCAATCAAAAACGGCCTCTAGTATAATTGCACCTCCAAAAGAAGACGCCAAAGCTAATCCTACAGCAGTAGCTATTGGTGGTCCAGCATTTCTAAGCGCGTGTGAATATAAAATTTTTCGTCTGGATATTCCCATTGTTCTTTTTGCATGAATAAAATCTTCATTCAAGATATTTATCAAGAAATATCTCACAATATACGCCACCCCACCAAATGAAACAATAATCAATGTAATTAGTGGCAGGGCCATATGATATAGCAAATCAAGAATATAAGTAGGATCAGAAGGCGAAGAAAGAGGTGTTGCCCGAGCTGGGAATATATGTAATGCGAAGGCAAAGATTAAGATCATTAACATTGCTATCCACCATGATGGAAAGCTGTTACTAAATATTGCAGAAATTGAATTGAATTTATCCCACCAGGATCCTTCTTTACCAGCGACATATGTACCAAGAAAGATACCAATAACAAAAGCGCATATAGTTGCTGTAGTAAACAACAAGAGAGTTTTCGGAACTTTTTCGAATATAATATCCTTTACATTAGATGACCCATAATCTGTTGTGAAAAAATGAGATTTTCCTAAATCAAAGGTCATTACACTAATAACCCTGGAAATCAATATTGAGGGATTCAATGAATCTTGATCCAATCCAGTGGCTTTCTCTCTAAACTGGATTTGATTATTTATGTAAGATGATCTTTCATCTGCATTTTCAAATTTAAGTGTTCCTTGACTTACTTCTTCGATCACTTGATTTCGTATAGCCTCCTTCTGTTGTTTATCGAAAGTTGAATCTACTAGAATTACAGTTATAAAGAGAACTGCGAACAATACCAAAAACATATTAAATGAACGAAATAGTAAGGTTCTTCCTAGACCCAATTGCTTTTACTTTATTAGGTTATCAATATATCTTAATAAATGGATCATCTTCAATCATTTTATCTTGTAAACACTACTGGCAGATCTACTTTTTCCAATTGCAAACAAATTCTGTTTGGTTTATTAGGCTAGTTTTTTGACTATCGGGTTTGGCGCAGTTATAAGAATACCACTATAGATATCAGGTCTTAGAGCATAATTGCTCTTGACGAATAATTCAAATTCATTTGGTCCAATAGACATTGCTTTAGTAGAGTTACCATTAATCACAATCATAAAATTCCCTTTATCATCTATCCATCTACCTTCTCCTTGAGTTATGAGATGATTATTCTTATCAAAAATAAAATATGTTAATGTTGCGTTACTGTCATGGTCACCACCAATAGTGACATTACCTGAAATAGATACTGGTAAACCCCTTGTAACTATTTTTGGATATTGAACCTTTTCAAATTTCGCTAGTTTTACAGTTTCATAGTTAGACCAGTATCCTTTTGCAAATGGATAATAACTATCTCTAAATGCCGTTAGGGATATTACTCTCCCAGTTGGATTATAGTTCTTAATTTCATAGGGTCCATTACCAATTATTGCGTGGTTATGTTCTGTTATCCATTTTATACTTGCATCATATCTCTTTAAAGCCTCATCAACAGTAACTATACCCTTTAATGGGGCAGGTACGAACCGTTCTGTTTTCATTTTTTCTAATTCTTGCCTTATTGCCTGTGCATGACTGGGTATTATCAAAGATAACCATTCAATGTTCTTGACAGTTGCTTCTGATCGCGAGTATGCAAAGTTTCCGTTTTTTACCAATCTCTCTATTGCAGCATTTACTTCCCAGGGAGATGTTGCCCAAACCGAAGCAAAATCAGCAATTTCCTTCTTATCAAAATGCCAATAGTCAACGAATGATATAACATTACTGTCATTTAGAAACTTAGTGCCACGAAGATATTTTAGTGCGACTTCGGCCTGTGCGGCGAACTCCGGGTCATATGTAAGATCATTTGAATTAATCTTGGACGACCACTCATATTGAAAGTAAAGTGGATAAATTAGATCAGCCTTGTTCATAGGCTGACCGTTTTGCCAGTTTGAATATACCATATGAAGGTTAACCTTACTTTTGGATGTATTCTTTCCAACCTCGTCCCATCTTTGGTTATATGGATTCCATGTTAGAGCATCATTATCTACGGCGAGTCTCTTTTCTGGTCCCATAGTTGTAACATTTGTCCACTCGTTTCTCAAAGGAATCACTTCACCAGTATATGGATTTCTAGATGTAGGGGCATCAGAGACTAATGAAAAAATATTTGTACAGTAGATATCATTACATCCCCCAACGCTATTCCATGCCCCTTGATAAATTTCCTTGACGCCAACATTTATGGTACTTGCATTTTTTGCTGACCTCGCGTTAATGAGAGACTTACTGGTAGAAATACCTGCACCAAAATCATTTATTAATCCATTAATTGATGAGGATGCCGCATATGGATCAATATTTTGAGTTACAAAAATTCTTACAGATTCCTGTATTCCTAATCTTAACGCCTGCCGTAATAATTCATTTCGTTCCTCTTCAGAGGTAAAATTGGAAAACGCTATACTTTGTGTTAGGTTATTAAGAGATGAATTTTGATAGTTCCAATAGGTTGGATTTGCCCATCCAGGCATTCTACCAAAATATGGTGAGTACATTTGAGCTGCCGTGGAAGGATTGTATCTAACAAATTGAGATGTTCCTCCGAAACCTTCCGTATAAACTTGCCAACTTAACTCCTGAGGGTCTGTGCCGTAAACTATGACATTTGCCTTATTTAGATCACCGAAGTATCTTTCTACGGTAAAGCCAATATTTTCAAGTTGATTTGCAAGAATTTCACCCATAGATTTTCTTGGTAGATCATCACTTCTTATCATAATTTTGATTGAGAGGGGTGATCCTTTGTACGTCCATTTACCCTCTAGCTTTGTTGCACCATTTGAAATCAATGTTTTCTCTATTATGTCTTTTGCAAGATTTGGATTATATTTGAAGTTGTAAGACTCTAGAACTGGAATAAGAGCTTCGTATTCGGGTGAGGAAATTCCAAATGGGTCTATCTGGACGCTTCCATAGCCATTTAGGATTTCATCTACGATAAATTCACGATTTATCAAGTAATTTACTGCGAAGCGAATTTCTTTGAATTGGAAGGGATTTAAAATGTTTGGATTCTTTGCTGGTGCAGGATTTAAAAGGAAGGAGAATGAACCGGCATTTTTTTCATATATCTTTACATTAGTATCATTTGAAATAGACGCTACTGTTTCAAGTGGTATTCTAAACAAGTATGTGTCAAGATTTCCTGCTTTAATATCACGCAGAGCTGTATTTCCGTCCAGATATTGAATGAATCGTATGTTGTCGGTATATGCACCCTTTTCGCTTGATTCTAGCGCATGCATATTAGTAAGTGATGAAACGGTCACTACCAAAATCAGAAGTAAAAGAAGTAGAATTTTAGATATTACTGTCAATTGTTTTGTGGTAAAGGTAAGAGATTTATGAATTTTCTCAATTGTGCTACCTAAAAACAAGATAATATAGCCCTATGCTAACTTGTTCTATGGCCTCTACAACGTCAAGATATAAGAAACAACTATCATTATTATTAGAAATTGGAGCAATCTCAGAAGAACTCTATTGTCATTTTATCAATAGAGGTCTAAAGGTTATATCACCTTCGATTGACTTTGGACTCGAATATCTGGGTAAAATTTTACCAGAGATAGTTATCGGTGCTTCTTCTGGTTATGTTAGTAAGATGAGTGTCCCGTATCAAGCCACAAGTTATGTCGCAGCAAGAACAAAGGATAGTGGTAAAGGGGTTTACATTTACAAGATTACTCATAAACCTGGTGGTGGCGTTTTATCTTTAACTGGTGGGACTAGAAAGTTAGGAGATAGCATATTTGCGTCAACTCACAGAATCTTGATGGGTTCAAAAGCAATGATGATAAGCGCAGACAATCTAGTTGTCAACAAAGAACAAATTTGGAATTGGGAATTTTTTGGAGATGCTGTAAGAGAATTAGCTCCAGAAATTTACGAAGATCTCATAAAGCTTAGAGAAAAAATAGTTACAAATTCAATGTTCCATCAATTTGTTGTAGCCAGATCTGATAAAACATTTCGTAGACTTAAACTGGCTGATCTCTACCTGAAAAACAAAATAAAAATTCTTGATCCCAAAAACGGAATCAGTGTGATCTTTTTGACAAATGAATCAGGGCATGAATACGCATCAAGGTTAATTCCTGAATCAGATTTGGTTGATTATGTTGTAACGGGCAAAAACTTCGATATGCATTCTGCGATGGTACAGGTTAGACGACTATACGACATAGATATGATCTTGAACGACGGGGGACGTGTCATGTCCAATTCAGTGCGAGATTTAGGAATACTGGGAGAAGAAAGAGTTACACTAGAACCATATCCCGGAAATCAATTCATACCCAGTGATGAATCAATTGAACCTGGATCAATACTTGGCGTACAAGGAATAGGAATAGACGGAGAAGAAATCCAAAATGGGATAAGAATTGACTCAACAAGAATTGGAGAGGAGGCAGCTAATGTATATCTTTACCCACTAAATGAAGAATTATGCATAGCCTAAGAGTAAAAAAAACTGCTCAGCATCGATTAAGTCAAGAATTAATTTTCTTTTAATAACAAAACAACATCCATTTTAGTTTGGATGCAGTACGTCAGTTATACTAGCGGCCTAGTGTAAAAAAACAAAGTGACCGCATAAGAGTCTTCTTTTTGTTCTTACTTTTGTTTGCAACCGGCCTATCCTTTGACATAGTATCACAAAGTTGTATCAGAAAGAAGAAATTTTTAAAGTTGAATAAGCATTACTATACTCATTGGCAAGTATTATTGATCCTTATTTCCAGCTCCAACTATACTATAGAGTTCTTTTATGTTTTTGGGAAACCTTTTTTTTCAGAGCATTGGTCATTTCATCAAAGAGCTTTGCCAAGTCCCAACCGACATTGGTATAAGAAATGTTACCATGAGTAGAACTTATGTGTACATCTATTTCGTATCTCTTCCTTGAGCCCAAGACGCTTCTCAATTTAATGTGGCAGCGAGCCTGTTCTATATCGGGATGAATTCTTCTCATAAATCTGGTGATGTTTGCAAATTTCGATTTAGCTAGCTCCGCGTCAAATGGTTCATCGGGTAGTCCCACGATAAACATAGGTATCTCTTCCTCAATCTTTTCTCCCAAAAGTGCAACGATGTCTCTATAAGTAATAATGCCTTGAATTTCATCCCATAATTTAATTATGCAATAAGTAGACCGTGAACTCAGCATTCTATCGCAGACTACCTGGACACTCTCATCTACTCCGGCGGTTATTACATTATTGTTTGCCAGTCCAGAAACTTCAATCGAAAGGTTATCTTCAGTATTATCAATACCTACTGATTTTTTACCTATCCTTTCAGGAGGTGACATTACATTCATAATGTCAGATGAAGTTATGATGCCGACAAGACGCCCGTTATCAACTACTGGTATATGATCAATTCTCCTCCTTTTCATTATGGATTTGGCAGCTGTCACAGTCTTGTGTGAATCAATAACTATGGGATCACCGGTCATCACATTGGATGCGACAATTTTCAGTTTTTTCTCAGTCAATTGCTTCCGGATTAATTCAACAATCCGCCTAGCTGAAAGTTGTCCCTCAATGTTACCATTGCGAACTACAGGTAAAGTTCTCATCCTGTAATGACTCATTATCCTGGCCGCTTCGCCAATTCGACTCCCCGTATTCAATGCGGGAATTATTTTCCCAACCAATGAAGGTCGCGTAGTTTTTATGTCTTTGATTCCAATTATATCCCTAATATTCAAGGCTGCTATTTTTCCAGACAAACCAATGAAGATGTCATAGGATTCAGTTTCAAGCAGAGTGCTGATAATTTTTGACAGTGCCTCATCCTTGGATATGATTAAAGGCGGTTCCATTAATTCTCCAACAGTCATTGTGCGAATGGAGTTTAAGTGACTATAAATTTTGTTAATTGTCAACTTTATAGTCTATAATTTCTAAGGCATTAAAGGTTTTTAGCCTTAATGGTGTGATTGCCCTCTGTTGATTTGATTAATCATAATATTATCATCTCAAATAATATCTACGGCTTGATTCTACAATGTGCCAATAATACAGGCGGGAAGATGAGGATAAAAGAATCATTGAAATTATTTTAAAATGTTAATTATATACAATACAATTTTTCGCAGCTCCATTTTTATCAATTTTATTTGCTGTCAAACTAACGATATTTACGTAGAAAGTTTTTTAGAAAGCAAATGTGGTACATCATTATTAATTAGTCATGCCAAGGTCAAAAACTCAAGTTTCAAATAAAGGTGCAAAAAGTGACCCACCCGGAGATGAAGGTACGCTACCGCAATGGGCAGAAGACGAAATTAAAGCTGTGCAGTTTGATAAACCTGAAATCCTGACAAGATCTGGCTATATTCTAGCAGTTTACGGAGATGCGCACAAAATTGATTTGCAAATATATGAAGCACTTTCCGATGGGAGAACAATAATAGAAGGTTTGGATGTTCCAAATAATTTGAAAATTTCAGACTTTCTAAAAGGATTCATTTATGAATTTAAAATAAGAATGTTTAAGGGTGAATTAAGTGCCAAGCTAGTAGAGTTGTTAAAAACAAACTACAATCTTGAAATGAGTGCGATATTTAGATTTGAATTAGAAGATCTTCAGCTTATGGATGTAGAATCGGATTTCCAGGCATCAACAAGTTCTGGTGAAGATGAGGATGAATGAATAACCAATTCAATTTTTAATGTCCAATATTTTTCGGAAAGAAGTACCCACAATTGGATTTACTAGGTATGGTATCGTGTGTTTTAACCATACTCCGCCACGCATATAGAACGGTACAACTATTTCTAATCTATTTGATGTGCAAGCCCTTATGATTTCTTTAGATACAGAATTGGGTTCAAGATAAAATCGCTCCTTACTTTTGAATTTATTTCCAAAAGATGGATGATAGAAAAAATTTGTCTTAACGCCAATAGGGCTTACAACAGTAACATGTACACCTGTCCCATGCAATTCATGTCGTAGCGACTCAGAAAAACCCAACATGGCAAATTTTGATCCGCAATATGCCGCCAACCCAGGTATACCAAAGCTTGCTGCCAGTGATGCGACATTTACTATGTGTCCATTTTTCTTTCTTAGCATTGGATCTAGAAATACTTTAGTGCAATAAATCATTCCAAAGTAATTTGTTTTGGTAACTGATTCCATATCTGCTATTGACTGATTGGCTACATCACCTAAAATTCCAATTCCTGCATTGTTAACCAATATGTCAACATCATGAACTGAAAGTACGTCCTTTGCCATTTTTAGAACCTCTGTTTTATTTGACACGTCGCATGCAACGACCATAGACTCGCATTTTCCATGGATTTCCGACGAAACTTCTGACAAACGTTCTTTATTTCTGGAAACAAGTACAATTGATTTGACTTGTTGTTTGACAAAATCAAATACTGTTGATCTTCCTATACCAGATGAAGCTCCGGTGATAACGACTGTTTTCCCTCTTAATTTATTCATTGCAAGTCCTCAATGTATTAGCACATTATCATTTCTAATTGCTTACTATCTATTGTCCCGATTCTTGGATTTAATTTGATTTGCAATAGAATCTTTACCAATTGTAATCCTCATAAGAGCTATCCACATTATAACTAGTGGTATATGATATGTGGCAATTCTCCATGCGATGATTACTGACAATTGAGACGAATTCAATACATCAGTTAAATTAGGAATGGAACTAATATTCGTAATGTACGCCCATATGCCTAATTCTGCTAAACCTGATCCTCCAATGGTAATCGGGAGGGTGGATAAAGCAGTGGATGCTGATGTGGCCATAAATGATTGAAAAAATCCAACATGTTCACCAACGGATTGCGCAAGCACTAAAAATGAAATACCTTGAAATACAAATGCTATGAACGTTATTGCCATTCCTACTGACAGGACCTTCACTGAATTGAACGACGTAAAATTTTCTCTGCTCATTTTGCACAAATCAGCTAAAGCAATATTTGTTGAATTTATCAGGCGTTCTGATCTCTCTTTTGATAAAAATCTTTTAAGCAATTTTATAGCAAAATTGGGTAGCTGTATATTTCTGTTCGCAGACAACACAACCACCATAAACCAGAAACCAAATGTTGGTATCGCAACGAGTATGACCAAAATACCAATAAAAGAACCCCCACTAAGTATGGCCACAGTGCCTGCAATAAATGCCAAAATGCTCCCTACAAAAACGTCAGCAATTATTTCTGCTGTGGCCACCCACGCAGCCTTTCCTGCTGGTACACCATTTTTAATGAGCCATGCAATCCTTACTATTTCACCGCCAATAAAAGATGGAGTTGTCTGTGTAACAAATTCACCGGCAATCCTTGCATTCATGGTCTTTAGAGTTGTACTATAATTAGGGCCTATGAAGTGATTGATAAAATACCTAAACCTATATGCTTGTAATAAGATTCGTACCATGACAGCCGATACTGAAAGCAAGAATGGCACTAGTCCTACAGAAAACACATCAGCGGGAGAAACTGGGGTAAAGGTAAATAATAATAAAAATGGGATAAGGCTTACTGCAACTGCAATAACTCTCCATTTCAATCCCGGTCAATGCAAAATAGTATCTAGTCATATAATAATCAATAGAATTAATATATTCAGCTCTTTGTTTTTCAAGTATATTTGGAATCAATTTTTGTCACGGGGACGGCAGGAGCTGGAAAATCACTTCTTACATCCAAACTAATCGAATGGTACAAAGACAATAATTTCTATCCTATCTCCTTGAATCTAGATCCAGGTGTGCTTTCATTGCCATATGAGCCTGATGTTGATGTGAGAAATTACATTGATATCTCCAAGATAATGTCCGAACACGATCTGGGGCCAAATGGCGCGCTGATTATGGCAGCCGATTTAATAGCTACAAAACTTGATGAGATTCAGGAGGAGGTTTTTGATTTGAATCCAGATTTCGTGGTTGTAGACACCCCTGGTCAAATAGAGTTATTCATATTCAGGGCTAGTGGCCCTTATTTTATTTCAAATTTTCAATCTGATAACAAGATAAACATTTTTACTTTTGATGGGATTTTAGCGTCCTCCAGCCCAATAAATTTTATTTCAATAGCATTGATAGCAACCTCTGTAAGGCTGCGTTTGAACATTTCCCAGATAGACGTAATGACAAAAAGAGACCTTGTAATTGACAAGTTGCAGGAAATTGTCAGATGGTCCTCTAGATCATATCTAGAAGATGCATTGCAGGGTGAAAAGAATAGCGAATATTCCTTGCTGAGCAAGGATCTGTTACACGCATTGTCAAAAAATAAATTAATGCAAAATCCGATTCTCGTTTCAAGTTTAACTATGAGTGGTATGGTAAATCTTACTGCAGCACTCTCTAGGGTACTTAATCTTGGTGAAGAAAAAGCAGACTAGTGATGCAAATGAAAGCAACTTTTGATTTTTGTAAGGCAACGGCCCCCTCCTCAACGGCCAATCTAGGTCCAGGCTTTGATGTATTTGGTCTGGGACTAGATCTTTTTTATGATACCGTATCTATCCACAAGTTAGCAACAACGAATGGAAAAATAAGAATCACATTAGACAATAATACCAGCATTCCATCCATGGTTGAAGAAAATACTGCGAGTCTCGCCGTAATGAAAATCGCTCAAAAAAAGAAAATCAAAAACGATCTTGAGATTAGGATCACCAAGGGAGTACCAATAGGACTGGGATTGGGAAGCAGTGCTGCATCCAGTGCTGCAGCCGTTACAGCATTCAACGAATTATTTCAATGCAGGTTAACCGAATATGAATTACTGGATTTCGCTGCAGAAGGTGAAGTAAGTAGTGCGGGTGTAAAGCATTATGATAATGTAGTCGCTTCACTATTTGGAGGATTTGTGGTTGTAAGAACATTCCCTTCTCTTGAATTTATCAAAATAGACACACCTAAAGACCTGGTAATGGTAGTTTGCGTTCCCAACTTGATAACTCCAATTAAGAAAACAAAACATGCGAGAAGCGTGATACCAAACAGGATACCAATAGAAGATCATACAAGAAATTTGTCAAATGCATGTATCATAGTAAGTGGTTTTTTTCATCAGGATACCAAACTTTTATCGAAGGGGATGAACGATTTAATTGTAGAACCTGCCAGGAAGAGCCTTATTCCAGGATATGATAAAGTAAAATCAAATGCAATTAGTTCTGGCGCCCTAGCAATAACCATAAGCGGCGCTGGACCGTCGATGATTGCATTTACAAATACTAAAAAGAATGCGAGCAAAATAGGACAATCAATGGAAGAGGGTTTTGTCAGTTCTAATATTCAAAGTAAAGCCTATGTTTGTCACCCAAGTGGTGGATCCAGAGTAATTTCGAAATCTTGATTTGAAAGATATGGAAAAGGCTGTATTCTCACTTCTTGCTTTTGTTTAGAAATTCTGACATCATCTTTTGTCTATCTTCATGTGCAAAACACAAGGACCAGCCGTAAATCTCTAATCGAAGTCCTGTATCCAGATCTGCATCCATACCCCTGTTAATCAACATTTTACTGACTTTCACGGCGTTAAAACTATTCTGTGCAATTTGCTTGGCCAAATTAACGCATTCATTCAAAAGCTTGGTATTGAGAAGTTTTGCAATCTGAATATTCCGTTCCTTTTCCTTCTCCTTGTTGTCTTTTGGTGCTTCCGGAGGCAGATTATCATCAGAGTTCAAGCTAATCACGGTATTAACCAGACCCAGATGAAAGGCTTCATCAGCAGACACCATCCTTCCTGTGAAAACTAATTCCTTCGCTTTCGCAGGTCCAACCAACCTCATTAGCCTTTGTGTTCCTCCCCAACCAGGAGGAATTCCTATAGTTACTTCAGGTTGACCCAGTTTTGCATTACTTGAGGCAATCCGAATATCGCAAACCATCGCTAACTCACAACCGCCACCCAATGCATACCCGTTTACGGCTGCTATCACTGGTTTATTGAGGCGTTCAATTTTATTCAGTACAGATTGCGCTGATGAAGCGTACTTTTCTGCCGATATAGGATCTATGTTCACCATGTATGAGATATCTGCACCGGCACAGAAGGATTTTTCCCCTGCCCCTGTTATAATTACAACTTTGATACTTTCATCTGCGCCTACAATATCAATTGTCCGAGACAGCTCTGAAATTACATCTGAATTCATTGCATTCAGCGCTTCAGGTCTGTTTATTCTCAGCAGAGCAATTTCGCCTTGAGGTTCAAGTTGAATGTATTTCATATTAGACATTGTGAAAATTGGAAGTTGCATTCAATTAAATCTTATTCTGATTTCAGTCCAAAATTATAGAATTCTAAAAAATTAACTTGCAGAAAGTAAGGTATACTATAGACTAAAATGTGAAAAATAAGAATGAGGGTGAAGTAAAAACTTTAGGCGCCGGCCATTCCGTTTCTTAATTCAACGGCCTTGTGGTCATCATTTTCCATAGATTCGGCAGCTGCCTTGTGCATTTCTGACATTGCACATCCCATTTGGGCCTCGGGTTTACCCTTTCTCATAATACCACGATACAAACCTGCTTCAAGTGTTTGTCCATGAGCATTTTCCCATTCTTCGACCGGAATGCTGTATTTCTTTTGTATTCTATCCCTATACCATTCTGGAATTACGTTAAATGCACAGAATGGAATAATTCGCAAATCAGGAGTTAAATAATGAATATCGCATCTCTGCAGTCTCTCAAGATCTTCGTTATATTTATCCTGGAAGTGCATCATTCCCAAGAAGAGCGAACGAACATGCCATGAACCTACTGAGTCAAAATTACGCTTCAGCAATATACTCGAGAACATCTTTGCGAGATTCAATCCGTGAGGTTGTTTGTCTCTGTCTATAAATTGATTTAGTTTCCTAATTACCTGCAACATTGACCAGTATCTATTTGCACCTGATTTTATTTCGTCAGCTTTTTCTTCAAAGTATTCCAAGACTCCTTTGAGATCAACAAATGACGTAAGAGGAATTAACTTCTTGGTTTGAGTATCCTCAAATACATACGTTCCAGCACCACAAGCAAAGTGAATCGAAAGTTCGTATTTTGGTTTTTTACTGAATGCCTCAATAACATTTGTCAACGGCATACATGATGGAACAGGGAACCAATCATCGACTGATACTTCACCATTTGTTTGTTCTTGGATTCTTTCTATACAGTCTGGAATGGTAATTCTATATTTTTCTCGCTCTTTTTTGCCCATTCTACCGGTTAATGAAACGGGTTGGAAGTTTACTGCGTGAACTACATCAAGATGTTTTTGGGCATATCGAATAATTGGGCCTAGCTCGTGATCATTAATGGACTTTATTACAGTAGGTACAAATACTACAGTGGTTCCGGATTTTCTTGCAGATTCCAGGGCATAAGGAACTTCCCAATGATTCTTTGGATTAGTTCTTGGAGTTACTCCATCAAATGACAAATAGAGATTACTTACACCAGCATTTCTTACTTGGCGCATTGTTTCTGGTGAAAGTGCCAATTTAATACCATTTGTATTCATTTGCACGTGGTCCACACCCTCTTCTTTCATAATTCTAATGATATCAGTGATATCATCCCTTAGCATGGGTTCACCGCCAGTGATTTGGATTGAATTTCCAGCAATTGGTTTTTCCGCCTTTAGGGTTTTCATCATGGCTCGAACTTGCTGATGTGTAGGCTCATACAAATATGCACCTTCTAAGCCCTTTTTGACATAAAAGAAACAATACCAGCATGTAAGATCGCATCTATTTGTAACTATCATATTAGCAAGGCCAGAGTGTGACAAATGGTTTGTACACAATCCACAATTAGTCGGGCATGCACACTTGTCCACCATTACATTTGGCGCATGTGCTCCTTTTCCATCCATCCAATATGTGCTAAATTTATTATACATCTTGTAGGAACCAAAGTATAGCTCCTCACATTCTCCGTGTGTCGGACAAGTTTTTGTCATAAAGACTTTACCTTCTCTTTCAAAAACTTCTGCATCAAGAATCATATTGCAATCTGGGCAAATGCTCTGAGTAAATCGTATGGTTCGCTTGTCTGTATTAACTTTATTTACGCTACGGTTAGATATTTGTATTAATTCCACTTTAATTTCACCTAGGTTTCATGTCGACTTTGTATTTTTCCTATATAAGTATAATGTAACTAATAATAGGGTGAATAGTTTGCTTATATAAGCACTGCAAATTACATTTAAAATATATAGTATGTTTCTGTAATCCAGTTCAATTATTATTATGAGTTTATCTGATAAGACCAAGAAAGCGATGGAAGAAATAGGTTTAGGGAGTTATGAAATAAAAGTCTACATTTCATTGCTTGAGAATGGGTCGATGCCAGCTTCTGAGCTAAGTAAAAAATCCAGCGTTCCGTATTCAAAGATATACGAAGTTTTAAATTCATTAGAAGAGAGAGGCTGGATTGAATCTAATAGCTCAAGACCGCAGAAATTCTTTCCAAATTCACCTCAGACGGCAACAGAAGCAACAAGGACATTGAGTGAGAAAAAGATGGATTCTAACAATGAGTTAATAATACGAGAACTAATGCCAATTTATGAAAAAACAGGGATTAAAGAGCGGCCTGAAATATGGGTAGTAATGGGTCTATTCAATATCGCAAATAAAGTACAAGAAATAATTCAAAATTGTAAGAAGGAATTACTCATTGCATTGCCCCAGGGGGCAGAAAATATTGTTGGTATCATTCAGGCTACCTTGAGAACGTTATCTGAGAAAGGAGTAAAGATAGCAGTGCTTGTTTCTGAAAATACCAGTAAAGAAACTATTCATACCATTTCAAGAGTTGCTGAAGTTAGAGTAAAGAACAACATGTTTGGAGGAGGCGTGATAGGCGACATAAATGAGGTTATGATTCTCCTTGGAAATGGAAGAAACGAAAGAGGTGCTGTGGAACCGATTGCGATTTGGGCCAATCATATTGGACTTGCTGGATTTGCCAAGGAATACTTTAGCTATTTATGGTCCGATGCAAGCTCAAAGTAAAAATTAAGTTTCAAAGAGGTATTTTTGTGCGTTTATTTACAATCTAATTTTTAAGTGTCGATAAAAGTAATACTAAAGGACAAACAATGACGGAATAGCCCTACTGAAGTCAAAATGAAGTAGATCTTGAGTTAGGAGTTTGTCCTCCCTAATTTTCGAATAACGCTTGTGACTGCAGGGATATTTACCTGCCAATAAAGCATTTTATATATCAACAAATTCCACCTTCTGAAATTTACTTGTCAGAAACTTGATAAATAGCAATAGCAATTAATCCTATCAACACATTGGTACTAATAGAAGCCGCTTGCTCACTTGAGAGTTTTAGAAGGTTTATCATTATAAGTACATGTAGATCCTTTATTCCAGAAAGTTACATGCATGACTTTGAAATATTTCCTGAGCGTGAGGAGGGACCCGGAGCAATCTATATTGAAGCGGCTGACAAGGTAACCCTAAAAAAAATTCGTGAAATGACGTTTGTAAATGCTAAGGAAGTGCTCGGCATCATTTATTCCTCAAAGACCGGAAACACCCAACTTAAATGGAGACAGACCCGAAGGAAAAATGGAAAGGTAACAGGGGAGGCATCTCCCAACGCCTTAGTAAATTTGGTTGAATCAGGAGTAATAACTCAGGAATGGGTAAATAGTTACCTTGAATCTTCAAAACAACAAGGTCAAAATGACAATAGCTCAAAATTAAGTACTGAACCTAATTCGCAAGATAACACTTAGACAATGTGAAAGATAATACAGATGATTGTTCGTGATTCGAAGCATTCTGACAAATCCAAGGCAATTATCCCAGAAGATCTGGATGACCTTTTTTCGTTAAGAAGGATAATTGAGCTAAATGACAACATTATCACAGATACCACTCGATCAATAAAACACAAGTCTGAATTTTCCAGACCAGATAAGGGTGAACGAGTAAAAATAAGAATATTACTAAGAATTGATAACATAAAGTTTGATGGAACAGTAGATAGAATAAGAATTGGGGGAATGATACTGAACAGCGACAATCAGTTAGTTCCAAAGGGCGTTCACCATTCTATATCGATCAAGGTTGACGATATGATTATACTAGAAAAGAAACAGTGGAAACAAATTCAAACTGACATATTAGGAAATTCTGGTAGTAACACTATCTACATCCTGATTTCAATTGATATTCAGGAAGCAGCCATAGGATTAGTAACAGGTACTCATGTAAAGATCCTACCCAATATTTACTCTGGTCAAAGTGGAAAAAGGTTTCAGGGTTCTAGGGCCGTAAACGCAAATATAGATAGTTTTTTTGATGAAATTCTCACAGGAATTAAGAGTGTTACTAACCTACACTCACAAGAGCAGATGATAGTCCTATTTGGGCCTGGAGAAACCAAGAGGAAATTTTTTAACTATCTTGCCAAGGAAATCAATGATAAAATTTCCATTCTAGAAGGCATAGACGTTGCAGGCGAAGATGGTATTTTTGTATCTCTGCGTTCTGACTCACTAAAAGAGTTATTGAAGACTAGTAAAATAGGAATTGTCTCATCCTTACTGGACAATTTAATGTACCTCATCCACAAAGGTGATCCTAAATATGCCATTGGTGTAAATGAAGTTAAATCTGCTGTGATTAACAAGTCAATAGACAGTCTAATCTATTCTAACGCTATCTTAGAAAAAATCAACGAGGATGAATTCATTGATTTATTGAATTCAACAGAAACTTTTGGAGGAAAGATATATGGAGTTGACGCGTCTACCGATATAGGACTGCGAGTCTCTTCTTTAGGCGGCATTGTTGGCCTTCTAAGATATGCAATAAGGTAAGACAGACAGTCGGAATTTAAGAAATAGGATTAGTTAGCCATCCCAGGTAATCTTTATCAGCGTTATCCAGTCGTAGTTCCACGATTTCGGGTACATTGTATGGATGGATTTTCTTTATTTCTTTACTCAATTTAGCAGAAGAAACAGTCTTAAAAAAACAGAGATACTCATCATCATGTTGGATTTTATGTTTCCAATAGTAGAAAGAATTTATTTTTATGATATTTACACAAGCACAAAGCTTCTTTGAAATCATAGCTTTTGCTATCCTATTTGCAGTTTGTCTGGATTGAAATGTTGAGATTATTATTGACCCTTTACCATGAGTCACTTTTGTTTTGGTCACTGTCATTGCGTTTTTCTATTTGATACATGCATACCAATTGCGGGACAACAATTTAGTGATTATTCAGTGGGTTCTCCGACGGAGGACCTAGCATTTCGATTGTATGTCCCCATGGGCACATCTGGAAAATTGTCTGTGACCCTCTGCTCCGCAACCATGCTTGCTTCTGCAAGTATATTAGTCACATCTCCACCTGATGGATTTAGTGCAAGGCCAATATCCGAAGTGCTATTAGCATTTACCATTATATCACTAAAGACATCATTAATTTCTCCCAATTCTACGTCGACATTGGGCATAAGTCCAGATAATCCAGTTTTTACTTTTGATAACGTTCCAACTGCCGGTTTTAGTGCAGTAAGGGCATCTCCAATATCAATGGTAGATTCTAGTCTCATATGCACCTGCTCAAGGGACATTTTTAATTGGGAAATAGTCTTTATCGTTCTTCGAACTTGCGAGAGTTCATTTGAAAGCATCTTGCTCTGTTGGCTATCATGATTTTGTAAATGTGTAACAATTTGATTAAAAAGTGCTCGATCTTTTGATTTTAATTTCTCCAATAGTGTATCTAGTTTTTGAGTTTGAATTCCCAGTCTATTTTTTGCAGATTCCATAGTAGGTTTTAGAGGTTTTTGTGATTTCAGGCTTTCTCTAATTCTTTCCGTGGGATCTTTTTTGGCCTCCTTATTCCACTGGTTTGTAAAGCTAGTCATAGGATCTAGACAAATCACTAGTCGTTAAATCAAAGTGTCATATTTGAATAACCTGCTGGTAATATTTTCTAAACAAATTCACACCAACTTATTGTATTTTTTCTATCGTACTATCTCAATATGGCAAAGGATTTTCCTAGCTGTCAGTTAAGCAACTTAAATATCTTTTTAGCTAGTGTTATGTTGTTGAATCTAGAAGAATGGTGTAAGATAGATGAGACTCTATATTCTGCCGAAACTAATGAACAATATCTACAATTTGCCGGTTATGATTATGATAGGAAAAATATAGAATATTTGGCCAAGATGAAGTTACTCATTTCAGAGATATTTGTAAGGACATTTTGTCAACCTAAAACATTGCTCCTTTCCTCAATTGAAAATATTTCTGAATCTAAAACAAAGCCTCTTGAATTAAAATTGCATGAATTGAGAGGAACCAAGGTTAAAAGTAAAGATTTCAAATTCAATGGAAAACAAGTGAACTGGAATAATTGGAGACAATTCAATAGTAACGAAAAAGATCACAACAAGAGAAAAATGGTATTTGATGAGTTTGTCAAAAAGACAAAATATATTTCTCCGCTCATCAATTTACGTTTTAAAAAAATCAGAGAAATTTATTATAACTTTTCTGACAGAGTAAATGAGACTTCAAAAAAACCAATTAATCCCATAGACGGATACCTATTAAGTGAAAAAATAAGCCTATCGGATCTCAAGAAATTGGTTACAGATTTGGGACAACGTGCAGAATCACCGTTTAGAAATGAGCTGCGATATGCTAGTGAATTGATCGGAAAAGATGCCGAATACTATGATGATTTTTATTTTTTTCGAAACAGAATTTTTCTAGATATTGAGAAATATTTTTCCAAAACCAATCCTGTACGCACAGTTAGGAAGACCCTAGAATCAATTGGGTTTGATTTTTCAAGAATTAAGTTTGATATCTCTGACCGACCAAATAAATATCCATCACCGATTTGCTTCTTTGTAAAAATTCCTGATGACATACGGGTATTATACAAGAGTGAAAGCCCGTACTTTAATTTGCAAAGCTGTTATCATGAAACGGGACACGCGATACATGCCTCTTCGATTGATAGGAAACTAAGCTATTGGGAAAAATACAAATTTCCAATGGGAGTGGCCGAAATATTCTCAATACTAATTGAAAGATTAACAAGAAATCCGTTATATTTGAAGGACATTGGAATCACAAACGATAAGGTGTTAACGGAGATAGTATTGAGAGACAAATTCATGGAGCTATTCTTCATCGTTTTTTATGCTGCAAATTCCTTGATGAAAATAGAGTTCTGGAACAAGAACCTCACAATTTCTGAAACAAGCAGGTTATACGAAAAACTAATCAAAAGGTATATGGGTCTTGAAGTGCCTGGAGAATATTGGATGCTACATCATATCCTTCCGGAATCAATTATGTATGTACCCAGTTACATGATAGCTGCGATACGAGCTGCAGAACTAGAAAGATATCTAATCAAGTGTTTTGGTGAAAAATGGTGGATTGAACCCGCCGCTGGAGAAAAGATTAAGCAAATAATGTCAAAAGGAGACGACATAAATTTGAATGAATTTTCCAAACTTGATCAAAATATCTTTATGAAAGAGATAATTTCTCGCTAAATCTTTCTTAAATCAGAATATGAGAAAAGGAGGATAATTTTTGGTCGGAAGTTCCAAGAGGGCCGTGTATGCCGCGCTATTTGGCAACTTGGGAATCGCGATTGCAAAACTAATCGCAGCATTATTGACTAACAGTAGTGCAATGTGGTCTGAAACATACCATTCATTCTCTGATACTTTTAACCAAATCTTATTGCTAATCGGAATTAAGACAAGTTCAAAAGTACCTACAGAAAGACATCCGTTTGGTTATGGAAAAGAACAATTTTTCTGGTCATTCATTGTAGCGACACTATTATTTGGAATTTCAGGAATTCTGTCGTTTGAAAAAGGATTTGCTTCCATATTTGATCCAGTACATCAAATTGTAAACACCAATATCAGTTATGTAATACTATTAATCTCCGCCGTCTTTGAAGGTAACGCCCTAAGAATTGCTTTCAATTTATTTAAGGGTACCATAGAAGCGAGAGGAGAAAAGGTTAATCTCCATAAGTTATTCACAGAATTTCAAGAAAGTAAAGACCCTACAATTTTGACTGTCATAGTGGAAGATTCAGCAGCGTTACTTGGTATAGCAATAGCGGCAATAGGCATCTATCTATCCGACGTTACTAACAACATGATCTATGATGCATTAGGTTCAATATTAATAGGTGCAGTTTTAATGTTATTTGCCTTCTTTCTGGCAAAAGAAAATCGAGCTCTTCTTATCGGAGAGGCAATGTCTAAGAAAGATCATGTTAGAATTATAGAATCCGTACTAAAGATTCCTGAGGTGAACAGGGTCATCACACTTAGAACTATGCATTTTGGACCCAAGGATGTACTTGTTGCTATGGAAGTAAGTATTGTAGATAACATAACCACGGACCAAATAGAACAAGTAATAGACACAATTGAAGATCGAATCAAATCCGTAATTGATGTAAAAACATCATCCAAGATCTACGTTGAGGTGGAAAGAGATAGCTGTCCTGTTAATTCCAAAAATCATGATGGGACTAAAAAGAACGAAGGTAGATAGTATTAATTATTTCAATATGGCCTAGGAATATAGTCAATTTTGCTAGAAGCACAATCTACGCAGTTATCAACCTATCTTTGATATCCAAATAGGTGTTTCCTTGTGACTCATGAGCCCTTTCATGTCTATGACTTACTTCCTCTACTTGCTGGCAATAATTACAAATCCATGATACATACTCTTTGCACAGTTTACACTTTGAGACAGGGGACAAAATACTACCACACGACCTGCACGATTCCTTGTTAAACATTCGACGCACACCTATTTGTAATTATTATATTATATTGCATCCTTGCATATAAATTCTACACTCTATCGTTACGGATCTTACATAAAAAAAGTTACATTATTGCAATTATCATATCACGGGAGAAATAATTCTCATCGTACGATAAGAGCAAGGTTTTATTCCTTATCAACAAATTCATCAGCCGTCGGTGGTTCTGGATTGAGACCCTTTCTCTTCCTAATGTCATTTACAAGTGATTTGAAAATGGATTGAGGTACAATTTGCCAGGACTTGAAATATGTATTCCACAAAGCTTTGCCAGCCGTACCGCCACGCATTACTTCAGACAAGTCGAATGTTTCAGAAGCTGGAACTTCACCTTGTATTATGCTAATTACTCCCTTTTGTTCGACGTTCAATAGTTTTCCACGTTTTCCAGATAGGATTCCCGCCACAGTTCCGATTTGTTCTTGTGGACACTTTATTTCCATACCAAGTATAGGTTCTAGCAATGCCGAATCTGCCAAAAGCATTGATCCTAACATTGATCTTCTGGTGGCTGGCATTAATTGTGCCAAGCCACGATGAGCTGGATCTTCATGGGGGACAAAATGGTGTAAAACAAATTTTACTCCTCGAACTGTTTCATGAGCTATAGGACCAGAATGTATCACATCGTCGAAACCTGATCTGATAGAATCCATTGATTCCTGAATAAACTGTACACCCTTCGTTTCGTCCACCAGTATGTTTCCACTGATATCCACTGCAGCAACATTTTTTGCTTCATCTGCGCTCCATCCCTTTTCCCTAAGTATTTTGGCCATCTGTTTTCTTTCTAAGTCCTCATGAATTTGGCCGTTCTTTATTAATTCAATTATCTCTTCCCCTAGTGGTTCAACTCTCATGAAAATCTTATTGTGCTTATTCGGAGATTTACTCATAATAGGACCAGCAATGTTTCGTATTGTCTCTCGATAATTAATAAGAGGTTGAGTGGTTGTTATTTCTAAACCTGTTTCCAATATTAGAGATGTAGCTATCTCTAGGTGTAATACACCCATGCCTGAAAGTAAAGTTTCACCAGTTTCTTCATTGATTTTTACGATTAGATTTGGATCTTCAACAGTAATTCTCCTTAATGCTTCAACCAATTTTGGTAAATCTTTTGGATGTTTTGGTTCGATGGCTATTGTAACAACTGGTTCTGAAACATATTTTATTGATTCAAATGCAGGTACATTTTTGACTGATGAGAATGTCTCTCCTGCAATTGCATGATCAATACCAAGCAGAGCTGGTATATTTCCAGCAGGAAGCATGTTTACTACTTCTCGAGTGTTACCCATGTAGATATTTACTGATTGAACTTTACCCATTCTTTTACCATCTATTAGATACACTTCGTCACCGTCCTTAATCGTCCCTGAAAACAATCTACCCGTAGCTATCCTACCAGCCTGAGGGTCCACATTAATTGTAGTAACCATCATTAAAATTGGTCCTTTGTCGTCGCATGTTATAAGTGATTTCCCTATATCAGAATCAAGATCACCGGGCCAAATTTTTGGTATTCTGTAACGCTGTGCCACATGGGGTGGAGGGTGGTGTTGGACAACCATCCCAAGTACAGCCTCATGCAGCGGAGCCTTCTCAGAGAGGGCCTTTATTAAAGACTGATCTTCTGAGTTGTATGCGTCATAAACATCTTTAAAGCCAACTCCATTCCTCTGAGCAATATTGAAGTTAAATCCCCACCTATCCTTTGCCGATCCAAAGGCTACACTGTTTCCCTGAATACTTACCTTCCATTTCTCTTTTAATTCAGGTTCAGCATAGATATCGACTAGTTTGTTAAATTCTGCAATAATATTTGAAAGCCATTTCTGCATAGCAGGTGCATCTAATCTCAGTTCCTTGACAAGTCTATCAATTTTGTTTATGTAAAGAACTGGTCTTACACGTTCTTCAAGTGCTTGTCTGGTCACAGTTTCTGTTTGAGTCATTATTCCTTCAACAGAGTCAGAGACTACCACTACTCCATCTATTGCCCTAAGTGCTCGCGTAACTCTTCCTGTAAAATCGATATGTCCAGGAGTATCAATCATATTAATCACATATTCTTTTCCTCCAAGTTCATAATACAGGGTTACATTGGCTCCTCTAATTGTCATTTGTCTATTTTGTTCAAGTTTCATTGAATCAAGAGCCAGAGCCTGACCAGCAACAGACGGAGAAATAATTCCCGAAGCAGCCAATAAACTGTCGCTCATCGTTGTCTTTCCGTGATCAACATGAGCAATTACGCCGAAATTACGAATTTGATCTTTATTTCCTATAATTCTCAAGATATCCTGAGTCGACTTGAATTTTGGCATCTTATAAACGACAAAAAATCTATGCAGCATTATTAAATCTTCCTTAATTTACTAAGAGACGTATCGAATCAAAATGAAGACGCCTTAAAATAATAACATAGTTGTTTTGAATATCATATTCCTTATTTGCGCGAGAATGGCTGCATTTCAGACTCTAATACTGTAAAATAAAAATACCGTTGGAATATTCAATTTTATATGAAACATGTTACGCTAGGACATACGCCTGATGCAGATGACGCTTTTATGTTTTATGGGATTGCCTCAGGCAACGTTGATTCACCTTATTTTCAAATTGAACATGTGATTGAAGACATTGAAAAGCTAAACAAGCGTGCGATTGATCATGAATTGGACATTACGGCCATTTCGGCTCACGCATATGCATTCATCAAAAACTATGTGATTCTAAGTAGCGGCGGAAGTTTCGGGATCAATTATGGTCCTGTGGTAATTTCTAAAAAAAATATCGAATTGAGCGATCTGCCCAAGTGCAAGATCGGGATTCCGGGGAAAATGACATCGGCAAATCTACTACTTAATTTGGCTGTTGGAAAATTTGATGGAGTGGAAATGATTTTTAGTGAAATTCCAAAGTATGTTTTGTCCGGAGTAATAGATGCAGGGCTAGTTATTCATGAAGCACAAATTTCATTTGGAGATGAATTCCATAGAATACTGGACCTCGGGCAATGGTGGCATCACCTAACTAATGGCATGCCAGTTCCTCTAGGGATCAATGTTATTAGTAATCGTAATCTAACAACTAAAGAAATAATTGCTTTTGACGAATTATTTAAGAGTTCAATAAAATATGGACTTGAACATTTGGATGAGGCATTAGACTATGCAATGCGATTTGGAAGGGGTAATTCTAAATCACTGATTGAAAAGTTTGTCAAGATGTACGTAAACGATCTTACTATCAGCATGGGAGTGGAGGGTAAGAACTCTATACTAACACTGCTTCAAAAAGCCAAGAGTAATAATATTATTTCATATGATGAAATTCTCTTTGCAGATAGTAACAGTCAGAAAATCCAAAAATACTGATGATGACTTTTAATCAAATGCATATGTTATAGAATATTGAAAAACGTATCTCTTTGTAGGGGAACATATTTTGCGTCTTTAATCAAAGATGCTAATTCTTGAATCGATGTTCCCGTGGATTTGCCTGCGGCCTTGAAGATCTCTTCTGAAAAAGCAGTACCAACTAGATCGTTCCCTCCATATGATAGTGCGACCTGAGCTAATTTTTTTCCAAGTGCAACCCAATATACAGAAATATTTTTCATAGCAGTAGCCAGCATGAGCCTTGATAGAGCAATTACTTTCAAGTCATATAGTGATGAACTTTCCTTGTCAATTAATCCCTTTTGCTCAAGTTCTGTGTTATCAAGGCTAAACTTCAATGGGATAAAAGTGATAAAACCTCCCGTTTTTCTTTGTAATTGTCGAACCTTAATTAGATGATCAATGATGTGCTTGGGTTCCTCAACATGGCCAAAGAGCATAGTACAATTTGATTTTATTCCCATTTCATGTGCGATTTCAGCTGTCTTGAGCCATTCATCGCCAGAACACTTGCCCCGTACGATTGTGTCTCTTATCTCTTTACTGAATATTTCTGCTCCTCCACCAGGTAGAGCATCCAATCCAGCTGCCTTTAATCTAGAAAGTACTTCTTTTACAGAATTCTTGGTTACATGAGAAATGAAATGAATTTCCGCGGGTGTAAGCGCTTTTACTGTTATTGATGGAAATTCTTTCTTAATTTCCCTTATCATTTTTTCATAATAATCGAGTCCCAATTTTGGATGGAACCCACCGACTATATGAAGCTCTGTGGCCTTCATATCGTTTATTGCTATTCTTGCTCTTGATAGTATCTGTTCGATTGTCAGTGTATACGAATCAGGTTCGTCTCCTTTTCTATAAAACGCACAAAGCGGGCAACTTGCCGCACATACATTAGTATAATTCAGGTAATATGAAGCAACAAAAGTTATGACGTTACCACTTAGTTTTTTTTTTACCAAATTTGCAGCGGCGCCCAAGACGAAGACATTTTCGCTATTGAGTAGTTCCAAGCCATCGTTGAATGATAATTCTTCTCCATGGATGACCTTTTCTACAGCATTTGAACTGCCTGAAATACTCTGTAACAAATTGTTTAGTTGGTGTCCACAACGACTATAAAATCTTCGCTTTTTAACAATGTTTGTAAAGAATAAATATCCTTGACAATCGTCATGAAAGATATAGCTAATGAGTTTATTTGCACAGGAATTGATCCAGAAATCTGATGTTAGTGATATTCTAGATCAAGTGCTGCACGGAAATAGATTGGATTTGAATGACTGCATCCGCTTGTTAAAATCAGACAACCCCTACGCCTTGGGCATTATAGGAAATATATTAAGAGAAAAATTATTTGGTAAAGTTGCAACATTTGTTAATAACATCATTCTAAATTATACTAATGTATGCATAACTTATTGCAAATTTTGTGCGTTTTACAGAGCGCCTGGTGATTCAGAAGGATATACGTTATCTGTAGAAGATGTTGTAAAAAGAGTTGTTACGGCTAGAGATCAATTCGGAATAAGTCAGGTTTTGATGCAAGGAGGTCATAACCCAGATCTCAAGATTGAGTATTATGAAGTAGCGTTCAGAACAATTAAGGAAAAGTGCCCTGATGTCGCCATTCATGGACTTTCAGCTTCTGAAATTGATACCATTTCCAAGGTCGAAAGGAGCAGCACTAAAGAAGTACTGTCTAGATTGCAAAAAGCAGGTTTGGACTCATTGCCAGGTGCTGGTGCGGAAATTCTAGATGATAATGTAAAGTCGAAAATAAGCCCACTGAAAATAAAAAGTAATGAGTGGTTAAATATTATGAAACAAGCCCACGATTTGGGTATAAAATCTTCGGCTACAATGATGTACGGTACAGGGGAGGATATTGAACAACGCGCAAGACATTTGATGAAGATCGCTGATTTGCAAGAAAAGACTCGTGGATTTATGTCATTTATTCCATGGAGCTTTGAACCAAATAATACGAAGATGCAAGCAGATGGCATTATAAAATATTCCTCTGGAGGTTTAGAATTACTAAAAACGATTGCAATTTCGAGAATAATCTTTTCAGGACTTATCGATCATCTCCAATCTTCATGGCTTACAAATGGTATTGGAATGGCTCAACTTGCATTAACCTATGGCGCTGATGACTTTGGAGGCACTTTAATCGGTGAGGAAGTAGTAAGTGCGACCGGCGCTAGATCCACAGAATTAACTTCCGACAAGATAGTTGCAGCAATTAAGCAGATTGGTTTCCTTGCGCATGAACGTAATAATTTCTACGAAACCATACGTGTCCATTAGGTATGAAAGGTAGTGAGTAAAAATGTACTCTCCGGATACAAAGATTAGAATTATTTTCTGAAATCTCTGCTGTTTAGTCTTAAATTGTCTTCTTGAGTATATTGAAAAAGCCATCAGTACTTGGAACAATCGTATTAATTGTCTGACATAAATGATGTATTTTCTTAGAAACATGCCAATTTTTTAACGATTTTCTTTTAATCAGGCTCGAAAATCAACAAGTACCTTTAAATGTCCAGAGTGAGAAAAAGTGTTAATATGCCAGCTGGCATTGACGACCTTGCTATATACGTTCCAAAATTGTATATCGACTACAAAGATTTTGCTCAGGCAAGAGGAATTGATCCCCAAAAATTAGAACATGGGATTGGCATAAAAAAAATGGCCCTGGTAGATACAAATCAGGATTCAGCATGTATGGCATCTAACGCATGTCTTGAGCTGATGAAGAAGAATAACTTACATCCTAACGATATTGGCAGGTTGTATGTAGCAACAGAATCAAGTCTTGACGAATCAAAGGCATTAAACTCATTTGTTGTAGGTATGCTGGAACAGGTGTACGGTGATGGCTCATTTGAGCATGCCGGAGGAATAGAATGTAAATTTGCATGCGTCAGTGGATCTTACGCAATTTACGACAATACCAATTGGATTAGAGCAGAAGAGAACAATGACAAAGCCGCCATTGTTGTTGTGAGCGACATAGCCAAATACGACGTAGGATCGGCTGGAGAATATACACAAGGAGCAGGAGCAGTAGCGCTTTTAATAAAGGAGGAACCCAGATTGCTTGCCCTAGATCCAAAAGTCACTTCAACCATAATCAAGAATGAGTATGATTTCTATAGACCGTTTGGGAAGGAAACTCCACTTGTAAATGGACTATACTCCAATTTACTATATTTAATACAGGTTAGAAAGGCATTTGATAGTTATAAAGAAAAGGCAATGAGAACAGGATTGATTCATCTTAAGGATGGCGAATCCATAACCGATTACATTGATTTGTTTACAGTGCATTTACCATATAGAAGAATGGGAGAAAAGGCACTTGCATATTTACTGAGACATGAATGGAGAACACTTCCACGATGGCAGCATGTTATTAAAGAGATAGGATTTCATGAACCGATATTAAATGATAGTCGAGGAACTATAGAATCCATTTTAGCAGATAAAGAGTTCATGAAGGCTGATGAGCAATTTAGAAAAGCATTCATGCAAACTTCCTTTTACAACGAAGTATACGAGAAAAAGATGTCAAGCTCGCTTGAAGCTTCTAACAGTATAGGTAATTTGTATACAGCGTCTATGTATATGGGATTAAGAAGTTTACTAGAATACGAGTACAAGAAAAATCGCGATATCGAAGGTTATAGAATAGGATTTGCGTCATATGGAAGTGGCAGCAGTGCTATGGTATTTAGCGGAGTTATTCAAGCAGGTTATAAGGAAATAGTAAAGGACATGAATCTCGAAGACGAAATTGGTTTACGCAAGAAACTATCTATGGATGAGTATCAAATTTTGCGTGAAAATCAGCGAAATTTGAATGATTCTTATGCTAGGGCCAAGAACGAATTTGTTCTGGTCAAGATTGGCGGTTCTACGGCAGATAAAGCCGGTTTCAGAGAATATTGCTACTGTAGCTAAGACACAATCTTAAAAACCATTTTTTCCTGCTTCAGGAAATCTAAAAGTTTCCTTGAATGTTTTTCATTCTCTAACTCTAAGCTAAGATAAACTCCAGCAGAGCCGGCCGCAACGTTGGAACTTAGGCGATCATGTTCAACCTGAACTATATTAACACTGAGTTCGGCTATTTTGTCCACGACATTTTTTAGAGCTCCTGGTTTGTCGGGTAATTGAATAAAGATTTTAACCAATCTTCCCATCTGCATTAATCCCTTTGATACTATTTGTCCTAAAAGATACATGTCAATATTACCTCCTGAAAGGATAGAAATAATGTTTTGATTTTTTCTCACTTTACTATTCGAAAGGATGTATGCCAGACTCGCTGCGCCAGCGGGTTCAACTACAACCTTTTCCCTTTCCATAAGCATAAACATAGTCTCTACAATAGCAACGTCATCTATAGTAACGATGTCGTCCAAATATTTTGAACATATTTCAAAAGTAAGCTCTCCAGGAGATTTGACAGAAATACCATCAGCGATAGAAAATCCACCTTTAATATGACATAGACTTCCATGATCAATTGATTTTTTCATAGCTGGAAACTGCTTGGACTCAACCCCAATAATCTTGACATTAGGTCTTCTAGCCTTTAAAGCTAAAGATACCCCCGAGGCAAGGCCACCACCGCCAACCGGTAAATAGATCTTGTCAATCTCCTTCAAGTCTTCCATAAGTTCCAGACCAATGGTACCTTGACCTGATATGACTATTGGATCATCGAATGCATGGATAATTGAATATCCATACTCCCTTGACAAAGAATCAGCTGTTTTCCATGATTCGTCATATGTATCTCCCGAAAGAATTACATTTGCGCCATAAGAACGAGTGGCAGCAACCTTTGCAGGAGAAGCATTTTTTGGCATTACTATGTTACATTTGATATTTCTTCTCTGAGCAGCATAGGCAACACCTTGGGCATGATTACCCGCTGAAGCAGCAATAATTCCCGATTTGTATTGCTCGTCTGTCAGGGAATTGATTTTTGCGTATGCTCCCCTAACCTTGAAGGAACCCGTCCGCTGAAATGATTCAAATTTTAGGAAGATATTTGTTCTTGCGATTGTTGAAAATGTGTTTGATTTTGATAATGGCGTCTTTCTCACTGCTGCCTTGTCCATTAATTTTTGTGCTCTAAAAATGTCCTCTACTGACGGAATCTTGTTTTTAACGTACATCTTGCTAGGCGCGTTCAACCAAATAACCCTTATTTGTCCAATATTATGAATTTTGTTTTTATTGCTATAGTAGGAGCTGTTATGGTTATAAGCGCTTCTTACTCAATAATGAGCTAATTTCTTTAAAAAGGTCAGAAATCTCTTTCTTTGCGGGAGCTTTCATCCTTGCAAGATTTACCAATTTACTAGAGTTTTTCCCTTTGGGATCAGCCTTTGGTTCAATATCAAAGTATACTATGATACCTTCTTCACCCTGCATAAGTCTATTATAATCAATCAAGATAGGAGATACCTGGTAAACCTTTATGATCAAGTCATTCAATTCGTAAATCAATGAATTTCTTTTTTTCTCAGCTCCTTCCAGCTGTGGATACTTTCTTTCAATGTTCTTCATTTTTTCTTCCAGATTCCCAATTAATTCTTGATTTTCAAGTAACCTTTCAAACAAATCTCCAAATTCTAAATCATCAAGCGACATGTTCTTTAATTCTTGTTTTATAGTCTGGTTACCAATATTTGCTACTGATTCTAATAACGTAGAATTCTCTGTCGAAAGATCAAGTAGTTCTTTTTGTATCTGTATAACTTGTTTATCTGCTTTATAGTATGGTAAAATATTGAATTGTATCCCAAAAAATCCTTTGATAGTATAATTATCGAGATTGGCTGAAATCTGACAATAAATGCGATTTAGTTCGCCTGTTGTTTCTTGAATATCGCCAACCTCCCAGTTTCGTAGATCTTTAAGAAAGGAACGGTAAAACTGAATTATGGATTGTGGGTCAAAAGTGGAAGACTTTGTAACAGAACCATCCTGAAGCATCACGTTAATCTCTGTTGTAGTCAGAATTGGTTTCATGCTGCACAAATAAGCATTTTCGATATTAACAAAGTGAGCATTTAATACTTTAGCAAAGCCATCATTATCTTTATTTGGGATTCTCAAAAAACAGATATCCTTACTCAAGATATACTTTGGTCCTAATTAGTCTTTCTTTAGATCAATTTAATCAAAGTTACAGATGTATTGATAAAATCAAAATTTTCTATGAGGCAATTAGAAAATCTAACCCTTATTGAATATCGAATAGTTGCATAATTAGCTGATTTCAGTTTTATGAACTCTGCACTTACCTATTATTCACAGCATTTTAAAAAAAATTCAAATTATTTGTTGGAATCACCTAAAACTGATGGGCCAATTTGTAAAAGGCCCACCAGCCATGCGCGTGTTCTTGTCTCTTGTCGACACTTGTAAGGCTATAGACAACAAACCATAAAAAAGTTAACCCGGTTGGACTCACGGAAAATAATTGACCTGAAATTAATTACTCATGAATCTATCTATCATCAACTAAAGAAAAAGTGTTGTAAAGTAACGATATTGTTACCTGTTACTTCTGTAGGCTAAGATATAGGTCCGAATATCTCATCTAATGCACTCTCTCCGAATTCATTGTCATGGCCGTTAGCCGGAGCTATAAGGGTGTTGGTGCATTCAAATTGGTTGTTGTTGACTGGGCTGCCCATGGTGTATATGTGCTTATATTCATTCACTGCCCTTATAGTTATTCTCCAGTATTATCTTGGGAGTCCTCACGTTACAGTTGTTGTCATCATTGTCTTCGCACTCTCCCTTGTCAGCAAATGCTGGTGCTACCTGTGACAACTCTGTTCCTGTTAGCGCTGTCAATATTCCTATAGACAGAGCTGCGAACATTAACACGTTTTTTGTGTTCAAGGTTTGTTATCGCAAAATGATACTAAGCAAAGTATAAGTGGTTGAGTAAGAAGAAGTGCTAAAAAAAGTAGAGGGTCCTCTTTACTAGGTTAGATCTGAATGTAGGAATAGAACATTATTCTTTCAAGTTAACCAGATGTGAATTTAATCATGTAAAGTCTAAAATAGAGTAACTTTCAGGCGATTAGAATCGATAAAAACGACAATTACAACAGGTTTGCTTATTGAAAACCCTGTTACCCTTAACCAGCTTTGTAATAGGGTTAGAGATGAGTTCAAGTTTATCAATTAGCAACACCATCACAATTGAGATAATGAGGTGAAATCCTAGTGATGGCAGAAAGGGCAACTAGTCTGCTTAGAAATTCTAATCTGTAGTATTATTTGAGTTAGATATTTTAAGGGAAAACACTAGAGTACAGATTATGGTTATATGTCCAGAATGTAAAAAAGAAATTTCCAAGCCACAGATGGATTTCCACATTGGACAAGAAGATAACGGAAACCAGTTTAACTACGCTGTATGCTCGTGCCCGGGTTGTAAAGCTTGTTTAGGTATTATGTCTGTATAGTTCGCGCTACGGAAGATAAGAGGTCAAAATAATGAGCGATGTGCTAGAATTTCACATATCTTGTCCTCAGTGCAACTACTCGAATATCGCAACCACATCAATTGCAAAATACAAAGAAGTTGTTTACCAACCATGTAATGATAATGAAGGTCAGCAGGATCACAACATGAAAGATCAAATTAGATGTGACAATTGTCATAACAGTTTTGACTTCTACTGGTGTGCTGGACACACGGTTAATGAAAACAATGCAAAGAATCGTGGAAACGACACATAAAGATGTAAAATCAGACTATTTGCATTTTCATAAATGCTATAAATAATATAAAATAAAGAAAATTTCATGAGCAAGAGTAAAAACCATATAGGGTTTCTTTGGTTTGATTTTATAAAGTAATTGGTATGTATAACCACTATAGTAACTTATTATTGGTTGATAACTATCAAAAAATCGGAAGGGATAATAGTTTATGACAGCGACCAATAAGGAAGTGGACAATGCCAGGTCTCAAAATCTTACTAAAAGCTCATCTCCTTTTATCTCTATGATCACAGGCGAGAAGAAATCTAAGGTGGAATCAGATGCAATATACGATACTGACACTCAAATAAAGCAAACACAAGATAGGATATGGAAGGCGCTTAAGAGGAGATACCAGTACGATTCCAATTTGGATTCCGGACAGAATTTTCTGAAAAATCATGTCAACTCCAAGATTCCACTTGTTATTTTGTATGTAGATTTAGTAGGTTCAACAAATCTCTCAATGACCATTCCAGTTGACAAATTAGTCACAATAATACGCGCCTTCACCTATGAAATGTCATTAGCCGTATATAGGTACGGAGGTTTTGTTTTGAAATATGTGGGAGACGCAGTAATTGCATTCTTTCCTTCATTATCTAACAAGTTTGTAGTATGTGATAGAGCTGTCAGATGTGGAATGTCCATGTTAACTGTTATTAAAAACGGACTAAATCCTATATTGAATCAGTATGATTATCCAGACTTAAGTGCAAAAATTGGAATTGATGAGGGTGAAAACATTATTGTTCAGTATGGTCATGATGAAACTTCTCCACTAGATATTCTGGGATATTGTATGAGTGTCTCATCAAAAATGACATCTTTAACAAAGTCGAATAATATCACAATAGGCGATGATGTATATGTACGGTTACATCCTGAATTGAGACAAAAATTTGTTAAAGTTAACTACAGTGCAAGAGAATGGAATTATGTAAGCAAGCGAACCGGTGAACTCTACAAACTTTATACACTAAAATATTGAATGTCTTGTATTTTATCGTAAAAATCGAGTTCATAGAAAAGACTAAAATACACTAAATTTCTAGAAACATCATTGTCTACTGCATACATACTTGTGAATTGCACCCTTGGTTCGGAGGAAAGAATAATCACCGAAATTGCGAAGCTGCCGGATGTAAGAGAAGTACGTGGAACATATGGCGTTCATGATATTTTCGTAAAAGTAAAGTCAGACAATACTGAAACAATGAATCATACAATAACTAGCAGAATAAGAAAGATTCCCGGTATAACATCTACTGTTACTCTTGTAGTAATTGAAGAACAAGGCGGCAAAGAAATTAACTAATTTTCGACGGCATATTTTTCTGACTTTCTTTATTATTTCTTTTTATTGCATATATAATTAGGCCTGATGTTATTGCCAGCGTTATCCATCCCAAAGAGCTCACAATAAGATAGTAGTTGTATTGTGGAATCAAGAGTGATATACCAGCGATTACGGCACCTATCCACCAAAGAATAATCAAAATTGGAAGATTAATGCTAAATGTTATCACCCTCTAATGCTTTCATCAAAACCCCTAAGATATCTCACTACTTTTTCACAGTTCATACATTTATCATATTCAAAGAAATCAAAATCATTGTACTTTCTATACGAAAAAGTACTATCATGATTACAAAAGATTCGCTTGAATGCAATTACTAAAGGATTCGTCATACCAATTTATCTTACATTCACATACATAATAATGATTTTGTCGCTAACATCAATAATTTTTCCATTTCCACTCTACCCAAGTCATACCCAGAACATTCCTACAAAAATCGATTCCTGATACCAATGCTTTTCCATGTTCTGTTAAATTCAGCTATTTTTATAAAGGAGATTCATCAAAAGCTCTAATCTTGGGCGATGTAGAAGATGTGGTAAACAAATTCAATGACCTCGATAGTATGTTAAAAAGGGTATTCTCCAAAGTAGATCCACTCTTGGTTGTTTCTTTAATATTTGACAGGAATGCAAGCGGGAAAAGTATCTACACCCTAGAGACTATTCTGAAAGAAGGACTTGACACAGAAGCGGTTCGTAATAATGTCATCAGGAAGACTGGGATGGCTCCTGCCTTTTATCTGCAAGGTACAAAGATGATCGTAAGTCATCCTCTTGATCTAGAATTCTTAAAGTGGATAAATGACCAAGATGGCATTGTTAGCATAAAGGGCAGCAAGTTCAGTGCTGGTGGCTCTAGCGACTTTTAAGTTTAAGCAAAGCCAAAGAAATCAAGATGGTTTCGATTCTATCGGTCATGTTAAATTCTAAAGATATTACTGGCTGTTATTGTAATAAACAACAGTTACCATAAAAAAGATCAAACTACTAAGACTAGCAGATCTTGGGGACAAGAAGATGTTAGGCAATGAGTAATTCTGAAAATAATCAAGATTTGATAAATAAGAGTCCTGCATATTTTTACGCCAGATATTCATCTCCAATTTTCCCTAACTGTTAATAAGCTAGAGATTCTTCCAAGCTCTAACATGATTTTAAAAAAGTCTTGATTAATTTATTATGCCGTCGGTGAGATTTGAGCTCACGACAGCTCGGTCTTCAGCTTCACCCCACATAGGTCGAGTGCTCTCCCAGGCTGAGCTACGACGGCACAGCTAACCTTTTGTACAAATTATATATAATCTTGTCTTGAGAAGCATTTAGCTATGTAAAGCTACACTTGTCCAAAAGTCTAGTACTATCTTCCTTAAAGTAAATAAACTATAACAAGTTTTTTATTCTAGTTATAATGGATAATACAGATTTAAAAGTGGTCGTGGAAACACCTGAAGAAAGAAGAAAAAGATTCCTTATTGAATTTGAAAAGCCTTTCAAGTGTGAAAAATGTAACGAACGATTTAAGAAAAAGAAATATCTAAAAGAACACAAGATAGAGGTTCACTCTTACTAACTTCGACTACCTACGGCCTTTTATTGGATATGCCAATCCACCCTCCCGCTCAATTGTGTATTAAGAATCACACTATTCTCTTCATAAGACTATCGTAAAAGTAATTTATGGATGTTGTTATGTTATCTCTATCGTGAAAATTTATACTAAAACTGGCGACAAAGGAGTAACTGGCTTAATAGATGGTTCCCGCGTTCCGAAATCCAACTTGAGAATAATTGCATATGGAGAAGTGGATGAAGCAAATTCTCATATAGGATACTTGATTTCCAATATTGAAAGCAATTCAATTTTTACTGACATAAAAGAAATACTAGTTAGTATTCAACAGGATTTATTCGTCCTGGGGGCAGAATTGGCAAATCCCAGCAGTTTGAAAGAAAACAAATTACTAGTTAAAGAAGAGATGATCTCTAATATTGAAAAATATATTGATAATTTCGAAGACGAGCTCTCATCAATAACATATTTCATACTTCCGGGAGGAACTATTGAATCATCTTTATTACATATTTGCAGAACTGTCGTAAGACGCGCTGAAACATCTGCAGTGGCACTTGCAAAAGAACAGAAAATAAGTCAGCAAATCCTCACATATCTAAATAGATTGTCAGATCTATTCTTTGTTCTTGCAAGAGTGACCAATAAACGACAAAAACGAAATGACATTCCGTGGAAGTTGAATTAGAACTCAATTAGATTTAAATATTAAAAACAAACAGAGTTTGTAACAGTATAACATTGCGGCAGACACGAAATGTATTGTTGGTGATTTTGATTACAATAATCATGGCTTTAGTAAGCAGTTTCTTGCTATATTTTCTTGATCATATGCTATCTAACTTCATTATTGTCCCTAAATACACTTCAATTGGTCAAGACATCCTGCATTCAACTGCATAGAATTTGGAAATTTCATCACATTAATATGAATTAAATATACAAAGACAGATGATTGAATTTAGAAAAAAAACAGATAGCCAATATTGTAACTTTTTTTCGCATCGTTTGTAATCTTAAAAAAATAAAGAGGGAAGGTTGGATACACAAATCAAAGATCGATTCGCCTGAATCGGTTGCGGATCATTCCTACTCTACCTGTACGATCTCTATGGTTCTGGCGGATATACTAAATTTACACACGGAGCACATAATGAAAATGGCTAATCTTCATGATCTAGCTGAATCTCTTGTTGGTGACAAAATGCCTGATAGCATATCACGTGAGAAAAAAGCGTTAGTAGAAGGCAAGGCGATGAAAATAATCCTTTCCAAGTTACCTGGTCCTCTCCGTGAAAAATATCTCGATATTTGGAATGAGTACGTGGATAATTCAACTGATAGTGCCAAGTTTGTTCATAATATGGACAAGCTCGAAATGGCCGTTCAAGCAAAAGAATATGAATTCGATGGATATTCCAAACAATTACTACAAGTGTTCTTAAAATCTGCTAATGATTATATTGCAAAGAGTGAGCCTGAAATAGTGTTTGAAATATTGCAAAAGGTAAATGATAATTCGAAATAAAATGAATTAGTAATTTTCGTAAAATTTATGGTTAGTGACAATGTTACTTTGTAAATGATCATCGCTACTAGTCATCCGGCCGGTGTTTCATACCAAATTAAAATTTACGTATGCAATATTTATGAAGTGACCTAATCATGTAGGTGAAAGTCCTGTTAAGAGGATTATTGTGATTTGCGTTTCGTTTTCAAGTTCAAATCAATAACCTATCGCCTTTTTATTCAAAATTCAGTGAGTGGGTCAAAAACAACTGAATGATCACATGATTGCACACTACAGCCATTCTCTTGCTTGGTAATCCAGTTTTTAAGTTTTGCTTAAAATAGATCCCTAAATCTTATTTAAGTTACAGGTGAAATCATATCACCGAATTCAAAAGATAACTCTACGGAAGGTGGTGGGGCAAACTATTCGACATTCCTTACATGTCGGGCCCACCAATTGATAAGTCCGGACTTACTGCTGATAGGATTAATGGTGCCGCCTTAGTATCGTCGAGGAATCAATTTTGGTCAATATAATGGCATACACAGTTCAAATATGTAAAATAAACTGTATTCGGCTCCAGACTTGTTCTATCCAATGGATTGCGCTGCTCATATAAAATCTAGCTAAACACAAATATGAAAGCAGGGTATATACTCAACAAATGCAGTATTTTACGGCTCTTAAAATGGGCGAGAAACGAGTAAGAGTAGCTCAAGATATTTTGAACAAATATACTGGAAATATTGCCATGCCTGCTTTAGCATTGAAGGATAATAATAATAACAACTGGGAACCCGTTGGGGAAGAGAATTATTTCGCTTCCATAAAGGATCAAAATGGATACTTAATTGCAATATGCGATAAAAATGGCATCGCAAAATCTGTAGCGCAGTGGTTTATTGAAGTTAAGAAAGACGAAATTATTAGTAATATTATTAAAAATGAAAACATTCCGGAGTATAGCGGAAAATTAATACTTCCAATTTAGCAGTGCACACATTAATTAGTGATAATCCTTGAAAAGAAAATACGAACAGTCTATAGAGATTAAGGGTCACCTTATCGATTCAATGATCTTGACAAGAATTTTCGACAAAATTATGGACCTAAAGGGCGATTTTAATGTTCTTGAATTTCATGTAGGGAAAAAGAAAGACGAATTAAGTTATGCAAGATTATTGATATCAGGAAATGACAAAAAACATCTTGACCAATTATTAGCATCAATCTATATCGAAGGGGCACAACCTACGAAGATTGATGGAGTTATTCTAAAGGCTGCCCCCAATGATATGGTAATGCCCATTGATTTCTACAGCACCACTAATAATGCAACACAAATCTTTCTCAACAATGAATGGATTGATGTTCAGAATATGATGATGGATAAGTGTATTGTGGTTGATATCAGAAACAAGAATGCCGAGTGTAGAAAAATTCGTGATATTCGTAAAGGAGATAGTATTGTAACGGGTGAAAAAGGAGTAAGGATATTACCTGAAGAGCGACCAAGGGAAGGTATAGACATTTTTCAATTTATGAGTAGTTCGAGTTCAAGCGAAAGACCAACTCAGCAAATTGCAAGAAAGATTGCAAGAGATATTTATAATACCAAAAGTACTGGTGGAAAAATAGTAGTCACGGCAGGACCAGTAGTTGTCCATTCCGGCGCCGCAGAATTTTTGGCCAAGATGATAAGGATGGGTTATATTGATGGATTACTCACAGGCAATGCATTAGCTGTGCATGATATAGAAAATTCTCTATTTGGTACATCATTGGGGATGAATGTAAAAAATGGAACCTTGGCAATTCGTGGTCACAGAAATCACATGCAAGCCATAAATGAAGTTTTTAGAGCTGGATCTATAGAACAAATGGTAAAGAAGAATGTTCTAAAATCAGGAATCATGTATGAGTGTATTAAGAATAATGTACAATACGCACTCTGTGGATCAATTAGAGATGATGGTCCAATTCCAGGAGTGATTACTGATGTCATAGAGGCGCAAGATAGATACAGAGAAATATTGACAAATACAAAGATGGTACTTATGTTGTCTACTATGTTACATTCAATTGCTGTAGGAAACATGATACCTGCACGAGTAAAAGTTGTTGCAGTAGATATCAGTCAAGCTGTAGTCACAAAACTTTTGGATAGAGGGACAACACAGGCAATAGGAGTTGTTAGTGACATTGGAGCATTTCTCCCCATGGTATTAAATCAATTAGAACAATTGTCAAAGAAATAACATTATCAATTAACTAGCGCAATCTGTAGTATTAATAAATATTTATTCAGTTCATAATTGAAACTTAGTTTTCGGATTTCCTAAGTTTAATATTTATTAGACTTGCTGCTATCTTGGGATCTGCACGTCCTTTTGTGAATTTCATCACTTTGCCAAGTAAATAATTTATTGCTTCAGGATTATTTCTGGCGTCATTGACCGCGGATGTTTCGTTATCAAAAACTGTATCAATAGCATCCTTAAGCGTTTTTTCATCAACTATCTTGAAAGAATTTGTACTATTCAGTACTTCAGATGGTGATACTCCTCTTTCAGCTATTTTGATTAAAATATCTTTTGCTGTTATCCTACTAATCTTGTTGCCTTCAATGAGTTTCACCAATTCAGCAAGATGCTCTGGTTTCACCTTCATATTACTCAAATAGTCCGTACTCTCGCTATCGTTATCTATGAAACTTTTAAGATCGGTAATCAGAACGTTGGCAATCTCTACCGGGGAGAAATAGATCTTCACGCAAGACTCAAAGAAATCTGCTAATTTCTTGTCGTTTATAAGAATGTTAGACGTATGTTCCGTGAGTTTGTAATTTGATACATAGCGATTGAATCTTTCGTTTGGTAGTTCCGGCATGTAACCTTTTAGAGTAGAAACAAAGTTATTACCTAATACAATAACAGGAATATCGGGTTCGGGGAAATATCGATAATCGTGTTCTTCTTCCTTACTTCTTGCCTTAAAAGTAATTTTTTTTCTATCATCCCAATGTCGGGTTTCATATTCAATTTTGAGATTACGATTGTACATACTAGTCTGTCTAGTAACTTCATAATTGATGGCTTTCTCAACTTCCTTGAATGAATTGACATTCTTAATCTCTACCTTGTTACCGCCTTTCATGGACACATTTACATCACACCTAACTGCTCCTTCCAATAATGTATCACACACACCAATGTGCTCAAGTGTCAAGGTTAACTTATTTAAAAAAAGTCTAACCTCCTTTGGATCGTTAAAGTCAGGCTCAGTGACTATTTCGATCAAAGCAGCTCCAGCCCTGTTATAATCGACAAGTGCAGAATTTCTAACATTCATGCCTTCCTCAGAATAAGCAATTCTTCCAGGATCTTCCTCCAGTTGAACTCTTGTAATTCTGATTTTCTTTGAATCATCTAGTTCGAATAAACCGTCTGCTCCGATACTTGAGAAGCCATACACATTATACTGGGTTATCTGGAAATTTTTTGGTAGGTCAGGGTAAAAATAATTCTTACGATAAAACATAATTTTGTCAGGAACTTTACATCCCAAAGCAACAGATGTCATTGTAGCATACTCTATGGCTTTTTTATTAATAATTGGTAAAGTACCTGGGAGTCCACTACATATCTCACAAATATTAGTATTTGGTCTTAAATTACGATAGTTTCCATAACAAGAACAAAAGAGTTTACTCTTGAGCGCGGTTATCTGAGCGTGAATTTCTAATCCGATCATTACCAAGTTCATATCGAATTTGGTCGCCTCTGAATATCAATTGTGTCTTCAAGGGCTAATGAAGCATCAATAAGCTTCTGTTCTTGAAATGGAGCTGCCATTATTTGTAATCCTATAGGAAGACCGTTACTAAATCCAACTGGTATAGATATCGCAGGAATGCCTGCAAGGTTGGCTAATACAGTATTAATATCAATAAGATACATCTTAAATGGATCATCTATTTTCTCGCCAATCTTAAATGGAAGTATCGGCATTGTCGGACCAATCAATAAATCATACTTGTTGAATAGCTTTAGCAGTTCCAATTTTAAGAGCGACCGCAACATCCTAGCCTTGAGATAATATTTACTATAATATCCAGAAGACAAAACGTATGATCCTATCAATATTCTCCTTTTCACTTCCTGACCAAAGTTTTTTCTAACATTACTAAAATAAGTATCCCATTTGTATTCCTCAATTGGGAAATCAAAGCCATATCTAATGTTGTCATATCGCGCAAGATTACTGCTAGCCTCGGCACTAGCAAGGGTATAATATGACGGCAACGCATAATCCAAATTTTTTATTGATACTTCTTCACATGAATATCCTATATCTTTGAATTTTTCAGAGGCAGAATAAACTGTTCTAGTAACGTCATGGTCACTTCCATTAATCAATTCTTTTATTATCGCGATGTTTAATTTACCTAATTTGCTTTGAATTGCAATTGGAGTCGATTGTGTGCTTGTATTATCCATTATATCTTTTCCAGAGATAATGTTCATTATCATGACTGCATCTTTGACCGACCTACAAATGGGACCAATTTGTTCCAGACTATTTGCATAGGAAATTAGACCATACCTGCTCACCCTACCATAAGTAGGTTTAACTCCGACGACAGAACAGAAACTAGCTGGGCATCTTATAGAACCTCCCGTATCTGATCCTAGAGAAACGGTGCACTCGCCCGCCGCCACAGCAGCACCACTTCCTCCTGATGAGCCCCCAGGAACATAATCTAGATTCCATGGATTATGAGTTGAGTGGAATGAACTGTATTCTGTTGTTGAACCCATACCAAATTCATCCAAGTTCAATTTTCCCAAAATTATCGCACCATTTTCTTTGAGCTTCCGTATGACTGTCGCATCATAGGATGGCACGTAACCTTCTAGTATTTTTGATGCGCACGTAGTTCTGATACCTTTTGTAGAAATATTATCCTTTATTCCGATTGTTACTCCAGGCAATGACCCTATGTCTTCCTTTTCTTTAATTTTTCTATCTATGATTTTAGCTGAAGATAAAGCTCCTTCAGAGTCCACAGTAATAAACGAGTGTAACTTTGAATCTACATCTTCTATTCTTTTAATTATAGAACCTACGTACTGCTCAGCAGTAAATTGTTGGCTCTTTATTCCTTCGACAACTTCATATGCCAGCAAGTCATGAAGATGTCCCATTTTATTTCATCTTAGGTCCCCTCAAGAATCCTTCTTCCGTTAAATTCTTGATTATTGGTTGTCCATCACTCTTTTTGACAACATCATCTCTCAGCTCATCGAAATTTATCTCATGCAAATCCAAGGTAATCGATTCATCGGATGCTAGCTCTTCAAGAATATCAATGTATTCAATTGTCTTGTTCAGCTGTGGAGGAAATTTATTAATTTCATCATCAGTTAGATTAATTTTGGATATTTCTGCGAGGTACTTTAATTCTTCGATTGAAATCATGATATTGTCATCTTTTCACAGATATATTATTTGTTAAGGTGACAACCTGTCAATATCTCTAGGAAACAATACAACGTCCCTGATATTATCAACTCCACACATACTCATCATTAACCGTTCAAGGCCAAGCCCGAAACCTGCGTGAGGAGGCATGCCGTAATCAAAAACTTTCAAATGGAAATTAAATGCATCAATGTTTAGTCCTTGTTTTTTCATTCTTTCTATCAATTCATCCTTATTATGGATTCTTGTGCTTCCAGAAGACAGCTCCAGATCGCCGTACATCAAATCGAAAGATTCACACTCAGTTCCAGTTTGCTTTGGTCTTACATAAAACGGTTTTATTGAAGTCGGCCAGTCAGTAATAAAGTAGAAAAGTTTCATATCTTCATCGTCCAACTTGGATAATTTTTGTTGTGAAATGTCATCACCCCATTCGATAGATTGACCGGATCTCTGCAACTTTTCTATTACATCTGAATATGTATATCTCTTAAATGGAAATGATAAGTTGGGTAATTGTATTTTCAAATATTCAAGATGTGATTTATTTTTGTCTTTTATCTCGTTCCACAAAAAAAGGATCATTCTTTCTAAAATTTCGCTTACATCGTTATAATCAACATATGCTTTTTCTACGTCTATTGATGTTGCTTCCGATAAATGTCTGTTTGTTCGTGATGGTTCTGCTCTAAAAATTGGGCCTATTTCAAATACATTTTCAAATGCCATAGTAAGCTGCTCCTTGTAAAGCTGAGGGCTTTGAGTCAAGAATGCTTCTCTATCATAATAAAAAATAGGAAAAAGTGTAGCTCCGCCTTCGGTCGCCGTTGCGATTATTTTAGGCGTGTTAACTTCAATAAATCCTTCTTGTCTTAGAAATTCCCTACACGAGTTTAATACAGTATATCTAATGTTAAAAATCGACTGAAGGTAGGGTCTCCGTAGATCGACTGCCCTCAAGTCCAATCTAGTATCAATACCAACTCCTTTCCTACTTTGAATAACGATAGGCGAATTCTTATTGGCTAGAGATAGAATTCTAAAATCATTTGGAATCAATTCAATTCCATTGGGAGCTTTAGGTTCAGTTCTAACTTTACCTTTTATTGCAATTGCAGTATGATCTCTAATATTGGAAATTTCAGATTCAAGGGATGCAGGATATTCACCTTTCTTCAATATAACTTGAATACTACCAAACCTATCGTTTACTGTAAGAAATTTTATGTTACTATGTTCGCGTATCGAAGAGATCCATCCGATAATTGTTACCTCCCTGCCATTCGTAGTAGTATCGATACTCTTCGAATAATGTGTCCTTTTCCAAGTTTGGTTTGAGTTATTCAAATTATGAACCTAGATAATTTGAACTTTAATGGACAGGTTAATTTAACTTTTTAACATTATGTCGACAAAGTATTCTATGAGACATGCATCACAAAGGAAAATCTTCGTACCACCTGTGAAATTGTCTACAGGCTATGTAAATTAAAGACCTAACAACCAATCTGCATGCAGTATGCTCAATATTATCATGTAGAAGAGGCAGATATTCACCAAGGTAGAAAACAATAATGGGATTAATGCAACAATCAAGAACATTTGTCTTTTAGCTATCCTTGGGCGCAACCTACAAAAGCATTAATAACATTGTCAAATAACTGTGTGAAATGGAAAAACAGTCCCTATTATCACTTTTTTCCTCAAATCCAGATAAGTATTACAAAGTTTCATTATTTGATGATAAAGGATTCAAAAGACAGAATTGCAAGTTATGCGGAAAATACTTTTGGTCAATAAAGGATAAGGAATCCTGTCCTGAACACGAAAACTATAGTTTCATAGGTGATCCACCTACGCAAAAAAGACTGGACTTTGTAAAAGCCTGGAAAGAATTGAGTGGTTTTTTTAAAAAAAATAATCATGAAATAATCCAGAGGTATCCCGTGGTATGTAGATGGAGAGAGGACCTTTATTTCACTATTGCCTCTATTGTGGACTTTCAGAGAGTAATGAATGGAAAAATAGTATTTGAAATCCCGAAAAATCCACTAGTGGTTCCACAAATGTGTCTTCGCTTTAACGATATTGAAAATGTAGGTCTTACGGGCAGGCATTATACTAGCTTCTGTATGATTGGTCAAACTTGTAATGCTGATGCCACAGGAGGATATTGGAAAGATAAATGCATAGAACTTGATCATTCTCTTCTAAAGGATGTTTTTGGCATCAAGTCAGATGAAATTACATTTGTCGAGGATGTTTGGATGGGTGCCGGAGCATTTGGTTATTCCTTAGAATACTATGTTCGGGGTTTGGAACTTGGAAACGCAGTCTTTACTGAATTTGAGGGGGATCAATACAACTATCGCACTCTTGATAACAAAATAATAGACATGGGAGCAGGACTGGAACGTCTGTCATGGATCACTTTAGGAACTCCTACAAGTTACGATGCTACTTTTGGCCCAGTCATAAGAAAACTTGCGGACAAATTCGGTATTGATATTGATTCTAAATCAGAGCTCTTGTCTCAATACTTTAGGAGATTTTCTGAGATGCATACTCACTATCAAGATGATGTAATCCTACTTAAAACAAATATTGCCAAAGAACTTGGTTTGACTTTTGAAAGACTAGAAAAGACTATCTTACCTTTTGAAACATTGTCGATTATTGCTGATCACAGCAGAACTCTAATGTTCGCAATTTCTGATGGTTGCTTACCTTCGAATGTAGGAGGTGGATATAATTTAAGAATAGTTTTAAGGAGAACCCTTGCATTGCTTGCGAGATTTGGCTGGAATATCGATTTGGCAGAAGTTACGGACATGCACATTGAACAGCTAGAATCAATGTACCCCGAGTTAAAGGAGCACAAAAATGATGTAAGAACCATACTACAAATCGAATCCGATAGATATTCTTCGTCCAAAGAAAGAATGTATCAAATAGCTAATTCCATGATAAAATCCAAGAAGAGTCCCAGTACAGATGATCTTATCAGAATGTATGAATCCGACGGTATTACACCGGATTTCTTACTTGAATCTGGAGTCATAGAAAAGATACCTCCAGACTTTTATGTCAAATTATCAGAATTACATACTTCACACGATTCAAAGCAAATTTTGGATATTGAACCTGTCACTGGAGTTGAACCTACAAGATTGCTGTATTATGAAAACGAGTCAATAAGGGAATTTGATGCAAAAGTTCTCAAGGTGCTTAAAGACAAATACTTGATTTTGGACAAGACTGCATTTTATCCCAGAGGTGGCGGACAGGAACCAGATTTTGGATCTATCGAGGACATCAGAATTACAGATGTACTAAAACAAAATAATATAGTTCTTCACAAGATGCAAACCTCACCCAAAGATCTTTTTGTAGAGAACAAAGTAGTCCATGGGATTATTGACAATACGAGGAGACGATCTATAACAAAGAATCATAGTGCAACGCATATATTAAATTCTGCCGCAAGGAACAATCTCGGCTCATGGGTGTGGCAGAATTCTGCCTTTAAAGACGAACATTATGCAAGATTGGATATTACTCATCATTCTGCTCTGACAAAAGAACAAATCAAGAAGATAGAAAAAACTGCTAATGAAGTAGTCCAGAAAAATTTACCGATCCTTATCAATATTCATGAAAGATCCGATGCCGAGTCGCGATATACCTTCAGGATATATCAAGGAGGTGCAGTTCCATCAAACAATGTAAGAATAGTAAACATAGACGGATGGGATGTCGAAGCATGTGGTGGAACCCATGTTAATAAGACAGGTGAAATAGGCTTGATAAAAATTCTTAAGACAGAGAGAATTCAAGATGGTGTAGTAAGACTTGAATTTGTTTCCGGAAATAATGCGCTGCAGTACATCCAATCTCAGGATTCTCAGTTACACAATATCGCCCAATCATTGGGCTCAAGTAGAGAGAAAGTAGGTGAGTCATTTGGTAAGATGATAGCGGAAAATGAATTAATGAAGAGAAAATTAAGATCGCTTGTAAACAAATTTTCAGACAACATGGCTTCAATCGTTGCGCAGAAAGCGACCAAGACTGGAGTTGGAATAAAAATTTATGGCACTTATGATGATCAGGTAGGTGATGATTACTATATTGCTTTAGGAGAAAAAAGTACTTGCGTTGATCCTTTTTTAGTGTTTGTAGCACTTGTGCAAGATCATGATAGGATCAGAGTCATTGTTTTTGCAGGTGAGGAATCGAGAAAAATCCTTAAGGCATCGAGAATTGCTAAGGAAATTTCCCTAAAACTTGGCGGTACTGGAGGAGGGGGTACGGACAAATTTGCTCAAGGAGGAGGAAGGGACAAGAACAAAGTACAGGATTGCTTGACGAATCTGGAGAGTTTGATAACTAGTATTTTAGAGACTAGTGAAAAGAATGGTTGAAAATTCCACTGAAAAAACGCTCAATTTAGATTTCAACTGGAAGACAGTTGAAGAAAAATGGGGAAAGAGATGGACAGAGCACAAAATATTTGAATCTGAATGCGATTTGAACAAGAAAAAGTATTTCTTAACTGTAGCATACCCTTACCCTAATTCACCACAACATGTAGGACATGGAAGAACGTATACTTTGGCTGATGTCCATGCAAGATACAAGCGTATGAAAAACTATAATGTCTTATTTCCTATGGGTTTCCACTATACAGGAACGCCGATTGTATCAATGTCTCAGAGAATCAAATCTAGCGATTCAGAATTAATTGAAACCTTTCGACAAATATACAAAATCCCAGATGAAATGATAGCAAGTTTTAAAGAACCTAAAAAAATTGCCAGCTATTTCCATGAAGAAATTAAACAGGGTATGAAAGAGATGGGGTATTCGATTGATTGGAGGCGTGAATTTACTACAATAGATAAGGGTTATTCGAAACTCATCTCATGGCAATTTAGAAATCTCAGGAAGAATGGTTTAATTGTACAAGGATCTCATCCAGTTGGATGGTGCCCTCAAGATCAAAGCCCTGTAAGTCAGCATGATACTGTAGGTGATATCGAACCTGAGCTTATTGAATATGATCTTGTTAAATTTAAATTTGAAGATTATATTATTCCAACAGCGACATTAAGACCAGAAACTGTTTTTGGCGTTACAAACCTGTGGGTGAATCCTGACATTCAATATGTAATTGCATTGGTAAACAATGAAAAATGGATAATTACAAAAGAGGCTGCAAGTAAGTTGGAATATCTTAACTTAAGCGTTTCTGTAGTGTCAGAAATAAAGGGATCCGAGTTAGTAGGAAAATTTGTATTCAATCAATTAAGGAATGCCCACGTACCCGTGTTTCCAGCGTCATTCGTGGACCCGAATAATGGGACTGGAATTGTCATGTCTGTTCCGGCACATGCACCTTATGACTACCAGGCAATGATTGATTTAAGGAAGGATGATGATACGTTAAAAAAATATGGTATCAATGTGGATATTAAGCCTATAAATCTAATTCAGACTGATAAGTTCCCCTCAAATAATTCATCGCCTGCAGAACGGATACTTGCCCAGTTTTCGATAAGTAACCAGAACGATCCAAAACTAGAAGAAGCAACAAACAAACTTTATTCCGAAGAATTTCATGCTGGCAAGGTTTTGCCCGGCATAGAGATAATTGGCAATTTAAGCGTATTAAAAGCTCGAGAAATAATAAGGGAAAAAATCATCAACGAAAAAATAGGAACAACCATGTATGAATTAAAAAATGTGGTAAAATGTAGGTGCGGAACACCTTGCGTAGTTAAGTTACTAACAAACCAATGGTTTATCAACTACGGCGACAAAAATTGGAAAAAATTGGCGTACGAATTAGTTGATAATATGGAAATTTTACCCGAGGAAATAAGACAGGAATTTAAAAATGTCATTGATTGGTTAAAGGAAAGAGCTTGTGCCAGAAAAAGTGGACTTGGAACTAGACTTCCATGGGACAATGAATGGATAATTGAAAGTCTTTCAGATTCAGTTATTTATATGGCTTATTATCCCTTGTCAAAGTACATTAGCAATGATGCTAATTTACAAAAGAGCACAGACAAGGTGCTGGCGGATGATTTGAACGATGCCTTTTTTGATTATGTTCTCTTAGGTAAGAATGATATGAATGTTGTTGCTAGAGATTCAAAAATATCGACAGAATTGCTAGAAAGAATAAAAAATGAATTTCTGTATTTTTATCCGGTTGATTCCAGGCATTCTGGAAGGGACTTGATACCAAATCATTTAACGTTCTTTATCTTTAACCATACAGCAATTTTTCCCAAAGACAAGTGGCCTAAACAAATTGTTGTGAACGGATCGGTACTAATGGAAGGTAAGAAAATGTCCAAATCTCTTGGGAATATTATTCCACTTCGCCAAGCAATAGAAGAATATGGAGCAGATCCAATTCGTCTTACAATGCTGGCGTCTTCAGAGATATTGCAAGATTCTGATTTTTCCTTTGACTTAGTAAAAGGCATTAGGTCCAAATTATATGATATTTACAGAACAGTGATTGCACACAAAAATATTTTTACTATAGCTCTGAACAGTTTGGATCATGATGAACTTGAGGATGATTGGATATCAAGTAGAATACAACGTATTGTTTTAGAAACCACGTCAGCCATCGAAAAATTTAGAATTAGAGAGGCTTTGCATAATATATTATATTTAATGGACAATGATCTACAATGGTACCAAAAAAGAAAACTTGCGAAGAAAAAGTCAGTATGCAATAACTTCTTGAAGGAGTTTCTAATAACAAGGATAAAACTATTAGCCCCATTTGCACCTTTTTTCAGTGAAGAAGTTTGGGAAATAATTGGCAATAAGCCTTTTGTCAGTTTTGAGAGTTGGCCAGAAGTTAATGACTCGAAAATCTCCCTTAATTCTGAGGACAATGAAAAACTAATTCAGGATATGATTTTTGATATACAAAAAATAACAAAGGTGACTAAAATTGCCCCACAAAAGATAATGATCTATACTGCTTCAACTACCAAAAATAAATTATATAAGAAATTATTGCATCGGATTCAGAAAGAATCGACTGCTAATTTTGGAATCATCATGAAGGAATTAGTAAATGATGACGAAATAAAGGATTTTGTAAAGCGTAGTCCTGACTTGGTCAGGAAAATGATAGAAGACATACTTTCTGAGTCAGTAGATGTTAGAGAGAGAAGAATAAAAATAGATTCTTTTAGTGAAATGATACCACTGCAAGATGGTATATCTTTATTACGTAATGAGATTGGAAACGATAAACTCGAAGTAAGAATATACTCTGAAGATGATAGTGATATATACGATCCAAAACAAAAGTCAAGGTTTTCAAGGCCCTATAAACCAGCTATATACATCGAATAATCTAATGTCATCTTACGAAATGCAATGATAAATTAGAATCATGAATTAAGTATTATCAATGGACAATAGTATTTATGTAATATTTTTGTTCTTAGCCATAAAATTAAATTTAGAACTTTTTGAATAGTCAATCGTTGTCAGCTAACTACACATTAGTATGTTCTACAAGTGATCTTGCGAGTAGTACAATTTCACGATGTTTAATTGATAAATATGGGTTCACAAAAGAGGATGATGGCTCTCTTAGTACAACTAACTATCCAAATATAGCATTACATATTTCCGAAAATAATTTGCTTTATCTTGAGAATCTTGATTACAAATATCCGAACACATCTTGTTTTATTTTCTTGTCGCAACATAAATCTCAAGCCAACATTCCAGCACTGACGTGTCACTCAACAGGAAATTTTGGCAAGAATGTTTTCGGTGGTAAAGAAAAAGAATTGGGAATATCTTATCCTTGGATTCAGAAACAATATCTGATTGAATTGAATAATCAAAAGGATAATGTCCCTTTTTATGATATTATTATTGAATCAACCCACCATGGTCCTACATCATTAGAAAAGCCAATTTTGTTCATTGAAATAGGATCAACTGAAAAACAATGGACGGATGAAAATGCAGCAAATATGGTGTGCAGTTCTTTGTTTAAAGTAATTACAAAAGAGCAGGGAGTCTGCAAAAAGGTAGGTATAGCAATAGGTGGCACTCATTATCCAACAAAATTTAATAAATTATTGCTAGAATCAGAGTATGGTTTAGGAGCAATCGCTGCAAAACATGATTTACCTTATTTGGATAATTTTCTATTAGAACAAATGATACATAGGAGTATTGAAGAGGTGACATATGCCCTGGTAGATGTAAAAGGGCTGGGGAAGGAAAAATCCAGAGTACTGACTTTACTAGATAAATGTGGGATTGAAGTTGTAAAAATTTAGGAAAGCGATCACCTCAAGAGTTATTTATGTTTGTATAGGATAGGTAAAGTATGACTTACAAAAGTGGAAGTAAGAATTACAAGAAAACAGGAAGGGAACATATTGAAAGTCAATCTGTCTATGGCCTTGTATCTAGTATTCCGGCAGGTAAAGTCGCAACCTACGGACAATTAGCAATGTCGCTCGGAAATTCTCGAGCTGCACGAGGTATTGGAAAAATTCTGAATAAGAATCCACGCCCTATCGTGGTACCTTGTCATCGCGTAGTCTGTTCTGACGGACACGTTGGAGGTTACATGTACGGCAAAGAACGAAAAATTTCACTACTGCTAAGTGAAGGAATTCCTATCGTTAATGGGCAAATAAAAGATTTTGAAAAATACAGATTCTCAAATTAGCATTACTTGTGTTTTGCCTGTTTGGCAAGATCTCTCAAGTGCGATAGAGACCTGACATTTCCACCTCTAATTTTCTTATATAACGCCCAAAATGTTTCTCTGTTTATCTCGTTTCTGGCTTTAAGTATTTTTAAATGTCTTCGCATAGCTTTGGTTCTTTTAACATAAACTTCCTTCTTACCGACTCTTGCAGTTTTCTTCCCCTTCTTAGATCCAGCAGAAGTGCCATGTTTTCTGCGAGTTTTTAGTTTCTTTTCCGCTCTTGACCTAGAAATTCCTTTAACCTTTACTGTCCATATAGTGCCATTATTAATTAAAGAACGCATATCCTCTCGTGTAATTGCGTCGGCTATATCGTCAAGTTTGTCAGGTTCAAATCTTACCCTGTTTGAACCTACTCCTAGAACTCTTGCTATCAACTCTCTTTTTTTTCTTAGATTTACAACCATTATGATTTAGACACTTTTTTTCCTTTGCTTTTACCCTTTCCTTCTTTTTTGGGCTTTACTTCAGCTTTCTCTACCTTTTCAACTTCTTTTTTGGGCTTTACTTCAGCTTTCTCTACCTTTTCAACTTCTTTTTTGGGCTTTACTTCAGCTTTCTCTACCTTTTCAACTTCTTTTTTGGGCTTTACTTCAGCTTTCTCTACCTTTTCAACTTCTTTTTTGGGCTTTACTTCAGCTTTCTCTACCTTTTCAACTTCTTTTTTGGGCTTTACTTCAGCTTTCTCTACCTTTTCAACTTCTTTTTTGGGCTTTACTTCAGCTTTCTCTACCTTTTCAATTTTGCCGGGATTTAACACCTTGATTTCCAATTTTGTGGCTTCATTCAAGATATCCAATCTTTTCTTGTAACCAACCCCATGAGAAATTCTAATTGCATCTATCGTGGGATCAATTCTTGTCAAATCGTTCGTATTAAAAATTAAAACATCATTATAACCAGATGGATGTAGGCCCCTTGATTTTCTTGGTCCTTTATATCCGACCTTAACCAATGCGGGAACCCCTGACACCTGTTTCCTCATTTTATTGTCTTTTCCTTTTGGTTTTCGCCAATTAGTTGCAAGTTTCTTATACCTCCAGCTTTCTTGTCTCACAAAATCCGGTCTCTTGTCAGCTATTTTTTTTCTGAGTTGCAGGAGTTCTTTATTAATAACCATGAAACTATTGTCAAGACCCTATTTTTTAAATAAAAATGTTTCTAGATACTACTGGCTTTGCTTCTGACGTGCTTTATCAAACCTTTTGTGTTAAAACTATTGAACTATATTTATGAATCCATACTTTTCCCGAGTTGTCCTCTGGATTGACATATTATATGCGAATATTTTCTTTGAATATTCTTGGAGTACCTCCATCATAGGTTGCGATGTATTTGCTGTGTAGAATCCGGGGCAATCGCCGGTTAGTTGGTAGGATGCATGGACTACAGGTTTGCCGTTATCAGATTCCATCCATGAAGAAAATGGATAAAGCCAGCAAACACCGGGTTTGTCAGGATGTATTACACAACTCCCACATTCATCCAAAAATCTGCATGGTAAAGGTTTACCGTCCTGGTCTTCAGTCTCATTTTCCTTTCTTTTTAGCGAAATCATACTGATTGTCGTAATTAAATTGTTCATGGTAGAAGATTCATTCCAGCTGGAAACTGTTGTTTCTTTCTTGATAAATTCAGATACTGCTTCATATCCCATTTTGTTTGAAATCAGTGACATGTCATCTTTCGTTAAGGGCAATCTTCCTTGTTTCTCACAACAGTTGTGGCAATCCGGCCATAAACATTTCCAAAGAACGTAAGTTTCATCTCTGGCAAGAAAAGGAATATGAAAAACCACACCATTGACAACCAATTGAAAATCAGATACGTCGTCGCGTTTTCCAAGATGAAGATCATAAATTGACTTCTCAATTTTCCATTTGTTGGCCAAATTATCCAAGGATTGCTTTACTTCTAATTCCCTCAAAATCAAATATGATATAGAGGGACCCAAGTTTAAATGTGCCTAAGAAACAAATCTCCCTTGAACCGTGCAGCATGCCCAATTTCGAAGAACCCAATACCCCAAAAAAAGAACCAGTAAGTAAGGGCAAGCATGCATCTTCGACCCAAAACAGAAGGATGGTGTGGGAAAATATTATTTGGCCACTAATCTTGGATGTGAATCGTTCCTATTTCACTCTAAAAGAATATCATTTAAAGAGAGACAAATTTTGTGACAATAAGAATATACAGTCGTCAAAAGTAGCTGGTGGTTTTGTGTCATTGTTGGTTAAAGGTATTCTGATAAGACAAAAAACTATCTATTCAATACACTATAGACTAATACCATATATGAGAAAAAAAGCTCATCTTGAATATGGTCAAGCAATAAGAGAGGCAAGTACCAAGCGCTGAAATTCCAAATTGAGCAACAAAACTATGAGTATTTAATTGAAATATTTATCTATACTTTACGGTTTGCAATTTTCCCTCATCGGCTGTAACAATTATTTTTTGAAAGTCTAGATCTTCCTGCTCGGGAGTAACGAATATTGAGCTAAATGGTGCCATGGAATTGTAAATCTGTTTTCTATTTGTATCATTGTCAAACACCACTGTTACGTTATGAATTTCTTGTGGGTTGTTATTGTTTATTTTTATACTTATGGTAGTCAAAGCCTCACCACTTTCCATTATTTCTACGGTTAAACCTGCTCTTGGAATAAAAACGAGTAATACGACAATAGCTACAATTGCAAAGCCGCCGTAAATAGCGTATTTAGCAATTCTTATCCAATCCCGTGATTTCTTATGTTTGCCTTCATAATGCCAATCATCATCCCATCTTCCCAATTTTTTTCTATTATGTACTAATTGAAATTACTATAAACATTTTTTTGGTGCAAAATTGCCGCTTCAAATAATAAAAGAAATTTGACCATTATTACTTGTTGAATTTTCTATAGAATGCTATTACGTTGCTACAATCCCTGCATTTGTATTCGCCTTTTTCTACCAGAATCACTCCCTGACCTAATTCCTCATTAGGAGTCTCATATTTTATGATTGGAGAGCCACTGAATTCCTTCCCACATGAATTGCAGTAATACTTTATGAAACGGTCTTCACTCAATCTTCCGACATTGGCTAGAAATATTTGTGGAACTCCCAAATTAGCCTTGATTTCCTCATCTTCGGTAATTTTAGCAAAGACATAGCCGCCTGAGCCCAACAGTTTCTTCTCCTCAAGATCTTCATTTTCGCCCATGTGTCTATTATAATTAAATCCATAATTTTAACAGTGCATGGTTCTATCTAAGATCAAGTTTAATATTTAGTAAAGTTAATGAAAATAATTTAATTCTAATAAATTAGAAATGTCTTCCAATTTTGATTCGAGTCTTTTATCAGACAGGGTTAAATTCAAATTATTCGCTGCCCAAACGCATCTAAACAAGTTACAAGAAATCAAGTTAGGTCAGCGAAACATGGATAAAGTTGATGTAAGAGTGCCATTGGAGTTGGAGATTGATTGCTTTCTTTCCCAAATTTTAGGAGCAGTAGATTGCCTATTAATGTTAATTAACACGAGATTGGATTTGGGAATTTCAATAGAAAAAGTTGATCTGGCTACAATTCAAAGCGCATTGAATGCGGGAACAAAAAACATAGGTTTATTGACAGAATTACGTGAAGCGTTAGAGCACAATAGTTGGCTTTGGATATTAAGGGAATTTAGAAATCAAACGATGCAAAAACCATCCAAGGAAGTCCAAGATTTTTTGCTCGAGGACAGATCGACATCAACATCGTCAATAGATCAAAACAAATCTACTGGTAACTATGACGAGTATATCAACAATAATCTCGTAGATTATTTTGAGAGGAATTTGGGCAGAGTTAGGGAGCTTATTGACATCATAAGAATGAAAGAATCTCTACTAAAGTAGATATCGATAAATAAAATAGGTTTAACCCATGGATATTAATTTAGAATTTCTTAGGACAAGAGCGTATTACATAGGGTGTTTTTTCTTCCTGGTATTAACTCAATAGATTAACTGGATATATCATAGAGGCCTGGCGGATTATAGTGGTAATAAATACCAATTAATACCAACTTATATAAGCCATTGTGTGTACTATACTAGTATGACATCAAATAAAGAAGAAAAGAATAGAGAAACATTCAATCTCGCTCTCGACGAAACAAAATCAACAGTTAAGAAGACTACAGATGAAGCAATAAAGGAAATTCCACGGTTTACGAAAGCCGTCAACGAATATCAAGAAGAGACCATTCAAGCAACAAAAGACATAGCAGATAATTTCCTAGAATCTCAAAAAGAGGTAATCCACTCAATGCAATCATTATGGGTTCCATACATTGAAAATGTACAAAATTCATACGCATCATATTGGGTATCACCACAAAGATTCACAGAAAATTATGCAAGAGCAGTAAGCAATATTACAGACAGCACAATAGCCGCAACCAGATTAGCAAATAACGAACTGTTTGCATCTATGGAAGCATGGAAAAATTCAATGCAGCACGCAAGAGACAACGCAAAAGAATTTTCACGTCTGAGTGCTAATGTCGCAAATACATTCGAAAACACTGCAAGAGACAATTTAAGAGACTTTTCAAAAGAATACGAAAGACGTTCAAGACGAGAATAAGCGCAACATTGTGATAGATTAATAAAAATTAATCTATCCACTCTTAATTTTTTATAATAATAAAAGTCAATATGACAATATGTTAGATTCTGAAGTGTCTCTTTCCCCTCTTAGTGTTTTAGATTTTTAATTCAACTGATCATGAATTCTAATCAGCCTTGTCTGGAGAAAAAAAATGGGGCTATAAAGATGTCTCGTACCTATTTTCTTACTTGTCACCTGTCTGATTGACTACTAGATCCAGAGCGTGTATCTTTAACAGATCAGAAACAATTTCAATACCGATAGTATACTTTAGAGTTTCTTTTGCGTCCATAGTTTGTATCTTATCAGCCACCGCTGCAAGCAATGGATGATTGGATCTTATCTCGTCTCTTATTTGTTGCGCGTTTTCATGCTCTGGAGTAATGTGTATTATTGCTTTTGGAGATGTCTCGGCCGAACCTGTCATATTTGTCATCATATTTGTCATATTGCTTCCTCCTTGTGCGTATGCCACCTTATAAGTAGGTGTCATAAGTACGGCTGAAGTTAAGAGCACGCTCGATAGGACTGCCAGAATACTTATTTTATAATTCATCAATAACACACAGTCTTTGCCATATAAAAGAATTGAACCTATATTGATTATTTGGATCTATATAAAGCACCAACATCTATCGTAAAAATATTATAAAAAATTTACTCTTTAATCTCTACGAATTTTTTTAACGTCTCTAATTGTTTATAGTGTTCAAGTATTATAGACATAAGTATCGGCTGGATTAAGACAGGCTTGCAAGCCATTACTCCTGCAGTGTTATATAATCGGGAATAAGACATCATTTCATCAAACATCTTTCTTTCGCTTTTATCTAGTTGTTCTCTAAATATTTTCCATTTGCTTTTTTCTCTTTCTGATGCAAGTCTATACGATGGAATCGTTCTACCCATACAAATTATCATGAAATATTCAATTTAAAACCTAGATCACCAGTGTGGGAGGGGTTAGGGTAAAACGATACTTTTAATCGAAACGAGTAATTCTATATTCAAAATGCAAACATTTTGCGACAATTATTAACTTTTTTCTTTTTCCCCTGTCTGATGTAAGTCTATACGATGGAATTGTTTGGCCCATAATTATTTATCATGAATCATTCAATTTAAAACCTAGAACACCAACAAGGGGAGGAGGGCACAATATTAATCCAGTTGAGCAAATAATGTTTGGAAGAAAAATAACCTTATTCGAAGTCCATACATCATAAATTATGATCCTTGCATGAGTCATTAAATATCTTTTTAGATAATTTTTTCTCTCTCAATGACATCAAATATGCTATTATCTGATTTTGTTGTCCAATCAAATCTTCAAATTTATCTACACCGCAAAACTGCATGAATAACCTCAAATTGTATTCATAAATTTTCCTGGTTACATTTGATTTGATAGAGTTTACAAAGTTTAGATATACATCATGAATTAACTCCGACATCCCCATTTATTACCAAATAGGGCTATAAGGTAACTAATCTAAATATAAGCGGGTTAAACGATGGATACCGATAAATATCCGTTTGAAAATTTCTAGTTGTAGCTCGAGAATTAGCCCGGTCGAATCCACACGATTGTGTCGATGCCGAATCTAGCGGTCAAACTCCACAGGAGGGCTATGGATTTCAGGCTCTGGATCGTCATGAAAAGATACCTGAGGACAGCAGTTCGAATCTGCTCCGGGCTACCATCTTTATTTTAAATTTGGGGTCCAAATTTTGCCAAATCTTTGGTTTCCTCTCCGAACCTTTTGAAATTTTCGATAAACAGATGGGCCAGTCTCTTCGCTGCAACAACGTACTGTTCTTCGTTGGACCATGAAAAACTCGGATCCAGAATTTTTGACGGAACTTGAGGACATGAAAGAGGAATATCAAGATTAAAGATACTATCGTGCTTATATTGCACCTTGTCAAGATCGCCGTTTAATGACGCAGATACCATCGCTCTGGTATATTTCAAATCCATTCTCCTTCCAATTCCATATGGGCCCCCAGTCCAACCTGTATTTATAAGATACACACTCGTGTTGTGTTTTGAAATCTTTGATGCTAGCATTTTGGCATATTCAACTGGAGGTAGTGGCATAAATGGTGCTCCAAAACATTGAGAAAATGTTTCTTTTGGTTCTGTAATACCTCTTTCTGTGCCCGCTAGCTTACTTGTATAACCAGAAATAAAATGATACATTGCACCTTCTTTCGTTAGCCTGGCCACCGGTGGCATCACACCAAATGCATCTGCAGTGAGAAAGATTACGACCTTGGGATGTGTTGCTACTGAAGGAATTACCGCTCCAGGTATAAAATCTAAAGGGTAGACGACTCGTGTGTTCTCTGTTAGGTAACTATCCTCAAAATTCGGCTCGCGTGTCAATTCATCAACAGTTACGTTCTCCATTACAGAACCGAATTTTATTGCATTCCAAATCTGTGGTTCATGTTCCTTATTAAGATTTATACATTTTGCATAACACCCGCCTTCAAAATTAAAAATTCCCCTATCAGACCATCCATGCTCATCATCCCCTATCAGGTACCTTTCTGGATCTGCGGATAATGTAGTTTTCCCTGTACCCGATAGTCCAAAGAATAGTGCTGTTTCTCCATTCTTTCCCATATTAGCAGAACAATGCATGGGAAATATTCCCCTGCGGGGAAGTAAAAAATTCATAACAGAAAACATGGCCTTTTTTATTTCGCCTGCATAAGAAGTATAACCTATTAACACCATCTTCTTGGAGAAATTAATGATTATGAATGTGCCACTTTTGGTTCCATCTATTTCTGGAAGTGAAGCAAAATCATTAACAAAGAAGAGAGTAAATTCAGGCTTATGGTTATCAAGCTCTTCTGGTGTCGGACGTATAAATATCTGCGATGCAAAAATATTATGCCAAGCATTATCGGTAAAAACCCTTATCGGCAACCTACTCTCAGGATCGGCTCCTACAAACCCGTCGAAAATAAAAAAATCCTTTCCTGACACATGCTGCTTCATTCGTTCAAAAATATTGTCAAACTTTTCACTAGCAATAGGATGGTTCACTTTGCCCCAGTCCACAATATCATGAGTTATTTCATCATCAACAATGAACTTATCATCAGGAGAACGTCCCGTAAACTTACCAGTCTTAACAGACAATGCGCCAGAATTTGATAATAGCCCTTCGTTTCTTTGAATTGCGATTTCAATAAGAGTTGCTATTGGAAGGTTTCTCTCAATCTTTCCAAAATTAATATTCATCTTCTCTAGTTCCAGAATATAGCTTTTTGGATGACCGTTATCTTCCTCATTCATTGATACGGATGTAACGTCCACAATGGGTATTTAATTTATTTCATGTTACAATGCAAATAATCGTAGAAAGTGCAAAATTAGGACTAAGTTGATTGGTGCAAGATCACGCATGATTGGCACCAATCAATTTTTGTTACATCTATCTCCTGAAATAGACGATATCAGATATTAATTCCCATTACGTTTAAACTTTATGAAAGTAACAATCATGTAAATTGAACTGAACTGATTTTGGTTATTCAATATGTCTAACTCTTTATTGTATTTAAAAGAAAAATCAATAAAGACTGATGGTTAGAGAAGAGTAGAAGATGAATATGATCCTGTACATGGGCCTTTTCAAGTGCGATTACCTTGTGGTTCTTAGGAGTTGTATCCCAAACTAGTAAATGTAATACCCGTACTCCATACTTAGTTCTAGAGACTGCAATTGCAACAGCACTTTACCGATCAAACTTTCCGAGTTAATGAAGCTCAATCTAGCGATGAGTTTATATTTTAACGACCTAGCCTCGAAAGAAATCTGCGTGTAATCCATTAAATCCACACAATGATTTGGAATTGCATCGGCAATGTACATCGAATATACTGATACGAAATTCAAGCATATTGACACAATAGAGCTATTTGTACCCGCGCAATAGCGTTACTACAATTTGATATATAACTGCGATACAAATTCCGGAGAATAGTAGCATATTATTTCTTATTGATCAAAACGATCAATAACAGGACTTTGAAAATTCGCGGATAATTTATGTCTAGAAATGGCTATTCGAAGTTTCGTAATCACATATTTACTTAAGCAACATTAATTAAGTGAATTCCCATCAAATTTTACAAGTGGATTCTAACATACCAACGATGCTAATTAATTTAGTTGATTACTAATTCAACTGATAATAGTTATTATGCAGGACCCATGTTTTATATTTTCTAGAATAATAAGATAGTCCCGTATTCTCATCGTCTAAGGGATAATAATTATAATTTTCTTGCCTCTCCAATATTCGGAGTAGCTTGAGGACAGTCCTTTCTTCCACCAAATATTTCATTATTCTTTCCACTTCTCTATCCATCTATTTTCGGTACCTATTGGATTCATAATCATGTTATTACTTATATATGGTAACCAACATTTTTAACATAAATTTCCACTTAATTTTTTAAAAGATAAATAAGCAAAATAAAAGATAAGTAAGAAGATTCCTCTCAGTCTGCCGATGTATTTAAACTAATACCCCGAGCAAACAATATTCCACCAATACTGCATGAAAATTCTCAGAATTCTCAAAACAATAGATATAAATTAACTTTTTAGAGTACAAGTTGCTGTGAATTGTTTTATGGATACTTTTACTACGAATGGTTTATCTCAAATTAAGATTTCTAAATCATATGTTCTGATTCCAATCGCTCTTTTGCTTATATTTGGCTTTGTTGCCACAAGCTCCTATGCACAAACTACGGCAATTGATGACACGTTATTACCCAAATTATTCGATAGAGTGAAGAATTCTGTAGTACAAATCACCGTGTCTAATGAGGATCCACGCTCTTCTGCGTTAGGTTCAGGTTTTGTGTTTGACACATCAGGGCATATTATCACAAATGATCATGTGGTTCGTGGCGGATCTTACAACGATACTAATACAACAAATAATGTTACTGTGACCTTTTTGGATGATAGGTCCTTTAAGGCGAAAATAGTAGGTAGCGATCCCTTTTCTGATCTAGCCGTCCTACAAATTGAAGATCCGAAAAATCAATCAATGATTCCCCTTGTCCTCAGTAATTCATCTGACATTAAGATTGGGGAACATGTGATTGCGATAGGTAACCCATTTGGCCTATCTGGCTCTATGACTGAAGGAATAATTAGCGGATTAGGAAGGGTTATTCCTTCTCAGAATCCGGAAGGTCCACAAGGCCCGGAACTAATGCCAGATGAGGGTAACACGCTGGTTCCCCCTGCCTCATTTTCGATACCCGAAATAATTCAAACTGATGCAGCTATAAACCCAGGAAATTCCGGAGGCCCGTTGCTTAATTTGAAAGGACAGGTAATAGGCATAAACAGCGCCATTTTTTCACTAACGGGTGAATATTCCGGAGTCGGATTTGCCATACCGTCTGGCACTCTTCAAAGAGTCGTACCAATATTAATTTCACAACATACCTACAAGCATCCTTGGATTGGAATCTCAGGCATAGACGTTAATGAACAAATTGCCTCAGCTATGAAACTAAATACAACAAATGGATTTCTTGTAATAGATACTAGTCCTGGCGGACCTGCTTCCAAGGCGGGAATCGAAGGTGGAGACAAACTGATCGATATAAACGGAAGAAAAACAAAATTGTTTGGAGACGTGATTATAAAAATTGATAATCAAAGTGTTTCAAAGATTGATGACATACTACTATATCTTGAACAACAGAAAAAGGTCGGTCAAGATGTCAACTTGACTGTTATAAGAGATGGTAAACTTCAAACAGTTAAGGTTGTTTTGGCGGAAAGACCATTGCAGCTTAACGCATCACCCTTATGGTTGGGGATCGATGGTATGGACATGAGTGAGGATATTGCTTCCGAATTAAATGTTAACCAGAGCACGGGAATTTTGGTAATCGGCATTATTTCTGATGGTCCTGCAGATAAGGCGGGACTGAAAGGCGGTTATATACTATCAGAGATAAATGGAACGCAAATAGAACTTGGCGGCGATATTATTATTAGTGCTGATAAGCAACCCATCGACAATTTAAGGGAGCTTTCGACTTACATTATGAATAACAAGAAAGACGGTGACATTATCAGTATTGGTATATTGCGAGATGGTAAACCGCAAGAAGTGAATGTTACTTTAGAAACAAGACCGACTGATCTCAAACAATAGTGGATCAAGAAAGATCATTATCTCGCCAGGCAGATATTAATCGGAATGAGTAAATTCTTTATAACCGCTCTTAAAGTCTGCATTCGTTCTATGTAAGTGTTCAATGAATTTACTGTCTTTGGCAAGAATCTCCTTCATGTTACTTTCTAGTTCATAATATGCTACATCCGGGTCGCCTGTTTTGGATTTTGGTGTAAGCGAGAGTATGGTTGAATCAGAATACATAATAATTATTCTAAGCGCCAATAATTTTGCATTTAATGCCAATTCGAGTAAGAGAAAGTTCATCATTTTGTTTTTATGATCCTCGTCAGAGTTCTGTGTATCTTCAAGCCAGTTCAGAGTAGTTCTACAGCATTGTTTTAGATACTGTGTTATTATAGAATAAAATCGCGCCGTGCTGGATGCTATTGTATCTACTTCAAAATACTGAAACAACAAAGTCTTAAGAATTGGATCGTCGCTGTATTTCTTTAAAAGACTGGGAGGATAACTCACGGTTTCAGTTAACACATAGAAAAGTCCGGTACTAGTCAGTTGATATTTTCTCATTCCTCTTAATATCAATCCCTTCTTTTCAGTGAGGAGTTTGAGTCCCAATAATCTGGAAACAGTTGATGTATCTCCTAGTTGGTTCTTGTCTCTCAATTTCAGGTAAGATCCTATTTGTGCAGAAAAATCGACATTGTTTATTACCTTAAGCAACATAGATTTTTCTTCTGTTCCTACTTGTTTTTTTTCATAATCATACAATGTTTTGAGATAATTAGAGTAATCCATTTTTTCTCGCGGGGTAAAGAAATATTCTATTTAATTGAATTTAAATGGTTCATGTAGTAAATTTCGAAAAACACTACAATACTCATACCAGTCATGAAACAACGTAGATTGTCATTATCGGAATCATCTTTATGGCTATACTACATTTAAAAAGAACTCTATTTGTCTAAGTCGTAGGGGCCATCGTCTAGCTTGGTCAAGGATACCATCTCTGTTGAAATTACTTAATCTCGCTGAGGTATTGGCCTGGGGCGCTGGCGGTCGTGGGTTCAAATCCCACTGGCCCCAAATCAATCTTGTCCCTTTATTTAGTCCCAATTTCATATACTTATAGAAACATGCTAAGAACGGAACATCAAGACGGACTAGACTTTTCAAATCCGTATAACATGTTCAAATACTCAATAAGGAATGAACTGACAAGAAAGTACTACGAAAGAAGACTCAAAAGATTTTTTGATTTCATAAATTTTGATATCAAGTTAGACATTGGTGAACGCTGCAATAACTTTGTTAATAAATCAAGAAACGAAGCACCTTCGAGCTGGGTCGTTAATCAAATAATAGAGTTCTTACAATTCCAGAAGAATCATGTGGAGATTGGAGAGATTACAGCATCAACCCTAAGAAATTTTGTGAAGGCACTGAAATTATTTTGTGAAATGTCGGATATTGTGATACCTTGGAAAAGGATAACAAGAGGATTGCCCCGTGCAAGAATGGCAGCCAACGACCGAGCTCCAAATTTAGAAGAAATTCAAAAAATTTGTGAATATCCTGACAGGAGAATAAAAGCAATAATCTATACAATGGCCTCTTCAGGAATTAGACTTTGAACATGGGATTCCCTTAGATGGACACATTATTCCTATTAATATTGAAAAAGGCGGCATCATTGCTGCAAAAGCAGATTCATTTGCAAAAGCCGTCATATTTGCAAAAGTCGTCATGAGTACACAAACTTTCAGAAATAAATTTCTTAGTATAGTTAATTCATTACTTGCTATTTAGGGTAGGATATGCGGAAGTCTACAAGCTCAATGGAATGTTTTATGCTGAAGTCTACACTAAAGGCGTTAAAAAATCGTCATAAGTACACAAACTTTCAAAATATATTTTCCCATAGTCAATTCACTTGCTGCTATCTATGAAAGCATATGACATAAGACTACATGCTCCCGGAAAGGTTTTTCATTTATGTCTATTACTACTTTGTATAGAAGTCTACACCCGTGCTGTTTGAAGTCTATCACTAGTTTTGTATAGATTTTCATGGAACAAGACCGCTAAGTCGTATAAAATTTACAGCTAGGAGACCGACAATTAATAGTATATCCAGTTTTGCAATGCGTAACCTAGGTACAATTTAGACTATCTCGAATAATATTCCAGAGGCCGTCTTGCATTTTCATCTGGCTGTAGGTGACTATCGTCTATATATGTGAAAGCCGTCTTATTTTTCTATTTATGTTACTGTTGCTACGTAGCTATGTAGCTGGAAATTTGTTACAAACTGTTACTTACTGGTATAAGTTGAATTCGGGAAAAATCAGTTTAAAGGAGTGATTTTATTAAATGAAATCCCAAGTATAACTAATGGCTTCGAATTCCACTAACTGCTAGACATCTGAATTTGCGTTGTACAATTTTTATTATTACACTATTTCCAAGTCAAACTCTTGCGGTACTTTTGTTAGTCCTTTTGCACAGGATGCAAATGAACGCATCTCGTGATGACCCTTTTCAAGTGCATATGGTTTCAAAAACAGCCAATAACCCTCCGTCACTCCGACACTGTATTTTGAGCGTAGCCTTAACCGTAGGAGGAGTTTCAGAAACGGGTCACGCCCAACTCCCATTCTTTTCGAAACATCATCTATATTGTCAAATTCAAACGGCTTAGACCTCAAACGTGTGCAGAGTGGAGAGAGCAGCTCACCATCAAAGAGCATGGTCATATCATGTATAATCTCAGTTTCATAGCCTGCCCTTTTCTTCAATATCCTTGTATAATGTTCTGGATTCCTGTTGAATACATGACCTTTCTCTGCGGTAATCCACTTTATAGGAGACATTAGAATCGGTTTTTCCTGTGGTATTACAAGAGGTTCTATCATACCCTTTTCCTCTACAGCACCTGTTATACAGTAGACGGGTTGATTCAGTTTCTCTTCATGTGAATCAAAAGTGGTTCGCCAAAAGTGTCCAAGCCAGTACTCGTACGGATGTCCTAAAATATCGTCATCCACTTCAAAAGTAGAAAGGGGTGAAAAAACCTGAGTCGTCCCTATTCTACCTCGGCATTTAGTTCATGCTCTTCCGGAGTCGCTACGTGTATATCCTTCTGTAGTCTACATGGATGACCACCATATGCCTCAGGCAACCTGCTCAGTAACTCCATGACGACCAGTGGTGCGGACACCGCGACTATAACTCCGACCAGACCAAACCATCTTCTTATACTTGGCATATCGTTTCTGTTTCTTTTTAGAGACCTGAGTATAAAAGAATTACTTCTAATTGAAAAAAGCATCCAATATTATAATCCAGTATCTGGTGTCAAATATGATTCACAGCCGACCAACCCCAGGTAAAATAATCAACAAGCTATAATTGTATTTATTGCATAATAAAGGACTGGCTGAAAGTTATCATGTGGAATTCCATTCATAAGCAGTTGCAGTGAATTCTTCTGAGTACACGGAACCATCTAGTTCCACTACGATGATTATATTGTTCATCCAAGTTAATTTTTGTGAGTTCGTAAAACCTGTCACGAGATTTAGCCCTCTGATTTTACCATCTTCAGTAACTTTGCTTTTCTCATGCGCCCACCACATAAACTCCTGCGCATTTTGGGTCGTTAAATTACCGTGCCAAACCGCATCGATTATTCCGTGTGGATATCTAGTCATTGTACCAGAAGCAAGATTTTTGCCACTTGGAAATCTTTCTATACCTTTGATGTCTGACATAAAGCTGACTTCTGTTGTCACTCCTTCAAGTGGATGCACTTTTGTCACTTTGAAACTCGTTATTTTACCAACTTCTTCAAAGAGTTTTTGTCCTAGAGCCATAGATGATATCTTTGAATCCATTGTATTTGAAATTTTTTCAAGACTAACAGAAAATGTATGATGAATCTATAATCCTTAAGTAAAAATTGAGCATCTAAAGCTCATGAATAAAGAATTAATCATAATTGAGCAACAATTTTGATGCTTGTTTTTACTACATCAGCACACAACTTGTATGCCCAAAACGCGGTTACATAATAACAACACTGTTTTCAAAGGAAATAATATGTTCATTTTTCTTTATCAGGTGCCTTGAATAATGAGGCTCTCTTACCCCAGTCAAGGAACATTCCATATGCGTGGCGGGTTGCTATATTTCGTATTATGTCAGACAAGATTGCGATGATTTCTTCATTTGACATAACGGTATTGTACAGGAGAGTTTCAGCTGTCAAAATCTGAATTAGCTCCTTCTGAGGTCTAGTCAAATTCAATTGCTCAAAGCTTCCAAACAAGTCCTTTGCCCAGCTGTTGACCTTAGGGTTTACAAAATCGATGGCCTTACCAAGATTCTCATCAGAAAACATATTATCATTTTATTTACGCAACTCCAAATTAAAGGCTTCCAACAGGTTTGGATGAATTTCAGTATGCACTATCATCATAATTTCTGTAGGAGGCCCTTTGTTTTCAATTGAATCGTTTAGGTGCTTCAGACCTTTTTCCAAGTTATTGACAAAAATTACTTTGTTATTATTTGCCATGTGTCTGAGATCAGAATTAAAGAAATCTTGTCCCCTTTTTGCCAGTAATTGGGCAGTCTGATAGTCCGCAGCGTGAATCAATTGGGAACCGTTGTCCATTTCGACCATGTGTTCCGGCATAGAACTGGTCGAATTATTCATCGAATCCATATTCGTGTTCATATTCCTGTTCATATGTATGTTCATGTTGATATTCGTGTTCCCTGTATCAGAATTATTACTTTTCACAGTATTGCTTATGACCATAGAACCAGTGTTGCTGTTGCTGGGCGCCATCAGCATATTTGACATATTTGTCATATCAAATCCTACATTGTACGCTTTACCATAATTCACTAACACTGCGTCCATAAGCTCTGCAAAAGCTAATGCTTCTATCCCTGAATTCTGAACATGTTCGCTTGACGGTTCTCCGGCGTCCCCGCCAAATAAACCTCCTAGAAGGTTTGTAACTTTGTCCAAAAAGTTAGAAGTTGGTTGCACCTGTGCCATCCTAATAATTTTTGCATTATCTAGTTTTTCATTCAGATTATTGACAAGTGTACTGATATTTTGCGATTTACTGTATGTAGTTGATGATATGTTTTCCATGCCAAACACAGATCTCATCAGCTCGCCTACCAGTTGAGGGTTGTCTTCTCCTATTTCTCCAATTACTCTTGGTAAGAGTGAAGAAGCCTTTGATGCATGATTTTCAGCAAGTGAGACGTTATTGTTTACCAAGTTTGCTGCGACTAGCTCTAATTCTGTTTGCACTTGGTCTATAATTGAAACGAATGTTCCTGTTTGGTCTCTGGTGAAAAGATGTCCCAATACTTTTGCATCATTAGAATTATGCACGATATTCGAAAAAAACAGGCCAGAGCAAATAGCTAAAAAAGGAATCAGCTTTTTTTGAGTTCCACCTAAATTTCGCTTCATTTAACTATACTCCCATAATGATGAGCAAGTAATTTAAAACTAATAGATTTTAGAAAAGGGCTCCAGCGCCATAAAAAACGGTTGCATCAGTGTCCTGAGTCTTTGACCGTGACATATTCATTTGCCTATCTCTATGTTGTATTTGTCATTTGATTCAGTAACATTAACTACAAAATCAACTTGTTTTGGATTAACCGGCATGAAGTTTATTCCTAATATTTTCGCTGTAATAATATATTGTCCTGAATC
>Ga0207428_10000169_pt1 | contig 90667 bp, 100 predicted proteins | sample RhiMethybrSRZTD1_FD_187600 | JGI IMG/M metagenome (GOLD analysis project Ga0207428, IMG submission 187600) | Populus rhizosphere microbial communities from Tennessee, USA - Rhizosphere MetaG P. TD hybrid SRZTD1 (SPAdes) (version 3) | ecosystem: Host-associated > Plants > Roots > Rhizosphere >... | reverse complement strand
GATGAAGAAATGGCAGCTCACCGACGTGCAGGCCGACGCGATCCTCAACATGCGCCTGCGCGCCTTGCGCAAGCTGGAAGAGATCGAGATCAAGACCGAGCACACCAATCTGACCGGCGAGAGGAAGACTCTGAACGCGCTGCTGAAAAGCGAAGACAAGCAGTGGGAGAAAATCTCGGGTGAGGTCGCCGAGTTGAAAAAGCGCTATGGGCCGAAGACCGAATTGGGCCGCCGCCGCACCGAGCTGGGCGAGGCGCCGTCGGCCGTGATCATCCCGATCGAATCATTGGTGGAGCGCGAGCCGGCGACGGTGATCTGCTCGGCCAAGGGCTGGATCCGCGCCATGAAGGGCCATGTCGAGGACACAGCTGAAATCAAGTTCAAGGAAGGCGACCGCGCCAAGTTCGAGATCAAGTGCGAGACCACGGACAAGATCCTGGTGTTCGGCACCAACGGCAAGTTCTACACGCTGGGTGTCGACAAGCTGCCAGGCGGGCGCGGCCATGGCGAGCCGGTGCGCCTGATGATCGAGCTCGGCAACGAGCAGGACATCGTGCAACTCCTGATCCACAAGCCGGGGCAGAAGCTGCTGGTCGCTTCGGCGGACGGGCGCGGCTTCATCGTGAATTCCGATGACGTGGTGGCACAGACCCGTTCGGGCAAGCAGGTGCTCTCGTTGCCCGACGGCGTCGAGGCGCAGGTGTGCACGCCGGCCGAGGGGAACATGGTCGCCTGCATCGGCGAGAACCGGAAGATGCTGCTGTTCCCGATCGACCAGGTGCCGGAGATGGCGCGTGGCCGCGGCGTGATGCTGCAGAAATACAAGGATGGCGGGCTCAGTGACGCCAAGGTCTATACCAAGTCGGAGGGCCTGAGCTGGCGCCTCGGCGACAAGACCCGCACGGAGACCAACTTGCGCGACTGGATCGGCGAACGCGCGCAGGCGGGGCGCCTGCCGCCGCAGGGATTCCCGCGAGGGAATAGGTTTACGTGATACAGGCGCTCACCAGATCTGCTGGGCAGACTTGGGCACGGGGTCGCTGCTGATGCCGAACAAGGCACGTGTTCGAGCCTCGAGGCTGTGCGCCATGATCTCGGTGCGCTCGAGCGCGGCCAGTAGTTCGCTCCGGCAATAGTAGGTCAGGTACTCCGCCGCAAGCTCCGTCTTGCCCGCATCGAGCAGCGTTTCAGCGGTTTCGAGAACGCCGCCATGTGCCGCAAGGCGCTGCCGTTCCATGGCTTCCCACAGAGCGGTGACCTCGGGCAAGAAATGCTCGACGTGCTGCAGGATGAGATAGAGGAGGCGCTTGCCCGCCTGTGCGGCCGAGCGGGTCGATTCGATGCCCTGCGGAATGCGTGACACGGTTTCTTCGTGGCGGAGATCGAGGAAGCGCGAGGATTCCCCGGCGGTCAGGTAACGGTGCTGCCGATACTCCTCCGGCACCTCCCGCATGCCCATGAAGACCGGAGAAAACGGCGCGGCAATGGCGCCGATCTGGGTATGCCAGAGATGGCGCAGGTCCGGGTGCCGCCGCTCGACCAGAGGCACGACCTGCCCGTAACCGGCGGTGTCGCCGGTCAGCTTCTCCGTGCGCACCGCCCAGAAAATATCGGCGATGTCGATCTTCTGCGGGCGCCGGGCCCGCGCGAGCATTTCAGCCTCGATCCACTGCACGCCCGCCCAGCGGCCCTTGCCATCGCCATAGATCGCGTTGAAATCGAATGGCCGGCCCGAACCGGCATCGTACCAGCCTTGCGCGAGGGCGAAGGTCAGCAGGTTCGGCGCGTAGCGAAAGTCCGGGTGATTGGGTTCCGCGACCGGAATCGCGCCGATGTAGCCGGGCCGCGAGGCGCGAATGCTGTCCGGGCCAAGGCGTTCCGCCGCCCAGAGTTTCTGGCCGCCAGCGCACTCGATTACCACCCAGGCATCTTCGGGGTCGGCGATGAGATGCGAATTGCCGCCGTAATCCGAATAGCCGTGCTCTGCGACCAGCTTGCCGATGATCTCCACGCCTTCGCGGGCGGTGCGGGCGCGCTCCAGGACGAGACGGGCGAGGTCGCTATAGTTCGGGCCGGTCTGTGTGCTTGGCGTCATCGCCACCAGCTCCGGCCGCGAGGACGACCAGATGTCGCGCACCGCGACGCCATGCGCATTGAGCCCGCCGTTGGTCAGCGGAGCGGGCACGCCCTTGTAGTAGCTGTAGCTGACCCGGATGTGCCTGGCGGTTTCCGCGACCTGCGGGATCTCGGTGAGCAGGCCCGGAAGATCGGCTTCCGGCGTCACGCCGACCGTGATCGTGGCGCCGTCCGAATGCTGCCGCCTCGGCACGATCTCCAGCCAGTGACTCGACGGCTCGTCGCCATAGCCGGCGAGATAGGCGACCCCGTCCGCCGTATGGTTCCGCCCGACATAGAGACCGTAACTCATCTGCCACCTGTACTCATGTGCTCCTCGCGCTAGCGCGCGCCACCGCCATCGACCACGATGGTCTGACCGGTGATATAGCCTGCACCTGCCAGCAGGTAAAAGATGACTTCGGCATAATCTTCCGGCCGGCCGGCGCGGCGCAGCGGAAGCTTGGCGACAGTCTCGGCGAGCGCGGCGGGATCGAAGCGGCATTCCCAGCCGGAGCCTTCGACGACATGCGGGGCGATCGCGTTGACGCGCACGTCGGGGCCGAGGCCATGTGCCCATTCCTTGGTGAGTAGAATGAGCGCGGCCTTGGTCGCGGCGTAGACGGAGGACGAGCCGCCATAACCAAGACCCGCAGTCGAAGCGACATTCACGACGGCCCCCTTCGCCTGCCGCAAATGCGGCGCGGCGGCCTTGATACACCGGTACGGGCCGATCTGGTTGACCGACAGCAGCTTGGCCCAGAACGCCTCGTCCTGACGCTCGAAATCGCTGGGCGGGATCTGGGATTTCGTCCCTGGCGTCGCGGCATTGTTGACGAGGAAATCGAGACGGCCGAAATGACGCACGGCCTGCTGGATCATCGCGCCGACTTCATCCGGCTTTGACATGTCCCCTGGAAACACTTGTACATTGAAGCCGCCCGATCTCAGGCGCGCGGCCTCTTGCTCGAGCCGCGGATTGCCGCCGAGATCGTTGATCGCGACCTTGGCGCCGTTCTGCGCCAAGCGCTCGACGGTCGCGAGCCCGATTCCCGAAGCACCGCCCGTGACAAGGGCCACCTTCCCCGATAAATCCGCGGTGATCATGGTGGTCAATCCTCCTCCTCATCCCGAAACTCCCCGCTCAGCATCAGCCCTTCGATATTCGTCGCGCCGTCTTCCTTGATGACACGCCGGGGCTTCTTGCCGGTTTCTTCATGCAAGGCAGCGGCCAGGGCTTCGGAGTGGGTCACGATCCAGATGCGGGTGCGTTGCGCGGCCTGGGCGATCAGGCGCGCGAGGGGCGGCAGGAGGGACGGGTGCAGGCTCGCTTCCGGCTCGTTCAGCGCGATCAGCGACGGCAGGCGATAGCCCATCAGCGCGCCCAGCAGGCAGAGATACTTGAGCGTGCCGTCGGACAATTCGTGCGCACCGAAGGGGCGCTGGAAGTCGGGATAGCGGACCGAAAGCTCGCACCAGCTTCCGCTGTCGCCAGCAGACAGGAATGCGCCGGGGAAGGCGTCAGCGAAGGCTCGCTGCAGATCGGTCGTCTCCCTCCGGATGACGAACAGCGTTCCCAGGACCGCCGCCAGATCGTGCCCGTCGGCACTCAAGGTCGGGGTTGCGATGGCATGGCAGGGCTGACGAATGGGCGAGGCTTCGTCGGTGCGGAAGTCGTGATAGAGCCGCCAATCCAGCATTTCTTGGCGAACGGCCTCGATCTCCGGATAGCGCGCGCCATCGCGGAACGCGACGAGCGCCGTTTCCGATGACAACACGCTGTCCTTGTGCATTTCGCGTGCGCCGTCCGCGTTGCGCAGGTGAACGACCGGCCCCACGCGCTCCATCATGGCGACTTTGCGCTTGGCAACGGTAGCGATGATGCGTTCTTCCTTGATAAGCGGCTCGATCTGGAACCCAGCCTGGGCCGGGCTCGGCAATCCAACCTCCACCTCGTACCTGAGGTGATCGATGTCAGCCTTGAGGATCAGGCGTACCGGCTCGCCGCGAAGCCGGCCACCGGCCCACAACACGGATTCGACGCCGCCTTCCTGTGCGATCGCGCGCGTGATGGAACCGTCGGCGGCGGCGCGCAGCAGGCCGAGCGCCTTGTAGAGATTGCTCTTGCCGACGCCGTTCCCGCCGACAAAGACGGAACACGGCTCGACCTGGAAATACAGATTGGGAATTGAGCGGTAGCCCTTGATCGAGATCGCTGTCAGCGGCACGTCACGTCTCCGAGCATTTCATTCACGCGGCAAAGGCATCTTGTGCAACCGGAGGAAGCTGAGCTTGTCCCAATAGCCGCGCTGGAACTGGATCTTGCCGTCCTTCACGTGGAAAAAGCCGCAGCCGCGCAGGCCCTTCGGGTCACGCCATTCCAGGATCGCCCATTCGCCATCCTCGAAGATGTGTTCCGGGATGCAGACCATCTCCGCATTGGCGAACTCCCGCACGAACATCCCGCGGATCGCGGCGCGGCCTTCGACGGGGCTCTCTGCGACCTGATGGTTGATGGCGCTCTCGGCATAGAAAGCGGCCAGCCCATCCGCGTCAGCGCGATTGAAGGCCTCGACCCACGCCTTCACCAATTCCTTCGGCCTCATGACTATCCTCCGCCGCGCAAGATTGACAGAAGCGGGCGTGGTTCGCTACTAACGCCGAGCCTCCCATTGAAGGAGGCATTCGTGAGCGAGTGATCATGTCTCCCAATGCCGCCATGGTGCGGAACTAGGGAACCGGCTGACGATCTTCCGGGCGATTTGCCGCCTGTCGTATCTCGGTTCCTGAACGCCGCCTGATCTTTCCCGCGCCGCGCGATCGCGCCGGCGGGCGTTTCCGTTTGCCCGCTCCGCATCGCCGGCCAGCTAAGACCATGGCATCCGGGAGCTATCCCCTTGAACGTTTCGAAACACGAGCAGCGCGTGCTGCACGCGCTCGCGCAGGGCGGCCATATCGCCTACGAGAAGGACGACAAAGGCAAGATCATCGAAGTCCTGTGCATCAACCGCGACGGCTGGGTGCTGAGTGACTGCACGCTCGGCATCTTCCAGAAGCTGCGGCGGCGCGGGCTCATCGCCTCGCGTGACAGCCGGCCCTACCAGATCACGCGCGATGGGCTCGCGGCGGTGCGCTCGCAACTCGATAACCGCTAGATGACAGACGGGAGCCGCCATGCGAAGTTCCGTGCATGGCGGCTCCTCCATTCGATCTCAAGAATCGTGCCTTCATCGTCACCGGCGCCGGACGCGGCATCGGGGCGGAGTTGGCTGCCGGTTTGGCGGAAGCGGGCGCGTGCGTCGCGGTCGCGGGTCGCACAGCGGCGGATTGCGAGAAGGTCGCTGGCGAGATCGCGGCGAAAGGCGGCCGCGCCATCGCCGTTCCGTTCGATGCGCGCAATGAAGCGCAGTGCGCCGCACTGATCGAGAAAACTGATCAGGCGTTTGGTCGCGTCGACGGCGCGGTGGTCAATCACGGCATCGGCCTGCATCGCGATGCGCTCGACACCACGCGCGATGAGTTCGCCGACATGCTGGATGGCAACCTCACCAGCTATTTCCTGATGTGCCGCGAGCTGGGGCGGCATTGGGTGGCGGACGGCAAGCCGGGTTCGATCGTTCTTATGTCCTCCAACGCCAGCTTCCTCGCGTACGACGAGCTTGCGGCCTATGGCGTATCCAAGGCGGGCGTCGATCAGCTGTGCCGGCAGCTTGCGGCGGAATGGGCGCAATACGGGATCCGCGTGAACGCGATCGGGCCCGGTTACATGACCGCGTCCATGAAGGGTATCGAGAGCATCTATGACGCGCCGGACGTGAAGGCGAAGATCCTGCCCAGGATACCGGCCGGCCGTTATGGCGCCTTGCGCGAACTGCTCGGCGCGACGGTCTATTTCCTGTCCGACGAGGCCGGCTACACGACCGGTCAGTATCTCGCGATCGATGGCGGCTACTCGCTGATCTGAACGCCGCGACCCCCGACCTATTGCGGAGTTGATAGGACGATCCGACAGCAATATTGTCGGATCGGATGACTAGCAAGCGAGGTGATAAGGCCGCATAGTGCGAAGGGGTTTCTACAAGAAGGACAACGCCTCTTGCGACGAGGGGAAGCAGGAAGGCCTCGAAAAAAACGGGAGGAATACATGATCAAGAGGCTGCTTACGCCGCTGGCCGGCATGATGCTGGCCGCTATCATCGCTGCACCGCTCTCGCCCGTGCAAGCTCAGGACTATCCCACCAATCCGGTCACCGTCATTGTGCCGTTCGCGGCCGGCGGACCGACCGATACGGTCACCCGCCTGGTTGCGGAATCCATGTCCAAGACCCTTGGCCAGCAGGTGATCGTCGAGAATGTCGGCGGCGCCGGCGGCACGCTGGGCGCCGCGCGCGCGGCCAAGGCAGAGCCGGACGGCTATACCTTGCTGCTGCATCACATCGGCATGGCGACGAGTGCCACGCTTTATCGCAAGCTGCCCTATGACCCGAAGACCGCGTTCGCCCCGATCGGGCTGGTGACCGAAGTGCCGATGATCCTGGTGGCACGCAAGGATTTCCCAGCGAACAATCTCCAGGAGCTCATCGCGTACGTGAAGGAGCACAAGGACGAGGTGACCTATGCGAATGCCGGCGTGGGCGCCGCCTCGCATCTGTGCGGCATGCTGTTCATGCAGGCGATCGAGACGCCGCTGACCACCGTGCCTTACAAGGGAACCGGTCCGGCGATGACCGACCTGCTCGGCGGCCAGGTCGATTTCATGTGCGACCAGAGCACCAATACGACCGGTCAGATCAAGGCGGGTGAGGTCAAGGCGTATGGCGTCTTCGCCGATCAGCGCCTGGGCAATCTGCCGGACCTTCCCACCGTCAAGGAAGGTGGCTTGGGCGGGCTGGATTTCGCGATCTGGCACGGCCTCTATGCGCCGGCTGGAACGCCGGAGGCGATCGTCAGCAAATTGTCCGACGCGCTCAAGGTTGCGCTCGCCGATCCCAAGGTGGTCGAGCGCTTTGCCGAGCTCGGCACGGCGCCGGTGCCGGCCGATCAGGCGACGCCTGCCGCCTTGCAGGAAAAGCTGCTCGCGGAAATCGATCGCTGGAAGCCGGTCATCGAGAAGGCCGGCGAATACGCCGACTGACGCAACTTCTCCGATGGCGGCGTCTGCCGCCATCGGAGACATGCGACGGGTAGGGCCATGAACGCCAATACCAAGGATCTCTCGGCCGGTCTGCTGTTCATCGCGATCGCCGCTTTGTTTGCTTTCGGCACGCTCGATCTCGACCTCGGCACACCCTTGAAGCTTGGCCCCGGCGCCTTTCCGTTGCTGCTGGCCGGCGCGCTGGGATTGCTGGGGCTGATCATCGTCGCGCAGGCATTCCGCAATCCGGCGGCTCACGCCATGGCGCTGCCGTGGCGCGGGATTCTGTTGATCGTGCTGGCGCCGATCCTGTTCGGCCTTACGGTACGCGGCCTCGGCCTCATCGGCTCGATCGCCCTGGTAGTGGCGGTATCCGCCTATGCCAGCCGCCGCATGTCGCTGAAGCTCGCCATCTGCCTGGTCGTCGGCCTCACGCTGTTCTGCGTGCTGGTGTTCAATGTCGGATTGGGCCTGCCCGTGCGGCTGGTCGGCCCATGGCTTGGGGGCTGACATGGAGCTGCTGCTCAATCTCGGCCTCGGCTTCGAAACGGCGCTCACGCCGATCAACATCCTTTATTGCTTCATCGGCGTGCTGCTCGGAACGCTGATCGGCGTGCTGCCGGGAATCGGTCCGACCGCGACCATCGCCATGCTGCTGCCGATCACCTTGGCGCTGTCGCCGGTGACCTCGCTCATCATGCTGGCCGGCATCTATTACGGTGCGCAGTACGGCGGCTCGACCACCGCGATCCTGGTCAACCTGCCGGGCGAATCCTCGTCCGCGGTGACGGCGATCGACGGCTATCAGATGGCGCGCCAGGGGCAGGCGGGCCATGCGCTCGCGGCCGCGGCGCTGGGCTCGTTCTTCGCCGGCACCGTCGCGACACTGTTCCTCGCGGTCCTTGCGCCGCCGCTGACCGGCATCGCGCTGAAGTTCGGCCCGGCGGAGTATTTCTCGCTCATGTTCCTGGGCCTGGTCACATCGGTGGCATTGGCGCACGGCTCGATCGTCAAGGCCCTGGCGATGGTCGTGCTCGGGCTGCTGCTCGGCATGGTCGGCACGGACATCTATACCGGCACGCCGCGCTTCACCCTCGGTTTCACCGAGCTCGCCGACGGCGTGAACTTCGTCGCCGTTGCGGTCGGCGTGTTCGGCATTGCCGAGATCCTGCGCAACCTTGAGAACGAGCGCGAGCGCGACGTAACGGTCCAGCATGTCAGGAACCTGATGCCGGGCCTGCAGGAGCTGAAGAAGATCGCCATGCCGGTGGTGCGCGGCACGGCGCTGGGATCGCTGCTGGGCGTGCTGCCGGGCGGCGGGCACATTCTCGCCTCCTTCGCCGCCTATACGGTGGAGAAGCGCATTTCGAAGACGCCGGAGCGTTTCGGCAAAGGCGCGATCGAGGGCGTCGCCGCGCCCGAAGCCGCGAACAATGCGGGCGCGCAAACCTCGTTCATCCCGATGCTGACCCTGGGCATTCCCTCGAACCCGGTGATGGCGCTCATGATCGGTGCCATGATCATCCAGGGCATCACGCCCGGGCCGAACGTGGCGACCGACGAGCCCGCTCTGTTCTGGGGTCTCATCGTCTCCATGTGGGTCGGCAATCTGTTGCTGGTGATCTTGAACCTGCCGCTGATCGGGCTCTGGGTCCGGCTGCTGAAGGTGCCCTATTTCATCCTGTTCCCGGCGATTCTCGCCTTCAGCGCCATCGGCATCTACAGCATCAACAGCAACGCCTTCGACCTGTTCGCAGTCGCGCTGTTCGGGCTCCTCGGCTACGTGCTGGTCAAATGCGATTGCGAGCCGGCGCCCTTGCTGCTGGGCTTCGTGCTGGGGCCGATGCTGGAAGAGCATCTGCGCCGCGCGATGATCATCTCGCGCGGCGACCCGACGGTCTTTTTCACCCGCCCGCTCAGCCTGACCTTGCTCGTCCTCGCGGCGGGCGTGCTGGCGGTGGTATTCCTGCCTAGCATTGCCAAGAAACGCGAAGCGGTGTTCGTCGAAGAGGATTGAGACGGCCGTTTCGGCTTAACGAATGTTACCCCGGCCTCGTCAACACCTAGTGGAATCCGCTGTCATGCGCCCCCATCGGTGGTGATATGCGTGCGATGAAATCAAGGTCAAAGCTTTGAAATCTCGCGCTTTTCAACGCCCGGAGAATTGCTTGACGCCCTAGGGTCGAATCAATATATTCCGCGCGCCTTTAAGGGGGCTGGTGGTAGGCCGATCGCGGCTTAGACGCTGTCTCCGCTTAAGCAACGAGATACATAGCTGCCCGCGAGGCTCTTACGCCCCAGGCGGCAAAGTGGCTCAAAGACCGCATCGGAGCAGACCGCGGGGTCCGAATCATAAGGGACCCTGATCGGCGTTTCGGTGAGGTTGTTTTGCACATGGCTGTTTCAAGGCGCCAATGGGCACGGCCCGGACGCGCAAAGGTGAGGATGGAATGCCAACGATCAACCAGTTGATCCGACACTCGCGCGCGCCGTTGAAGACGCGCAACAAGGTTCCGGCGCTGCAGGCCAGCCCGCAAAAGCGCGGCGTCTGTACCCGCGTCTATACGACGACGCCGAAGAAGCCCAACTCCGCCTTGCGCAAGGTCGCGCGCGTCCGTCTCACCAACGGCTTTGAAGTCACCTCCTACATTCCCGGCGAAGGCCACAATCTGCAGGAACACTCGGTCGTCATGATCCGCGGCGGTCGCGTGAAGGACCTGCCCGGCGTTCGCTATCACATCATCCGCGGCACGCTCGATACCCAGGGCGTCAAGGACCGCAAGCAACGGCGCTCGAAATACGGCGCCAAGCGGCCGAAGTAAGGAGAGATCGCGATGTCCCGTCGTCACGCTGCCGAGAAGCGCGAAGTCCTGCCGGATGCCAAGTTTGGCGACCTGGTGGTCACGAAATTCATCAACTCCCTGATGTATGCCGGCAAGAAGTCGGTGGCCGAAGGCATCGTTTATGGTGCCCTCGCCCAGGTCGAGAAGAAGGCGAAGGCCGACCCGGTGAAGGCCTTCCACGATGCCCTGGACAATGTGAAGCCGCACCTCGAGGTGCGCTCCCGCCGCGTCGGCGGCGCGACCTACCAGGTGCCGGTCGAAGTTCGCCCGGACCGCGCCCAGGCGCTGGCGATCCGCTGGATCATCCAGACCGCGCGCGGCCGCTCGGAGCAGACCATGACCGACCGCCTGTCCGCGGAGCTGCTGGATGCGTCCAACAATCGCGGCGCCTCGGTGAAGAAGCGCGAAGACACCCATCGTATGGCGGAGGCCAACAAGGCCTTCTCGCATTATCGCTGGTAAGCCGGCCGAGTATAAGGAACGCGTAATCATGGCCCGCACTACCCCGCTCGAGCGATACCGCAATATCGGCATCATGGCCCACATCGATGCCGGCAAGACCACCACGACCGAGCGCATTCTCTATTATACCGGCCGCTCCCATAAGATCGGCGAGGTGCATGAAGGCACCGCGACGATGGACTGGATGGAGCAGGAGCAGGAGCGCGGCATCACCATCACGTCGGCCGCGACGACCTGCCAGTGGCGCGATCATCGCATCAACATCATCGACACGCCCGGCCACGTCGACTTCACGATCGAGGTCGAGCGTTCCCTGCGCGTGCTCGACGGCGCCGTCACGGTGTTCGATTCGGTCGCGGGCGTGGAGCCCCAGTCGGAAACGGTGTGGCGCCAGGCCGACAAGTACGGCGTGCCGCGCATCTGCTTCGTCAACAAGATGGACCGCACCGGCGCGGACTTCTATCGCTGCGTCCAGATGATCAAGGACCGCCTCGGCGCGAAGCCGCTGGTGTGCCAGCTTCCGATCGGCGTCGAGAGCGATTTCGCCGGCCTGGTCGACCTGGTCGCCATGAAGGGCCTGATCTGGAAGGACGAGAGCCTGGGCGCCGAATTCACGATCGGCGAGATCCCGGCCGAGTACAAGGAAAAGGCCGAGCAATATCATCACGAGCTGGTCGAACTGTGCGTCGAGCTCGATGAACACGTGATGGAAGCCTATCTCGAAGGCAAGCAGCCCGACGCCGAGACGCTGAAGAAGCTGATCCGCAAGGGCACCAATACCGGTGCGTTCGTGCCGGTGCTGTGCGGCTCCGCCTTCAAGAACAAGGGCGTGCAGCCGATGCTGGACGCGGTGGTCGATTTCCTTCCCTCGCCGCTCGACGTGCCGGACGTGAAGGGCCTCGAGGTCGACGGCGACACGGAAATGACCCGCAAGGCCGACGATAACGAGCCGTTCTCGGGCCTCGCCTTCAAGATCATGACCGACCCATTCGTGGGTTCGCTGACCTTCGTGCGCATCTATTCCGGTGTGCTGGCGAGCAGTACCCAGGTGATCAATTCGGTGAAGGGCGACAAGGAACGTGTCGGCCGCATGCTGCTGATGCATGCTAATCACCGCGAAGACATCAAGGAAGCCCGCGCCGGCGACATCGTCGCGCTGGCTGGCCTCAAGGGCACCACCACCGGTGATACTTTGTGCGATCCGGCCCATCCGATTGTGCTGGAGCGGATGAAGTTCCCCGAGCCGGTGATCGAGGTCGCGGTGGAGCCGAAATCCAAGGCCGACCAGGAAAAGATGGGCGTCGCGCTCAATCGCCTGGCGCAGGAGGATCCGTCCTTCCGCGTCAGCTCCGACCAGGAGTCCGGCCAGACCATCATCAAGGGCATGGGCGAGCTCCATCTCGAGATCATCGTCGATCGCATGCGGCGCGAGTTCAAGGTCGAGGCCAATGTCGGCGCGCCCCAGGTTGCCTATCGCGAGTCGATCACCAAGAAGATCGAGTGGGACTACGTCCACAAGAAGCAGACCGGTGGCTCGGGCCAGTATGCGAAGGTCAAGATCCGCTTCGAGCCGGGCGCTCCCGGCAGCGGCTTCGTGTTCGAGAACGACGTGGTCGGCGGCTCGGTGCCCAAGGAATACGTGCCCGGCGTCGAGAAGGGCCTGACCAATGCGAAGGAAACGGGTGTCATCGCCGGCTTCCCGGTCATCGACCTCAAGTGCACGCTGATCGACGGCGACTACCATGACGTCGATTCCAACGTCATGACGTTCGACATCGCGGCGCGCGCCTGCTTCCGCGAGGCGATGCCAAAGGCCGGCCCGCGGTTGCTGGAGCCGATGATGAAGGTCGAGGTCGTGACGCCGCAGGAATACATGGGCGACGTGATCGGCGATCTGAACAGCCGGCGCGGCCAGGTGCAGGGCATGGACAGCCGCGGCAACGCGCAGGTCATCAGCGCGATGGTGCCGCTGGCCAACATGTTCGGTTACGTGAGCACGCTGCGGTCCATGACCCAGGGCCGTGCGCAATACACCATGCATTTCGATCACTATGAGCAAGTGCCGCCGGCGATCGCGGATGAAGTCCGCGCCAAGATGGCGTAGCGCGGGCGAAAGGTAAGGGAGCAGACCATGGCGAAGGCAAAGTTTGAGCGGACGAAGCCGCACTGCAACGTTGGCACGATTGGCCACGTCGATCACGGCAAGACGTCGTTGACGGCGGCGATCACGAAGATTCTGGCCGAGACGGGCGGGGCGACCTATACGGCCTACGACCAGATCGACAAGGCGCCGGAGGAGCGCGCGCGCGGCATCACGATCTCGACGGCGCACGTCGAGTATGAGACCAAGGCGCGGCACTACGCGCACGTCGACTGCCCCGGCCACGCCGACTATGTGAAGAACATGATCACGGGCGCCGCGCAGATGGACGGCGCGATCCTGGTGGTTTCGGCCGCCGACGGCCCGATGCCGCAGACCCGCGAGCACATCTTGCTGGCGCGCCAGGTAGGCGTTCCGGCGCTGGTGGTGTTCATGAACAAGTGCGACATGGTGGACGATCCGGAGCTGCTGGACCTGGTCGAGCTGGAGGTGCGCGAGCTGTTGTCGTCGTACCAGTTCCCGGGCGACAAGATCCCGGTGGTGCGCGGTTCCGCGCTGTGCGCGTTGGAGGACAAGAACCCGGAGCTGGGCAAGCAATCGATCCTGAAGCTGATGCAGGCGGTGGATGAGAGCATTCCCCAGCCGGATCGCCCGAAGGACCGTCCATTCCTGATGCCGGTCGAGGACGTGTTCTCGATCTCGGGCCGCGGCACGGTGGTGACCGGCCGTATCGAGCGCGGGATCGTGAAGGTCGGCGAGGAAATCGAGATCATCGGCCTCAGGCCCACGGTGAAGACGGTGGTGACGGGCGTCGAGATGTTCCGCAAGCTGCTGGATCAGGGCGAGGCGGGCGACAACATCGGCGCGCTGCTGCGCGGCACCAAGCGCGAGGAAGTGGAGCGCGGCCAGGTTCTGGCCAAGCCCGGCTCGATCACGCCGCACACCAAGTTCAAGGCGGAAGCCTATGTGCTGACGAAGGAAGAGGGCGGGCGTCATACGCCGTTCTTCTCGAACTACCGTCCGCAGTTCTACTTCCGCACGACCGATGTGACCGGCACGATCGTGCTGCCGCAGGGCACGGAAATGGTGATGCCGGGCGACAACGTGTCGATGGAAGTGCACCTGATCGCGCCGATCGCGATGGACGAGGGCCTGCGCTTCGCGATCCGCGAAGGCGGCAGGACCGTCGGCGCCGGCGTCGTCGCCAGCATCATAGAGTAAGGGCGTAAGGCCGAAGGATCTGAACAATGGATAACCAAAATATCCGCATCCGACTGAAAGCGTTCGACCATCGCGTGCTCGATCAGTCGACCAACGAGATCGTGACCACGGCCAAGCGCACCGGCGCCCAGGTCCGCGGCCCGATTCCGCTGCCGACCCGGATCGAGCGTTTCACCGTGAACCGGTCGCCGCACGTCGACAAGAAGAGCCGCGAGCAGTTCGAGATCCGCACCCACAAGCGCCTGCTGGACATCGTCGACCCGACGCCGCAGACCGTGGACGCGCTGATGAAGCTCGACCTCGCCGCCGGCGTCGACGTCGAGATCAAACTGAAGAACTAAGAGGGCGGCTTCGATGCGCACCGGATTGATCGCCCAGAAGCTGGGCATGACCAGGATCTTCGCCGAGGACGGCAGCCACGTGCCCGTCACCGTGCTGAAGGTCGACACCTGCCAGGTCGTCGACGTCCGCACCGAGGACAAGCATGGCTACAACGCCGTGCAGCTCGGCATCGGCAAGGCGAAGGTGAAGAACGTTTCCAAGGCCCAGCGCGGCCACTTCGCCAAGGCGAAGGTGGAGCCGAAGGCGAAGCTGGCGGAGTTCCGCGTGTCGAAGGACGCGCTGCTCGAAGTCGGCGCCGAGCTGTCGGTCAACCACTTCCTGCCCGGCCAGTTCGTCGACGTCGTCGGCATCACCATCGGCAAGGGCTTCGCGGGCTCGATGAAGCGCTGGAACTTCGGCGGTCTTCGCGCCACGCACGGTGTGTCGGTCTCGCACCGCAGCCATGGTTCGACCGGCAACCGCCAGGATCCCGGCCGCACCTTCCCCGGCAAGAAGATGGCCGGCCATCTGGGTGTGGAGCGGGTGACGACGCAGAACCTGACGGTGGTTTCGGCCGACGAGGCGGAAGGGCTGCTGCTCATTAAGGGCGCGGTTCCAGGCCACGACGGCGGTTATGTTCTGGTGAGCGATGCGGTGAAGCGCAAGGCCCCGAAGGGCCTGCCGTTCCCGGCGGCGCTCAAGGGCAAAGCCGAAGCGGCGGCCTAAGGACAAGGACGAAGAGTCATGAAACTCAAGGTCACGGACATCAGCAACAAGGCGGTCGGCGAGGTCGAGATCGACGACGCCGTGTTCGCCGATATTTTCGGCCGCACTGTGCGCAAGGACATCCTGGCGCGCGCGGTCAACTGGCAGCTCGCCAAGCGCCGGTCCGGCAACCACAAGACCAAGGAAATCGGCGACATCTCCGGCACCACCAAGAAGCCGTATGCCCAGAAGGGCACCGGCAACGCCCGCCAGGGCTCCTTGCGTTCGCCGCAGTTCCGCGGCGGCGCGACCATCTTCGGCCCCGTCGTGCGCAGCCATGAGCATGACCTGCCCAAGAAGGTGCGCAAGCTGGCGCTGAAGAACGCGCTCAGCGCCAAGCACAAGGACGGCAAGCTGGTGGTGTGGGGCGAGACCAAGGCCAACGGCAAGACCAAGGAGTTGGCCGCCCAGTTCAAGAAGCTGGGCTGGGGCTCGGTCCTGGTGATCGACGGCCCCGAGGTCAACGAGCAGTTCGCCAAGGCCGCGCGCAACATCCCCAATGTCGATGTGCTGCCGCAGCAGGGCGCCAATGTGTACGACATCCTCCGCCGCGACACCCTGGTTATCACCAAGGGCGCGATGGAGCATTTGGTGGAGCGACTGAGATGAGCCGCGCACGACCGATGAACAAGCCGGTGGTGAACCTGAGCCAGGCGGAGATGTACGACATCATCCGCCGGCCGGTGGTGACCGAGAAGAGCACGCTGGCTTCGCAGCACAACCAGGTCACGTTCCGGGTTCCGCTCGAGGCGACCAAGCCGGAGATCAAGGCGGCAGTCGAGGGCGTGTTCAAGGTGAAGGTGACGGCTGTCAACACGCTGCGCAGCCAGGGCAAGGTGAAGCGCTTCCGCGGGCTCGTCGGCAAGCGCAACGACACCAAGAAAGCAGTCGTGACTCTGGCCGAAGGCCAGACCATCGACGTCACGACGGGAGTGTAAGCGATGGCTTTGAAGACCTTTAAGCCGACCTCCGCCGGTCTCCGCCATGTGGTCATCGTCGACCGCGCGGACCTGCACAAGGGCAAGCCGGTCAAGGAACTGACCGAGGGCCTGAAGAAGAGCGGCGGCCGCAACAACTACGGTCGTCTGACCGCGTTCCGGAAGGGCGGCGGGCACAAGCGCCGCTATCGCCTGATCGACTTCAAGCGCCGCAAGTTCGACGTGGCGGCGACGGTCGAGCGCCTGGAATACGATCCGAACCGCACCGCCTTCATCGCGCTGGTGAAGTACGAGGACGGCGAGCTCGCCTACATCCTGGCGCCGCAGCGCCTGAAGGCTGGCGACGTGGTCGTCTCCGGCGAGCGCGTCGACGTGAAGCCGGGCAATGCGATGCCGCTGAAGAACATTCCGGTCGGCACGATCGTGCACAATGTCGAGCTGAAGCCCGGCAAGGGCGGCCAGATGGCCCGCGCCGCCGGCGCCTTCGTCCAGCTCGTCGGCCGCGACCAGGGCAGCGCGTTGCTGCGCATGTCGTCCGGCGAAGTGCGCATGGTGCAGGCCGAGTGCATGGCGACCATCGGCGCCGTCAGCAACCCGGACAACCAGAACACCGCTCTTGGCAAGGCGGGCCGCGCGCGCTGGCTGGGCATCCGCCCCAGCACCCGCGGCATCGCCATGAACCCGGTCGACCATCCGCATGGCGGCCGCACCAACGGCGGCATGCATTGGGTCACGCCCTGGGGCATCTCGACCAAGGGCAAGAAGACCCGGCGCAACAAGAAGACCGACGGCCAGATCCTGCGCCGTCGTCACGCGAGCAAGTAAGGAGATCGCTCGATGGCTCGCTCGGTTTGGAAAGGTCCGTTCGTTGATGGCTATCTGCTGAAGAAGGCGGAAGCTTCGCGCGGTACGGGCCGCAATGAAGTGATCAAGACCTGGTCGCGGCGCTCCACCATCCTGCCGCAGTTCGTGGGTCTGACGTTTGGCGTGCATAACGGCCAGAAGTTCCTGCCCGTCCTGGTGACCGAGAACATGATCGGCCACAAGTTCGGCGAGTTCGCGCCGACGCGCAGCTTCTCCGGCCACAGCGCCGACCGCAAGGCGAAGAGGGAAGCATGAGCAAGGCAAAGACGCCGCGCGCGCTCAAGGGCAACGAGGCGAGCGCCAGCGCTTCGGTCATCCAGGCCAGCCCGCGCAAGGTCAACCTGGTGGCGCAGATGATCCGTGGCCTCGGCGCGCAGCCGGCGCTGTCGGCGCTGACCTTTTCCAAGCGTCGCGCCGCCAACGACGTGAAGAAGGTGCTGCAGGCGGCGATCGCCAACGCGGAGAACAACCATTCGCTCGACGTCGACCGCCTGGTGGTGGCCGAGGCGTTCGTGGGCCGCAGCCTGAAGCTGAAGCGCTTCCACGCCCGCGCCCGCGGCCGTGGCGCCCGCGTCGTGAAGACCTGGAGCAACATTACCGTGGTCGTGCGCGAGCGCGCCGATCAGGAGGAGAAGGCGTAATGGGACAGAAGGTCAATCCGATCGGCCTGCGCGTCGGCATCAATCGCACGTGGGATTCGCGCTGGTTCGCGAGCCGCGATTTCGCCAACATGCTGCACGAGGATCTGAAGCTTAAGAAGTATCTGACCGAGCGTCTGGGACAAGCTGGTGTGTCGCGGATCGTGATCGAGCGTCCGGCCAAGAAGGCGCGCGTCACGATCCACACCGCCCGTCCGGGCGTCGTCATCGGCAAGAAGGGCGCGGACATCGAGAAGCTGCGCTCCGACCTCGCCAAGATGACGGGCTCCGAGGTCAGCCTCAACATCGTGGAGATCCGCAAGCCCGAGATCGACGCCAAGCTGATCGCCGACAACATCGCGCAGCAGCTGGAGCGCCGCGTCGCGTTTCGCCGCGCCATGAAGCGCGCGGTCCAGTCGGCGATGCGCCTCGGCGCGCTCGGCATCCGCATCAACTGCGCCGGCCGGTTGGGCGGTGCGGAAATCGCTCGCATGGAGTGGTACCGCGAAGGCCGCGTGCCGCTGCACACGCTGCGCGCCGAGATCGATTTCGGCGAATCGACGGCCAAGACGACCTATGGCACCTGCGGTGTGAAGGTTTGGGTGTTCAAGGGCGAGATCATGGCCCACGACCCGATGGCCCTCGACAAGCGGGCCATGGAGCATCAGGCGGCGCGCTGATGGCGCGCCACCTGGAAGGATAAGGACCAAGGAACATGCTTTCGCCAAAGCGAACCAAATTCCGCAAGGGGCACAAGGGCCGCATCCATGGCGCTGCCAAGGGCGGCACGACGCTCAATTTCGGCGCCTTCGGCCTGAAGGCGATGGAGCCGGCCCGCATCACAGCGCGCCAGATCGAGGCCGCCCGCCGCGCCATCACGCGCCACATGAAGCGCGTCGGCAAGGTGTGGATCCTGATCTTCCCGGACGTGCCGGTCAGCCGCAAGCCGGCCGAGGTGCGCATGGGCTCGGGCAAGGGAACGCCCGAATACTGGGTCTGCCGCGTTCATCCGGGCCGCATCATGTTCGAGCTGGATGGCGTGTCCAAGGAACTGGCCAACGAGGCGTTCACTCTGGCGGCCGCCAAGCTGCCGATCAAGACGCGCATGGTCAGCCGTCTGGGCGAATGATAGGGCGCAGGGAGAGACGAGATGGGCGCTGAAGAACTGCGCATGAAGACCGAGGATCAGTTGAAGACTGACCTCGCGGGCTTGAAGAAAGAGGCGTTCAACCTGCGTTTCCAGCAGGCGAACGGCCAGCTTGAGAACACCGCGCGCGTCCGGGCCGTCCGGCGCGACATCGCGCGCATCATGACTTTCCTCGGCCAGAAGGAAAGCGTGAAGGCCGCCTCGGCGCCGAAGCCGGCGGCCGAAGCCAAGCCGGCCAAGGCGAAAGCCAAGAAGGCGGCGAAGCCGAAAGCCGAGGCCGACGGCGAAAAGAAGGCGGCGAAGAAGCCGAAGACGACGACGCCGAAGGCCAAGAAGGCCGCGGCCAAGAAGACCGCGAAGACGAAAGCCCAGTGATCGGATCTGGGCGAACGGAAGAGATTTAGGAGCGAGACATGCCTCGGCGAGTGTTGCAAGGCACCGTGGTCAGCGACAAGAACGACAAGACCGTGATCGTCTCGGTCGAGCGTCGCGTCATGCACCCGGTCTACAAGAAGTTCATCCGCCGTTCGAAGCGTTATGCCGCGCATGACGAAGCGAACGTGCACAAGATCGGCGATACGGTGTTCATCCGCGAATGCCGCCCGATTTCCAAGAGCAAGCGCTGGGAAGTGGTGTCGTCCGACGCCGCTGCCGGCAACTAACAAGAAGAAAGGGTCCCGGCCATGATCCAGATGCAGACGAACCTGGATGTCGCCGACAATTCCGGCGCACGCAGGGTGCAGTGCATCAAAGTGCTGGGCGGTTCGAAGCGCCGCACCGCGAGCGTAGGCGACGTCATCGTCGTCTCGATCAAGGAGGCGATCCCGCGCGGCAAGGTGAAGAAGGGCGACGTTCATCAGGCGGTGATCGTCCGCACGGCGAAGGAGATCCGGCGCGCCGACGGCACGTCGATCCGCTTCGACCGCAATGCGGCGGTGCTGATCAACAAGCAGGGCGAGCCGATCGGGACCCGTATTTTCGGCCCCGTGACGCGCGAGCTGCGCGCCAAGAAGTTCATGAAGATCATCTCGCTCGCGCCTGAAGTGCTTTAGGCCGAGACGAGAAAGGACCAGGTGCCGAGATGGCGACGAAACTGAAGGTTAAGAAGGGCGACAAGGTGGTTGTGATCACCGGTCGCGACAAGGGCAAGAGCGGCGAGATCCTGAAGGTCTTGCGCGAGGAGAACCGCGTGATCGTGCAGGGCATCAATCTCGCCCAGCGTCACCAGAAGCAGTCGATGAGCCAGGAAGGCGGCATCGTGCAGAAGGAACTGTCGATCCACGTCTCCAACGTGGCGCTGATCGACCCCAAGACCGATAAGCCGACGCGCATCGGCTACAAGATGGACGGCGAGCGCAAGATCCGCGTCGCGCGCCGCTCCGGCGAAGCTTTGGATTGAGGAGAGGGCCGATGGTTGCCCGTTTGCAAGAGCACTACGAGAAGGTCGTCCGTCCCGAGCTGATCAAGGAGTTCTCCTACGAGAACGCCCTGGAGGCGCCGCGGATCGACAAGATCGTGATCAACATGGGTGTCGGCGAAGCGACCTCCGACTCCAAGAAGATCAATGCCGCGGTGGCGGAGCTGACCGCGATCGCCGGCCAGAAGCCGGTGATCACCAAGGCGCGCAAGTCGATCGCCACGTTCAAGCTGCGCGAGGGCATGAATATCGGCTGCAAGGTCACCCTGCGCCGCCAGCGGATGTACGAGTTCCTGGATCGCCTGATCACCATCGCGCTGCCGCGCGTCCGCGACTTCCGCGGCGTCAGCGGCAAGAGCTTCGACGGCCGGGGCAACTACACCCTGGGCCTCAAGGAGCAGCTGGTGTTCCCGGAGATCGACTACGACAAGGTCGAGAAGGTTCGCGGCATGGACATCGTGATCTGCACGACCGCAAAGACTGACGCCGAGGCGAAGGCGTTGCTGAAGGGCTTCCAGATGCCCTTCGTGGCCTAACGCCTTAGAGGAGAGGACGAGATGGCGAAGACCAGCTCAATCGAACGCAACAAGAAGCGCGAGCGCCTGGCGAAGCAATACGCCGCCAAGCGCGCGAAGCTGAAGGCGATCGCGGACAACGACAGCCTGGCGATGGAGGACCGCTTCGCGGCCCGCCTGAAGCTGGCCGAGATGCCGCGCAATTCGTCGAAGGTGCGCATCAAACATCGCTGTGACCTGACGGGCCGTTCGCGCTCGGTCTACCGCAAGTTCCGCTTGTCGCGCATCGCGCTGCGGGAACTGGCCTCGACCGGCCAGATCCCGGGCATGGTCAAGGCAAGCTGGTAAGGAGGATCGGACAAATGCCGTTGAGCGATCCCTTGGGAGATATGCTGACCCGCATCCGGAATGCCCAGAAGGCGGGCATGACGAGCTGCACGACGCCAGCCTCGAAGCTGCGCGCGAACGTGCTCGAGGTGCTGAAGCGGGAAGGCTATATCCGTCATTACACCCTCGATCAGACGAATCCGGGTGGCTCCATCACCATCGAGCTGAAATACCATGAAGGCACGCCGGTGATCCGCGAGATCCATCGCATCTCGAAGCCGGGCCGGCGGGTCTATTCGAAGATCGCGGATCTTCCGCGCTACTATAACGGGCTCGGTATTTCGATCCTGTCGACCCCGCGGGGCGTGATGTCGGAGAACGACGCGCGCTCGGCGAATGTCGGCGGCGAAGTGCTGTGCCGCGTGTTCTAAGAGGAACGAGATGTCTCGCGTAGGCAAGAACCCGGTCACCATCCCGCAGGGCGTCACGGTCGACGTCGCCGGCGGGGTCGCGACCGTGAAGGGCAAGCTCGGCACGCTCAAGCTGCCGATCAGGTCCCACGTCGAGGTTTCGGTGAAGGACGGCAAGGTGTGGGTGAAGCCGCTCGCCGAGGACCAGCAGTCGCGCGTCATGTGGGGCACCACCCGTGCCAATCTGCGCAACATGGTCGAAGGCGTCAGCAAGGGCTACAGCAAGAACCTGGAGATCAGCGGCGTCGGCTATCGCGCCGCGGTCCAGGGCAAGAACCTGCAGCTCCAGATGGGCTACAGCCACGACGTGAGCTATCCGATCCCGGAAGGCATCACGATCAAGTGCGAGAAGCCGACCGCGATCCAGATCAGCGGGTACGACAAGCACAAGGTCGGCCAGGTGGCCGCCGAAATCCGCGCGGTTCGTCCGCCCGAGCCCTACAAGGGCAAGGGCATCAAGTACGACACCGAGACCATCCTGCGCAAGGAAGGCAAGAAGAAGTAAGGAATGGCCATGGACAAGGCAAACAAGCTGTTCGAGCGCCGTCAGAAGCGCGTGCGCACCAGGATCCGCCAGACGGCGGTCGGCCGGCCGCGCCTGTCGGTCTTCCGTTCCTCGATGCACATCTATGCGCAGATCATCGACGATGCGAACGGCACGACGGTGGCGGCCGCCTCGACGCTCGACAAGGAGCTGAAGGGCAAGCTGAAGACCGGCGCGAACCTCGATGCGGCCAAGGAAGTGGGCAAGCTGATCGCTTCCCGCGCCACCGCGAAGGGGGTCAAGGCGGTCGTGTTCGATCGCGGCGGTTACATGTATCACGGCCGCATCAAGGCGCTGGCCGACGCCGCACGCGAAGGCGGGCTGGCGTTTTAAGCGGGCCGTTCCAGGAAGGATGTAGCTTATGGCTAAGGGTGAGAAGAGAGAGCGGCGCGGCGATCGGGACCGGGACCGCGAGCGTTCGGGCGAGCCGGAGCTGATCGAAAAGCTGGTCGGCATCAATCGCGTCGCCAAGGTGGTGAAGGGCGGCAAGCGCTTCGGCTTCGCGGCGATCGTGGTGGTCGGCGACGGCAAGGGTCGCGTCGGTCACGGGTCCGGCAAGGCGCGCGAGGTGCCCGAGGCGATCCGCAAGGCGACCGAGCATGCCAAGAAGCAGATGATCCGCGTTCCTCTGCGCGAGGGGCGGACCCTGCACCACGACGTGATCGGCCATTACGGCGCCGGCAACGTGGTGATGCGGGCGGCGGAAGCAGGCACCGGCATCATCGCCGGCGGCCCGGTGCGCGCGATCTGCGAGGCGCTCGGCATCCACGACGTGGTGGCGAAGTCGGTCGGCACCTCCAACCCGCACAACATGATCAAGGCGGCATTCGATGCGCTGACGCGCAGCAACTCGCCCCGTTCGGTGGCGGCGCGCCGCGGCAAGAAGGTCAGCGAGATCATCGGCAGCAAGCGCGGCTCAGAAGCCGACGCGCGCGAGTAAGGCGAGGCGAAGATGTCCGGCAAATTGAAGGTCACCCAGATCGCGAGCCCGATCGGCCGCAAGCCCGGTCAGCGCGACACGTTGATCGGCCTCGGCCTCAACAAGATGAACCGCAGCAGCGAAGTCGCCGACACGCCGTCGGTGCGCGGCATGCTGCGCAAGGTTGGTCACCTAGTGCGGGTCGAACCGGCGAAGTAAGGAGCCGCGCCGCTAATCCGGTGCGAGACAGGATAAGATCATGAAACTCAATCAGCTTTCCGACAATCCGGGCGCCCGCAAGAACCGCATCCGCGTCGGCCGCGGCATCGGCTCGGGCAAGGGCAAGACCGGCGGGCGCGGCGGCAAGGGCCAGACCGCGCGCACCGGCGTTGCCATCAACGGGTTCGAGGGCGGCCAGATGCCGCTCTTCCGGCGCTTGCCGAAGAAGGGCTTCAACAACATATTCCGCCTTGAACTATCCGAGGTGAATCTCGGCCGCCTGCAGCAGGCGATCGAGGCCAAGCGCCTGGATGCCAGCCAGACGGTGAATGGCGCGGCCCTGGTGGCTGCCGGCCTGCTCAGCCGGGTGCGGGACGGCGTCCGGCTGCTCGGCAAGGGCGAACTGAAGACCAAGCTGACCATCGAAGTGGCGGGCGCCTCCAAATCGGCGATCGCGGCGGTCGAAAAGCTGGGCGGTTCGGTCATCGTGAAGGCGCCCAAGCCGAAGAAGGAAGAGGCGAAGCCGAAGGCGAAGGCCTAAGGGCCATCAGCCGCCCCGGCATCTGGACCCCGGGGCCTTGGAGTGGGCGGGCCGGAGATACCATATAAACTGCGGACCGCATTAGAGGAGCTTGCCCGACATGGCATCGGCCGCGGAACAACTGGCCTCCAGTATTAATTTCGGCGCACTTTCCAAGGCGACCGAGCTCAAGCAGCGGATCTGGTACACCCTGGGCATCCTGATCGTGGCCCGGGTCGGCGCCTATATCCCGCTGCCCGGCATCGACCCGGTCGCCTTCCAGGCGATTTTCCAGCAGCATTCGGGCGGCGTGCTCGGCATGGTCGACATGTTCGCCGGTGGGGCGATCAGCCGCATGACGGTGTTCGCCCTGGGCATCATGCCCTACATCTCGTCCTCCATCATCATGCAGCTCCTGACCTCGGTCTCGCCGACGCTGGAAGCCTGGAAGAAGGAAGGCGAGAGCGGCCGGCGCAAGATCAACCAGTGGACGCGCTACGGCACGCTGGTGCTGGCCCTGGCCCAGTCGCTCGGCATCGCCAACGGCCTGCAGAACATGTCGGGGCCCAGCGGCGGGGCGGTCATCGATCCCGGCGTGTTCTTCATCTTCACCACGGTCGTGACTTTGTCCTGCGGCACCATGTTTTTGATGTGGCTGGGCGAGCAGATCACCGCCCGCGGCATCGGCAACGGCATCTCGCTCATCATCTTCGCCGGCATCGTCGCGCGCCTGCCGAGTGCGCTGGGGCAGATCTTCTCGCAGTTGCGCGCCGGCTCGATCAGCCCCGTGCTGGTCCTCGGCGTAGCGATCGGCGTGGTCGGAGTCATCACCTTCGTGGTGTTCTTCGAGCGCGCGCAGCGCCGGCTGATCGTGCAATATCCCAAGCGACAAGTCGGAAATCGCATGTTCGGCGGCGAATCCTCGCATCTGCCGCTGAAGCTCAACATGTCAGGCGTCATTCCGCCGATTTTCGCCTCGTCCCTGCTGCTGCTGCCGCTCACGGTCGCGAGCTTCTATTCCAACCGCGCTGATCTTCCGGAATCGATGCAAACCGCCATCCGTCTGTTCAGCCACGGCCAGCCGCTCTATATCGCGATGTATCTGGGGCTGATCACTTTCTTCGCGTTCTTCTATACCGCGATCGTCTTCAATCCGGATGAGACTGCGGACAATCTGAAGAAGAACGGCGGGTTCCTGCCGGGCATCCGTCCGGGCAAGAACACCGCGGAATACCTGGATTATGTGCTGACGCGGCTGACGGTGCTGGGCGCTGCCTATCTCTGTGCAATCTGCGTGCTGCCGGAGATCCTGATCGCGCAATACTCGGTCCCGTTCTATTTCGGCGGCACCTCGCTGCTGATCGTGGTGTCGGTTACTATGGACACCGTGTCGCAGGTGCATTCGCATCTTCTGGCTCACCGATATGAAGGTCTCATCAAGAAAGCCAGGCTGAAAGGACGTCGGGGGTGAAACTCATCCTGTTGGGTCCGCCGGGAGCGGGCAAGGGGACGCAGGCGGAAAGGCTCTACGAACGGCACAAGCTGCCACAGCTTTCGACCGGAGGTATGCTGCGCGCCGAGCGCGACGCCGGCACCGAGCTTGGCAAAGCTGCCGACAAAGTGATGGCAGCCGGCCAGCTGGTGTCCGACGAGATTGTCATCGGCATTATCGCCAAGCGGATCGAAGAGCCGGACTGCAAGTCCGGCTTTGTGCTGGATGGCTTTCCCCGGACGGTGAAACAGGCGACTGCCCTGGACGAGATGCTGGCCAAGAAAGGCAGCAAGATCGACGGTGTGATCGAATTGGCGGTCGATGAGGACGCGCTGGTCGAGCGCATTTCCGGCCGTTTCGAGTGCGCTAAGTGCAAGGCCGGATATCACGACAAGTTCAAGCAGCCGAAAAAACCGGGCGTGTGCGACGTGTGCGGCAGCACCAAGTTCACCCGGCGCAAGGACGACAATGCGGAGACGGTGAAGGCGCGGCTCAAGGCCTATCGCGAGCAGACCGCGCCGATCCTGCCGTACTACAAGAAGAAAGGGCTGCTGCATCCGGTAGACGGCATGGCCGATCCCGATGCGGTAACCAGGGAGATCGAGGGCGTGCTTTCTCGGATCAAGCCCTAACAAGTTGATTTAAAAGGCAAAAGCGAGTTGGCATGAATTCGGCTTTCGCCATTGACGGGGGGGCGAATCGCAATATAATGCGCGCCTTCTCGATCGCCGGGGGCGACCGGGCCGATTGGCTTTGCCCTGATCGAACAAGAGCTTAGCTTTAAGGAGCAACAACGTGGCGCGTATTGCGGGCGTCAACATTCCGACGCAGAAGCGGGTGGTTATCGCCCTGACCTACATCACTGGCATTGGCCCAGCCAAAGCCAAGGAAATCACTGCCAAGGTCGGTATTCCGGCCGAGCGGCGCGTGTCGCAGTTGACCGACGCCGAAGTGGTGCGCATCCGTGAAGTCATCGACCAGGATTACACGGTCGAAGGCGATCTGCGCCGCGAAACGGCGATGAATATCAAGCGCCTGATGGATCTCGGCTGCTATCGCGGCCTCAGGCATCGCAAGGGCCTGCCGGTCCGCGGCCAGCGCACGCACACCAACGCGCGCACCCGCAAGGGCCCGGCCAAGGCGATCGCCGGCAAGAAGAAGACGGTCTAAGGACCCCTCAAGGAAACGGAACGGATTATGGCGAAGGCACCAGCAGCACCAGCAGCGGCGGCATCAGGCGCGACCACGAGCGCCCCTGCGGGTCGCGTGAAGCGCCGCGAGCGCAAGAACATCAGCTCCGGCGTCGCGCACGTGAATGCCAGCTTCAACAACACGATGATCACCATCACCGACGACCAGGGCAACACCATCGCCTGGTCCTCGGCGGGATCGCTGGGCTTCAAGGGCTCGCGCAAATCGACGCCATACGCGGCCCAGGTGGCCGCGGACGCGGCGGCCAAGAAGGCCTCCGAGCATGGCGTGAAGATCCTGGAGGTCGAGGTGAAGGGCCCGGGCGCTGGACGCGAATCCGCGCTGCGCGCCTTGCAGGCCGCCGGCTTCACCATCACGTCGATCCGCGACGTGACGCCGATCCCGCACAACGGATGCCGCCCGCCAAAGCGGCGCAGGGTCTGATCTGGGCGCCTGATTGGAATTGCCGCCCGGCCCCAACGGGGCCGGTGCGTTATCCGGCCACCAGCGGGGTCGCGCCCCGCGCATGAATGCAACCGGCTGGCCGGTGCCTAAGTATCGAGGTTGAACCGGGCGGGAGCGATTGAATGGCTGCTCGCCCCAGATGCAATGAAGGTCGAAAGCTGTGATTCAGAAAAACTGGACCGAACTGATCAAATCGAACAAGAAGATTGAGACCGGCGGCGACGCGAAGCGTTTCGCGACCGTGGTGGCCGAGCCGCTGGAGCGCGGTTTCGGCCTGACGCTGGGCAACGCGCTGCGCCGCATCCTGCTGTCGTCGCTGCAGGGCGCCGCGGTGACGGCCGTCCACATCGACGGCGTGCTGCACGAGTTCTCGTCGATCCCCGGCGTGCGCGAGGACGTGACCGATCTCGTCCTCAACATCAAGCAGATCGCGCTGCGCATGGGCGGCGACGGTCCGAAGCGCATGCGCCTGCGCGCCCAGGGTCCGGGCGAGGTGAAGGCCGGCCAGATCGAAGCCGGCCACGATATCGAGATCCTCAATTCCGACCTCGTGCTGTGCACGCTCGACCAGGGCGCGACGCTGAACATCGAGTTCACCGTCAATAACGGCAAGGGCTACATCGCGGCCTCGCAGAACCGCCCGGAAGACGCGCCGATCGGCCTCATCCCGGTCGATGCCATCTTCTCGCCGGTGCGCAAGGTCACCTACAAGGTGGAGAACAGCCGTGTCGGTCAGGTCACCGACTACGACAAGCTCTCCCTGCAGGTCGAAACCAACGGCGCCGTGACGCCGGAGGATTCGCTCGCCATCGCCGCGCGCATCCTGCAGGAGCAGTTGCAGCTCTTCATCAACTTCGAGGAGCCGTCGGCCGCCAGCGAAGAGGCGAAGTCGGTCGAGCCGCCATTCAACAAGAACCTGCTGCGCAAGGTGGACGAGCTCGAGCTGTCGGTCCGCTCGGCCAACTGCCTCAAGAACGACAACATCGTCTATATCGGCGATCTGGTGCAGAAGACCGAGGCGGAGATGCTCCGCACCCCGAACTTCGGCCGCAAGTCGCTGAACGAGATCAAGGAAGTGCTGGCTCAGATGGGCCTCCATCTCGGCATGGAGATCCCGAACTGGCCGCCGGAGAATATCGAAGAGCTGGCGAAGCGGTTGGACGAACCGTTCTAAGCCAGAGAGTTTGAGTATCGGGCCAAGGTGGCCCACCCCTTCCGTTCATGGCGCGTGAGCGCCGCGGCGGATAGGGAACGCAACCGGTTTCGCGCGACCCTGAAGGGCTAAGCGAGCCAAGAGGAAGAGGAGAGCCCACATGCGTCACGCCGTTGCTGGCCGCAAGTTGAACCGCACTGCATCGCACCGCAAGGCGATGTTCAACAACCTGGCCGCCGCTTTGGTCAAGCACGAGCAGATCAAGACCACGCTGCCGAAGGCGAAGGACCTGCGCCCAATCGTGGAAAAGCTGGTGACGCTGGGCAAGAAGGGCGGCCTCGCCGCCCGCCGTCAGATCCTCGCCTCGCTGAAGGACGACAAGCTGGCCGAGAAGCTGCTGACCACGCTCGCGACCCGCTACAAGGCGCGTGCCGGCGGCTACACCCGCGTGCTGAAGGCTGGCTTCCGCTATGGCGACATGGCCTCGATGGCGATCATCGAGTTCGTGGATCGCGACCCGGCCGCCAAGGGCCAGGATTCGGGTCCGGTCGAGAAGAAGGAAGAGGCCGAGGGCGAGGGCGAGGCTGTCCCAGCTTAAGGCCTTCAGGAATAGATCATGCAAACGGGGCAGCCTTGTCGGCTGCCCTTTTTGTTACCATGTTGCACCTGGACTCGATCCACTTGGCGCTGCATCACCCCCCTTCCCAACCTTCCCCCGCAAGGGGGGAAGGGGTTGTTCAATCTGGACGTCGGATATCGAGCGACCCAAAAAGAAGAATCCCCTCCCCCTTGCGGGGGAGGGCTAGGGTGGGGGGTGATGCAGCGCGTGGTGCCAGGAAGTAACTTGGAGTGACCCAATGCGGTTCTGGATTGCGCGGATTGGTCTGATCGTAGCGACCTTCATCGCCGTGCCGGCGCTGGCCGAGGATGCCGTGCCGACCTCGCCCCAGCAGATCAACCTGACCTTTGCGCCGGTGGTGAAGATGGTGGCGCCGGCGGTGGTCAACATCTACACCAAGAAGGTCGTGAAGCGGCAGGCGCTCTCGCCCTTCTTCGACGATCCCTTCTTCAAGCAGTTCTTCGGCGACCAGCTCAATTTCGGCCGTTCGCGCGAGCGCATCCAGAACGCGCTCGGCTCCGGCGTCATCGTGCAGCCGGACGGTCTCGTCGTCACTAACAACCACGTGATCGAGGGCGCCGACGAGATTCGCGTGGTGCTGAATGACGGCCGCGAATTCGAGGCCAAGGTCGTCTCGCAGGAGGAGCAGCTCGACCTCGCATTGGTGCGCATCGACACCAAGGGCGCCAAGCTGCCGACCCTGACCTTCCGCGATTCCGATGACCTCGAGGTGGGCGACCTGGTGCTGGCGATCGGCGATCCGTTCGGGGTCGGGCAGACCGTCACCAGCGGCATCGTCTCCGGCCTCGCGCGCACGCGCACCGGCATCAACGATTTCGGATTCTTCATCCAGACCGACGCGGCGATCAATCCCGGCAATTCCGGCGGCGCGCTGGTGACGACCGACGGCAAGCTGGTCGGCATCAATACCGCGATCTATTCGCAGAGCGGCGGATCGATCGGCATCGGCTTTGCCATCCCCGCCAACATCGTGCGCGCCGTGGTGGATGCCGAGGCGAATGGCGGCAAGCTGGTGCGGCCCTGGCTCGGCGTGACCGGCGAAGCCTTGAGCGCGGAGATCGCTGAGAGCCTCGGTTTCGACAGGCCCGGCGGCGTGGTGGTGAAGGAACTCTTCCCCGGTGGTCCGGCCGACAAGGCCGGCCTGAAGCCGGGCGATGTACTCCTCGCGATCAACGGCCGCGACGTCCAGGACCCGCAGGGCATGGCCTTCCGCCTCGCCACCCTGCCGATCGGCGATGCGGCGAAGATGACGATCATGCGCAAGGGCGAGCAGATGGATCTGCCGATTCAGCTGGTGCCCGCGCCGCGCGAGCCGGAGCCGGACGAGACCTGGCTCAACGGCGAGCAGCCCTTGACCGGTGCGCAGGTTGCGAACCTCTCGCCCGCGCTCGGCGAGGAACTCTCGGTCAGCGGCTGGAAGGGCGTCGTCATCACGGCGATCAAGCGCGGCTCGTTCGCGCTCAGTCTGGGCCTCAGGCCCGGCGACATTGTCGCGCGCGTCAACGGCACGGAGGTCCAGAACGTCGACCAGTTGAGCAAGCTGATGGCCGTTTCGCAGGATGAATGGCAGCTCACGGTCGAGCGCGACGGCAAGATCAAGACCCTCACGGTGCGATAGGGAAGGCCGGCGAAGCGATGTCGGGCCTGTTCGAAGCACAAGCGCCGCGGCCTCTGGCCGACCGCATGCGCCCGCAGCGCCTGGAGGAGATCGTCGGGCAGGATCACCTGATCGGCGCCAACGCGCCCATCGGGCGGATGCTGGCGGCGGGGCAGATCTCATCGATGATCCTGTGGGGGCCGCCGGGTTGCGGCAAGACTACGCTCGCGCGCCTGATCGCGGAAAAGGTCGATCTGCATTTCGAGATGTTGTCGGCGATCTTTTCCGGCGTCGCCGACCTGCGCAAGATTTTCGAAGCGGCCAAGCAGCAGCGCCTGATGGGTCGCGGCACCTTGCTGTTCATCGACGAGATCCACCGCTTCAACCGCAGCCAGCAAGACGGCTTCCTGCCCCATGTCGAGGACGGCACCATCGTGCTGGTTGGCGCGACCACCGAGAACCCGTCCTTCGAGCTGAACGCGGCGCTGCTGTCGCGCTGCCAGGTGTTCGTGCTCAACCGCCTGCACGAGACCGACCAGGAAGTGCTGCTGAAGCGTGCCGAAGAACTGATGGGTTTTTCGCTGCCCTTGAATGCGGAAGCGCGCACTACGCTGATCGCGATGGCCGATGGCGATGGCCGCTATCTGCTCAATATGGCAGAGGAACTGTTCCGTCTCCCGCCGGATATAATCCTGGACCCGGTGGCGTTGACCAAGGCCGTGCAGAAGCGCGCACCGCTCTACGACAAGGCGCAAGAGGGGCACTACAATCTCATTTCCGCATTGCACAAGTCTTTGCGCGGCTCCGATACCGATGCGGCGCTCTATTGGCTGGCCCGCATGCTGGCGGGCGGCGAGGACCCCAAATACATCGCACGCCGCCTGTTGCGCTTCGCGGTGGAGGATATAGGCCTCGCCGATCCGCAGGCCCTGACGCAAGCCTTGGCGGCCTGGGACGCCTATGACCGCCTGGGCTCGCCGGAAGGCGAGCTCGCGATCGCGCAATGCGTGATCTACCTAGGGACAGCGCCGAAATCCAACGCCGCCTACGAGGCCTTGAGCGGCGCCAATGACGCCGCGCGCAAGACCGGGTCACTCATGCCGCCCAAGCATATCCTCAATGCGCCGACGCGACTGATGAAGGATCTTGGCTATGGCAAAGGATATAGCTACGACCACAACACCGCCGAAGGCTTCTCGGGCCAGAATTATTTCCCGGACGGCATGGCCCGCCAGCGCTTCTACAACCCGGTCGAGCGGGGCTTCGAGCGCGATATCCTGAAGCGCATCGAATACTGGGATCGCCTCCGCGCCAAGAAGGGGCAAGGCGATACTCAGGAGTGACTTGGAGCCTGATTTCCAGGCATATCCGACCCCTTTTCGATCCATGCGAGAAATGCAGAATTGGCGCCCGTGGCATGCGCCGTTTCGACTTGTCCCGTTACAATGCCATCGCTAGGGTCGCCGCTTGTGACTGGACCTAAGGGGGTGGGGCCAGCACGCGTGCAACAACATTTCAGGGTTCGGGGATGCAAGATTATCTGTCGCCGGAGCGCCAAAAGGCCGCGTTGCTCACCATCGATGCTCAACGCGATTTCATTCTTCCAGGTGCGCCAGCGACAGTCAGCGGAAGTACCGCGGCGGCATCGCAGATGCAGCAGCTCGTCGAAGCCTTCCGCGCGCATCATGCGCCCATCGTCCACATGGTACGGCTCTATCGATGCAACGGATCGAACGTCGATCTCTGCCATCGCTCGCTGATCGAAGCGGGCCAGCGGATTGTCATGCCGGGCACTCTCGGCGCCGAGATCGTCGACCAATTGAAACCGACTTCAGGGCTGCGTTTGCAGCCCGATCTGCTTCTGGAAGGCAAGATGCAGGAGATCGGGCCGAAGGAATGGATCTGCTACAAGCCGCGACTGTCCGCATTTTTCCAGACTCCCGTCGAAGAGCATTTGAAGTCCCTCGGTATCTCCACCATCGTCATCTGCGGCACCGATTTTCCGGCCTCTCCCAGGTCCACCGTCTACGCCGCCGCCAATCGCGATTTCCGCCTGGTCCTTGCCACCGACGCCATCTCGGGCGCGACCGATTCGGGACTCGATGAGATGGCGCAGATCGGCGCCTATCTGATGGCGACCGACCGATTGCTCGAATGGTTGCCGCGCAACCGCGCGGCGGCTTGATTCATCCACCTTTTCGTGCTGTCTCACGCCCATGAGCGGCGTGCAGCAGATCGAGATCAAGCAACAGGATGCCGACCAGCGGCTCGACCGCTGGTTCAAGCGCCACTTCCCGGCGCTCGGCCATGGGCGGCTGGAGAAGCTGCTGCGCACCGGCCAGGTCCGGCTCGACGGCAAGCGCGCCAAGGCCGGCGATCGGGTGGAAGCCGGCCAGATCGTGCGCGTGCCGCCCTTGGGCGAGGCTCCCGATCGATCGGAACAGCCGCCGCAGCCACGCCGTCCGCGCGCGACGGATGCCGGGTGGGCGAAGACGCTGCAGAAATCCGTGCTCTACAAGGATGACGACGTGCTGGTGATCGACAAGCCGGCCGGCCTTGCGGTGCAGGGCGGCACGGGCCTTTCGACCAGCGTCGATGACCTGCTGGACGCGCTGCAGTTCGATGCCAAGGAGCGGCCGCGGCTGGTCCATCGCCTGGATCGGGACACCAGCGGCGTGCTGGCGCTGGCGCGCAATGCCAAGGCGGCGAAGCATCTGACCGAAGCCTTCCGCCACAAGGACGCGCGCAAGATCTATTGGGCTGTCGTGGTCGGCGTGCCCGACGTGCGCGGCGGCCGCATCGATGCGCCGCTGCAGAAAGCGGGCGGCAAGGGTGCCGAGCGGGTCCATGTCGATGAAGAGGGCAAGCGCGCCGTCACGGAGTTCGCGGTCATCGAGAAAGCGGGCAAGAAAGCGGCTTGGCTGGCGCTGATGCCGGTGACCGGCCGCACCCATCAATTGCGCGCCCATTGCATCGCGCTCGGAACGCCGATCCTGGGGGACGGGAAATATGCCGGCGCGGCCGCCTTCCTCGCCAGGGACAATCTGGCGCGCCAGCTTCATCTTCATGCCAGGCGCCTGCGCCTGCCGCATCCGACGGGCAAGGGCTGGATCGATGTGACCGCGCCCTTGCCGGAGCACATGCGCAAGACCTGGTCATTCTTCGGGTTCGCGGCCAAGCCTGAGCGTGATCCGTTCGCTGATCTGGATGCGTGACGCGATGCTGGCCGACGTTCCCCATCGCCTGTTCGTGTTCGATTGCGACGGCACGCTGGTCGACAGCCAGCACAATATCGTTGCGGCCATGGCGGCGGCGTGGGCGCGGCACCATCTGCCCGCGCCGGCGGCGACCGACGTGCGCCGCATCGTCGGGCTGACGTTGGAGATCGCGATCGCGCGGCTGCTGCCTGCTGCGGACGATGCCACGCACCGCGCGCTGGCGGCGGCCTATCGCGAGATCGTGCACGATCTGCGCGCGGGCAATGCGCAGGGCATTGCGGATGAACCGCTGTTCCCCGGCATCCGCGAGCTGATCGAGGCGCTGGCCGCGCCGGAGATTTTCCTCGGCGTCGCCACGGGGAAGAACCTGCGCGGGCTGGAGCACACGCTCGGCGTGCATGGCCTGCGCGAGCGGTTCCACACCTTGCAGACCGCGGACCGTTGCCGCAGCAAGCCCGATCCGGAGATGGTGCTGCGCGCGATGGCGGAAACTGGCATCGAAGCCGGATCGACCGTGGTCATCGGCGATACCAGTTTCGACATGGAAATGGCGCGGTCGGCGGGCGCCATCGCCATCGGCGTCGCCTGGGGCTATCACGAGGTCGCAGAGCTGCGACATGCGGGCGCGCATGCCATCATCCAGCAACCCGCCGATCTGCTGGTTGAATTGCGGCGCCTGGCGCCGGCAGCGTAGAATGATCCGGGGACGCCGGAGGTTCGGCGCATGAGATTGAAGATCGTCCTGACCGGGATCGGGCTGGCGCTGGTGGCTGTGATCGCGCTCGCTTTCACGGTCCTGATGGCGACCGATTTCAACGATTATCGCGACCTGGTGCAGCAGCGCATGAAGGCCGCGACCGGGCGCGACCTGGTGATCGCGGGCAACATCGATGCCTCGCTCTCGCTGTCGCCGCGCCTCACCGCCAAGCAGGTGAGCTTCCGCAACGCTGCCTGGAGCGACCTGCCGCAGATGGCGAGCCTCAACGAGATCGAGGCGGAGATCGCGCTGCTGCCGCTGCTGAGCGGCCAGATCCGCATCAAGGAGGTCGTGCTGCGCGGCGGCCAGGTGGTGGTGGAAACCAACAAGCAGGGAATCGGCAACTGGGTGCTGGACCTCGCGCCGCAGACCGCGCCGGCTACCTCCACGACCACCGCCAGCGGGCTGCCACAGATCGATCGCATGACGATCGAGGATGTGACTCTGCTCTATCGCGACGGCGAGACAGGTTCCAAGCAGACACTCGCCATCAAGCGCTTCACAGCGGAGGATGCGCCTGGCGCCGGCATCAAGATCACGATCAAGGGCGCCTGGAACGAACGGCCGCTGGAGCTGGCAGGCACGATCGGCGCGCCGCGTCAGTTCACCGAGGGGCCATTGCCGCTCGACCTCGATGGCAAGCTGGGCGACGTCGCCCTCGGAGTACGCGGCGATATCGGCGATCCGACAATGTTCTCCGACTTGGCGCTGGAGATCACGAGTTCGGGTCCGTCGCTCGCTGCGCTGGGCGATATCCTGAGGGTCGCGCTGCCGAACTCCGCCGCCTATACGCTCCACACGCGCCTCAGTGGCGGCGCTGGCAAGTTCACCTTCTCCGACGCGAGTGCGAAGGTCGGCGGTTCCGATGCGGCCGGCAATCTCGCGCTCGATACATCAAGCGATGTCACCGACCTGACGGCGACGATCGCTTCCCAGCGTCTCGATTTCAAGGATCTGGGGCTGGACGAGGGCGGCGGGACTAGCGCTTCCAATAGCGACGGCAGGCTGTTCTCCGCCGAGCCCTGGCCGCTCGACTGGCTGAAGCACATCAATGGCGACGTCACCTGGCCGATCGGGACCCTGGTGCGCGGCGGCGCCAGCGCGCGCGAAGTGGCGACCTCGCTGTCGGTCAAGAACGGCGCGGCGACGCTCAAATACGTGAAAGCGCATATCGAAGGCGGCACGATCAACGGCAGCGGCACGCTGAAGCCTGTGAAGAATGCGCCGATCCTGGCCCTGAAACTGGCCGCCAGCGGCGTCCAGTCCGCGCCGCTGCTGAACATGATGGGGCTGGAAGACGTGCTGACAGTCGGGCGCCTCGACATGACCATGGACGTGAACGGCCCCGCCACGTCGACCCGCGATCTGATGGCGGGACTGAATGGCAAGGCGGGCTTCGCCACCGGCGAGGGCCAGGTGCGCAACAGCTTCGCGCGCCTGCTGCTGTCCGACCTGTTCGGCCTGCTGAAGCCGTTGGGCGGCGATGGGTCGCGCATCTCCTGCATCGCCGGCCATTTCGACATCAAGCAGGGCATCGCGACCACGCGCGGCACCGTGGTCGATACGCCCGGCGCGACGGTGGTGGGAGCCGGCAACATCGATCTGCGCAACGAGCGGATCGACATGCGGGTCGATCCCAAATCGAAGGATCTGAATCTCAGCGCGATCGCCGTCCCGGTGCGCGTGACGGGGCCGCTCGCCAGCCCGAACGTGATCCCCGATCCGGTGGCGACCGTCGGCGACACGGTCAATTTCGCCACCGGCACCGTCAATGTCGCGACCCTTGGAATCTTCGGTGCGCTGACCGGCCTCGGCGAAGGCGACAATCTCGGCGCCAATCCCTGCGCCACCGCAGTCAACAACGCGCTGTCGTCCAAGCAATCGACTGGCGACAAGGTCATGCAGGGCGTCGGCGGGACAGCTCAGGATATCGGCGAAGGCGCGGTCGACGTACTGAAGGGCGTCGGCGAAGGTCTCGGCAACCTGTTTGGGCAGTGATCGATGCTGAGTGCGCCGCGCCGGTTCTACAAGAGTGCGACTGCCACGCCCACCGAAGGCGGCTGGGGCATCCTGCTGGACGGCAAGCCGCTGCGCTCTCCCGCCAAGCGCCCGTTCGTGCTCCCGGCCGAGGCGCTCGCCGCCGGCATCGCGGATGAATGGCAGGCACAGGGCGACAAGATCGATCCGCATTCCATGCCGCTGATGCAGTTCGCAGCCACCGCCATCGACCGGCTGGCCGACGATCGCAATTCCCTGATCGAGGAGGTCGCGGGCTATGGGCGCAGCGATCTCGTGTGCTATCGGGCTGCGGAGCCGGAGAGTCTGGTGCGGCGGCAGGAGGAACATTGGCAGCCGCTGATCACCTGGCTGGCGGAGCGCTACGACGTCGCGCTCAACGTCACCGCCGGGATCATACCGGTCGAACAGCCGCCGCATGCGCTTGCGACCTTTCGGCGCGTGCTGGGGGCGTGCGACCTGTATGCTCTGACCGCGCTGGCTGGAATGACGGGCAGCGCTGGATCGCTGGTCATCGGCCTCGCCCTGGCCGAGGGGCGTCTCAGCCCCGATGAGGCCGCCGACGCCGCCCTGCTGGACGAACTGTTCCAGGCGGAGAAATGGGGCAGCGATCCGGAGGCGGAGCGGCGGCGTGCCGCGATCCGCGCCGATCTCAAGGCCGCGAAACGATTCCACACTCTGTCGCGACTGTAATATATTGAAATAGTTGGTCCTTCGGCTTGCTGGTCGCTAGCATGGCTTCGTGCTATGTGAGGCCACCTCGCAGTGCAACAAAAACGCCGCCCAAAATTCATAACGGCGCGGTCAGATCAGGGACAGCAGGGGATGCAGGAGATCCTGAAGCAACTCGAAGAGAAGCGTGCGGCCGCGCGCGCCGGCGGCGGCCAGCGGCGGGTCGATGCCCAGCACGCCAAGGGGCGCCTCACCGCCCGCGAGCGCATCGAACTGCTGCTCGATCCCGATTCCTTCGAGGAATGGGACATGTTCGTCGAGCATCGCAACAGCGATTTCGGCATGCAGGACCAGAAGGTGCCGGGCGACGGCGTGGTGACCGGCTATGGCACCGTCAATGGCCGCCTGGTCTTCGTCTTCAGCCAGGACTTCACCGTGTTCGGCGGCTCGCTCTCCGAAGCCCACGCAGAGAAGATCTGCAAGGTGATGGACCAGGCGATGAAGGTCGGCGCGCCGGTCATCGGGCTCAACGATTCCGGCGGCGCGCGCATCCAGGAGGGCGTCGCTTCGCTCGCCGGCTATGCCGAAGTGTTCCAGCGCAACATCATGGCTTCCGGCGTGGTGCCGCAGATCTCGCTGGTCATGGGTCCCTGCGCCGGTGGCGCGGTGTATTCGCCGGCCATGACCGACTTCATCTTCATGGTGAAGGATTCATCCTACATGTTCGTCACCGGTCCCGACGTGGTGAAGACCGTGACGCACGAGAACGTCACCCATGAGCAGCTCGGCGGAGCGGTCACGCATTCGCAGCGCTCGGGCATCGCCGACCTCGCTTTCGAGAACGATGTCGAGGCCTTGTTGCAGGTCCGTCGTTTCATCGATCTGTTGCCGGCGTCGAACCGCGAGTCGGCGCCCCCGCGCGAGACGCCGGATTCGATCGACCGCGACGAATTCTCGCTCGACACCCTGATGCCGGCCAATCCCAACAAGCCATACGACATGCACGAGCTGATCTCGAAAGTCGTCGACGAGGGCGACTTCTTCGAGCTGCAGCCGGATCATGCCAAGAACATCATCATCGGCCTCGCGCGCATGGGCGGCGACACGGTCGGGATCGTCGCCAACCAGCCGATGGTGCTGGCCGGCTGCCTGGACATCGATTCAAGCCGCAAGGCCGCGCGCTTCGTACGCTTCTGCGACTGCTTCAATATTCCCATCGTGACCTTCGTCGACGTGCCCGGCTTCCTGCCCGGCACGGCGCAGGAATACGGCGCCATCATCAAGCACGGCGCCAAGCTGCTGTTCGCGTTCGGCGAAGCGACGGTGCCAAAGATCACCGTCATCACGCGCAAGGCCTATGGCGGGGCCTATGACGTCATGAGTTCCAAGCACATCCGCGGCGACGTCAATTTCGCCTGGCCCTCGGCGGAGATTGCGGTGATGGGTCCGAAGGGTGCCGTGGAGATCATCTTCCGTGCCGATATCGGCGACAAGCAGAAGATCGCCGACCGCACCGAGGAATACCGGGAGAAATTTGCCAACCCGTTCGTCGCGGGCGCGCGCGGCTTCATCGACGACGTGATCCTGCCGCACTCGACCCGCAAGCGCATCTGCCGCTCGCTCGCCATGCTCCGGGACAAGAAGCTCGAGAATCCCTGGAAAAAGCACGACAACATTCCGCTGTGACGATGATCGATTCAATGCAGTCGCCGACAAGCTCCGCAGAGCCCCTTCCCCCCTTGTGGGGGAAGGTTGGGATGGGGGGTGCCGCCGCACGACAGTCGAAAAGGAGTCCGGAGTCAGTCGGCGGTGCCCAGCACGGCGACCATTTGCAGGCGTGTCATCCCCACCAATCGTGCGGCGGCACCCCCCATCCAACTCGGGCTAGGCTCGCTACGCTTGCCAAGCCTCCGTATCCTTCCCCCACAGGGGAAGGGGAGTCTTCTGCGGTCGGGGTAGCGCATGTTCTCTAAAATCCTCATAGCCAATCGCGGCGAGATCGCCTGTCGGGTCATCCGGACGGCGCGCGCCATGGGCATCAAGACCGTGGCGGTCTATTCCGAGCCGGATGCCGATGCGCTGCACGTGCGCGAGGCGGACGAGGCGGTGGCGATCGGCCCGGCGGCGGCCGCGCAAAGCTATCTCTCGATCGAGAAGATCGTCGATGCCTGCAAGCAGACCGGCGCCGAGGCCGTCCATCCCGGCTATGGCTTCCTGTCGGAGAACCGCAAGTTCGCCGCGGCACTGAAAGAGGCCGGCATCGTCTTCATCGGCCCGGATACCCACGCGATCGCCGCGATGGGCGACAAGATCGAATCCAAAAAGCTGGCGAAGGAAGCGGGCGTCAGTTCCGTTCCCGGCTATCTCGGCGTCATCAAGGATGCCGACGAGGCGGTGAAGATCGCCAGAGAGGTCGGCTATCCGGTCATGATCAAGGCCTCGGCCGGCGGCGGCGGCAAGGGCATGCGCGTCGCACGCGGCGACCAGGAGGCACGTGACGGGTTCCGCTCCGCCACCAACGAGGCGCGTTCCAGCTTCGCCGACGACCGGGTGTTCATCGAGAAATTCGTCGAGGACCCGCGCCACATCGAGATCCAGGTGCTGGCCGACGGACACGGCAATTGCCTCTATCTGGGAGAGCGCGAATGCTCGATCCAGCGCCGCCACCAGAAGGTGATCGAGGAGGCGCCGAGCCCGTTCCTGGACGAGAAGACGCGCCGGGCGATGGGCGAGCAGGCGGTCGCGCTCGCCAAGGCGGTGCAATACAAATCCGCAGGCACCGTCGAGTTCATCGTCGATGCCAAGCGCAATTTCTATTTCCTGGAAATGAACACGCGGCTGCAGGTCGAGCATCCGGTGACCGAGATGGTGACCGGCCTCGACCTGGTGGAGCAGATGATCCGCATCGCCGCCGGCGAGAAGCTGAAGATCAAGCAATCCGACGTGAAGCTGAGAGGCTGGGCGATCGAGGCGCGGGTCTATGCCGAGGACCCACTACGCAACTTCCTGCCCTCGACCGGGCGCCTGGTGCGCTATCGAGAGCCGTCGGAAGGCCCGGCCGTGCGGGTCGATAGCGGTGTCTTCGAGGGCGCCGAGATCAGCATGTTCTACGATCCCATGATCGCCAAGCTCGTCACCCACGGCGACGACCGCCCCTCGGCGATCATCGCGATGCGGGAGGCGCTGGATTCCTTCTACATCCGCGGCGTCGGCCACAATGTCGGGTTCCTCTCCGCGCTGATGGCGCATCCGCGCTTCCATGCCGGGCGCCTGACCACAGGTTTCATCGCCGAAGAATTCCCGGAGGGATTCCACGGCGTCGATCTGCCGGACGAGTCAAAGGGCGACGTGGTCGCGGTCGCGGCCGTGGTGCATCAGAGCTACGCGCGCCGGGCCGTCGCCAGCGCGCCGCGCTTCAAGACCGCGGCGCCGGTCGCCAACGGCAAGTGGGTGGTGAAGATCGGTCAGGAGCAGCACCCTATCACGGTGGTGGAGACGGCGATGGGTCACGCCGTCATCGACGGCAAGCGCAGCCGGGAACTCGTCAGCGCCTGGAAGATTGGCGACCCGATTTATCGCGGCCGCATCGACAACCGGCCCATCATCGTGCAGATCGACCGCGACGGCATCGGCTATCGCCTCAGCCATGCCGGCGCGCAATTGAAGGTGCTGGTCCTTGCACCGCGCGCCGCGGCGCTGGCCGGCCACATGCTGGAAAAGACGCCGCCCGACCTCTCCAAGTTCCTGCTCTCGCCGATGCCGGGCCTGCTGGTGGCGATTTCCGTGCAAGAGGGGCAGGACATCAAGGCCGGACAGGAACTGGCCGTGGTCGAAGCGATGAAGATGGAGAACCTGCTCAGGGCCGAGCGCGACGGCAAGGTCGCGAAGCTGCATGCCAAGGCCGGCGACAGCCTGTCCGTCGACCAGGTGATCGTCGAGTTCGCGTGAAGATCCAATGGCCGACCGCAAGATCATCCATGTGCTCATCTCCGGCACGGTCCAGGGCGTCTGGTTCCGCGCCTGGACGATGCAGGAGGCCCAGGCGCGCAGGCTCGATGGCTGGGTGCGCAACCGCCGCGACGGACGAGTGGAGGCGGTGTTCGCGGGCCCGGCCGCGCGGGTTGACGACATGGTCGCCGCTTGCCACCGCGGACCCCCCGCCGCCGAGGTGGCGGATGTGAGCGTGACGCCAAGCCCCGACGATCCTGGCACGGGATTCCGCAAGCTGCCGACAGCCTGACTCAAATCGAACCCATCAAGAATGCGATTCAAGAAATTCTTCCGGCGCCATCTGCGCTATCCGCTCTGGCGGTTGCGTCATCCTTTCGCGACGTACGAGACCTATTACGCCTGGGTTGTCACCCGCAAGCTGCGGCGTGGGCGCGCGCACCCGGCGATCGGTCCGACGGCGAAGGCGGCGCGCGGCGAACATGAGATGATCAAGGTGCTGCGGCGTCATGGCCTGCAGCCGCACCATACGTTCGTCGACTATGGCTGCGGCAGCTTGCGATTGGGCCGCCCGATCATCGAAATGCTGGAACCTGGAAAGTTCTGGGGGCTCGACCTCGCGCAGGAATTCCTCGATGAAGGCATCCGCCACATCGGCCCCGCGCTGACCCAGCAGAAACAGCCGAATCTCAGGGTCATTGGCGATATTGGCCTCGCCGCCGCGAAAGCGGCGAAGCCGGATTTCATCGGTGCCTGGCACGTGTGCGGCAAGATCCCGGATCAGATCCTCGACGGATTCTTTCGCAAGGTCCTGGGGCTGATGCATCCCGGAACGCAGGTCTTGCTGCAATTCGAGGATACCGGCCGCCGGGAACAATTGCATGGCCTTGCCTGGTCGCTGCCGACTGAGATGCTGATCGCGGCGGTGAAGCGCGTCGACCCGCGCCTCAAGATCGAGATCCTTCAGCTCAGCATGAGACGCCACCGCAACATGCACTATCTCTGCGCGCACGTGCATTATTGATCTTGGTCATTACCCACGAAACAAAGGCGCCTCTCTTCTTCATGCGCAGCGCAGAGTGATCCAGGCTGGCGGAAAGTCGCTAAGCCTCGGCGCGACCACCGGAGGAGATGAGGCCGGCCGCAGCGATGCCGCCTGTGCCCAGGAATGATCGCCGTATCTGCAGGAAGGTCATATCAACCTCCCGCTCAGGTCTTCAGCTCGCGCTTGAGTTCTTCGAGGAAGCGCCAGTCCGCTCCGCGCTCCAGGATGGTCTGCGGGCTAGACTTGATGAAGCCCGTTTCCCGCATGCGCAGGGCATAGAAGCGGATGGCGTCTGCCGAGTCGTAGTCCCGCCAGCGGTCAAAGCCGATATCCCGGATGGCCTGCAGGGTGTAGTCGTAGTTCTCGGCAAACTTGCGTTCCATCAAGCGCCGTGCGACCTGCTCCGGCTGGGAGACGCAGAAGTCGATGGACTTGAGGATCGCGCGCATGGCGCGCTTGGTCGCGACCGGATTGTTCGCAGCAAAAGCGGCGCCGGTGGCGAGGAAACAGCAGAAATACTGCGACCATGGTGCATCGGTCGAGATGTTGACGATTGTCTGACCGACCTTGCGGGCGCGCATCTCCTGCGCCTCCGGCGGGCCCGCCAGGAAGGCATCGATCTTGCCGTCGATGAACAGCTGCTTCACTGGCGCCTTCTCGTCGGTCACCCACTCGATGTCGCGATGCGGATCGAGGCCGACATAGGCCGCCATCAGGGACACCCAGATATGGGGCAGGGGCAAAAGACCGACCCGCTTGCCCTTGAGGTCGCTGACACTCTTGATCTGGTCGTTGGCGATCAGCTCGAGGCAGCCGGAGTGTATGCCGCCGAGGAGCTTGACCGGAAGGCCTGCATCGAGAGCCGAAATGTTCGTCGGGGCAAAATCCCAATGGAGGTCGAGCTTGTCATCGGCCAGCAACTGGAATGGATCGTCGTCCCCGGTCGGTTGATAGACAACTTCGCTGAACCCTTCGGCCTTCAGCGCATCCTCGGCATAGAACAGTGGCGGATCGCAGCTCGTCGGGAGGAATTCGGCGATCCGGATGCGCGATACTTCCGGAGGCGCCTCCGCCTGAGCGGGGCTCCCGCTCAAGAGGCCGAATGTGCATCCTGCCGCCACCGACGCGTTCGCAAGGAACCGGCGCCTTGTCTGCATGGAATGCCTCCTCCGCGGCCGAGCCGCGACTACGCCCGCATCGTCGGAATGTTGCTGCTTGAAGGGCAGCGTCTGACGCGCTGCTCACCCGTGAGGATAATATACTGAGATCCATAGTCGCGCCACTCGCAGTTGCGCCGGACCCAAGAACGAGGTGCTCCTGTCCGCTGTTAATCTATGTCTTTGCGCGCACGGCTTGGCCGGGATGACAGAGTTGGTTGCTATTCAGCCGCGCTGGCGAGCTCGCCCTCGAACACTTCGTCGAACGCCGCGCGCAGGGCCATGTCGAACTCGGCCATCGACAGGATGTACCCAAGTTGCGCCAGCGAGGTGACGCCGAGTTTCTGGTCCTGAATGCCGCACGGCACGATCCCCGAGAAATGGCTGAGGTCGGGATCGACGTTGATTGCGATGCCATGGTACGTCACCCAGCGCCGTACCCGCACGCCGATGGCCGCGATTTTGTCCTCGCGTCCGTCATGGGCGACCCAGATGCCGACGCGGCCCTCGCGCCGCTCGCCCGTCACATTGAAGCGCGCCAAGGTGCGGATGATCCATTCCTCGAGATTGCGCACGAACCGGCGCACGTCCGGCCCGCGCTCTTTCAGATCGAGCATCACATAGGCCACTCGCTGGCCGGGGCCGTGATAGGTGTATTGCCCGCCGCGCCCGGTCTCATAGACCGGGAAGCGGCCGGGCTGCAGCAGGTCGCCTGCCTGGGCGCTGGTGCCCCCGGTATAGAGGGGAGGGTGCTCCAGCAGCCAGACCAGCTCCGGCGCGCCTTGGGCGCGGATGGCCTCTACCCGCGCCTCCATAATCGCTAACGCCTCGGGATAATCGACCAAGCCCTCGGAAATCCGCCATTCCATTGATTCTCGTGTGCCTTTCGGGTCCTTTCGGAGCTTGATCGCAGGGTCCCGATTTGCTATTCCCCCGGTCGGCTTCTGACAAGGGCTATGGCCCGCCTTTCGGGGGCTCTGATGCGGTCGTGGCGGAACTGGTAGACGCGCAGCGTTGAGGTCGCTGTGGGGCAACCCGTGGAAGTTCGAGTCTTCTCGACCGCACCAGCCTAACTTGCCTGCTTAGGCATAACATTCTGAAAAAACAGGTAGATTCCGGCCGCCGCTGGCGGGTCGCCGGCTGGCATTGGCGGCGCCGATGGTTATAATCCGCCGGATTCCGACAGCCAGAGGGCGGCATGGCAGACGACACCAAGAAGGCCGGCGACGATCTGAGGGCCGGGGCGATGGAATATCACCGCCTGCCGCGGCCGGGAAAACTGGCGATCGTCGCCACCAAGCCGCTGGCCTCCCAGCGCGATCTCGCCCTGGCCTATTCTCCCGGTGTGGCCGCCGCCTGCGAAGCCATTGTGGCCGACCCCAAGATGGCGGCCGAGGTCACTAGCCGGGGCAACCTGGTGGCGGTCATCACCAACGGCACCGCCGTGTTGGGCCTCGGCGCGATCGGGCCACTGGCAGCCAAGCCGGTGATGGAGGGAAAGGCAGTCCTCTTCAAGAAATTCGCCGATATCGACGTGTTCGATATCGAGATCAACGAGACCGATCCCGACAAGCTGGTCGAGGTGATCGCGAGCCTGGAGCCGACCTTCGGCGGCATCAACCTGGAAGACATCAAGGCGCCGGAATGCTTCGATGTCGAAAGCAAGCTGAAGGCGCGCATGAACATCCCGGTCATGCACGACGATCAGCACGGCACCGCCATCATCGTGGCGGCCGCGATGCTGAACGGCCTGGAGGTGGTCGGCAAGCGCATCGACCAGGTGAAGCTCGTGGCCTCCGGCGCCGGCGCGGCGGCCTTGTCCTGCCTCGACCTGCTGGTGACCCTTGGCCTGCCGATCGAGAACATCATCGTCACTGACATCGCCGGCGTAGTCTATGAGGGCCGCACGGAGCTGATGGATCCGCGCAAGACGCGCTATGCCAAGAAGACCAATGCGCGCACCCTGGCCGACGTGATGCCGGGCGCCGACATTTTCCTTGGCCTCTCGGCGCCGCGTGTGCTGAAGCCGGAGATGGTGAAGGAGATGGCGGAGCAGGCGCTGATCTTCGCGCTCGCCAACCCGACGCCGGAAATCCTGCCGGAGGAAGTGAAGGCCGTGCGGCCGGATGCCATCATCGCGACCGGACGCTCCGACTATCCGAACCAGGTCAACAATGTCGTCTGCTTCCCCTTCATCTTCCGCGGCGCGCTCGATGTCGGCGCGACGGCGATCAATCAGGAAATGAAGGTCGCCTGCGTGAAGGCGATCGCGGACCTCGCCAAGGCCGAGGCCTCCGACATCGTCGCCAACGCCTATGGCGGGGAAATCCCGGCGTTCGGCCGCGAATACCTGATCCCGCGGCCGTTCGATCCGCGCCTGATCGTGCAGATCGCGCCCGCAGTCGCCAAGGCCGCGATGGATAGCGGCGTCGCCACCCGACCGATCACCGATTGGTCCGCTTATCGCGACCGCCTGAACCAGTTCGTGTTCCGCTCCGGCCTCATCATGAAGCCGCTGTTCGAGCGGGCGCGGCGCGATGCCAGGCGCGTGGTCTATGCCGAGGGCGAGGAAGAGCGCGTGCTGCGCGCAGTGCAGACCGTGGTGGATGAAAAGCTGGCGCAGCCGATCCTGATCGGCCGTCGCGCGGTGGTGGAGCGTCGCATCGAAAAGCTGGGCCTGCGCATCCGCGATGGCCACCATTTCACGCTGATCGATCCCGAGAGCGATCCGCGCTACCACGAATACTGGACCTTCTATCACAGCCTGACCGAGCGCAAGGGTGTCGCGCCGGACGATGCGCGCACCATCGTGCGCACGCGCAACACGGTGATCGGTGCGCTGATGGTCAGGAAGCGCGAGGCCGACGCCTTGCTCTGCGGGACGGTCGGGCGTTTCCACTCCCATCTCGGCCACGTCAATGACTGCCTGGGGCGGGCGGCCAGCGTGCAGGCCTTCTCGACCCTGACGGCGCTGGTCCTGCAGACCGGAACCGTCTTCATCACCGACACCGAGGTGAAGGTCGATCCGACCGACGCGGAAATCGCGGAAATGACCGTGCTGTCGGCGGAGGTGGTGCGACGCTTCGGGATCGCGCCCAAGGCAGCCTTGCTGTCGCACTCCAATTTCGGCACCTCCAACGAGGACAGTGCGCGCAAGATGCGGCGCGCCCTCGGCCTGATCCTGCAGCGCGATGCGGAGCTGGAAGTAGAGGGCGAGATGCGGGCGGACAGCGCGTTGTTCGAGCCGCTGCGCGAGCGCCTGTTCCCCAATTCGCGGCTCAAGGGCAAGGCGAACCTGATGATCATGCCCTCGCTCGACTCCGCCAACATCGCGCTCAATCTGCTGCGCGGGCTGGGCGAGGGACAGACCATCGGGCCGATCCTGCTGGGCTGCGCGCGACCCGCCCATATCCTTTCTCCCGCGGTGACGGTGCGCGGGATCATCAACATGACGGCCGTGGCCGCGGTCGAAGCCCAGGACCGCAAGCCGCATGGCCGGGCCTGAACCCGCCAAGCCAGAGCCGCAGGACGAAGACCGCGCGCCGGTCGAGACGGTCGACGAGGAGGAACTCTACGGCCCGTCCGAAGAGCTGCTGGAGAATGTCTCGGCGGCCCTCGCCGAAGGCGACATTCCGCAGGTCGAGGAGCTGATCGAGGACCTGCACCCGGCCGACGTCGCCGATCTCATCGAGCATCTGGAACCCGAAGAACGCAAGCTGTTCGTCGAGATCACCCGCCATGTGATCGAGCCGGAGACCATCTCGCATCTCGACGAGACGGTGCGCGAGGAAGTGGTCGAGCAACTCGGTCCCCAGGCGGTCGCGGAGGTGGTCAGCGAGCTCGATACCGACGACGCGGTCGAGTTGCTGCAGGACCTCGCGCCCGACCAGCAGGAGCGCGTGCTGCAGAGTGTGCCGGCCGAAGATCGCGTGCTGTTGCAGCAGAGCCTGACCTTCCCGGAGGACAGCGCCGGCCGCCTGATGCAGCGCGAGCTGGTGGCCATCCCCTCGCACTGGACGGTGGGCGAGACCATCGACTTCCTGCGCTCCGAGAAGGAGCTGCCGGATGATTTCTACGATCTGTTCGTGGTGGATGAGAGGCACAAGCCGGTCGGTTCCGTTCCGTTGTCGCGCGTCCTGCGCTCGCCGCGCACGACCAGGCTGGCCGATCTCATGGAGACGGAGCTGCGGTTAGTGCCGGCGGACATGGACCAGGAGGCCGTCGCCTATCTCTTCCGGCAATACGCCCTCGTCTCCGCCCCAGTGGTGGATGAGGCAGACCGGCTGATCGGCGTGGTGACGGTCGATGACGTGGTGCGCGTGATCGACGAAGAGGCGGAAGAGGATCTGATGAAGATCGTGGGCGCTTCCGATACCGACTTCCACGCGCCGCCGCACATCATCGCCTGGCAGCGGGTGCGCTGGCTGGTCGTGACCCTGATCAACACCATGATCGCCGCCACCGTCATTTCGCGTTTCCAGGATACGATCCAGCATACCGTGGCACTGGCGGTCCTGATGCCGATCGTGGCCGCGATGGGCGGCAATGCCGGGGTCCAGGTCATCACCGTGACGGTGCGCGCTCTGGCCACGCGCGACATCACCCCGCAAAGCAACCTGCTGCGCATCGTCGGCAAGGAACTGATCGTCGGCCTGCTCAACGCCCTGGTGTTCGCTGCGATCCTGGGCGTGCTGGCGAGCTGGTGGTTCGGTCACCGGGAGCTGGGGCTGGTGCTGGCTGGGGCGATGATTTTCAACATGGTGTGGGCCGGGATGGCCGGCACGCTCATCCCGCTGGTCATGGACCGGCTGGGGTTCGATCCGGCCATCGGTGCCGGGCCGTTCCTTACCACCACCACGGACGTGCTGGGCTTCTTCTCCTTCCTGGGGCTGGCGACCTTGTTCCTCGTCTAGGAGGGTGGCAGGATGCCAGTCTTCCCAGCCAGTCCCGTCAAAGATCAGGAATCGACCATGTCCCGCCAGCTCATTTCCTCCGGCTCCAAGTTCGAGGCCGAAGCCTGCTATTCGCGCGCCGTCCTGGATGGCGATTTCGTGTTCGTCTCCGGCACCACCGGCTTCGACTATGCGACCATGACGATCTCCGCCGACGTGGTGGAACAGACCCGCCAGACCTTCCGCAACATCGAATCCGCGCTGCAAAAGGCGGGCTCTTCGCTGAAGGACGCCGTGCGCGCGACCTACTACGTGGTCGACATCAACGACGGGCCGAAGATCTACTCTGTGTTCAAGGAATTCCTGGCTGAGTCCCGCCCGGCGGCGACCTCCATCGTCTGCGGCCTGGTCGACCCGCGCATGAAAATCGAAATCGAAATCACTGCACGAAAGAGATCGTAGCCTCATGCATACCGGCACTGTTCTCATCACCGGCGCTGGCCGCGGCCTCGGCCTCGAGTTCGCACGGCAGTACGCGGCGGATGGCTGGCACGTGATCGCTTGCTGCCGGTCGCCGGACAAATCGCCAGAGCTGAAGAAGCTCGGCCGCCAGGTCGAGCTGCATGCGCTCGAAGTGACTTCCGCTGACTCCATCCGGCACCTGGCCAAGGCGCTGAACGGCAAGCCGATCGACGTCCTCATCAACAATGCGGGACTTCACGGCGACCGCACGCCGTTCGGCGCGACCGATGTGGCGCTGTGGAAGAAGATCCTCGACGTGAATACCATCGCGCCGATCCAGTTGACGGCGGCATTGGTCGAGAATGTGGCTGCCAGTGCGCAGAAGAAGGTCGTGAATATCAGCAGCAAGGTGGGCTCGATCGGCGACGGGCCGGGCGGCGGCAGCTATGCCTATCGTTCGTCCAAGACCGCGCTCAACATGGCGATGGCGAATGCCGCGCACGAGCTGAAAGGGCGCGGCATCACGATCCTGCTGTTCCATCCAGGCTGGGTCCAGACCGACATGGGCGGGCCGAGCGCGCCCGTCGGCATCGAGCAGAGCATCACCGGCATGCGGCGCATCATCGACAAGGCGACGCAGGCCGAGACCGGGCATTTCTACGATTACACCGGCAAGCAGCTTCCGTGGTGAAGTTCGGAGACCGTCCATGATCCTGACCGAAGAGCAGCAAGCGATCGTCGACATGGCGCGCGCCTTCGCGGAAGGCGAGCTGAAGCCGCATGCCACCGAGTGGGAAGCGGCCGGCTACGTGCCCGAGGCGGTGGTCACCAAGATGGGCGAGCTTGGCCTGATGGGCATGCTGGTGCCCGAGGAATGGGGCGGCGCAGGCGTCGATTACGGCACCTATGCACTGGTGGTGGAGGAGTTGGCGGCAGGCGATGCCTCGGTCAGTACCTTGATGAGCGTGCATACCTCGGTCGTGTGCCTGCCGATCCTCAATTTCGGCACCGAGGCGCACAAGCAGCGCTTCTTGAAGCCGCTCTCGACCGGCGGGATGGTCGGCGCCTTCTGCCTGACCGAACCGGGCGCCGGATCGGATGCGGCGGCGATCAAGACCCGAGCGGTGCGCGACGGCGATTCCTATGTGCTGAACGGCAGCAAGCAATTCATCTCCAACGGCAAGCGCTGCGGCGTCGCACTGGTCATCGCGGTCACCGATCCTGCCGCCGGCAAGCGCGGCATCAGCGCCTTCCTGGTGCCCCAAGGCACCAAGGGCTTTGAAGTGGCGCGGCTGGAAAACAAGCTGGGCCAGCGCGCGTCGGACACGGCGCAGCTGGTGTTCCAGGATTGCCGGATTCCGGCCGACCTGCGCCTGGGTGAGGAAGGCGAGGGGCTGAAGATCGCGCTCGCCAACCTCGAAGGCGGGCGCATCGGCATCGCGGCGCAAGCCATCGGCATGGCGCGCGCGGCGTTCGAGGAAGCGGTCAAATACGCGAAAGAGCGCAAGACCTTCGGCAAGCCGATCGCCGAGCATCAGGCGATCGCCTTCCGCCTGGCCGACATGGCGACCCAGATCGAGGCGGCGCGCGCCCTGACCCAGCATGCCTGCGCCGTCCGGGCCAGCGGAGCGCGCGCGCTGAAGCACGCGGCGATGGCGAAATTGTTCGCGACCGAAATGGCGGAGAAAGTGTGCTCCGACGCGATCCAGATCCACGGCGGCTACGGCTTCCTCAAGGACTTCCTGGTGGAGCGCATCTATCGCGACGTGCGCGTGTGCAAGATCTACGAGGGCACCAGCGACATCCAGAAGATCATCATCTCCCGCGAACTCCTGAGCGCATGACCGATGAGCGGCGCACCGATCGAGTTCTATTTCGACTTCTCATCGCCCTACGGCTATCTCGGCGCCCAGCGCATCGATGCGATCGGCGCGGAATTCGGCCGGGCCGTCACCTGGCGGGCGATCCTGCTGGGCGTCGTCTTCAAGACCAGCGGACAGACGCCCCTGGTCAGCCAGACCCTGCGCGGGCCCTATGCCGTGCGCGACATGGCGCGCAGCGCCCGCAAGCTCGGCGTCAAGTTCGCCCTGCCGGAAGGTTTCCCGTTCTCCTCGGTCTATGCCTGCCGTGTCTTCTATTGGCTGGACGGCCAGTCGCCGGAGGCCGCGAAGGCATATGCCCGCGCCGTCTACCACGCCGCCTTTGCCGAGGACCGGGTGCCTGCCGACCCGGAGCCGGCGGCCGATCTGGCCGTCAGCCTGGGCCACGACCGCGCCGCCGTCCTGGCCGGGATGCAGAGCCCGGCCGTGAAGGAGAGGCTGCGGGCCGAGACGCAGGGGGCGATGGACAAGGGCGTGTTCGGCTCGCCCTTCGTGATGGTCGATGGCGAACCGTTCTGGGGCAACGACCGCCTCGGTGAGGTGCGTGAGTGGCTGCAGACTGGCGGCTGGTGATCGCTTAACTTGGTCTTTGGATCAAGGCCGGTGTTGTTGTGTTGTTCGCCCGATCCCAGGTGACTACGCTCTACCGAACCTCGATTGAGGAGCAGAGCGATGACCGTTTATCTGATTGCCGACATCAAGGTCAAGGACAGCACGTGGATCCCGGAATACGCCGCCGCGGTGCATGACATCGTGCACAAGCATGGCGGCAAATATCTGGCCCGCAGCGCCAACGTGAAGACGCTGGAGGGCAAGCCTCTGGATACGACGCTGATCGCGATCCTGCAGTTCCCGAGCGAGGAGGCGGCCAGGGCTTTCGCCACCGACCCGGCCTATGCGCCCTATGGGAAGATGCGCCAGGAGGGCAGCGACAGCCGCTTTCAGTTGATCGACGATACCGACGCGGCCGGCACGATCCCCTACCTGCGCAGAGGCTGACGCGACACTTTGGCGGCGGGCGGGTGGACTACGCCCGGTTGTTGGAGCAAAATCCGGTGTCCATGTGTTGATTACCCCGGGCGCAGTTCGGTGCGCTCTGGTCAACCTCGATAGCGGGACATTCCATGAAAATCTCAAACCCAGTGAGACTGGGCGCTGCTGCTGTTGCGGCCGTGCTCTGCTGCGGCTTGGCTGCCCAGGCCGAGGAATATCGCGTCTTGCCGAGTGACAGCACGACCGTCTGCCAGTCAGGCACCAAGACCGATTGGATGGTGCTCGAAGGACCGGACGACGTGTCGGTGGCCCGGGCCGACGGCGACAAGCTGAACGCCGCGATCTGCGTCAGCGACGAGGACAGGAACGTCGTGAACATCCGGTGGAAAGCCAACGGCTACTGGAAGACCAGCGGCAATATCACCGATGGTTGCGCCGAAATCCTGGGTGCGAGCAAGGTCAAGGTGCGGGCCGTGGATACAGGCTTCTATCATCAGGTCGCGACCTACTACAGCTGCGTCCAGGAGTAAGGGCTCCGACGCCAACGGTCACTGTTCGCTGAGGATCCTCGCATAGACGTCCGTATCGACGTTGCCGCCGGACAGGATGAGGCCGACCTTTCCGGCCTTGCGCGCCTTGTCCTTCAGCGCGGCGGCGAGCGGCGCGGCGCCGGCGCCTTCGGCGGCGTTGTGCGTGTCGGAGAAATAGGCGCGCATCGCGGCGGCGATCTCAGCTTCGCTGACGCGGATCACGCGCGCCGCGCCGCGCCATATGATCTGCAACGCATCCTCGACCGGGACGCGGCAGGCCATGCCGTCGGCGATGGTATCGGCGCTGTTGGTCGAGACCGGCTTCCGGGTCTCGAAGGAGAGGGCGTAGGCCGCCGCATTCTCCGCCACCACGCCGACGATCTCGGTCTTGAGGCCAAGTGCGTCGCGGGCATGGATGGTGGAGCAGATGCCGGAACCCAATCCGATCGGTACGTAGATGGTCGAAAGATCGGCGGCGGCCCGCATCAGCTCCCAGCCATAAGTGGCAACCCCGTCCAGCAGCCAGGGATGGAATGACCGGACGAAATGGAGCCCGCGCTCCTCGGCGATCGCCTGGGTTGCCTCGTAAGCGGCCTGAAAATCGTGGCCGGTCTCGATCAATTCCGCGCCATTGGCCCGCATGGCCGCGTTCTTGGACCGGCTGTTGCCGTGGGGCACGACGATGACGCATGGCAGGCCGAACTGCCGCGCGGCGAAGGCGATGCTCTGGCCGTGATTGCCGCGGGTCGCGGCGATCACACCGCGCAGGTTCGGCTGCTCGTGGCGCAGGCGCCCGAGATAGGTCAGCCCGCCGCGCACCTTGAAGGCGCCGGTCGGCAGGTGGTTCTCGTGCTTGACCCAGGTCTCGGCGCCGATCCGCTGGGATAGCAGGGGCCAGGAGATCTGCGGACTCGCGCCGATCGCCCCATGCACCAGGGCGGCCGCCGCTTCGATCCGCTCCCGTGTCGGCGTATCATGCGGCATGATGCTGCCCGCTATTCGGGTTTTGCGACGAAGCTGCGGGCTTCGGCCAGGGCCGCCTCGATCTGGCCGGCGGTCAGATGCTTGCCGAGATCGTCGCGGGCACCGGCCACGATGGTTGCGGATTTCTCGTCCAGATGCTGGCTGCTGGCCAGGACCAGCCAGCGATAGGCCGCGACCTTATCCTGCGAGACACCCTGGCCGTGTCCGTACATGCCGGCGAGGCCCAGCATCGCGTCCACATTGCCCTGCTTCGCAGAGCGGGTGTACCAGTAAAGCGCTTTCTCGAAGTTCGTGGCGCCGATATCGCCCCAGCGATACATGTCGCCCAAGGTGAACTGGGCTTCCGGATCGCCCGCCGGGGCAAGCTCCTGCAGATCCTGGAACGCGTCGAACGACCGCTTGTCGGCGATCGCCTTGCGCACGTCTTCCATGGTGACGGCAAAAGCCGGGCTCGCCGTCCAGAACGGCACCGCGCCGCCGCCAAGCAACGCCAGGCAAATCAGAATACGGACCAGCATCAACCCTCGACCGCCAAAACCCGCCACCGCGCCAAAATCGGCGCGGCCGTAGTCTTAATGGTTCTATCGGCCGCTGTCGAACCGGTCAGTGTGTCGCAATCGGCAAATTGAACTCGCCGCTGAGGACGATGTTCGCCAGGTCGCGCACGAACTCCGCCGTCGTTTCCGGGCCATGGGCGGCGACCAACGCGAATAGCGTGGCCGAAATGGACATGGTGCCGATCGTGTCGAACGGAATGCCGCGGTCGGAAGCGTCCTGCCAGAACGTGTTGAACATTTCGAAGCAGGCGAGACGCTGTTCCTCGTCGGTCATCGGACGCGGGTCTTCAAAGGCTTGAGCCAAAGCGGGTAGCATCGGGGTGGTCTCCTTGGTTCTTCTAACCAAGGATCGTTAACGCAAGGCCCATGCCATTCCGTTAATGCCGAAAATTACCGAAAAATCAAAGTGCTGCGACTTGTCGCTGAAAGATTAGGTCGGCAGATTTTGCCGGGCCTAGGACAGAAAGGGCGCGTCCTCCCGGACCTCGATCAGGGTCGGACCCTTGGCCGTGAAGGCGGCGCCGATTGCCGCCTCAAGGGCCGGCAGGCTGTCGGGCCGGACGGCCTCCGCGCCGAAGGCGCGCGCCAGCGCCAGATAGTCCGGATTGCGTTGGCGCACACCCAGCTCCGGAATGTCGCGCGTGTTCATGCCGTAAGCGATCTGGCCGAACGCGTCGTTGTTCCAGACCAGGATGGGCAGGGGGAGGCCCAGCTCCACCGCCGTCCCCAATTCCTGCATCGTGAACAGGAAGCCACCGTCGCCTGCGATGGCGAGGGTCGGGCGGTCGGGACAGGCGATCTTGCCGCCGATTGCCGCCGGCACGGCATAGCCCAGTGTCCCGAAACCGAGCGGATGAAACCAGCGCCGCGGCCGCTCGCAGGGGAAATAGAAGTTGGCGGTGTAGGCGATCTGGGTCATGTCGGTGAAGACCTGTCCGTCCTCCGGCAGGGCCGCGCGCACGGCATCCAGGACGGCGATGTGCTTCCTCTCCAGCGGACTGATGTCAGTCGCATTGGCCGCACGGATCTGGGCGATGCGCGTCCCGTCGGGCTCGCGGCCAGGGCGGATGCGCTCGGTCAGCGTGGCGAGGGTGGGGCCGGCATCGGCCTGGATTCCGACCGCCGCCGGATAGTCGCGGGCGATGGTCGGCGCGTCGAGATCAATGCGGATCAACTTGCCATGGAAGGTGAGGCGATTGCTCCAATGGTCTGTTTCTGCAAGTTCTGTCCCGACTGCGATGATCAGGTCGGCGTCGGCCAGCGCTTTCTGCGTGGCCGTGCTTTGAAGGCTTGAGCTCAGCGTCGCCGGATCGGAACCCGCGATCACGCCCTTGCCGGCTGTAGTCGTCACGGCGATGGTGCCGGCCTTGGCTATGAACGCGCGTGCCTCCGCCGCGCAATCGACGCAGCCGCCGCCGAAAATGACCATCGGTCGTTCCGACGCGTCGATCAGCTTTGTCGCCGCAACGAGGTCGGCCTCCAGGGGAAGCGGCCGCTTCGCCCGAACGCGCCGCGCATCGCTGAGCGTCGCCGGCGCGCGCAGCATGTCGAGGGTGAGGTTGAGGACAGCCGGCCGTGGCCGCCCGGTCTCGAACAGGCGGAAGACGTCCGCCATTGCCCCTGGCAGTTCGGGCGCATTGCGGATCGTGCGGGTGAGGCCCGTCAGCGGCTGGATGGCGGCGTGCTGGTCGGTGATCTCGTGCAGCCGCCCGCGGCCCTTGCCGAGGTCATCGCTGTCATTGACGCTGGCCAGCACCAGGACGGGCACCGAATCCGAATAGGCCTGCCCGATCGGCGTCGCGGCATTCATCAGGCCCGGGCCGGTGATGAGGCAGCACACGCCCGGCCGGCCCGAGGCGCGGGCATAGCCGTCCGCCATGAAGCCGGCGCCCTGTTCGTGCCGCACGCCGATATGGCGCATCTTGCGGTCGGCGAGCCCGCGATAGAGTTCCAGCGTATGGACGCCTGGTATTCCGAACACCGTGTCGACGCCGTACGTCTCCAGCAGCGCGATCGCCGCATGACCGCCGACTTGATTCGATCGCATGCAATTTTCCCTATTGGATTGCCAGCTTAGGCAAAGCTGTGTACAGCTTCATGAGCAATATCGTAGGGCGAAGGTCGGGGGTGCGGCAATCGTCATTCCATGCAATATGCGAAGGTTCTGGTCGTGAGTGCGGGGGAACGGGTTAGTGCTGAGCGAATTGAGTGCGGTGGTCCTGCCGGTGCTCTTGGTGGCCGGCATCGGGTTTACCTGGGCCAAGATGGGCCGCCGCTTCGACAGCGTGTTCCTGACCGACATCGCGACCAATATCGGCACGCCCTGCCTGGTGGCCCATTCGCTCATGACGCTGGAGATCGAGCCCGCTGCCTTGGCGCAGATGGGCGTGGCGGTGCTGACGGCGGTCGCCGGGTTCCTGGTGCTCGGCTTCATCGTGCTGCGCGTCATGAAGCTCTCGATCAATTCCTACCTGCCGGCGCTGACCTTTCCCAACACCGGCAATATGGGCCTGCCGCTCGCTCTGTTCGCCTTCGGGCCAGAAGGTCTCGCATTGGCGGTGGTCTATTTCAGCTGCACCGTCACGCTGCAATTCACGCTGGGGATTTCGCTCTCCGCCGGGAACCTGTCGCTGTCGCGGCTGGTTCGCACGCCGACCATCTATGCGGTACTGATCTCGGTCATCCTGGTGTCGCTGGGGCAGAAGCTGCCGGTTTGGATCGAGAACACCATCGGCGTCCTGGGCGACATCACCATCCCCATGATGCTGCTGACCCTGGGCGTTTCGCTGGCACAGCTGAAGGTGAACCAACTGGGCCGCAACCTGCTGCTGTCCTGCGTGCGGCTGGGCGGCGGCTTCGCGATCGCGCTCCTGGTAGCGCAAATGTTCGAGCTGTCGGCGAAAGCGGAGGGCGTGCTCATCATCCAAAGCTCCATGCCGGTCGCCGTGTTCAATTTCCTGTTCGCGCAATATTACGGCCGGGCCCATGCCGACGTGGCGGCGATGGTTGTGATCTCGACCGGCCTCTCGTTCCTCACCTTGCCGCTGCTGGCCTATTTCGTTCTGCATTGAGGGCGCCATGCAGGTGGTGACGGAGTTTCCGCGGCGCATTCGCTGCGTCGACAATCTGTGGATTCCGATGCCGGACCGGGTGCAGCTCGCCGCCCGCATGTGGCTGCCGCTGGATGCGGATGCCGATCCGGTGCCCGCCATCATCGACTGCCTGCCGTACCGCAAACGCGACGGGCTGAAGAGCCGCGACGAGGAGATGTACCCCTATTTCGCCGGCCACGGTTATGCCTGCCTGCGCATCGATCTGCGCGGCACCGGCGATTCCGAAGGGCTGCCCGACGATGAATACAGCCCGGCAGAGCAGGCCGACCTGATCGCCGCCATCGCCTGGATCGCACAGCAGCCCTGGTGCAGCGGCAAGGTGGGGATGATGGGGATCTCCTGGGGCGGGTTCAATGCGCTGCAGGTCGCCATGCACCGGCCGCCGGCCTTGAAGGCCATCATCACGATCTGCGCGTCGGATGACCGCTACAATGACGATGTGCATTACATGCAGGGCTGCCTGCTGCACGACAACTTCGCCTGGTCCTCGGCGATGTACGCCTTCGTCTCGCAGCCGCCCGATCCGGCGATCGTCGGCGAGCGCTGGCGAGAGATGTGGATGGAGCGCCTGAAGCACTACAAATATCCCGCCCGCATCTGGTACGGTCATCAGCGGCGCGACGAATATTGGCGGCAGGGCTCGGCCTGCGAGGATTACGACGCAATCGACTGCGCCGTGTTCGCGATCGGCGGCTGGGAAGATGGCTATTCCAACGCAATCGCGCGCCTGGTCGAAAGGTTGAAGGCACCCTGCATCGGCCTCGCCGGGCCATGGGGTCACGCCTATCCCAACAAGGCGCTGCCGGGTCCGGCTATCGGCTTCCTGCAGGAGGCGCTGCGGTTCTGGGATCATTGGCTGAAGGGCCGTGACACCGGCCTGATGGCTGAGCCGAAGCTGAAAGCCTGGATGAATGCCTCGCACGCGCCCGACCCCTGCGCGGCCTTGCGGCCCGGACGCTGGATCGCACACCGTGACTGGCCGGCACCGGCGATCACATCGCAGGACTTCTGGCTTGGCGCGCGCGGGCTGGAAGCAGCGCAGCAGCCGGCCACGGCGCTGTCCATCAAGTCGCCGCAGAACGCCGGCGCGATGACCGTCGAATGGTGCTCCTATGGCGGCAGCGACGGCGACTTCCCCGGCGACCAGCGGACCGACGATGGATGCTCCCTGTGCTTCGACACGCTGCCGCTCACCGCGCCGCTCGCCTTCTTCGGCGCGCCGCGCCTGCATCTGAGCTTTTCGGTGGACCAGCCGGTCGCGAAGATCTGCGTGCGCCTGAACGATGTCGCGCCGGACGGTGCCTCGACGCGCATCACCCATACGCTGTTCGGGCTCAATCATGCCTGGGACCAGGCCAATCCGATTGCGCTGGAGCCGGGCAAGGTCTATCGCGCGGCGATCCCGCTCAACACCATCGCCTATGAGATCGCGGCCGGGCACCGCCTGCGGGTCGCGATCTCGACCGCGTGCTGGCCAAAACTCTGGCCGGGTCCTTACGCGGCGACAGTCACGGTCCATACGCGCGACAGCCGGCTGGAGTTGCCGGTGCGCCCGCCTCACCTGGAGGATTCCGGTCTGCGTCCTTTCGACCCGCCGGTCAAAGCGGCAATCGAGCCTTGCACCGTGACGCGCGAAGAGGATTGGCACCGCACCATCACGCGCGACGTCGCGACCGGCGCAACCGAGCTGGTGATGGTGAAGGACAGCGGCGGGGTGCGGTACGACGATATCGACTGGCGTCTGGATTGCGGCGGGGTCGAGCGCTATCGCATCCGTCCCGACGACCCGCTCTCAGCCGAAGCCGATTGCGTCTATCACCATGAGCTGTCGCGTGGGGACTGGGTTGCGCGCACCGTCACGCGCACGACGCTGAAGGGCGACGCCACGCATTTCCACTTCACCGCGACGGTCGATGCTTATTTCAGGGGCGAGCGAATCTTTTCCGACCAGGATGTGTTTTCCATCCCGCGCGACTTCATGTAGCAGCGGAAAGCTACTTCAGCGGAACCGGGGTTGGCGGGAGGGATTGGCCGAAATGAGCCAAGAGGGCAGGCACCATCTGCTGCATCGATGAATCGACATCCACTTCGAGGCTGTCGCGCTCGATCTGGCCACGCCAGACATAGAGGCCGCTCTTGCGGTCATAGACCGACAGGCTGACCCGCAACAGGTGACCGCCTCGCTGCGGCTCCGCCGGCGAAAGCAAGGCACCGTTGTTGCTATCGAAGAAGTTGCCCTGCGTCAGCGGATCGTCGCCCGAGCTGTTTTCGACGTTGGTGTATTCATCGCCCCGGGTCGATCCCTGCATCGCCCGCGGTACGTTCTGCTCTTGGCCGACACCACGCACCAGAACGGCGATGACGTCGAGCGCGTAGGGCGCGTCGCGCGAGATGTTGTAGCCGTGCTGCTTCAATGTGCCGCTGGTCAGCTCTACTGCGTTGCCGGCCAGCTCGGTGTCGGCGGCGGCGGAAACATCCAGGGCCGCGCCGGCGGCGATCGGGGTGTAGGTGGTTGCGCTGGCGGTCGCGACGGCACTGGCGTCGATCGATGCCTGCTCTTCATCCGTGGCGGCATCCTGTGCCAACGCCGGCTGTCCCAGCAATAGCGCGAATGCCGAACAGGCCAGGAGGGTCCGTGTGGTTCGCATTCTCATAGCAGTATAATGTAGGTACTCGGTTAAGCGATTACTACGCCCCTTCGGCTCCACTTCAATATCGTCCATAACGATACAGATGGGTGTCGAGTTCCGGCTGCCTCCCGGACATTTGGTCGGCCAGCAGCCGGGCGGAGCCGCAGCACATGGTCCAGCCCAGATAGCCGTGACCGGTGTTAAGCCACAGATTACGCAAGGGACTTGGCCCGATGATGGGCGGCCCGTCGGGGGTCGCCGGGCGCAGACAGGCCCAGTGTTCCGCGCGATCAAGTGCTATGCCGTCGCGGAATAATTCGCGGCCGGTCGCTAAAATTTTCGCGAAATTTTCCGGGCGATAGCTGGTGTCGTAGCCGCCGACCTCCGCGACCGACGTCATGCGCACGCGCTCGCCCAGCCGCGCGAACGCCACCAGCGTGCCTTCATCCAGGCCGCCCGTCCGCGGCGCTTGCTCGGGATCCCCGACCGGCGCGGTGATGGAATAGCCTTTGACCGGATAGATCGGCAGATGCAGTCCGGCATCGCGCGCAAGCAGCGGCGAAAAGCTGCCGGCGGCGAGCACGAAGGCGTCGGCCTTGATGAGCCCGCTGGCTGTTCTCAACGCCGTCACGCGATCGCCCGCCACCTCGAGCCCGTCGATGGTGGTGGAGAGGCGGAAGGTGACGCCGTGCGCCTTGCAGGTCTCCGCCAGCGCCTCGGTGAAGCGCCGCGCATCACCCACTTCGTCCGACGTGCCATGCAGGGCGCCGACGAACTTCGAGTGCGCGTGCGCCAGCCCGGGCTCGAGCGCCACCACTTCATCCCAGGAGATCGGCCCGATCTCCGCCCCTGCCTCGCGCAACAGCGCCAGGCTCCCGTCGGCCAGCTCGAGTTCGTGCCGGTCGCGGAACAGATAGAGCACGCCACTCGTGCCGCGCTGCCAACCGATGCCGGTCTCGCGCGTGACCTCATCCAGTTCGCGCATGCTGTAGAAGCAGAGCCTGGTCTTGGCGAGCGTATTGGCGCGATGCCGGCCTGGCGTGCAATTGCGGAGGAACCGCAGCCCCCAATCGAGGAGCTGGCGATTGAGATGGGGCTTCAGGCGCAGCCCGCTGTCGCCCTGCCACAGCGATCGCAGCAGCAGCCAGGGTGCGCCGGGCGCCGCCCAGGAAAAAGAATGGTTCGGGGTCAGCAGGCTGGCATTGGCGAAGCTGGTTTCGCGCGCCGGCGCGGATTGCCGGTCGACCACCAGGATTTCGTGTCCCTCTTTTGCCAGATAGTAGGCGGACGCCACGCCCAGGAGGCCGGCGCCGACAATCGCGATGCGCATGGGGGTGAGTGGACTGGTCGTTGAGTTGGTTGTTGAAAGCGCTGCAACACTGCCATAATCGGGATGGAATCGATATCGGAATCACACTTTCGCTGGAGCTGCCGATGCGCCGTCTTCCCGTTGTCCGCCTGTTTGCCACCGCCGCGATCGCCATCCTCATGCTGTGCGGCGACGGAACGGGCTGGTCTCCCAGCGCCGAGGCGCAGTCCCAGCCCCCCGCCGGCCCGGCGATGACGCCGGACGAAATCGCGGCATGCCTGTGCCAGAAAGAGACCCTCGACCAGCAGCAGTCCAACGTCGACGTGCAGAACGTATTGCTGCAGGAGCGTCAGCAGGAACTGACCAATCTGGATACGCAGATCAAGCAGCAGGCGGCGCGGACGCCGTCAAGCGATATGGTCGGCCAGCAGGTGCTGCAGGATCTGATCGGACAGCAGATCGCCCTGCGCAACCTGATCCAGCTCCAGATCCGCCCGGCCTATAACAAGCAGGTCAACGAGCTCCGCCAGATCATCGAGAGCTACAACGCCCAATGCACCACCCGGCCGCGCTACGTGCTGGACGTGGAACAGGCGCAGAAGAATCTGGCCTGCCCGAAGCCGTAAATTAGACATCCTACAATGCAAGTCCCTTCTCCCCTTGCGGGAGAAGGATGCGTAGGCTTAGCGAATGGAGTGACCCCCGGGTCGCAAGAGCCCGGGGGTGGATGAGGGTGGCGAGCCAACAAGCGCGCGCGCTCGAAAGAGCGCCATAGCTTTGGCAGATGCGATTTGACGAGGCCTATTGCAGCCCGCAGTTCGATCCTCAGCGCTTTCGCGCTACGCGCCTTGCGGCGCGGCCCCCTCATCCAGCTTCGGCTAAGCTCGGCGTTGCCTCGCTAAGCCTTCGCAACCTTCCCCCGCGAGGGGGGAAGGGGTGTATTTGTTGGGGTGAAGTTACGATCACACCTGCTCCCATCGGCACGAGAGGTTCATCTGCCCCGCCGTGTTGGCGATGGTGGCCATGCAGACGGCTTCCTTGCCTTGAGGAACCCAGATGGCCATGCGCAGCAGGAAGCGCGCCCCGCTCGCTCCGGGCACGCTCTCGGAGTTGAGCTCCACGATATTGGCGCCCATGGGTCGCAAGGCCTCGCTGACGCGCGCGATCAGGCCGGGCGAATCATCGCCCGTGATCTCGATCCGGTGAGTGACCTGGGCCGTCTGGTCGTGGGTCTCGCGATAGGCGAACGGCGTCACCGAAAGCTCGGCGCCCTGGAGCACCGGCATCGATCGCAGCTCTTCGTCGACGTCCGGGATCGTGACATCCGATGGCAGCTTGGCCACCAGCGTCAGTTTGGCGCCGCCGCCCAGCACGGCAAAAGTCGTGTCGCCGAGATTGATGCCGAGATCGTAGAGCCGCCCGGTCACGTCCGCGATCAGGCCGGCGCGATCCTCGCACAGGATGGAGATGAGAGCGGTGTTGTTCGCCATGTCCGTCTCCCTTCGATCACACCACGTTGGCTTCGCGGATCGCCTGGCCGCTCAGCACACGATCATAGCCGAAGCGCCTGAGGTCCAGCGTGCGATAGCTGCCGAACGTGACCAGCTCGCTGAGCGCCCGGCCGATCGCCGGCGATTGCTGCAGGCCGTGGCCGGAGAAGCCGTTCGCCATCAGGAAGTTCGGCACGTTCGGCGCCGCGCCGATGATCGCGTTCTGGTCGAGCGTGTTGTAGTCGTAATGGCCGGCCCAGGCGCGGATCAGCTTGATCGCCTCGAACGCCGGCACCCGGTTGGCGAGGGTCGGCCAGATCATCTCCTCGAACAGGCCGTAATCGAGCTCGAAATCCGTGCTGTCGGGATCATTGCCTTCTTCCGGCGAGACACCGCAGATGAAGTTCGCGCCCTCGGGCCGGAACCACACGCCGGTCGGATCGACGGTGAGCGGAACGTCGGTCAGCTCCTCGCGGCAATCGATCACATAGACCAGGCGCTTGCGCGGGCGCACCGGCAGGTCGAGGCCGATCCATGCCGCAATGCGCCAAGCGTTGACGCCGGCGCAATTGATGACCGCGCCGCATCCGATGGTCTCGCCCGAACGCAACGACACCGAGGCCACGCGGTGCTGAGACAGGTTGAGGCCAGCCACTTCATCCTGGATGTAGGTGACGCCGAGCGAGCGTGCCTTGCGCCGGAAGGCCTGCAGCAGGCTGTAGGGATCGAGCCAGCCTTCGTTGCGCGGCCCATAACTGCCGCCGGCAAGGTCGCCGCAATTGAGCCAGGGGAAGTTCGAGGCCAGCTCCTTCGAACTGAGCAATTGAGTGTCCGCGCCAAGCTGGTGCTGGAGCTGCTGGTTGGCGATCAGGGTGGCGAGGCCGGCACCGGTCGCGAGGAACAGATACCCGCCCTCGTGGAACTGTAGGTTCGGCTCGTCGCTGCCGACCGTCAGATGCTCTGCCGCCGATTTGATAAAGGACGCGCCGAACGCGGAAATGAGCACGTTTTCGGGGGTCGAGAATTGCTGGCGGATGCCGCCGGCCGAGCGCGGGGTTGCCGCCTCGGCATAGGTGGCGTCCCGCTCGATGACCGCGATGGTTCCACCGAACGCCTCCTGCGCAGCCAGGAAGTAAGCCGCCGAGGAACCGATAACGCCGCCGCCGACGATCACAACGTCGAATTTTCTCGACATCTCATAACCCAGCTTTAGGCAATTGGTTTCATTGTATTGTTATGCCCTGGCCGCGTGGCAGTCCCGCCCGGAATTGCCACCGGATTCCTTTGACCCGCAACCAAATCTGATGGAGTGTATTGGGGATATGACGTCCGCAACTTCGGGTCAAGCATGAGCCGCGCTTTCGTCAAGGAAAACGACGAGCAGGGCAATGAGCTTCCGGAACGGCCGCAAAGCCCGTATCCGAACCACATTACGCCTGCCGGCCTCGATGCGCTCCACCAGCAACTGCAATCGCTGGAGGAGGCGCATAAACGCATGGTCGAGCCGGTCGGCAACGAGCTGATCGACCAGGACGCCAAGCATGCGCTGGAACGCGACATCCGCTATGTCCAGGACCGTATTGCGCGGGCGATCGTGATCGACCCCGCGGCCCAGCCGAAGGATCGCGTCGGGTTCGGCGCGACGGTCGAGACCGAGGACGAGGAAGGCACCCGCCGCCGGTTCGAGATCGTGGGCGAGGACGAGGCCGACGCCGCGGTCGGCAAGCTATCGTGGGTCTCGCCGCTGGCCCGTGCCTTGACCGATGCCAAGAAGGGCGATGCCGTAGTGTGGAAGCGGCCCGCCGGCGACCTCGAGCTCGAGATCCTGTCGATCACCTATCCAGCGTAGCGCACGCAAACAAGAGCGCGCGGCATTGGGCGCGGCCGCGATTGCCAGTTCTTGCTGGTGTCGGAAAACAGACCACCCTTCGCTGCTCGATTTCCCCAATCGAACAGCGTCACCAAATCCCCGCCGCGAGTTCCGTTCGTTGCTAGGCCTTTAGCGCGGCTCGTACCCGCCGCGCGGACCACCGCCGCCCGGACCGCGATGACCACCGCCGCCACCACCGCCGAACGGACGGCGCTGGGGAGGACGGCGCGGCGTCGCGGTGCTGGTGTCGAGCGTGATCACGCGCGTCACCTGAACGCCCTTGCGGCCCTGGCCGACTTCGCAATGAATCGTTGCGCCTTCCGGAGCATCCTGCAGCCCTGCATCCTTCAGGGCCGAGATGTGCAAGAAGACATCAGGCGCTCCGTCGGCGGGCGTAACGAAACCAAAACCCTTCTCCGGATTGAACCACTTGATACGGCCCCGCAACTCACCTGCGGAACCGCCTTGATTTTGATCGGACATGTCCAACTCTTCAGTCGAAGACCCCACGCGAGCGCTCCAACACCCCGGCCCATCGCACGCGATCGGCCCCTAGCTGCAACGCCACACTCAGCATGGGGCTGATTTGCGACAAAAAGCAAGCCCGATTGGGGGGCAAAACAGGAACTCGAAGGCCAACGCGGGGGTTGGGCGCCGGTCTTCGTGCACTACGTTCGCTGGATTGGCCTGCCTCGACAAGGAGATAGCACTCCGGCGCAAGTTGTACCAAAGGCACGCGAAGTGCCGCTTATCGCTTGGCGCGGTGCGCCGCTTCTGGCAACCATGGATGCCCCTGTAATCCGCGGGTAAGGCAAGGGCGAGACGGCGATCGAACGGCCGCAGGCGACCCATCATGAGGGGAAAGGGCATCGTGGGATCTGTGCTTGGCGTGCTGATAGCCGTGGGAACTATCTACCTGGCGGCCCTTTTCTATCTGTGGGCCACCCAGCGCAGCCACGTGTTCCGCCCGGGGAGCGGGCCGCTCGACCTCATCAACTCGACAGTCGCGTCCTATATGCGCGAGGAATCGATCGGTAGCACCGATGGAGTGACCCTGACCGCCTGGTATGCGCCGGCCAAGCCCGGCGAGCGGACTATCGTCTATTTCCACGGCAATGCCGGCACCTTGGGTGACCGGCACGAGCGGGTGCTTGCTTATCTGCAGCGCGGTTTTGGCGTTCTGCTGGTCGGCTATCGCGGCTATGGCGGCAATCCGGGCGAGCCGACGGAAGCCGGCCTCTACGATGATGGCCGCGCGCATCTGAACTGGCTCATGCGGCAAGGCATGCGCGAGGACGAGCTGGTGCTGTATGGCGAATCCCTCGGTGCCGCGGTCGCGGTGCAGTTGGCGACCGAGCGCAAGGCTGCCGCTCTGGTGCTGGAGGCTCCGTTCGCCTCGGTCCTGCTGTCGGCCCGCGTGCGCTATCCGCTGTTCGCCTTCGACTGGGTGGTCAAGGACAAGTTCGCCAACATCGACAAGATCGACAAGATCCGCATGCCGCTGTTCGTGATCCACGGTGCGCTGGATCGGGTGACGCCGCAGCGTTTCGGCCGCATGATCTATGAGCGCGCGCCGCAGCCGAAGGTCGCGCTCTGGCTGCCCGCTGCCGGACATAACGATCTGATAGCGTTCGGCATGATCGAGGCGGTCACGCGCTTCCTCGATGAGCTCCCTCTACCGGCCGCGAAAGGGGGCTGATCCCCTCGGCGTCAAAACGCGGTCGAAGCCGCGCGCATCAGGGCCTCGAACGGCAGCAGCACGCAAGTGCGGCGGCTCTTGACCTGATGCACGGGGCGGAAAATCTCCAGGCACTGCCATTGCGGTTCCAGCGCGCCCTCGGTCATCAGGCGGTGCGCGGCGGCATTGATGGCATCGAGTTCCGCCTTGCCGTTGGCGCGGCAATGTTCGGCGATGGTGGCGGCCGCCGCCTCGCACAACAGGCAGCCGCGCACGTGATGGCCAATCGCATCGATCTTCCCGCCCTTCACGGCAAGGTCGAGCGTGACTCGATCGCCGCACATCGGATTGTCCACCGTGGCGCTGGCGGTTGCATCGGAGAGCCGGCCCTTGCCGAACGCCGTGCGCGCGCGATCGACCAAGGCGGCGTGGTAGAGTGCTTCGCTCAATTGCGCGGATCCTGGCTCAACGTGCGATAGGCTTCAGGCGTGTCGACATCGAGCAGGATGCCGGCATCTTCCGCTTCGATCTCGATGACCAGTTCGGCATGCTCGCCGATCAGGTGCCGTGCGCCGACATCGCCGGCCAGTGTCGTCATCTCGGCGAAGAACCGGCGGTCCCACAGCACCGGATTGCCGCGCTTGCCCTGGAACGACGGCACGATGATGGCGCGCCCCTCGGTCGGGTTGAACGCGGCGATCATCCGCCGCAGCAGGCCGCTTCCGATGCGCGGCATGTCGCCCAGCAGCACCAGAGCGGCATCGATATCGGCGGTGAGCGCCTTCAGCCCGCAACGCAGGGACGCGCTCATGCCCTCCGCATAGTCGGGGCAGGGGACGAAGCGCACGCCATGGCCCGCGAGAGCGGCGCGCATCTCTGCTTCCTGATGACCGCAGACGACGATGATCTCGGCGAGCTCGGCGGCCAGCGCCTGTTCCACCACGCGGGCGATGATGGGCTTGCCGCTATCGTCCATCAGCAGCTTGTTGGCGCCCATGCGGCTGGAGCGGCCGGCCGCCATGACCACGCCGGCAACGCGCGGCCGGCGCGCTTCCGGCCGCGGGTGGGATTCGCGCGGCTGCGGCCGGGCGGAAATCTCGTTGAGCAGGCCGCCGGCGCCCATGCGGCGCAGGTCGCGCGCCGTCACGGGGATGTCGGCCATCAGGCGCTGCAGCACCCAGTCGAAGCCGTTCAGCTTCGGCGTGCGCGCGCAGCCTGGCAGGCCGACGATCGGCTTGCCGTCGATCTCGCCCAGCAGGATGAGGTTGCCGGGATCGACCGGCATACCGAACTGCAGCACCTTGCCGCCGCCGCGCTCGATCGCTGCCGGGATCACGTCGCGCCGGTCAATGATGGCAGAGCCGCCCATTACCAGCACGATGCCGGCACCGTCGGCCAGCGCGCCCTTGATGGCCTCGCTCAGCAGGCCCGCTTCGTGCGGCGCGCGCAGGTCGGCGGCATCGCCGCTGCCCATCGCAGCCAGGCGCCGGTTGGTGACGGCGACGGTCTTGTCCAGCAGCGCCGGCTTCATGGCCGCCAGCTCGGTCTGGATCAGCGCCACCTTGCGCGGGCGGAACGGATGGAGCGACAGGACCGGCGCGTGGCGCGCAATGGCGAGGCAGGCATCGAGCTGCGCGCGCTTGACGGCGAACGGAATGATCTTGACCGTCGCAGCCATCTGGTCCGGCTCGACCGGCGCGTAGTCGGCCAGGGTCGCCAGCGTGATGGCCTCGCCCACCTCGTTGAGGGCATCGACCTGGCCGGCATCGACCCGCAGGATGCCACGCTCGCGCGCATAGATGTTGACGCGCCCGGTGAACGGCGCCTCGACGCGCAATCCCTTCGCGACCAGCAGCGCGCCCAGTTCCTCCGCGGCCGCGTCTTCGCCGACATCGTCGGCTTCGAGCCGCGCGACGGTGATCATGCGGCAACCAGCGTTCTTCAGCGTTTCGATGTCGGCGGCGCTGAGGATGCGGCCTTTCTTGAAAGCGAGGTTGTCGCCGCGCAAGCCATGCGCCAGAACCGCGCCCGCGCATTCCTCGATCGGGAGCTCGGCAAAGATCATCGGGTGAGCTGGCCGTGGCGCGCGGCGGTCAATTGCGCCAGCACGGAGACCGCGATCTCCGCCGGCGACTTGGCGCCGATGGCAAGGCCAGCCGGCCCATGGATGCGGGCGAGCGCCGCGTCATCGAACCCCGCCTCGGACAAACGATGCAGCCGCGCGGCATGGGTTTTCTTGCTGCCGAGCGAGCCGATGTAGAAAGCGGCCGAGCGCAGAGCGCGGTCGAGCGCCGGATCGTCGAGCTTCGGATCGTGGGTCAGCGTCACGACGGCGCTGCGTTCATCGAGCTTGATCGCGTCCAGCGCCTCGTCGGGCCAATCGTGCAGCAGCGTTAAGCCGGGGAACCGCTCCTCGGTCGCGAAGGCCCGGCGTGGATCCACCACGATCACCTCGTAACCCGCGAGCGATGCCATCGGCGCCAGCGCCTGGGTGATATGGACGGCGCCGACGACGACTAGGCGTGGGTTCGGCACACGCGCCTGCACGAACAGGCGGCGGTCCTCGATCTCGATCTCGCCGGATTTGTCGGCGTGCAGGGCTTCTTCGATCGCCGCTCGCTGGGGCGCAGAGAGGTTCAGCGAACGCGCAGGGTCGTTCGCTTCGAACAACGCCTGCTGATGCGAACCGAGATCGGTGACGAGCGCGATTGCCCGGCGCTCGGCTTTGGCGGCGACCAGGCGCGCGAGGTCGCTGGCCTTCATTCCAGCCGCTCGACATAGACCTGCAGCTTGCCGCCGCAGGCAAGGCCCACTTCCCAGGCCTGCTCGTTGGTCACGCCGAAATCGAGCAAGCGCGGCTTGCCATCGGCGATCGCCTCCAGCGCCTCGCGGACCACCGCGCCTTCGATACAGCCGCCGGAAACCGAGCCGACCATGGCACCTGCGCCGTCGACCACGAGCTGGCTGCCGGCGGGCCGCGGGGACGAGCCCCAGGTGCTGGTGACCGTCGCCACCGCCACGTCGCGGCCGGTTTTTTTCCACGCCAATGCCGTTTGCAGAACGTCTTCTTCCTGGGTCATGCCGCCACCTTGGACCGGGATTCCTGGCCGCGCGAGCCCAATTCGCCCAACGCCGCCGCCAGATCCCGCATGCTTTGAAGATTGTGGATCGGCCTGAAATCGTCAACGTGCTTGATCATCGCTTTCGCGCCCTGAGCCTGCGGCCGATAAGCCTCATACCGAAGAAGGGGATTAAGCCAGATCAGGCGCCGGCAGCTCTTGTGCAGCCGCTCGATCTCCTCCTCCAGGCCGATCGCGCCTTCGCGGTCCAGCCCGTCGGTGATCAGCAGGACCAAGGCGCCCTGGCCCAGGACCCGCCGCGACCAGCGCCGGTTGAACTCCTCCAGGCAATGGCCGATGCGGGTGCCGCCCGACCAGTCCGGCACATGGTCGGAAATCCGGTCGAGCGCCACATCGACGTCGCGGTGGCGCAGATGCCGCGTGATGTTGGTGAGGCGCGTGCCGAACAGGAAGCTGTGCACGCGGTCGCGGTCGGTGGTGAGCGCGTGGATGAAATGCAGCGCCAAGCGCGAATAGCGGCTCATGGAGCCTGAGATGTCGCACAGCACGACCATGGGCGGCCGGCGCCGGCGGCGGGACTTGAATTGCAGCGGGATGATGCTGGGATCGCGCAGGCCCGCCCTCAGCGTCGCGCGCATGTCGACCCGATGGCCGCGCGCATCACGCTTGAAGCGACGGGTCGCCACGTCCTCGACTGGGAGGCGCATGGCGGCGATGGCCTTCTTGGCGGCCTCGATCTCGGCGAGGCTCATCTTCTCGAAATCCATGCGCTGCAGCAGCTCGCGGCTGGAGAAGGTGAGGGTGGCGTCGATCTCCAGCTCCTCCTGCTCGGGCTCGCGCGCTTCGCCTTCATGGCCGGCCTGGTTGCCGCGCAGGGCCTCGGCTACGCGCGGGCTGATCTCGCGATGGCTCTCATCCACTTCCTCGCCGCGGAACTGCGGCAGCATCAGCGACATCATGCGCTGGAGGAATTGCGGGTTGCGCCAGAAGATGTGGAAGGCCTGATCGAAAATCTCGCGCTGCTCGCGCCGCTGCACGAACACCGCATGCAGGGTCCAATAGAAATCCTCGCGGTCGCCGATGCCGATTGCCTTGACGGCCTCGATCGCGTCGATCGCCTTGCCCGGGCCTACGGGAAGGCCGGCGGCGCGCAAGGCGCGCGCGAACTGCATGATGTTCTCGGACAGGCGGCTGGCGGCTTTGGCTTGGGCCATGGCTGGGCCTAGTGCCGCGCGGCGGCCATCTCCGCCCGCACCTCTTCCAGGATCCTGGCGGCCTCGCTGCCGCGGATGCGCGCGATGTCGTCCTGGTATTTGAGCAAAGCGCCGAGCGAATGATCGATCGAATCAGGCGTCAAGGTTACCTGGTCGAGTTGCACCAATGCATCGGTCCAATCGATGGTCTCCGCCACGCCCGGCAGCTTGAACAGGTCCCGTCCGCGCAGCTTCTGCACGAACCCGACCACTTCGCGCGACAAATCAAGGCTGGCGGCCGGCAGGCGCGCGCGCAGGATCTCCAGCTCGCGCTCCGCGCTCGGATAATCGACCCAGTAATAGAAGCAGCGGCGCTTCAGTGCGTCGTGGATCTCGCGCGTGCGGTTGGAGGTGATGACGACGATCGGCGGCTGCTCGGCCTTGATGACGCCGAGCTCCGGGATTGTCACCTGGAAGTCGCTGAGCAGTTCCAGCAGGAACGCCTCGAACGGCTCGTCGGTGCGGTCGAGCTCGTCGATCAGCAGAACCTTGGGGCCGCTGGCCTCGCTCTCCAGCGCCTGCAGCAGCGGCCGCTTGATCAGGAAGCGCTCGGAGAAGATGTCCGCGGCGATGCGGTCCTTGGATTCGATGTGCGCCGCCTCGGCCAGGCGGATTTCCAGCATCTGGCGCGGATAATCCCATTCATACACCGCGCTCGCGACGTCGAGGCCCTCGTAGCATTGCAGGCGCACCAGCGTCCGCCCGAGGGTGGCGGCGAGCACTTTCGCGATTTCGGTCTTGCCGACCCCCGCCTCGCCCTCGAGGAACAGCGGGCGCTTCAGCTTCAGCGCCAGGAAGACGGCGGTCGCCAGGCTGCGATCGGCGATGTAGTTGCCTTGCCGCAGAAGAGTGAGCGTCTCCTCGATGTTCCGCGGGACTGCCGCCATCCATCCGTCCTTACTTCTGGACCCAGTTGCCCGAGGAATCCATGTAGTAGAAGCCGGGCTTCAGCTTGCCGATGATCTTCTCTCCGGCGATGGCGCCGATCTGCTCCACCGGCACGCCCTTCTGATTGGCGATCTGCTGATACTTCTCCAGCCGTCGCGCGTTGACCGACTGCACCAGGGACTGGATGTTGGCGGGCGCGCTCGGCGAGACCGGGGCGAGCAGACCGTCCGGCCGTTCGCCGACCAGGCCCGAGGCGCGCGCATCCTCCAGCGCGTCGGCCATCGCCGGCGCGGCGAACACCATCGCCAGCGCCAACAGCAGGCCGCCCAGCAGCGACTTGATCTTGAAGCTCATCATCGCGGTGCTCCGTTAGAACAGATTGGGGTTATTCTGCAACAACGTGTCGACGTCGCGATCCACTTTGACGCGGACCTCCTGCTCGATCTTGACGTTGAGGTTGATCACGATCGGCTTGTCCGGGGCCTCGACCTTCACGGTCGGGGTGCAGGCAGCCAAGGTCGTGGCTGCAATGCCGGCGATCAGGCAGGTGAGCAGGACGCGCGTTCGGCGTGGATGGAGTTTTCGCACAGCGGGGCCCTCTATTGCAGCTCGTTCAACCGTTCCTCGATGATAGAAGGCAGGCGGTACCCCGCCAAGCCCTTGCGCAGAACCTCATCCAGTTTCCCGGACAAGTTGAGGTTAAATTCCACCGGATAGCCGTCGTAGAAGCTAGGGTTGCTGCCGGATATGTGCAAGCCCAGCTCAGTGTCGCCCGTCAGCTTCCGGTTCAAAGTGACGATCAATTCCTTGTAATGGAAGTCCGACAAAGCCTGCAACGCCATGCCGACTGAGGACCCTGCGGTGCTGAGCGCGGCGGGCGCCTGCTTGGAATCGTATTGTAGGACACCCGGCGCATCGGCGCTGAACTTCGCGTTATCGACGATAATGCCGTTGGGAAACAAAGTGATGGGTGCCGTGCCGGAAATCGCGCCTTCGCCGCTCAAGCCCGCGACGCCAGCGATCTTGAACAGTTCGCTGACGGAAAGTTGATCGATGTTGAGAGTCATTCTCTGACCGGCCGCGTTGAGCGCGATGTCGGTCGGCGCGATGCTGGCATGGCCGCCCGCCATCTCCAGGCGGCCTTCGGCGATCTTGAGCAACGGAGCATCCAATTCGAATCGGACCAGGGCGTTGGTCATGGGCAATCCCGCGATCAACTGCTCGATGGCGATCTGCTGATTCGGTCGGGTCGAGATCGGCCAAGGTTCGTCGATCTCGATCACGCCATTGAGGTTCTGAAACAGCACAGGTCCGGCTTGGCCGGTCAGCCCTTCCAGCGCCAGCTTGACGTCCGACTTCGCCTTGCCCTTCGACCATGTGATCGGTCCCGCCAGACGTACGCTGCCCGAGAAGTCACGCAAGGAACTCTTTGCGGCGGGAAACAAGTCCGCCGGCTGCAGCTTCTTGGGCGCGAAGACGATCGGCCCCATGTCGAGGCCGGCGACATAGTCCCGCGTGTTGAAATTTCCGGTCAGCTTGATGGTGCCCAGCTTCACGCCGCCGCCGGCGCCCGTGATGGCGTTGAGCTGCGCCGCGAGCTTTCCGCCATTGATGCTGCCGGTGCCGTTCAACGTGAAGGTCGGCAGGCCGTAGCCTGCGTCCAGGGAACTCACGCGCAATTCGCCGGTGACGCCATCTGCGGCGCCGGTCAGCTTGACCAGGCCGTTGCTGGCCGAAACGCCGCGCGCCTTGTTGGCGAATGCGATCTTGGAGCCGCTAACGTTCCACTTCAATCCTGTGCCCGTGTTTTCGACGGCGGCGCTGACAGCCGGAATGCGCAGGTCGACAGTCTCGCCCCACGACTTGGCGCTGAGCGCGATGGCGCCCGTGATGGCGGCCGCATTCCAGGTGTCGTCCCGCATGTTCATGCGGAATGCCGTATGGTCGCCCGCCAGCGTCAAAGCGCTGGCACCGATGGACGTGCTCTTGGCCGCATCGGAGATGCCCTTGTGCACGATCTTGCCGTCGGCGGACAGCGCCGCCGCCAGCACGTCATTGACCAAGGTCAGATGGATGGGCGCGGCAATCTGCGGCTGGCGCATTTGCCAGCCGGAGACCGCGAGTGCCTCATCGGATGCCGCGATCTGCGCCGTGAGATCGAGCGCCAGCTTGCCGGCGGAGAGGGCGAGGGTGGCCGCTCCCGTCGCTTGCGCCTTCGCCTTGGGCGACAATCCGCCGGCGAGGTCCAGCGCGATGTTCTCGATGCCGATCGGCAGGTGCGTGGAGCGGATGTCCGCAGTCAGCGTGCCGGACAGCGGGGCTGCGAGCTGCGCATTGCGCACGCCATCGAGACGCACCGACGCCGCGATCGGCTTTCCGCCCGGCGCGGGATCGATGCTGGTGGCGACCTGGTCGAGATGGAGGCTGGCTTCGACCATTCCCTCCTGCGGCGCGATCGCGGGTGCGAAGGCCCAGAGCGGCGATTGCGGCGCCAGGGCGATGCGCACGTCGCCCGTCATGGTCGGCTCCGCGAGCGCGCCGGAGATGTCGATCTTCGCGACGCCCTTGGTGTGGCCGCCGGGATCGGTCGCCGTCAAATCGAGCGCCAGGGCGCCCTGGCCGAGGCGGGCGGAGCCGCCGATGGCAACCGCGCCCATCGGCGTCTCCAGCGCGAGATCGAGCCGGTCGACCGAGATCGTCTCCGGCAGCGTGGTCTGGCTGTTCTGCGATCCATCGTCGCCGCCTTGCATCAGCGGCTGCACATCGCCCAGGGTGACCGCCCCGCCTTCGATCCGCCCGTGGGCCGAGGCCCTTCCAACCGCAACTGCGGCGATATTGCCTTGCAGGTCGTATTCCAGCCGGATGTCGCTGGCCTCGAAAGGTGCATCGCGGCCGAGCTTGACGTGATCGATGCGCGCCGACGACGTGCCGAGCTCGCCGATCGCAATGGTGGCGGGCATGCCATAGGTCCGCTCGACATAGGCGGCGATCGCGGCCTCGGCCAGCGGGATGCGCCAGATCGCGGCCGCGCCCGCCGCCGCAAGCAGCAGGACAGGCACGCTGATCAGGCCGAAGATGACGACAGTACGGCGGCGCATAAGCAGGATAGACCCTCGTCGCGAGGGGGCGAAGTCTAACGGTCCGGGCCGCCGCCGCAAAGGAGGCTTGCCGGTTTGGCGCGCGGCCAGCAAGATGCATCATTCTTTGAATCGAGGCGAGCGGCCGCGACGCATGAGGTTGGGTATCTGGATCGGAGCGCTGGGCCTCGTCTGGCTCGCCGGCATCTTGGGCGCCGATGGCGCATGGGCGGAGCCGGGCAAGCTGTCTCGCGCCGATTGCTGGTTCAAGGCGCCCGAAAAGATCACCACCCGCTGCTATCACCTGAACGTGCCGGAAAGCCGCAGCGGGCGCAGCAACCTGACGCTCGAATTGCCGGTGGTGGTGATTTCGGTCGCCCAGACGCGCAAGCGCGAGGATCCCGTCGTCTATCTGGCGGGCGGGCCGGGCGACGGCGCGTGGCTGGACGCCGACCGCATCGATTTCTGGTGGGAGTTCGTCGCCGACAATGCCTGGGTGAACGAGCGCGACCTGGTGCTGATGGACCAGCGCGGCACCGGCCTGACCCAGCCGCGCATGGATTGCCCCGAGCAGGAGGTCGCGCAGATTCGCTCCCTCGGCTTCGGCCTCAACCGCACGGCGGCGCGGGAGGCGTGGGTGAACGCCGCCGCCGAGTGCCGCGCGCGGGTGGAGAAAGAGGGGCACGATCCGCTCTCCTACACCAGCCGCGACAGCGCCACCGATCTGCACGATTTGATGAGCGCGCTTAAGCTCCAGCAATGGAACGTCTATGGCCTGTCCTACGGCACGCGGCTCGCGCTCACCTACGCACGCGACTATCCCCACGACCTGCGGAGCCTGATCCTGGATTCGGTCTATCTGCCGGAATCCGCTTTCCTGGAGGACGATGCCTGGCGCACCGACCGGGCCTTTCGCATGCTGTTCGACGGCTGCCGCCGCTCTCCGGACTGCGACCGCTGGTACCCCAACCTGGAGCAGCGCCTGCAGGCCCTGGTGGACAGGCTGAACCAGACGCCGATCGAGCGCGAGGTGGAGCTGGAGAGCGGCAAGCGCGTCAAGGTCGTCGTGACCGGCGAATTGCTGCTCAACTACCTGTTCCAGAATCTCTATAACCGCTCCGGCATCGAGACCGTGCCGCAGATCATCGACCTGTTCGAAAAGGGCTCGCAGGCGGCCGTCACCAGCGAGATCGGCTATCTGGCGGACCTATCCATCGACCGGCCGGACTGGGGCGATGGACTGAGCCTGTCGATTGATTGCCACGAGGAGGTGCCGTTCAACGACCTTGAGAAGCTACGGCGGGAGTATCTGCGCTATCCCCTGCTGAAGAGCTTCGCCGAGGACCAATCCTGGGGTGCCGCCTGCGCGAAATGGCCGATGGGGCCGGTCGATCCGGTGGAGAACCAGGCGATCTATTCCGACGTGCCGGCTTTATTGCTGACCGGGCTCTACGATCCCATCACGCCGCCGCAATATGCCCGGCTGGCCGGCAGCCGCCTCATCAACAGCTTCTATTTCGAATTCCTCAGCGTCGGCCACGACGTGCTCAGCAACGAACCGTGTGCCGGCGAGTTGGCCAAGCAGTTCTTGGACGATCCGAAACGCATGCCCGGCCATGCGTGCCTCGGCCGCCTGAAGCCGCCCGAGTTCCGGCCGCCCGCAGGGTAGGCTCAGGGGGTGACGCGGGTGAAGTGCATGATCCAGTTGGTCTCCCACGTTGCGCCGCCGTCCGGCGAGAAGGCCTGCTCCCAACGAGCCGACGTCGGGGTGATCTCCGACCAGCGGAAGCGCACCTTGATCGGCCGATCATTGAAGCTTTCATCGGCCAGAAAGGTCCCGATGCCATCCTTGAAGCCGCCGCGCATGGGTGGATCGATCGTAGGATTTCGCTGATCGAGCCACCAGATCAACCACTGTCCCGCCTTGGCATCGAGGGCGCGGATACCGACGGCACAATAGGTCCCGCCGGGCAGCTCGATCACATTGTCATCCATGTTGCCCTTGCCGCCGAGCGTGGGCCGGTTGACGCAGGTCCCGGCGAATTCCTCCCACTCGGTGCTGCCGGCCAAGCGCGCCTTCAGCCGGCGGTGCCGGACGGACCAGCGTCCAACCAGGAAGTCCCAGTCGTGCACATCAATGGCGAGTGTCTCGGTCACGAGGGGCCTCCCTGGTTGCGATGGAGGCCACTGTATCGGACAACAGCTGTCACCCGCTGTCAGGTATTCCAGCCGGTCGCTCGTGCGAGCGGTGGAGCTGGCTGACCGGCTGGCGGGGCGCCTACGACAACTCGCCCTTCAGCTCGTCGGTGGTGACGACGCGGTTGCGGCCGCGGCGCTTGCCGATATACATCACCTGGTCGGCGGCATGCAGCAGGCCCTCGGAATCCACCGCGTCCTGCGGATAGAGCGCGACGCCGATGGTGGCTCCGACCGGAATGCTGCCATGGGTCGTCGGAACCTCCATCTGCAGCTCAAGGCGCAGGCGTTCGGCAACGCTCGACGTAACCTCGCGCGCACCCTCGATCGGCAGTTCGACGATCACGGCGAACTCATCGCCGCCGAGCCGCGCGACGAAGTCGTCATGGCGCATTGCCGAGCCGAAGACGCCGGCGACCCGCTGCAACAGGTTGTCGCCAGCCTCATGGCCCAACGTGTCGTTCACGTCCTTGAACCGGTCCAGGTCTACGAACAGCAGGGCGAGTGTCTGCCCGATGTTCGCAGCGAACCCGACGCGCTGCTTCAGCTCTTCCTGGAAGCAGCGACGATTGGGAAGGCCGGTCAGCAGATCGTGGTTGGCGAGGTAATCGCTGCGCTCCTTCTGCTCCGCCAGCTCTTCGGCCAGCTCGACCGTCTGCGATGCCTGTCCTTCGAGGACCGAGCGCGTCATCTCCATGTCCGCAAGGAAGCGCTGCAACTCCGCCTCACGCACTTCGGCGTCCCGCTTGAAGGCCTCATGCATCGTGCGTTCGCAAGCCAGCTCGGTCTCCAGCGCATTGATGCGGACATCGCGCGGATCGATGGCGGCCGGTGCCAGCGAGAAGCCGGAATTGCGTCGCAGCAGCAGGATGCCGGCGGCCGCGCCCGCGATCGATCCCGTGATGCCGGCCATGACCGGAAAGGATTCGTGCAGGGCAATCGCGAGCACTGCGCCGACCGCCGCGCTGATCACGGGGACGAGCGTTTCGCGAGCATCAACGTCGGAAGCGGAGTCTGTCTTGAAGATGACCATGTTCCCCAACTACGTCGTGCGACTGATCATCGCATCATACTATCCGAAAGTATTAAGAAAAGAGTACTACGACACCTTGCTGGGTGAGAAAAATAAAAAGGGCGGCTATTTTCAAGCCGCCCTAATTACTCGAAGAAATCGCCGAGTATTTGTTACGAAGCCGCTGCGACCGCGCGCGATGCCATCACTGAGACCAGATGCGCGCGATAGGCCGCCGTGGCGTGCAGATCGGTGTTGAAGCCGTCGGCCTTCACCTTCACCGCCTTGGCTGCATCGGGCGTGAAGTTGGCGCTAAGGGCGCTCTCCAGCTCCTTGGACCGGAAGGCGCACGGACCGGCGCCCGTCACCCCGACGCGCACGCCGCTGCCGGCTTTTGCGACAAATACGCCGACAATGGCATAGCGCGAGGCGGGGTTCGGGAACTTGGAATAACCCGCCTTGTCCGGCTTCGGGAAATGGATGGCGGTGATGATCTCGCCATCGGCAAGCGCCGTCTCGAACATGCCCTTGAAGAAGTCGTCGGCCTTGATCTCCCGCTTGTTGGTGCGGATGGTGGCACCGAGGGCGAGCACCGCCGCCGGATAATCCGCCGCCGGATCGCTGTTGGCGACCGAGCCGCCGATGGTGCCGCGGTTGCGCACCTGCGGATCGCCGATCCCTTCCGCAAGCACGGCAAGGGCGGGTATGGCCTTCTGCACGTCCGCCGACCGCGCCACGTCGGCGTGCGTGGTCATTGCGCCGATGGTGATGCCGCCCGCTTCCGCCTTCACGCCCTTGAGCTCGGCGATGCCGCCGAGATCCACGAGGTCGCTGGGTTGCGCCAGCCTTTGCTTGAGCGTCGGGATCAGGGTCATCCCGCCGGCGACGATTTTCGCATCGCCGCTCTTGGCGAGCAGTCCAGCGGCGTCCGCAGCGGAAGCCGGCCGGTGATATCCGAAATCATGCATGATCCGTCCTCCCCTTATTCCGCTGCCATCTTGGTCGGCGCGCCCTGGATGGCTTGCCAGACCTTGAGCGGCGTCGCGGGCATCGAGATGTCCTGGACGCCGAGCGGCGACAGGGCATCGATGACCGCATTGATGATCGCAGGCGGCGAGCCGATGGCGCCTACTTCGCCGACGCCCTTGGCGCCGATCGGGTTGTGCGTGCACATGGTCGCGTGGGTCGCCACCTTGAAGTTCGGCAGGTCGTCCGCGCGCGGCATGCAGTAATCCATCAGCGATCCGGTCAGGAGCTGGCCCGATTTCTCGTCATAGACGCAGTTCTCGAGCAGCGCCTGGCCGATGCCCTGGGCGACGCCGCCATGGACCTGGCCTTCGACGATCATCGGATTGATCACGCGACCGACATCGTCGACCGCGGTGAAATTCACGATCGTGGTGACGCCGGTGTCCGGATCGACTTCCACCTCGCAGATGTGGCAGCCGCCCGGATAGGTGAAGTTGAGCGGATCGTAGAACGCCGTCTCCTCGAGGCCGGGCTCGAGCTCGGTGATCGGGTAGTTGTGCGGCACATAGGCGGTCAAGGCCACGGTGCCGAACGGAACGCTCTTGTCGGTGCCGGCCACCGTGAAGGTGCCGTTCTTGAACTCGACGTCGGCGACCGATGCTTCCATCAAGTGGGCGGCGATGCGCTTGGCCTTGGTGATGATCTTGTCCATCGCCTTGACGATCGCCGAGCCGCCGACTGCCAGCGAACGCGAGCCGTAGGTGCCCATGCCGAACGGGATCTTGTTGGTGTCGCCGTGCGAGATCTCGACATTCTCGATCGGAATGCCAAGGCCGTCCGAAACGAGCTGCGAGAACGTGGTCTCGTGGCCTTGCCCGTGGCTGTGGGTGCCGGTGAAGACCGTCACCGATCCGGTCGGATGGACGCGGATCGAGCCGCATTCATAGAGACCGGCGCGGGCGCCAAGGCTGCCCACCACCGCCGAGGGCGCGATGCCGCAGGCCTCGATATAGGTGGAGATGCCGATGCCGCGCAGCTTGCCGCGCTTCTTGGCTTCCGCGCGGCGGCCTTCGAAGCCGGCCCACTCGGAGCTTTTCAACGCCATGTCGAGCGTCGAGAAGTAGTCGCCACTGTCGTATTGCAGCGCGACCGGCGTCTGGTATGGGAAGGCGTTGGTCGGGATGAAGTTCTTCCGGCGGATATCAACCCGGTCCATCTTCATCTCGCGCGCCGCCTTGTCGACCAGCCGCTCCAGCAGATAGGTCGCTTCCGGCCGGCCGGCGCCGCGATAGGCATCGACCACGACGGTGTTGGAGAACACCGCCTTGACCTCGGCATAGATCGCCGGGGTGGTGTAGACGCCCGCCAGCAGCGTGGCATAGAGATAGGTCGGCACGCAGGGCGCAAAGGTCGAGAGATACGCGCCCATGTTGGCGATGGTGCTGACGCGCAGGCCCAGGAACTTGCCGTCCTTGTCCATCGCCAGCTCGGCGTGGCTGACATGGTCGCGGCCCTGCGCATCGGTGATGAAGGATTCGCTGCGCTCCGCCGTCCACTTGATCGGACGATTGATCTTTGCCGAGGCCCAGGTGACCAACGCCTCTTCCGCGTAGTGGAATATCTTGGAGCCGAAGCCGCCGCCGACGTCCGGCGCCACCACGCGCAGCTTGTGCTCCGGGATCTGCAGCACGAAGGCGCCCATCAGCAAGCGGATGACGTGCGGGTTCTGGCTGGTGGTGTAGAGCGTGTATTCGCCGGTCGCGCGGTCATAGTCGCCGACCGCGGCGCGCGGTTCCATCGCGTTCGGAACCAGCCGCTGGTTGACGAGGTCGATCTTGGTGACATGATGCGCCTTGGCGAAGGCGGCGTCGGTGGCCGCCTTGTCGCCCAGATGCCAGTCGTAGCAGACGTTGTTCTTGGCTTCCGGCCACACCTGCGCACTGCCGGCCTTGTCGGCATTCGCGGTGGAGATGATGGCCGGCAGCTCCTTATAGGTGACGTTGATCTGCTCGCCCGCGTCCTTGGCTTCCGCATAGGTCTCCGCGATCACCAGCGCGACCTGGTCGCCGACATGCCGCACGCGGTCCTTGCACAGCGGAAAATGCGGCGGCTCGATCATCGGCGAGCCGTCCTTGCTGTGGATCTGCCAGCCGGCCGGCAACCCGCCCTTGTCGTAATCCGCCCCGGTGAAGATCGCGATCACGCCGGGCGCAGACTTCGCCGCCGACGTATCGATCTTTGAAATCTCCGCATGGGCGTGGGGTGAGCGGAGGATGTAGGCATAGACTTGGCCGTGACGATTGATGTCGTCGGTATAGGTCCCTTGGCCGGTTAAGAAGCGGTAGTCTTCCTTGCGCTTGACGGACGCGCCGATCCCTGTGGCTGTCATGGCATCACCCCTTCATCGCGCTGGCGCCGGCCTTAACGGCCTTGACGATGTTGTGATAGCCCGTGCAACGGCAGATGTTGCCCTCGAGACCGTGGCGGATCTGCTCTTCGCTCGGGTTCGGATTGTTCTTCACGAGCTCGACGGCGGTCATCACCATGCCCGGCGTGCAGAAGCCGCACTGCAGTCCGTGATTATCGCGGAAGGCTTCCTGCATCGGATGCAGCGTTTCGCCGTTCGCCAATCCCTCGATCGTCGTTACGTTGGCGCCGCTCGCCTGCACGGCCAACATGGTGCAGGATTTCACGGCGCGGCCATCGACATGCACCACGCAGGCGCCGCACTGGCTGGTGTCGCAGCCGATGTGGGTGCCGGTCAGGCCAAGTTTTTCGCGCAAGTACTGAACGAGCAAGGTGCGGCCCTCGACTTGTGCCGAGGCGCGCTTGCCGTTCACCGTCATTTCCACGGTCGGCATCGGGTCCCTCCCAGAATTCAAGCGACGGCGGGCGCCGCCACTGCCGTTGGCCGGTTGAACCGGCCTTCATTGCCAGCCCAACAGTTTAACGACCGCGCTCAAGCATGTGTCAAGCACGGCCCTGAATGGGAACAGATTTCGGGCAGGAATGACAGCCGCTAAGGGGTCGCAGCGAATGCCGGCGTCATCGCAGTGCAACGAAACCCAGGATGATCGCGACGATGACGACCAGGCCAACGATCCAAAGGATAGGGGACAAGCCGCCGCTGGTTACGCTAGCAACGACCGGCGCGGGCTGCGACACGGGTTGCGTGGCCGGCTGCTCTGCGACCGGTGCAGGCGCTGCCGTTGGCGGCGCAGCGGGAGCGGCTGCCGCCGCCTGCGCGGCAAAGGCGGCGAAGAATTCGTCCGCCAGCTTCTTTGCGCTGCCTTCGACCAGGCGCGAGCCGATCTGCGCCAGCTTGCCGCCGATCTGGGCGTCGGCGGAGTAGTGGAGAATGGTCGCGGCTCCGCCCTCCACTGCTTCCAGCCACACCTTCGCCCCGCCTTTCGCAAAGCCGGCCGCGCCGCCCTGGCCTTCGCCGGTGATGGTATAGCCGTTGGGCGGGTCGAGGTCGCTCAGCGTCACCTTGCCGCTGAAACCTGCTTTGACCGGCCCGATCTTGGCCACCACGCGCGCGACGAATTCGGTGTCCGAAGTCTTGTCCAACGCCTCGCAGCCCGGGATGCAGACCCTCAGGATTTCCGGATTATTGAGCGCGGCCCACACCGTTTCGCGCGGGGCGGGGATGCGATATTCGCCGGTCAAGTCCATCTTGCTCTCCAGAATGCAGGGCTGGATGTCATCGAAGCGAATCTTGACATGTTGTCAAGCAACGTCGGACCTTGTCGCCATGATCCAAAGACTAATGCTTGCCTGCGCGCTCATGCTGATTTCGGCCGCAACCTTCGCGGCCAATTTGCCGCGCGACGTCTTGTTGGTGGAGACCGGCTCCAGCCAGTACCGCTTCGAGGTGGAGATCGCCGACGACCCAGCCGAGCGCGCCGAAGGACTCATGTATCGCCGGACCCTCGCCGACAATGCCGGGATGCTGTTCCTCTATCCCAAGCCGCAGCCGGTCGATTTCTGGATGAAGAACACGCCGCTTTCGCTCGACATCGTGTTCGTGCGTCCCGACGGCACGATCGCCCGCATCGCGGCGAACACGACGCCCATGTCGGAGGATATGATCCCATCGGGCGAGCCGGTGCTGGCGGTGCTCGAGGTCAAGGCCGGCATCATGCGGCAGCTCGGCATCGCGGTCGGCGACCGCCTGCGCAATCCGAAATACTTTCCGTGACCCGACCTTCCCCCACAAAGGGGGGAAGGGGGGTTGCTTTTGTGCTAGGCGCCGAGCTTGTAGGCGAGATCGCCGAAGTCGGCAGCCACTACATCCCAATCCTGCACAGACCGCAGATCGCTGGTCTGCCCCGAACCATGTTCGGTCGGACGCGGCACGAACGCCGTTCGCAGGCCGCAAGACCGCGCCGCCGCGAGGTCGCCGTTGTGGGCGGCCACCATGCACACTTCCTCCGGCTGCATCGCCAGGATGTCGAGCGTGCGCAGATAAGCTTCGGGGGCGGGCTTGTAGGTCTGCACCAGCTCCGCGCCCAGGATCGCGTCCCAGGGCAGGCCGGCGCGCTTGGCCATGTCCAGCATCAGGATGACATTCCCGTTGGACAGCGGCGCGATGATGAAGCGGGTCTTCAACCGCGTCAGGCCGGACACGACGTCCGGCCAGGGATCCAGCTGGTGCCACGCGAGATTCAACCCGTCCAGCTCCGCCGCCGGCACGTGCGCCGGGTCGATGCCGAACTCCGGCAGCACGCCCTCGAGGTTCTCCCGATGCAGCACGTCCAGCCGGACGAAGGGGCGCCGGCTGCTGCGGACCGCTTCCATCGCCGGGTCATAGCGCTTGCGCCAGGCATCGGCGAAGGCGGCTGGATCGGCCGCGGGCACGCCATGCCGCGCCAGGAACGGCGCCGCGGCGCGCGCAACGCCGCTGCGCCAATCGACGACGGTGCCGAACACATCGAAGACCAAGGCGCGGACACGGTCCAGCTTCATCGCGCTCAACCCTTCAGCACGCGAGAGTGCCCACCGCTCGATTTTGGACGGAACCTACCCTTCGTCCGGAGCCGGAACGTATTGGTTGCCGGATTCCAGGGAGCTTTGCGCCACCGTCTTGCGGCGGGTCGGATCGTTCACCGCCACGATATGCGCGTAAGGTGTGCCGTCGATGCCATCGAACAGCGAGACCACTTCCCACACCATGTAGGGGAGGCCGGCTGTGTAATATTTCGAGCCCACGGCTACCGCCGCGTGCTTCTGACTCTTGAACAGCTTAAACATCGTCTTGCCGAATGCCCCGTATCACCCAACCTCACAGTAGCACGCGGCGCGCCCCCACTCAACACAACGTCGGCATGGCTAAATCGGTGATTTGATTCAGGAATTCCTCAAATACCAGTGATAGTCGAGTTCCGTGACCCGGGAGAAGAATCGATTCTGCTCCGCGCGCTTGACCGCGACGAACACCCGGTGGAAGTCCGGACCGAAATAATCCTTCATTCGCTCTGACGATTCGAACAAGTCCAGCGCCTTGAACCAGTTGTCCGGCAGCTTCACGCCCATCTCCGCCGCTTTGGCATAGCCGTTGCCCTCGATCGGCGCGCCGGGGTCGAGCCGGTGCTTGAGGCCGTGGTGGATGGCGGCCAGCAGGGCCGCGACCGCCAGATAGGGATTGGCGTCGGCGCCGCACACGCGGTGCTCGATGTGACGACTCGGCGCCGGTCCCGCCGGCACGCGGAAGCTGACGGTCCGGTTGTTGATGCCCCAGGTCGGCGCCACCGGCGCGTAGGAGTTGGCGCGGAACCGACGGTAGGAGTTGGCGTTGGGGGCGAACACCGCCATGGAATCCTCGAGCAGCGCCTGCATGCCGCCGACCGAGAATTTCAGCAGCTCGCTGCCTTCCGGCTTGTCGCTGGCAAAGGCGTTCTTGCCATCCTTGTCGGCCAGGCTGACATGCAGATGCTGGCCGCTGCCTGCGACGTCGGAGAACGGCTTCGCCATGAAGGTCGCCTCGACGCCGTGCTGGACCGCGACGCCCTTCACGGCGCGCTTATACATGATGGCCTCATCGGTGGCGCGCAGCGCGTCGGGCCGGTGGCGCAGCGTCATCTCGAGCTGGCCGGGCGCGTATTCCGAGATCGCGGATTCGACCGGGATGCCCTGCACGTCGCAGGCCGCATAGAGGTCGCGGAAGAACGGGTCGAAATCGTCCAGCTCGCGCAGGCCATAGACCTGGATGTCCCAGGACCGGTTGCCGGTGACGGGCGACGTCGGAATCCTGAGCTCGCCGTTCGGCCCGCGTTCGCGGTCGACCAGGAAGAATTCCAGCTCGCAGGCGATGACCGGCGTCAGGTCGAACTCCTTGAACCGGTCGATCACGCGGCGCAGGACATGGCGGGGATCATAGACGCACGGGCTGCCGTCGAGCTCATACACGCTGAGCAGCACCTGCGCGAATGTGGGGCCAAGCCACGGCGCGCGCACCAGGGTTCCAGGGACCGGCTTGCCCAGGTAGTCGGCGTCGCCGTTGGCCCAGACCAAGCCGCTCTCGTCGACATCGTCGCCGGTGATGTCGAGCGCCAGCATGGTGCCGGGCAAGTAGCGCGCATGCTGATAGATCGCCAGCAGCTCGTGGCGGCGCAGGTTCTTGCCGCGGCCCACGCCGCTCTGGTTGGTGAATACGACCTGGATGGTGTCGATGTCGGGATTCTTGGCCAGGAACTCCTCGGCCTCGGCGACATCGGCAACAAGTGCACTCATGATTTTTCTTCCCTTGAGAATTCAGGTAGCCAGCTCGGTGACGCAATCGCCGACGGTCGCGACCAGCCTGTCGACCTGATCGGCGCCGGTGGCCGGGCTCACCAAAGTCATGTTGTGGAACGGCGCGATGATGAAGCCGCGATTGAGCAGATAGAGATGGATCGCCAGTTCCACGCGCGGATGCATCGCGGCCTGCGCTTCCGTGCCGTTCCTGGGCCGCTCCGGTGCGCACACGAACTCGGCACGGGCGCCCACGTTGGAGACGTGCCAGGGCAGATTGCATTGCTTTATCCTGGCCTCGATGCCACGCGCCAGGCGCTCCGACATCGGCAGCATGTGCTCGTACGCAGCCGGCGTAACAACCCGTTCCAGATTGGCACGCATCGCATGCAGAGCCATGGCGTTCGCACTCAAGGTCGTGCCCATGCCGGAATAGCCGGACGGGTTCTCCGCTTCCGCCTTGCGCATGCGCGCTTCGATCTCGGACGTGAAGCCAAAGACGGAGCAGGGGATGCCGCCGGCGATCGGCTTGCCCACGGTCAGGAAGTCGGGTTCCAGATTATGCATACGCGTGTAGCCACCATAGCCGGTGGAGATGGTATGCGTCTCGTCGATCACCAGCAGCGTGCCGTGCTTGCGCGTGACGGCGCGCAACGCGTCGAGAAATCCCGGCTGCGGCAGCACCATGCCGATGTTGGTCAGGGCGGGCTCGGTCAGCACGCAGGCGACGTCGCCGGGCGCCAATGCGGCTTCCAGCGCCGGGATGTCGTTGAACTCCACCACCTTGGTGAATTGCGTAACATCATAGACCTGACCGAGCAGGCCGGGCCGGTGGATCGGCTTGCCCTCCTTCAGGCGCACGAAGGTGTCGTCGGCCGCGCCGTGATAGCAGCCGTGAAATACTAGTATTTTAGGGCGCCTGGTGATGGCGCGGCACCAGCGGATGACAAAGCGGTTGGCATCGGTCGCCGTGGTCGCCGCCTGCCAGAAGGGCAGGCGGAACATCCTGGCGAGCAGTTCGCCCACCACCGCCACGTCTTCGGTCGGCAGCATGTAGGTGAGGCCGCGCGCTGCCTGTTCCGCGATCGCGCGCGCGATCGGTTCGGGCGAGTGGCCGAACATCGAACCCGTGTCGCCGAAGCAGAAGTCGTCATAGGAATGGCCATCGACACCCTCGAGGCGCGAACCCTTGGCGCTGGCGACATGGATCGGAAAAGGCGTGCCCCAGTCCAGCATCCAGTGCATCGGCACGCCATGTGCCCAATGCGCCTTGGCGCGTTCCGCGAGGTCACGGGACTTCGGATGACGCTGGACGAAAAGGTCCTTCTCGCGCTGCAACATGGCGTCGACATTCGCGGACGGAACGCCGGCTTCCAGCTTTCGCATTTTGCGGCTACTCCTGGCGATGATGCGCCGCGAGAGTGATACTCGGGGCCAGCGGGGCATCGCAAGGGGGGAGCCGATGAGCGGCGTTGAGGGGCGCTTACGCCACGCCACCAGCGCGACGGTCGCGCCAGCTACAGCGGCCAGGCCGCATTGGCCAGAGTTCCGCGCAAGTTTAGTCGTAGTCCAGCGGCCCCCGCAGTGTCCCGCTTGCTGACCGACGCTCCACATCGACCAACCGGGAGAACAGCAGTGGGCCGAGCGGGCTGTCGCCGATCGCGCATTGGTGCGAGCGTTGGAGGAAGTCCACATCGGGATAGGAATTGCCCTCCAACAGCAACGCACCGTTCGGCGCGATCACAACGTCCCACCCGACCAGCAATCGGTCCTTGCAAGCGGAATGAGCCGCCAGCACGATAGACCGGACTTCGTTCCAGCAGGGCACGACACGGCCGAGCACTCTAGCGTGCGTGACGGGATGGTCTGCTGACCACTCCAGCCACATCTCGGCTTTGTCCCCGGTCATCATGCCAAGAACGCCGGTTTCCAGGTCGATCGCCGCTCCGAGCTCGATATCTGTCGGCCAGTTGGTCTCCAGCTTGCATAGATTGCTCAGCACCGCGTGCGTGATGACCGGCCTTCCCGCGTCATCGAGGCAGGTGATGACACGAATACGCATGAGTGCCTGATCGGCCAGATCCGCCAGACCGGGGTGGTTCTTGATCAGCGGCTGTACCAGGATGGGCTCTTGCTTGGATCGTCGCGCAAGGAACTCCGCGAGACCTTTGTGGTCCAACGTCGTGCCATTTTCAGTAATGAATTTTCCGCCGAAGTGGCGAATGACCTCGATTCCCCTCGAGCCCTTCGACTGCCGCGGCTTGACGAACAGGTCCTGCTCCAAGCCCGTCGGACGTTCGCACCAGTATTTCAGCTTGCCTCCTTCGGCGACGACGAGAACCGGCACCGTCGGGATGCCGTTCTCCTCGCAGATGCGAGACATCTCCAGCTTGTCGCCCAGTTTGACGCGCCGTTTGGTCTTGGACACCTGCCAAGTCAGAACCTTGTACAGGCTATTCTTCATTTCATACCGCGTGAGATAGCCGGACGTACGGGCACGACGTTCGCTGCGATAGAGCTCGAACATGTAATAGACCTGCGCATCGAGGCCATGGCGGATGGCTACGACCAAGAGGTCGCGGAACTGATGCCACATGCCGACCCCGAACTTGTCGCGCACGCGCGGTGCGATTTGCGGGAACCATCTGAGCAGGCGGACCAGAACGAACACCGCCTTGTGGCCGGGCACCGTATAGTTGCCGATACGCGGGTGTCGGATCTCCTTGAACAGACGCGAGGTCGCATACAGGTAGCGGGCATAGTCCCCGACGTCCGAAGCGCGGCGTTGGGCGACGAACAGTTCGCGGCGCGCCGACGCTACGAACGATACCGTGCCCAGGAGATAGAGCTGCATCGAGATCAGGGCCAGGAAATCCTCCGCAACGATCCATCCCGCCCGATCCTCAAGAAGGCCGGGCGTTCGGCTCATCAGGAGAGCAGCGGTTCCCGCAACTTGAACTGCAAAGGCCAGCCAGAGTACGCGTCGCGTGGCGGTCGGCACGGGATCAAATCGGGCGATCAGCCAGAGCAACGCAAGCGTCGCCGCCAGAAGGCCGCCTCCCGCACTGTCGATGGCGAGATAGGTCGATGGGCCTCGGCCGAAAGGCGAGGCAAGCTGGCTGACGCAGACTAGCCCAGAGAGGGCGAGCGCTGCCTGCCAGACCCGGCGAGCCGCCGCATTCGGGGTGCCGAGAGCCAACTTGGCGCAGGCCATGAATGCCGCAACGGCCGCGACAACCCCGACAAGCAGATCCAATACCCTGGCATCCCCAAGTCCCGGTCTGAGAATCGCGTAGAGCGCGATGAGCGTCGTAATGCCCAGAAAAATCAAAACCGAGCGTTGAGAGTCGACAAATCTTATTGCGCCGGCTCTGCCCATCTTGTCTCGAAGCTCCTCTATCCACATCGCTGTGGCCGTTAGCAGTTGGCCGAGCTGGCCTGTCCGGCAGGCCCGCATCGGCAAAAAACCTGAACTCAACAGGAATTGGCGATCGTCGCGCGGCGGCCGGACCACCGCTGCCGACTGGCCACAAACGGGAACGCACGGGGCCGCGTCGGAGGCCTTAATCTTGGCGAGGACGCTGGTCGATCCGACGCCAAGGTCTACTGCGTAGGTGCTGTGCTAGCCCTTGATCCGGACCGGTTGCGACACCTCGGCCAGGACTGCTTCCCTGTGCTCCATCAATTCCGGGAATGCCTCGCCAGCATTGCCGTCGACCAGGGTCGGCATGCCAAACTGTTTGGGCCCTTCGTTTGCTCGCTCGATGATGTCGATACCGGCGTTGCTCTGGTTCTTGATCCAGGGCTCCAGCTTTTGGTCAATCTCCGGATTGACGAACAGCAGGAGCGAAGAGCGCGGGTCGCGCCGACGGGTGTTGCGCACTTGGTGATACATCGGCTTGATCCTGTAGCCGGTCATCAGCGACAGGAGGCTGCCCGGCATAAATACAATCTCATTGCCGTCCGCTCCCGCCGGGATGTAGGTCCCGTCGACCTCGATCTCCAGACCCGGCGCGTTGGCTTTCACCAGGGTCAGCAGGTGCGCGTCTTCGTGCGGGTCCTGCAGCAGTTCCGCGCTGTGCTGTGCCGGCTCGTAGTAGTTCAGCTGCACATAGGTGCCTCGGTAGAAGCGCAGCTCCGGGCTGCCCGGCGCCCAAGTGTCCGCCATGGCGCGGAAGATGCCGCGCACGATCAGCGACATCTGGTCGGACACCTCGCGCAGCTCGCGATGCAGCTCGAGACCGCCCACCGCCTCCTCGACGTCCGGCCGGCCGCGGTTGCGGTTCCAGGCGGAGAAGGATTCCGTCAGATCGGGTCGCTCCGGCACCTGGGAGTATTCCGGGCCCAGTTCGCGATAGCCCTCGACGAAGGACTGCATCGAATAGGACTGCTTGTCCGCCTCCGAGCGCACGAAGAATTCCTCCCCGAGGCCGTAGATCCGGTCGATCTTGCGCGCCATGGCGTCGGTCAGCGGGACGCGGGCGAAGCCCTTTTGTTCGAACTGCTGCACGAACGGGGTGTAGTCGCGATCATCGTTAACCGGGTGGAGCATCAGGCTGTCTTTCAAGGGCTTCCTCAACAGGAAGATGGAGCGGCATCCCAAATACCGGGAAGTCAGCAAAAATACCACGGATTAACGCTGACGGCAGGCTGACGGCGCAGGGACTTGGCAGGAGACGGGCTCCGCCTCCTTGTCGCCTCGGGCAAAGAAAACTCTGGGCCAAAAGATTCGTCTCGCGCTGCGACATGGCGTCGACGTTCGCGGACGGAACGTCGACTTCCAGCTTTCGCATTTTGCGGCTACTCCTGGCGGATGATGCGCCGCGAGAGTGATACTCGAGGGAATCGCAGGGGGAGCCGATGAGCGGCGTTGAGGGGCGTGTGGCGCTGGTGACCGGCGCCGGCAGTGACAACGGGATCGGATTTGCCTGCGCCAAGGCGCTGGCTGCCGCCGGTGCGCGGGTGGCGATCACCTCGACCACCACGCGGATCCGCGATCGTTGCGATGAGCTGCCCGGCGAGTCGGACGACAGGCTGGCGGTGATCGCCGATCTGACCAAGGCCGCGGACGTCAAACGCCTGATCGCAGAAACCAAGCGCGCCTTTCGCCGCATCGACATCCTGGTGAACAATGCCGGCCTGGCCCAGACCGGACGGCGCATGCCGCACGGTCGAGCGCACGAGATGAGCGACGAAGAGTTCCAGCATCACCTCGATCTCAATCTGAAAACCTGCTTTGCCGTTACGCGCGCGGTCCTGGCGCCGATGATGCGCCGCCGCTATGGCCGCATCGTGAATATCGCGTCGGTGACGGGACCGCTGGTGATCAATCCGCGCTCCAGCGGCTACGGGACAGCGAAGGCGGCGATGGTCGGCTACACGCGCGCAGTGGCGATCGAGGTCGCGAGCAAGGGCATAACGGTCAATGCGGTCGCGCCGGGCTGGATCGCCAGCGGCTCCGCTTCGAAGAAGGAGATGATCGCCGGCGCGCAGACGCCGGCCGGCCGTTCGGGAACGCCGGACGAGGTCGCGGCGTTGGCCCTGTTCCTGGCAAGCGAACAGGCGAGCTACATCACCGGCCAGATGATGGTGGTGGATGGCGGCAATTCGATCCAGGAATTCAAGGGACCGCGCGAGGCCTGGTACTAGGCGGTTGAACGGCGATTCACACCATGCCAGTGTTTGGTTTCGCGCTATTAACCAATTACTCCTGATGGGTATGTGTTAAGATCTGCCTGCCGCGACCGCTGGTGGCGTTGGGGAAATGCGGGCGAGGAAAAAGCGATGGAAACCAAAGAGGGCAAGGATCTGCGGCGCCAGCCGCGCTTCGATTTTGGCGGTACGGCGATGCTTGTGTTCGACGACGTCCAGAAGCGTCGCACGCTGGCGATCACCAATTACCGCAACATCTCGAAGGCGGGGGCCTGCATCATCACGCCGGATTCACAATCCTTCACCGTCGGCGATCACCTGTTCCTGATGCCGGAGCGTTATCGCAAGCGGCGGGAGGCGGTGGTGGTCGATCTCGGCACCGGCCGGCTGCATCTGCATATCGCGCGCAACGATGAGCTCAGCGACTTCGAATTGGCCGAAGTGCTGCAGCGGCTGCAGCACGCGTTGGAGAAGTGACGCTGATCAGGCGACGGCGTGCTCGTAAAGCTTGCTGACGACCAGCAGCCCGCGAAAGCTGACAGCCACATGCGAGGGAGTCAGGCGGACGACTGTGCCGATGGTGGGGCCG
>Ga0207428_10000168_pt1 | contig 91128 bp, 85 predicted proteins | sample RhiMethybrSRZTD1_FD_187600 | JGI IMG/M metagenome (GOLD analysis project Ga0207428, IMG submission 187600) | Populus rhizosphere microbial communities from Tennessee, USA - Rhizosphere MetaG P. TD hybrid SRZTD1 (SPAdes) (version 3) | ecosystem: Host-associated > Plants > Roots > Rhizosphere >... | reverse complement strand
TGCTGTTTTCGCGAGTGCAGATCACATCCGACGAGTGTCATGAGATCGGCCTCCTGTTGGGAAGTCGGGTTACGGTCCCGCAGCCGAACCCTATCAACCGCGGGAGACCGTTCTCATGACATCAGTAACCGTGCTCGACCAACGCGGCCAACTCTTTCGCGCAAGAGTATTCGCACACGAGCGGCCCATGCGACTGATCGGGCTCGCGGTCTTTAGCATTGTCGGCCTCGTTCTTGCGCCGCTCGCCGTCCAGGGCCAGCAAGCCGGTCAATCGAAGGTGGGTCTGCTCCTCCTGAGCACAGCTGGAACCGATTGGGCCGAGCGCTCGGGCATCGAGCTGAGGGAAGGGCTGCACGAGCTTGGCTGGGTCGAGAACCAGAACGTCCATTTCCAGTACCGCTTCGGCGGTGGCAGGCGCGACCGTCTCGATCAACTGGCCGGCGAGCTGGTCAAAGGCAAGGTAGATGTCATCGTCGCGTTCGGCACCGAAGCGACACGCGCGGCGAGGCGAGCGACTTCGAGTATCCCTATCGTCATGGCTGGCGTGGGCGACCCGGTCCGAGCCGGGTTCGTCAAGAGCTTGTCCCGCCCGGGCGGCAACACCACAGGGGTATCGTTCCTCAATCAGGAGCTGTGGCCCAAGCGACTCGAGCTGATCAAGGAAGTCGTGCCGGGGGCGACGCGCGTAGCCGTCATCTCCACCTCAGATCCACAGCACGCCGAATCGTTGAAGCTGCTCCTTGGCGCGGCACCACGCTTCGGACTGGAGCTTCGGAACGTGCTGCTCACAGGGCGAGGCGATCTCGACCGTCTCTTCACTGAGATCGGCAGAGGTCGTGCCGACGCCGTCCTCGTCCAACCCAGCCCCGAGATCGACGAGATGCGAGGTCGCATCGCTCAACTTGCCGAGAAGCAGCGCCTGCCGTCGATGTTCGTCTGGAGGCAGTATTCCGAGGCGGGAGGTCTCATGAGCTACGGGGCCGATGTGCGCGACACGCGGCGGCGCGCCGCGGTGTACGTGGACAAGGTCCTCAAGGGCGCCAAGCCGGCGGACCTCCCCGTCGAGCAGCCCACCAAGTTCGAGCTTGTCATCAACCTCAAGACCGCCAAGGCGCTCGGCCTCACGATTCCGCAGACGCTCCTGCTGCGGGCCGACCAGATCATCGAGTAGCGCGTGCTGGCCCGCGCCCCGGTGCAGTCCCGCCCGGGCGTCGTCGAGGCTTCCCGCCCGATTTTTCCCGCCTGTGTGAGCCCTGAGTTACCATTCGGACCGACAATGGAGGAGGACCCGGTAGTCGGCCCCCTGGCCGTTGCCGAGGACCACGCTGGCGTGCGGTCAGCGTTGCGCAAGCTGGGCGTCGAGCGTATCGTGGCGACGCCCGATGAGACCGGCTGGCAGTTCGAGGGCCTGTGCAACCTGAGCAGGCTGGTCAGCAACAAGGGGGTCTCGGCCCCCTCCGAGCCTCCCCCCAGGATTGCGCGGGCAAAGCCCGCGCTCGAACCGCGTACGCTAGTTGCGTCGAGCCAGCAGCGCGCGCAGGAGCGCGCGGCCCTGGTCGCCCGTCCACTGGCGCTCGCCGATCGCCTTGCCGACGAGCCTGCCCTGGCGGTCGACGAGAAACACGGTGGGCGTGTAGGCGATCTGATAGCTCTTCTGCACTTCGTTGTCCCCGTCGAGAAGCACGGTGGCGGTCACGCCGCGGCTCTTCACCCACCCGGCGACCAGATCGGGCTTTTCGCCGAGATTGATCGCCAGCACGACGAGCCCCTGGTCCTTGAGATCTCGATGGACACGCTCGATGGTCGAGGGCAACTCCCTCGCACAATACGGTCAGGTGCTCTCCCAGAAGTAGAGCATGACGGCCCGGCCGCGCACGTCGCCGAGCGAGACCGGCTTGCCGTCGAGCGCGGCGAGCTTGAACGGCGCCGGGCGCTGGTCGCCGAGCGGCGTCACCTGAAACGCCGAGAGCAGATCATCGAGACCGTCGTTGGCAGCCGCCGGCAGCAGCGCGACTGCGACGAGGAGGAGTGCCCCGGCGAGCTTACGGCTTGATGTACGCGTAGCCCGCCTCTTGGAGCTCCATGACCCGCACGACCACGCTCGGCACCGGGGTCGGGCCCTCGATCAGTTCCTTCAGCTCGATCTTCTGGCGACCCATCGTGTTCTGGCAGGCGTCGAACCGAAGTCCGCCGGCGAGCAACGTGTCGAGCTTGCCGCGCACTTCGGGATCGATGTCCTTCGCGAGGAACGTCCGCAGCGCGGGGCCGTGGACCACGAGCTCGATCGCCTCGATGTTCTTCCAGCCGACCACGTTGACGTGGTTCTCGATGTTCACCAGCACGGCTCTCGCGATGCTCCCGCCGCCGCCGACCAGGCGAGCACCGTGACTGCCACGGCCGTGAGAAGCCACGATCGCGTGTGCCGCGTCGTCCTCCCTGTCATCGCCCTCTCCTCTCCAGCGACATCTTTCCCCCGACAACCCGCACGCGCGCGCGCGGGGAAAGCCTCACCCGGCCCAGACTCTTCAAATGGCTCGCGACCACGTCCCAGGCCGGAGGCCCGTCGGCGTCGCCGAGGCTCGCCCACCCCGTCGCCTTGTAGCGCCGCGACGGCTCGAGCGGGCGGCCGGCCACGCGCACTTCGCGAATGCGCGACCCGATCCGCTTCGACGGGTCGATTGTATAGGTCAGGCCGCCCAGTCGTACCATGTCGCCGCCCTGCCGGTAGTAGGGATCGGGATGGAAGAGATTGTCCGCGACGTCTTCCATCACCTGCTGGATCTCGCTGCCCGTCATCTCCCGCGCCCACGTGTTCGGGTACGTCACGGCGGTGTGCGCGTAGACGTCCTCGAGCGTGATCTCCTGGCCCGGCACGATCGTGATGCCCCAGCGGAAGCCCGGCGAGAACGCGATCTGCGCGTCGGCACTGCGCAACAGCGCGTCCAGAATCACCTCGTCAAAGGTCCCGTTGAAGTTGCCGCGTCGGTAGAGCAGCGACTCCGACACCGCCAGGCGCTCGGTTAGCTTCGCCTCGTGCGGGCCGCGGATCTCGTCGATCAGCTGGGACATCTCGGGATCGGGCTGGATGTCCTGGGCCAGCACCGGCATCAGCCGGTAGCGATAGCCGCCGACGCGGCCGCGCTGGACGTCCAGGTCGAGCCGGCTCAGGAACTTGCCGTGCGAGCCGGAGTTCACGACGAGCGTCTTTCCGACGACGATGGGCTGCGGCAGCGCGTCGTGCGTGTGGCCGCCGAAGATCACGTCGAGGCCGCGGACCCGACCGGCCAGCTTCAGATCGACCGCGATGCCGTTGTGCGAGAGCAGAACGACCAGGTCCACCTTCTTGTCGTTGCGAAGCTCGTTCGCGAGCGCCTGCACCGAGTCCTCGCCGATGCCAAACGTCAGGTCCGGTACCAGCCTACGCGGATGCGACACCGGCACGTACGGGAACGCCTGGCCGATCACGCCCACGCGCGCGCCGCCGACCTCGCGAATCGTGTAGGGATGGAACGGGCGCTCGGCCCATCCGATCTCGCTCACGTTGTGGGCGACGAAGTCGCCGGCGAAGAGCCCCTTGTTCTCGCGGTCGCCGAAGAGCTCCTTGACGCGGTCGAGGCCGTGCATGAACTCCCAGTGCGGCGTGAGCACGTCGACGCCGAGCTGGTTCGAGACGCGCACCATGTCCTCGCCGCGGGTCCACAGCGTGGTCGCCGAGCCCTGCAGCGTGTCGCCGCCGTCCAGCAGCAAGGTGCGCCCCGCGCGCTCCACGCGCACGCGCCGGACCAGGGTGGCCAGATGCGCGTAGCCACCCAGCCGGCCGTAGCGCGCGGCCAGCGCGGCGAAGTCGAGGTACGTGTACGCGTAGGCCTCCACGGTCCCGGGCGCCAGGTGATAGGCGCGCAGGAGCTCAGGGCCCGTGAGGAACGGTGGCCGCCCGCGCTCGGCGCCGACGCCGATAACCGAGTCGGGCTCGCGGTAAAATACCGGGCGGAGCGTCGCATGCGCATCGGTGATGTGGAGCAGGGTGACGTTGCCGTACGGCTCGAAGGCGAGCAGCCGCGCCGGGCCCTCGGCGCCCTCGAGGCTCCGCGGCGCCATCCCCGCGCCCGCGGCCACCGCGAGCAGCTTGAGAAGATCGCGCCGCGAGACGTCCATTCTAGTGGCGGATGCCGGGCACGTTGAGTGGCTTGCCGTTGTCGAACGAGGTCAGATAGAGCTCGAGCTCCGCGTACTCGATCGAGTCGGCCGCGAGCATGTTCATGCCGAGCGGGGTCATGCACCACTGGAAGCGCTTGCGCATGTCCCAGATCTCGGCCCGGTCCGTCCGCCAGGTCGGAAAGTGTCTCGTCAGGCCGGTCCGCACGTCCGCCAGGAGCCGGCCGCTCAAGAACTTGCCCGCCGCCGCGTCGGGCGTGTGGCAATCGGCGCACGCATGGTTGCGCTCGCCGACCTTGCGGTGGAATGTTGCCTTGCCGCGCGCCAGCGCCGCTCGCGCTTCCGGGCTCTCGAGGTCCACGCGGACGGGCATGCCGTTTGACGCGCGCTTGATCAGCACGCTCATGTTGATATTGTCGTTCGACTCGGACCGCATCTCGAGGCCCGTCGTCTCGGGCGCGTGCATCGTGAGGAAATCCTCGATGCTCATCACCCGCCCGTAGGTCTTCACGAACTTCGGATATCGCGTCGCCACGCCGCGCATCGCGCGGGCCACGCCGCCCTCGTGGCAGTCGCCACACGCCTTGCCCGATGGTCCGCGCGCCGCCCACACGGCGTCGGCGTCATCGGCCAGCACGAGCGCGGGGTTGTTCGTCGGATCGAGGTTGTCGCCGAAGCCGGCGGGCTTGGCGCGCGTGAAGGGATTGCGGTTGGGGTCCTTCTCGGGCGGCACCGGCCCCTTGAGCGTCTGCAGATAGGCGACGAGGTCGACGATCTCCTGGGAGGAGAAGACGCCGGCCGTGCCCCAGGGCGGCATCACCGTGTTCGGGAAGAGGGCACGCGCATCCCAGACGACCTGGTAGAGGTACTGATCGGAAAGCTTGCGATCGCCGATCATCGACTGATCGGGGCCCGCGCTGCCGGCCGGCCACACGTCGTCGCCCGGTACCAGGTGGCACGCGTAGCACGGCCCCTTGCTCCGGTTCATGAACAGCGCCCGGCCCTTCTGCGCGTCACCGACCACGCCGGCCGGCATCGTCACGCGCTGCACCGCCGGATCGGGCCGCTGGTCGCCGTAGGCGTAGGTCGGAAAGCGCTCGAAGTCGCGCGTCGTCCAGCCGGCATAGCGCACGGCCGTGCGCTTGCCGTCGGGTGCCACCCGGAACTCGCCGCGGGCTTCGGGGATCGCGCGCGACGCCCACGGTGGAATGCCGCGATAGTCGGGCGCATCGGGCGTTGCGCCGGCGCAGCCGGCGCCGAGCAGCGCGAGCGCCGCCCAGGCGAGCGTCCGGCGCGCGATCGCGCGCCCGCTCACGAGAACTTTATGTCGGCGGTGCCTTCGTATTTGCCGCCCGTCGTGTCGAGGAACTGGACCTTGAGCTGTCCCGGGTCGGTCGCTTTGAACGTGAACGAGAAGAACGGGTTCTCCGCGACACTCTGGGTCGTGTCGAAGACCGCGATGGTCTTGCCGAGATAGGTCACAGTGACCTTGTTGATGTAGTTGTAGTTCTTCTGGACGATCTTGCCCTGCTGGTCGCGCTCGATCCGCTCCATCGGATGGATGATGAGCGAGCGCACCTGGACGACGTCGCCAGCCTTGATCGTCGACGGGACGCGGAGCCGGACCTTGCCGATGTCAGTCATGGCTCAGCCTCCACAGCCGCCGACGGTGACTTTGACTTCACGCGCCACCTGCAGCAGTGTCCCGTCGCTCTGCTCGACGATCGCCCGCACCTCGCCGGTCTCGCCTAGGCGAATGTTCGCGCCGACCGCGGCCTTGCCGGCTTCCGGCGCGAGGGTGACCCGCGTGACGATGGGGATGCGGTTCTTGTCGGCGACGACATAGATGTGCTTCACGTAGCTCGCCGGGGTCATCGGCGAATCGACGCTGACCGCCACCGGCACCACGCTGCCGTTCTCCGCGATCAGCGGGATGTCGAACTTGATGACCGCGGCGCCGTCCTTGATGGGCTTGCCGCCGAAGAGCCGCTTCATCGCGTCCTGCACGCTCTCGTTCTGGCCGAGCGCCGGTGCTTGGGCCTGGGCCTCCGCGGTCCCCTGCACCAGGCCGCCCGCGGCCAGGCCGACGCCCAGCACTCCCAGTGCCTTCAGCGCCTCGCGGCGCGGTATCGAATAGCCTTCGCTCATGCTGCGTCCTCCCAGCGCCACATTATCCAGGATGCGTAAATCCCCCGCAGGCGATTCGCCGGATCACATCCTGTACGCGGACGCGTCGGGCTTGAAGGCGCGCGGCAGCCACAACGGGCGCCGGAGCCCGTCGGGGCCAGGAGCGGGACGGGCCAGAGTCAGCCATTCGCGGTAAGCCTCGAACGACTTCGCGGTGTCGACGAAGACGTCGCCGTAGCGATCGTCGGGACCCGGCCGTGACACGGTCACCTTCTGATGCCAGCAGTGCTGGCCGCTGACCGGATCGGGCTGGACCGGGAACGTCAGGTTCTGATGCACGCCCGCCTCGTTCCACCAGACGCGCGACGAGTCGGGATCGTTGCTTGCGAACGGGCGCGGCCCGTGAAGCTGGCGCATCCGCCACTTGCCGGGCTCGAGCTGAGCCAGATCGACCAGCGAGGTCGACCAGCGCTCGCCGCCCGCGTCCTCGTGAAGCCGCCAGCGGCCGAGGTGATGCGAGCACGCGACCACACCCGGACGCACCGACTCGGTCACCCACACCTTGTCGACGAAGTGGCCGATGCGGGTCGCCACCTTCAAGAGGTCGCCCGTGGCGACACCGAGCCGCGCGGCATCCTCGGTGTGGATCCACAGCGGGTTCGTGTGCGAGATCTCGTAGAGCCACTTCGCGTTGCCCGAGCGCGTGTGGATCAAGGTCGGCAGGCGGAACGTCGGCAGCAAGACCATCTCGCCCTTCGCGCGGTCGAGGTTCGACCAGTGGACGTGGCTGCGGATGTAGTTGGGCACCGCCTGCTCCGGCCACTTCCACGCCTTCAGGGTGTTCGAGAAGAACTCGAGCTTGCGCGAGGGAGTCGGGAATCCGAGATGTCGCCTGCCATCGATCTCGACGCCGACCGCCTGGCCGCCTTTCACGACCACGCGGCTGACCGGGTCGACCGTCGCGCCGTCGAGGTCCTTCGCCCCGAGCGCCTGCTCATGGGTCCGGTAGACGCCGTCCTCGATCAGGAACGAGCCGTATTTGCGCATGTACTCGAGCGACGTCAACCCTTCCTTCGCCGCCGCCTGCGGGAGACCGGGCACGCTGTTCTCGAAGATCCAGCGGTACTGCTCCTCGACGCGAAGCTTCTCGCCCGGGCGATAGGGCGACTCGAAGTATTTGCGGATGCCGAGCGAGCCGTCGGGATCGATCCGCCAGGAGAGCTCGATCCAGAACTCGTCCTCTTCCCACACCTGCCCGAGCCCCGCCGCCTCGTGCGCCTGCCACGTGAGATCGAATCGACGGCCGGTCCTTTCGAGCGCGACCCGCAGCACGGGTTGGCGAAAGCCGATCCAGCGCGCGGCATGCGTCTCCTGGGACATGAGATCGTGGCGCTCGGAGGCGTGGCCCATCGGCAGCACGTAGTCGGCGAACCACGCCGTCTCGCTCCAGATCGGCGTCAGACACGCGTGCCGCTCCACTTTCGTCTCGTCGGTGAGCGCCTCGATCCACGACATGCCATCGGGATTGGTCCACACCGGGTTGTAGACGCGCGTGAAGTACATCGCGAGCTTGCCGCGGCCCTCGCGCAGGAAGTGCGGCAGCAGGAAGCTCATCTCGAAGAACGCGAGCGGGTACTCGCGCGGCATCAGGAGCTCGCTCCACACCTTGCCGGCCGGCGGCATCATCGGCGGCGCCGGGACCGCCTTGTTCCACGCGCTGGGCGCGGTGCCGCCGGGCGTGCCGACCGCACCCATGAGCACCACAATGAGCTCGAGTGCGCGCGCGACCTGCCAGCCCCCGAGGTTGCCGGCCGCGGTGTTGCGCCAGATGTGGGTCGCCAGCGCCGAGCCGGCGCGGCCGATCTCGCGCGCGATGTCCACGATGGTCGCCGCGGCCACGCCGCTCTCGGCTTCGGCGAACTCCGGCGTGAACCGCGCGTAGAGCTCGTCGAACGCCCGCTCGAACGACTCGATTGTGACCGGCAGCTCGGGGCGCTCCTCGCGCAGGTACTCCTCCCAGTTCATCCAGCGCCGGACGAAGTCGCGATCGTAGAGCTTCTCGCGCACGAGGATGCGCGCCATCGCCAGCAGCACGGCCGCTTCCGAGCCCGGCCAGGGCGCCACCCACCAGTCGGCCATCGAGGCGGTGTTGCTGAGCCGCGTGTCGAACACCGCGATCTTGGCGCCGCGCGCCCTGGCTTCGATGATCCGCTGGGCGTGCGGGTTGAAGTAGTGGCCGGTCTCGAGATGCGAGGACAGGAGCAGGATGAACCGCGCGTTCGCGTGGTCGGGCGACGGCCGGTCCATCCCGTGCCAGAAGGCGTAGCCGGCGCGCGCGCTCGCCGAGCAGACGTTCGTGTGGCTGTTGTGGCCGTCGATGCCCCAGGCGTGAAAGACCCGCTGCAGATAGACGAGCTCGTGGCCGGGTCGGCCGAGGTGATACATGATCTCTTTCTGCCGGCCCTCGACGAGCGCCTTCCTGATGCGTCCGCCGATGTCGTCGAGGACCTCGTCCCACGTGACACGCTCCCACCGTCCGCCGCCCCGCGGCCCGACCCGGCGCAGCGGATACTTGATCCGCTCGGGATCCGTCACCTGATTCAGGGTCGCCGGGCCCTTGGCGCAGTTCCGGCCGCGGCTGCCGGGGTGCACGGGATTGCCCTCGAACTTCTGGATCGCGAGCGTCTCGCGATCGACGTAGGCGAGCAGCCCGCACCCTGCTTCGCAGTTGAAGCAGATCGTCGGGATCAGCGAGTAGCGCCGCTTGACCTTCCGCGGCCACGCGACCGGATCGTACTCTTCCCAGTCGTCCCAGCGCTCGACGGGCGGATAGCTCGCGAGCGATCCGCCGCCAGAGGCGGCGAGCTCACGGGCGACTGGATGAAGCGGCTCGTTGGTGCGATCGGTCATGGTCGTCCCATCATCGAGAGTCGAACGCTCTCAGCTCAGTGGCACGGATTGTCCGGCCTTCACCCACATGTCCTCCCAGAGCCACAGCCCCGCCAGCGCGAGCAGCGCCGCCAAGGTGCTGAGCATGGCGGAGTCGACTGCGGCGCCGGCGATCAAGAGCGCAATCGGCAGCACGACGCCGCCGAGCACCACGCCGCCCCAGAAGGTCGCTCGATACGAACCGCGCCGGATCAGTCGCGCCGCGAGCGAGGCATCGTGGACCGCGTGACGATTGAACACTTCGAGCGCCACCAGGAAGCCGTGCGCGACCAGGGCCAGGAACATCAGCGGCCACAGGGTCGTGATCGGATCGGCGCGCGGACTCTCTTGTGTCGACATCGCGGCGGCGATCGAGAGCGCGGCCGCGCCCGCCACGACTGCGGCAACGATCAGGTGGGGCAGCACGAGCGGGCTCTGCCAGAAGTCGCGGCCCTCCGCCTGGCCGAAGAGAAACGCGCTGTAGCCCGCGGTCCCCAGCGCCAGCAGCACCGCCGGGATCAGCGCCAGCTGGAGCAGATCGGATCGGCCGGTCATTCCCGCGGCCAGCCACGCGGCACCGGCCACGCCGAACGCCATCAAGATCCAGGCGCCCCACACGAGCCATGAGCGCCAGTTCGGCTTGAGCAGGATGTAGGCGAAGCGCTCAGGGCGCTTGAGATCCATGACCAGCAGCGCGGTCGTCAGCGCCAGGAACACGAGGCTCATCGAGGGAGCCACGCGAGTGAAGAGCGCGCCCCACGCGTCCGATCCCGCGAACGCCGCGACCAGCAAGGCGCCCGCCGCGATCGATTTGGTCCACAGATAGGCCGAGACCTTCCAGCCCCACGGGCGCACGGCATGGGGCGCATCGTAGACCGGCCGGCTCAGCCCGGGCGTCGCCGCGCCAGGCCCCGACTCCTGGGCGGCAGCGACCATTCTCATCAGATCCACTTCCTCGCGCGGCCGCTCGGCCCACAGATAGCGCTCAGTCGGCGCCTGCAGCTCCGGGGTCAGCGACGCCGCGTCCGCGCCGACATAGAACACCTTCGGTCGGGTGCCCTGCTCGGCCTTCCTCACCTGCACCGGCTCGCGCGCGACGATCGTGGCGATCGGCGAGGTGGGATCGTCCAGGTCCCCGGCGATGATCGCGCGCTCCGGACACACGATCACGCAGGCCGGCTCCAGGCCCACCTCGACCCGATGCGCGCAGTAGTTGCACTTGGCCGCCGTCTGCGTGTCCGGGTCGATGTAGAGCGCGTCGTATGGGCACGCCTGCATGCACGACTTGCAGCCGATGCAGCGCTCGCCGTCGAAGTCGACGATCCCGTCGGCGCGCCGGTAGAGCGCGACGGTCGGGCAGATCGTGACGCACGGCGCGGCATCGCAGTGGTTGCAGCGCAACACGGAGAAGTATCGGCGCGTGTTCGGGAACACGCCGCGCTCGATGTACTTGACCCACGTGCGGAACGCGCCGAGCGGCACGCGGTTCTCTTCCTTGCACGCCACCGTGCATGCGTGGCAGCCGATGCAGCGCCGCTGATCGATCACGAACCCGTAGCGCACGGCCTCAGTCCCTCACGATCATGTGGATCACGTCCCACCAGACCCGCGCCGCCGCCAGGACGATCGTGACGGCGAGCGCCCACTTGAGCTGTCGGCTGCTCACGCGGTGACTCGCCGCCGCGCCGAGCTGGGCGCCGGGAATCGCGCCCACCGCCACGGTGAGCGCCGGCACGAACGGAATCTGATGCGTGACCATCTTGCCGACGAACCCGGCCACGCCGGTCAACGCGGTGATCCCCAGTGAATTCGCGATCGTCAGCCGCACGGGCACCCCCACCACGACGACCAGCAACGGCACGAGCAAGAAGGCGCCTCCAGCGCCCACGAAGCCCGCCGCGGTCCCGACACCACCGGCCACGAGCACGACGCGCGTCGGGCTGAATCGCAGCCCGCCGCCGCCATCCACGGGATCTTGCTCACCGCCGGGCAGCAGGATCAAGATCGCCCCGGCCGTCGCCATCAGCGCGTAGACCACGAGAAGCCAGTGCTCGTCGGTCCACCTGGACGCCAGCGCACCCGCGAAGGAGCCGAGCGTTGCCGCGACGCCACCCAGCGCGGTGAGCTGGCGATTCACCCCGCCATGCCGGCGATGGGCGAGAAACCCAGAGACGGCGGTCACGAAGACGAGGGCCATCGTGACGCCGACGACCTCGCGTACCGCGAGCGCGCCGACGCCGAGCAGCGGGGGCACGTAGAGCAGCAGCGGAAACATCACCAGAGCGCCCCCGATGCCGAGGAACCCGGCGAAGAAGGCGCCGAAGAATCCGATACCGACGAGGGTCACGGCAAGTGCGACCGTCACGCGTCCCGATCGATGCGCACGCTCGGACCGTTCAGCGCTTTCTACCTGACGCTCGACCAGTAGGCCGCGAGGTCGGAGAGCTGTTCGTCGGGGATCGTGCGCATCAAGGTCTTGATCGCCTTGAGCTGCTCGTCGCCCGGGCTTCGCCGGTCGGACTTGAACAGCAGCATCTGGTTTCGGAGATAGCCGGGCGGCTGGCCCGTGAGGTCGGGCACGCCCTTGGACGGATCGCCCTTGCCCGAGACCCCGTGGCAGGTCGTGCACGGGCCCGCCGCGGCGCGACCGCGCTCGACCGCCGCCGCGTCGGGCACCACCGGCGACGGCGTCCGGGCCTGCGCCGCGAAGTAGGCCGCGACGTCGTCGACGCCGATCTGCAGCACCTGCTTCGCGTACGGCTCCATCTCGGGTGACGGGCGCTTGCCCGCCGCGTAGTCGCTGATCGCCTTCTTGAAATACCAGGGCGCGATCCCGGCCAGTATCGGCATCGTGTTCGACCGGCTCTGCCCGGCAAACCCGTGACACGCGCTACACACCAACGCCTGCGCCGCGCCCTGCGTATCCAGCGGCCCCGCCGCGGCCGGCCCAGCCACCGCCACGAGCAGCAACAAGCTCACAACCACACATATCGTAAGTCGCATCGCCATCCTTTCGCGCCTTGCACTCGAATCGTGCGCAACAGGCGGATGAGAAGGGCCCAGATGCGAGGCGGCGCCCGAAGGCCGCACGCGAGGCGTACTAGATGTACGTTGAGCGTGCGGCCGAGGGCGCCAACGAAGCAGATGGGCCCTTATCATTCGTCTAGCCGAGCATGTCGGCCCAGATGCTGTTGGCCCAGCCTACTGCGTTTTGCCCCCACGCCTCCGACTGCCCCGGCGTGAGCTTCTGCTCGATCTGGACGACCTTGCCGCCTTCGATCTTGTAGCTGTTGACGACGGCGATCGCTTCCTTGTCGCTGACCCAGCTGTAGCAGGTGTTCCCGGGCGCCATCGTCGGCACCGGCCTGCCGTTGAGCAGGCTCGTCACCGCGACCGCGCAGATCTTGCCCATCGCGTTGGCGATGTTGCCCGACTTCGGCACCGGCAGCCCGATCGTCGAATCGCCGATCACGTGGATGTTCTTGTGCTTCACCGATTCGTAGGTCTGATGGTCGACCTCGCACCAGCGCTTGTCGACGCCGACCAGGTCCGCGGTGACGGCGATCGTGCCCGCCCGCTGCGGCGGGATCAGGTTCAGCACGTCGTATTTGACCTTGTCACCGAGCTCGGTCGTCACCTCCCGCACGCCGGGATCGACCTTCACGACCTTGTTCGAGCCGCGGTACTCGATGTTGGGATAGTGCTGCCACGCGGCGCGGAACAGCGCCGCCTTTGAGACCACGTTCGGGTTGGCATCGAGCACGATCAGCTTCGACTTCGGCTTGTTGCCCTTCAGGTACCAGGCGACCTGGCAGATGCGCTCGTACGGCCCGGGCGGGCAGCGATAGGCCGCCGGCGGGATCGTCAGCACGAACACGCCGCCGTCCGGCATCGCCTGCAGCTGCCTGGCCAGCTCGACGGTCTGCGGCCCGGCCTTCCACGCATGGAGTACCCGGTCCTGCGCAGCCGCGAGCCCGTCGACCTGGTCCCACTGGAACTCGACGCCCGGCGAGACGATCAGACGATCGTACGGCAGCGCGTCGGCGCCGACGCGGACGCGCCGAGCGTCCGGCTCGATCATCGTCGCCGTCTCGTGCAGCACTCTGACACCGTGGGCGCGCAGGCGATCGTAGTTGAAGGTCAGGCTCTCGATCGTGCGCACGCCGCTCAGCACGAGGTTCGAGAACGGACACGAGACGAACTCCTTATTCGGCTCGAGCAGGATGACCTCGATCGACGGATCGGCCAGCCGCACGTACTTGGCCGCCGAGGTGCCGCCCCACCCGCCGCCGATCACGACCACGCGGCGGCCTGACTTCTGCGCGAAGTCCGAAACCTTCGGCGCGCAGCCCGCGGCCAGGAGTCCGAGCCCGGCCCAGGACGACGTCCGAAGAAATTCCCTGCGCGACTGCGTCATGCGACCCTCCGCTGACCGCGTTCGAATCGATCTAGACGACGCTGAACGTGTGCGTTTCCTCGTTCCAGGTCGACAGCATAGCCCAGGCGACCGCGATCGCGATGATCAACAGGATCGCGCCGCCCCAGCCGAGCGTGGCGGGCAGGAAGACGGCCGCGCCGAGCTTTTGCAAGAGGCCGGTCTGGACGGCCACCAGCCGCGCGAGCGAAACGCCCAGCGCGAAGCACGCGACGGCCACCCAGAGCTTCACCTGCCCCTCGCCGGCGCGCCAGAGCGAGCCGGCGCCGCAGCCGCCGGCGAGCGTCATCCCGACGCCAAACGCCAGGCCGCCGGCGAGCGAGCCGACCCCGGCCGCCGGAAACACCCACTCGCTCTTGTCCTTGAGGTCGGTGAACTTCAAGATCGCGAACCCGAGCGTGGAGACGGCGAGGGCCAGCGCCGCGGCCCGCGTGTGCTCGGCGTCGCCGCTCATGAACGGCTCGCGGAAGGCGCGCACCAGGCAAAACCGCGAGCGCTGGAAGACGACGCCGAACGCGGCGCCGAAGAGCAGGAACACGCCCTGCGGCCCGTAGCCCGCGCGCGTATAAAGCACCAGCGCCAGCGCGACCAGCGCCAGGACGACCGCGCCGGCCCACAGCTGGCCCGTGGCCGCCGCGCCGCGGGCCTGCAGGTAGATCCGTCCGCCGCCGCGCGACCACTGCGGCCGATGCGCGACCTCCCAGATCAGGTACCGGATGCCCAGAAACGCGCCGGCGCCGAGGCCGAGCATCATCCCGAGGCCCGAGAGCGAGAGCGCGCTCGTCGCCGAGAAGAACCCGCCGATGTTGCACCCGAATGCGAGCACGGCGCCCACGCCCATCAAGAGGCCGCCCGCGCCGCCCTTGGCGAGCTCGGCGCGCGCCGGCACGCGGATCGCGAACTCGCGCGACAGGAGCGCGGCGATCGTGCCGCCGACGATCACGCCGATGTTCAGGAGCGAGCCCGAGTAGAGCCAGGGCGGCAGGAGGTCCGGGCGGCGAATCACGCCGGCACCGGTGAGCACCCAGTCGCCCCAGTTCCGGAGCCCGTCAGAGGCGGTCCACGGGCGGTCGAACGCGAAGAGAAAGACGTTGAGGGTCGCGATCAGGACCGCCGAGCCCCAGACGAGCCACGGGCGGCCGAACAGTGCTCCATACATCGGAGCGAACGAGCTCGACTTCATCACCGAAGGCTCGCCTCAGCGGAGGCACCGCTTCGGCTCGCACCGCCATCGGCGATCACGCGCGCGGAGGGCCGCCCGGATCCGACGAGGAGCGCACGACGGGATAACCGAGGCGCTTCCACGCCGCCATGCCGCCCGTCACGTTGAACCAGCCCTGGAGCCCGTGCCGCTTGAGCGCGCTGATCGCGGTGCTCGAGCGCAGGCCGCCGGCGCAGAGGACGGCTTTCGGCCGGTCGGCGGGCACCTCGGCCCGGCGCGCCGCGGCTTCGAGCATCGGCAGATGCATCGCGCCGTCGATGTGGCCGTCGACCCACTCGGAATGCTCGCGCACGTCGATCACGACCACGTCGCGGCCCTGCTCGAGCCACTCGGCGAGCTCCGACGCCGCGATCTGCGGCACGCTCTCGACCGGGAAGCCCTCGCTGCGCCACTCGATCATGCCCCACTGCAAGAAGCCGCTGATCTCATCGACGCCGACCCGCGCGAGGGCTTGCACGGCCTGGTCCAGGTCGGCCGGCCGCTGCGCCAGCAGCAGCAGCGATGTACTTGCCGGGACCATGCCCGCGACCCGCTCGGCGAATTGCGGGCTCTCGATCCAGACGTTGATGGCGCCGGCGATGTGCATCTCGCCGTACGTGCCGGGGTCGCGCAGGTCGAGGACGACGTCGCCCCGCTGCACGGCTTCCCATGCCTCGCGCGCGGTGAACGGCCGCGGCTTGGCCGCGACCAGCGAGATCAGGCCCTTGTTCTTGCCGACGATCTTCTCGAACGACGGCGGCTTGGGCGGCAGATCCTTCATGAGGAAGTCGACGAACGCCCGGCGGTCGCGGAGCTGCAGCGCGGGATTGAAACGCCGCTCGAAGCCGATCGTCGAGCCCGACTTCGCCGACATCGCCTTGCCGCACGCCGAGCCCGCGCCGTGGGCCGGATAGACCTCGACGCTGTCGTCGAGCGGCAGCAGGACGCGGTGCAGGCTCTCCCAGGCGTCCTCGGCCGCCCGCGCACCGCCCAGGTCGGGGCGCCCGACCGCGCCGACGAACAGCATGTCGCCGGTCAGCACGAACCACGGGGCCTCGCCGCGTGACAGGTCCGACACCATCACGCAGATCGAGTCGGGCGTGTGGCCGGGGGTGTGCGCGATCTTGAAGCGCACGCTGCCGATCACGAGCTCGTCGCCGTCGCTCACGTCCTGATGCTCGAAGGCGACGCCGGCGGCGCGATGGACGAGGATCGGCGCCCGCACCGCCTCGGCCAGGTCGCGATTGCCCGAGATGTGATCGGCGTGGGTGTGCGTCTCGAGGATGTGGCTGATCGTGAGGCCCTTCTTGGCGGCGAGGCGGAGATATTCGGGGACGCGGTCACGGCCGGGATCGACCACGAGGGCCTTCCCGGCCTCGCTACAGCCGATCAGGTACGAGAGGCAGCCAGACTCTTCGTTGAGGATCTGCTGGAAGATCATTGGGCCCTATTTTACCCGAGGCCCCCAACCGCCCTAGTGCTTCTCGGCTTTCTCCCGCTCGCCCTTGGCTTCCTTGATCACCTTGTCGGCCAGCGCGGACGGGACCTCCTCATAGTGCGAGAACTCCATCGAGTAGCCGCCGCGGCCGCCGGTCATCGAGCGCAGGCTCGACTCGTACGTCAGCATCTCGGACATCGGCACGACCGCGCGCACGGACGCAGACTCGCCCGACGGCTCCATGCCGACGATGCGCCCGCGCCGCGAGTTCAGGTCGCCGATGACGTCGCCGGCGTGGTCTGCGGGGGTCGTGACCTCGACGTTCATGATCGGCTCGAGCAGGATCGGCCGGGCGTCCATGAACACCTTCTGAAGGCCCATCGAGGCCGCGATCTGGAACGCCATGTCCGACGAGTCGACGTCGTGATAGGAGCCGTCGTAGAGGGTGACCTTCATGTCGACGACCGGGTAGCCGGCGAGGATCCCCTTCTTCATGCAGTCGCGCACGCCCTTCTCGACCGAGGGGATGAAGTTGCGCGGGACCGCGCCGCCGAAGATGTCGTCGACGAATTCGAACCCCTCGCCGCGCTTCATGGGCTCGACGCGGAGCCACGTATCGCCGTACTGGCCGCGGCCGCCTGTCTGCTTCTTGTATTTGCCCTGACCCTCGGCGCGCCCCTTGACCGTTTCCTTGTAGGGGATGCGCGGCGGCAGCAGGTTCACGTCGACGTTGTACTTGCGCTTCATGCGCTCGACGACCATCTCGACGTGCAAGCTGCCGACCCCCGAGACCAGGAGCTGCTTGGTCTCCGGATCGAAGTGGTAGTGCACCGTCGGGTCTTCCTCGGAGATGCGGGCCAGCGCGTTCGAGATCTTGTCCTCGTCGCCACGGGTCTTGGGCTGGATCGCGAACGAGATCGCCGCCTCGGGGAACGTGATCCGCGGCAGATCGAACGGCTGACCTTCCTCCGTGAGCGTGTCGCCTGTCTGGGTCTCCTTGAGCTTCTGGGCGACGCCGATCTCACCCGGCCCGAGCGCCTCGACGTTCTTCTGCGTCTTGCCCTGGAGCCACGAGACGTGGCCCATGCGCTCCCGGGCGCTGTGCGCCGGATTGAACAGGGTCGAATCGGCCCGGAGCGTGCCGGTCATGACGCGGAAGAGCGAGAGCTTGCCGATATGAGGATCGCTGAGGGTCTTGAACACCAGCGCCGTCACCGGCGCCTTCGCGTCCGCGTTCCGCGTGACTGCCTGCTTGGTCTTGAGGTCGGTGCCGGCGACCTCCGGGCGCTCCGCCGGCGACGGCAGCTCGTCGACGATCAGGTCGAGGAGCGCGTGGACGCCGATCGACTTCGACGCGGCGGCGCACATGACGGGCATGAGCTTGCCCTGGGTGATACCGGCGCGAAGCGCCTTCAGCATCTCGGCCTCGCCGAGCGAGCCTTCTTCGAGGTATTTGGCCAGCAGGTCGTCGTCGGTCTCGGCGGCGGCTTCGACGAGCTTCTCGCGATACTCCTTGGCGCGCTCGGCGAGGTCTCCGGGGATGTCGCCCTCGGCAGGCTTATTACCCGCGAGCGTGACGGCTTTCATCTTGACGAGATCGACGAAGCCGCGGAATCCGGACTCTTCCCCGATGGGCAGATGCAGGGCGACCAGCCGTCCCTTGAGCCGCTTTCGCAGCGACTCGAAGGTGCGGAAGAAGTCCGCGCGTTCGCGGTCGAGGCGGTTCACGACGACCGCTCGCGGCAGGTTGTACTCGGTCGCGAACTTCCACACCTTCTCGGTCTGGACCTGGACTCCGGCCACCGCGTCGACCAGGACGACCGCCGCCTCGACCACCCGCAGCCCGGCGCGCGCGTCGGAGATGAAATCGCCGTATCCGGGAGTGTCGACCAGATTGATGTGGTGGCCCTTCCAGTCGCAGTACGCCACCGAGGTGTTGATCGAGATCTTCCGTTTGATCTCGTCTGGGTCGAAGTCGGTCGTGGTCGAGCCGTCGTCCACCCTGCCCAAGCGCGTCACGGCGCCGGCGGCGAACAGCATGCCTTCGACCAGGGATGTCTTGCCGACGCCACCGTGACCAACGACGCCGACGTTGCGGAGCTTGCCGATTTCGATCGCCATCAGCTGGCCTCCCCAGGGACGAGCGATGCGGTGGGGCAGATGCTACCACCGAAGGCAGGAGGCTGTTAAGCCCCGACTGTACGCCTGACCTGGGCGAGGATCTCCTCTTCGCTACCCGCCAGGTCCGTAGGCAACCCGAGCGGGGGCGCATCGTACTTGAGGCCGGCGCCGGTGAAAATCAGCATGATTTCGGCATCACGGACCGGCTCTCCCCGGTCCTTGAGCTGTCCGAGCGCCGCGACGAGCGCCGCCGACTCGGGCGCGGTCCAGATGCCCTCGGTGCGGGCCACCAGACGCTGGGCCTCCTGGATCGCCTTCTCACTCACCGCGACCGCGCCGCCGCGCGTGTCGCGCAAGAGGCGCAGCATCTGACGGCCCGCGAAGGGTGACGGCACCCTGAGGCCGGCCGCATGCGTGGTGGGGTTCTCCCAGGCGGTCGTCGTGTCGGCTCCCTCGACGAACGCCTTTACGACCGGCGCACAGCCGTCGGCTTGCACGGCGAACAGGCGTGGAAGCTGACCCGGCAGCCAGCCCATCGCGCGCAGCTCCTCGTAGCCCTTCGGAATGCCGACGAGCCCGGTACCCCCGCCGGTCGGATAGAGGAGGAGATCGGGCATGCGCCACTCGAGCTGCTCGGCCAGCTCGAGTCCCATCGTCTTCTTGCCCTCCAGCCGATACGGCTCCTTGAGCGTCGAGAGATCGAACCAGCCGAGCTGGGGCGAGACCTTCGCGACCACGCGGCCGGCCGTGGCGATCGAGCCCTCGATCGTGAACACGTGAGCGCCGGCGATCTGCGCCTCGGCGACCGCGGCCGGCGGCGTCCCGCGCGGAACGATCACGACGCAGGGCAATCCGCAGCGCGCCGCATAGACCGCCGCGGCGCCGCCCGCATTCCCCGCCGACGGAATCACGAAGCCGCGCGCGCCGAGCGTGCGTGCCCGCGTGATCGCCATGCCGAGGCCGCGCGCCTTGAACGAGCCCGTCGGATTCTGGCCCTCGTCCTTGGCCCAGAGCCTCCGCACGCCCAGATGCGCAGCCAGCCGGGGCAGCTCGAGCAGCGGCGTCCCGCCCTCGCCCAATGTCACGAGAGCTTCGCCGTCGTCGACCGGCGTGAGCTCGCGGAACCGGTACATGCCGGGCTCGCGGCGACGGAGCGCATCCTTGGTGACGCTGGCCTTCACGCGCTCGAGGTCGTAGCGCACGGCGAGCATCTGGCCGCACTTCTCGCAGACCGTCAGCGGTCGTTTGGCGTCGTGACGGGCGCCGCAGATCGTGCACTCGACGTGACTGACGAAGCTCATGTCTGAATCCCTCGTTCCTTCGCGCAGTATAGCCCGTCGGCCACGACCGGTCGTTCGAGGCGATGCGGAGTCTCTGCATCGAGACGCTGGCCGCCGTCGCGGAGGTCCTTCAGCGGCGACCGTTCACGGTGGACGAATATCACCGGATGGGCGAGGCCGTCACTCGATCACGCGGTCGGCGCGTGCGAGCACTGATGGCGGGATCGTCAGGCCGATCGACTTCGCGGCCTTGAGATTGATCAGGAGCTCGAACTTCGTGGGCTGCTCGACGGGCAGGTCCGCGGGTTTGGCGCCCTTCAAGATCTTGTCGACGAAGACCGCCGCGCGGCGCCAGATGTCGTCGATATCCGCGCCATAGCCGATCAGCCCGCCGGCCTCGATCTGCGGACGGAATGCATACATGGCCGGGAGGCGGTTCCTAGCCGCCAGCTCCGCGATTCGCCGCGTTCGCGCGTAGAGGAGACCGCCCGCGAACACGAGGAGCGCGCCGGTCCGTGCTCCAGCTGCCTTTTTGAAAGCGGCTTCGAGCTCCCCCGCATCTCGAACCTCGACCGACAGGAGTTTCCACCCCCGCTCGCGGGCGGCAGCTTCGGCCGCCAGCCAATTTCGACGACTGGTCGGCTCCCAGAGGACCGCCACTAACGTTGCCGCGGGGACGAGCTCCTTGAGCAGTTCCAGGCGCTTCGCGGCTGTGTCGAACGCCTGATTGCTCAGCCCCGTGAAGTTTCCGCCTGGGCGCCCGAGGCTCTGGGCGAGCCCCTGAGCCACAGGGTCTTCGCCGCCGCCCATGACGATGGGAACCGTCGACGTTGCCTGTTTGAGTGCGGGCAGCGCTGGGCCTGAGGCGACGATCACGTCAACCTGAAGACGGACCAGCTCGGCGGCCAGGTCTGGGTAGCGGTCGGGCCCGCTTTCGGCCCCGCGCGGCTCGGTCACGAAGTGCTCGCCATACACGTAGCCGAGCTCGCGCAAGCCACGCAGGAAAGCGCCGAGAGTTGAGTGCCGGGGCTCGGGCCCGACCAAGTCGGAGGTCGTCGCCCCAACGCTGAGGATTCCGATTCGATAAACCTTGCGTGCGGGCTGAGCTCGGGCGCCTGCCGGCGCGGCGAGTAGGCTTATGCTCACCGTGCCGACGAACGTGCGGCGGCTGATCATGGGAGCATGATCATAGCAGCCGGCGCCTGACCGGCTACTCGGCGAGCCCCGCGATTTCCTCCGCGCTCTACACGTGATCGCCGGGGCCGTCGGTTCAACCCATGCGGTAGGCTAGGCGGCCAGAGCTAACGTCCCCTCGAACCTGATGGTCAGGTCAGGCAGGGCACTCGGGGGTGCTTGGGGGGCCCTTCGAGGCCCCTCATCTAGATAGTCTGTCGCATCGCGGTGCGCGCCGGGAGCGTCATCCCGCGCTCTTCCGCCATGCGCGCGAGCTCCTGCGGCAGCGCGAACCGGACGTCCTCCTCCACGACGTGAACCTCGCGCACCGGGACACCCTGGCCGCGCAGCGCCTCGACCGTCTGCGTGACGAGCACTTCCGGCGTCGAGGCGCCGGCCGTGATGCCGACGCGCCGCGCGCCCTCGAGCCACTCCGGACGGATGTCGCCGACGTCGTTGATCAGGTGCGCGTGCGTGCCGGCGGTCCGGGCGACCTCGACGAGACGAATCGCGTTGGAGCTGTTGGCCGAGCCAATCACGAGCAGCAGGTCGACGTCGTTCGCCAGGCGCTTGACTGCCGCTTGTCTATTTTGGGTCGCGTAGCAGATGTCGTTGCGTGAGGGCCCGACGATCTTCGGAAACCGCTTGCGCAGCGCCTCGATGACGTCGCGCGTATCGTCGACCGACAACGTCGTCTGGGTCAGGTAGGCGACCTTCTCTGGATTGGGCACCTCCAGGGTCGCGACCTCGTCGACGGCGGCGATCACGAAGATGCGGTCCGGAGCCTCGCCCAGCGTGCCGATGACCTCGTCGTGGTCCTCGTGGCCGATCAGGACGATCGAGTAGTTTTCGCGCGCGTAGCGGACCGCCTCGAGGTGCACCTTGGTGACCAGCGGGCAGGTCGCATCGATGACGCGCAGGCCGCGCCGAACGCCTTCCTCGCGGACGGCGGGCGAGATCCCGTGAGCGCTGAAGATCACGGTCGCGTCATCCGGCACCTCGTCGAGCTCGTCGACGAAGATCGCGCCCTGCTGGCGGAGCGTCTCGACGACGAGCCGGTTGTGAACGATCTCGCGGCGCACGTAGACCGGCGGCTGGCACACCGACAACGCCAGCTCGACGATGTCGATCGCGCGCTCGACGCCGGCGCAAAATCCACGCGGCCCCGCCAGGAGGATCTCGCTGATGGGTGCTTTCATAAGGCTCCTTGCCTCGCTGGTATCCCTGCCCACCGGAAATAGTATGACACGCCGAACACGCCCACGTGGGCCGTCACGGCCGGATCAGCACCTTCAGCGCTTCGCCCTTCGCCATCAGCGCCAGCGCATGACCGACTTCCTCCAGCGGCATCCGGTGCGAGATCAGGCTGTCGGGCACCAGCGCGCCGGTCGCGAGCATCTCGACCGCCCGCCGGATCGTGTCCGGCGTGTGATGGAAGGCGCCGAGCAGGGTCAGCTCCTCGTAGTGCGTGCGCCGCGTGTCGAGCGTGATCGTGGTGCCGGGCGCGCAGCCGCCGAAGAAGAGCACGGTGCCGCCGCGGGCGACCGCGTCGACGGCCTGCTGCCACGCATCCGGCCGGCCGGTCGCGTCCACGGTGACCTCGGCGCCGCGGCCCCCGGTGGCGTCGCGAATCGCCTCGACGACGTCGCCGGCGCCGACCGCGTCGATCCAGCGCGCGAAGCCGAGATGCTTGAGCCGGTCGAATCGCCAGCCCGCCTTGCCGACCATGACGACACGCGCCCCGCGCGCGGCCGCCAACATCCCGAGGAGACAGCCGAGCGGACCGTGGCCGAGCACGACCACGGTCTGCCCCGCCTCGACTCTGGCGCGCTCGATCGCCAGGACTGCGCACGCGAGCGGCTCGGCGAATGCGGCCCGCTCGGCGGGCAGCGATGATGCCAGCGGCACGACGTTGCGCGCGACGAGCCGCGCCGGGAGCAGGATGAACTCGCCGTAGGCGCCGTTGACGAAGAGCAGGTCTTCGCAGAGATTCGGCCGCCCGGCCCGGCACGACGGACACGTGCCGCACGGCGCCGAATTGGCCGCGACCACCCGATCGCCTTCGCGGAAGCCGCCGACGCCCCCGCCCGCTGCCGTGACGGTGCCGGCGAACTCGTGGCCGAAGACGGTCGGCACGGTCGGGATCATCACGGGGTGTCCGCGGCGCAACGTCTTCACGTCGGTGCCGCAGGTCAACGCCGCCTCGATCCGCATGACCAGCTCGCCGCGCGCGGGCGCCGGCACCGGCAGATCCTCGCGGCGCAGATCGCCGGGCCCGTGGAAGACCATCGCCCTCACGGCGTCACATAAACCTTGAGCGCTTCGCGCCGGCGCATCAGATCGACGGCGCTGGCCAGGCTCTCGAGCGGCACGCGATGCGTGAAGAGGCGCTCGACCTGGACGGCGCCGCTCGTGATCAGGTCGAACGCTTCGGTGAGGTCGGCCGGCGACGAAGAGTACGTCGCCGTGATCGTCAGCTCGCGATGATAGAGCGTCTCGAGCGGCAGCGGCAGCGCCTCGCCGCCCCCGCCGGCGAAGTAGTGCACGGTTCCGCCGTCGCGCACGATTCCCGCCGCCCACGGAAGCACCGCCGCGCCGCCGCCCGTGATGATGACGTGGTCGGCGCCGCGCTCGGCTGAGCGCTCACGCAGATCCTTGGCGGCCGCGTCGAGCGAGCCGCCGGCCGCGGCGCCCAGCTCGCGCGCCAATGCGGCGCGATCGGGAAGCGGGTCGGCACCCACCACGGCCGCGCCCGCGCGCTCGAGGAGCTGAACGAACAGGCAGCCGATCGAGCCGAGACCGACGACGACCGCCGTGTCGCCCGGCTGGACCCGCGCGCGCCGCACCGCCCGCGCACAGCACGCCAGCGGCTCGACGAATGTCGCCGCCTCATCGCTCACGTGCGGCGGCACCCGAAACGTGGCGTGCCGCACGTTGGCCGGCGGAACGCGGACGTACTCGGCGAAGCCGCCGGGATCGAGGTTCGAGGCCTTGAACGCGGCGCACATCGACTCGCTCCCGCGGCGGCAATAGTGACATTCGCCGCACGGGACGTGGTGCGCCGCGACGACGCGATCCCCCAGCACGTAGCTCGTGACGCCCGCGCCAACGGCCGCCACCTCGCCCACGACCTCGTGTCCGAACACGGCCGGGACCTTGGTGGCGGGATCGACGATCTTCGCGATGTCCGAGCCGCAGAGCCCGCAGCCTTTGAGGCGCAACAGCAGCTCGCCGGCGCCGATCGACGGCCGCGGCCAATCTTCGGCGACGAGCCGGCCGCCGCCGCGGTAGACCGCGGCCTTCATGCCGCGTGTCCGCCGCCCGAGCCCGCGAGGCCGAAACGCGCGGCCGCCCAGCAGCGGAGTGCGATCGCGACCTTGCGGCCGGTGGGCACCGTCACGCGCTCGCCGAACACCTGGAAGCGGCGCGCCTCGATCTCTTCGAGCAGGGCGAAGTAGATGCGTCCCATGATCTCGGCCGGCACCAGCGAGCGCGCGTCCGTTTTGGGAAAGCCGGCCTGCGCCGCGCGATAGAAGCGGCGCGCGCGCTCGGCCTGGTGCCGCATGAGCTGCACGAACGGCTCGGTATGGCGACCGGCCTGGAGATCCTCGACGCTCACGCCGAACTTTCGTAGATCTTCCTGCGGCAGGTACACGCGCCCGGCCCGGGCGTCGGCGCCGACGTCGCGAATGATGTTCGTGAGCTGCAGCGCCGTGCCGAGATCGATCGCGTACTGGCGCGCGCGCGGATCGGTGTAGCCGAAGATCTCGATGCAGCAGAGACCCACGGCCGATGCCACCCGATAGCAGTAGGGGTACAGATCCTCCGCGGTCTCGTAGCGAACCCGGTCGAGATCCATCGCGACGCCGTCGATGATCGCCAGCAGCGCGTCCTTCGGGATCGCGAAGTCACGCACCGCCTGGGCCAGCCCCGCGGCGATCGGATCGGTCGGCGCACCCCCCGGCTCGTAGCACAGCGCGACGTCGCGACGCCACCGGTCGAGCGCCTGCCGCTGCTCGGCGGGATCGGCGCCGCGCTCGGCGCCGAGATCCGCGATGTCGTCCACGGTGCGGCAGAAGGCGTACACGGCGTAGAGCGCGTCCCGGCGGCGCTTGGGCAGCGTGAGAAACGCGTAGTAGAAGTTCGAGCGGCTCTTGCGCGTCAGCCGCGCCGCGAGGTGGCCGATCACGCGCGTGTACGCGCGAGCCGGGCGTAGCCGTGCTCGACGAACCAGTCGGTCGCTTCGCGAAGAGCCACGCGCACGTCGGTCTGCGGCAGGCCGAGGTCGCGGACGGCCTTGGCCGAGCTGAAGAACATGCGCTTCTTCGCCATCCGCACCGCCGTCAGCGACGCGCGCGGGGGCGAGCCGCTGACCCGCGCGGCGGCTTCCATGCACGCGGCGGCGAGCCACGCCACCGGGTACGGGATCTTGGCCCGTGGCGCGCGGCAGCCGGCGATCTCGGCCATCAGCACGCCGATCTCGGTCAGGGTCAGATTCGCGTTGCCGAGGATGTACTTCTCGCCGACCCGGCCCTTCTCGGCGGCCAGCAGGTGGCCGCGCGCGACGTCGCGCACGTGGACGAGGTTCAAGCCCGTGTCGAGGGTCGCGAACATCTTGTTCCGGAGGAAGTCGACGATCATCTGGCCGGTCGGCGTCGGCTTGACATCCCACGGCCCGATCGGCGTCGACGGATTCACGATCACGACCGGCCCCCCTTTGGCGGCAAAGCCCAGGGCGACCTGCTCGGCGAGAAACTTCGACGCTTTGTACGGGCCGACCATGTCGGCCAGGGCGACGGGCGTCGTCTCCGTTCCAGGCGTGCCGTCCTTGGGAATCCCGAGCGCGCCCACGCTCGAGGTGTAGACGATGCGCGCCACACCGGAATCCGCCGCCGCCTGCAGCACCGCGCGTGTGCCCTCGACGTTGGCGCGGTAGATCTCCTCGGGGTTGCGCGCCCAGAGCCGGTAGTCGGCAGCGACGTGGAAGACCATGCGCACGCCCTGCACCGCGCGCCGCACCGACGCCGCGTCGACCAGATCGCCGTCGTACACGTCGAGCTTGAGCCCCTCGATCGCGCGCCGATCGCCGCCGGGCCGCGCCAGCACGCGCACCGTCGCGCCATCGCGCAGGAGCTCGCGCGCGACGTTGGCGCCGACGAATCCGGTCGCGCCCGTGACTAGCGCGTCTGTTGTAGCGGGGACCATGAGTCCGGCTTGGACCGTTGTAGCGGGGACCATGAGTCCGGCTTGGACCGAGGGTGGCCTGAGACAGGCGCGGCGTGGCTCCGACACGCCCGATCACGGGGATAGGGCGCCCGATTTGTCGCGGGGGCTTGTGCTGGTCTCATGCGCGGGTGCGGGCGATCGCGGCCAGCGCGGCGGCCACGGATTTCAGCGCGGCGTTGGTGCCGCTCATCAGCATCATGGCCTCCGGGATCGCGCGCGGCCGCGCGAGCACGGCGCGCATGGCCCGGGTCGTACGCACGCGTCCGTCCGGTTCGACCACAGCGGCGAGGTCCGACGGCACGCCGCGGCTGGAACGGTCGGATACCCCGCGCACGACGGCGGCACGGCGCCCGTTCGCGGCGGCCCACTCGAGGATCGCGGCAGACTCCATGTCGCACGCGAGCGCGCCGGTCTCCACCCAGAGCCGCGCCTTCTGGTCGGGCGTCGCCACGATCTCGTCGACCGACACCAGCGCGCCGGCCCGTCTGAGCTCCGGCAGCAGCACCGTCGTGTGGCGCCGCGTGCCGCTGACAACCGTCTCCGGCACGATCAGGTCGCCCTCGGCCAGATCAGGCGACAGCGCGCCGCAGACGCCGGCCGAGATCACCAGCGAGGCCGACTCGAACCGTTGGGCTCGCGAAGACAGATACGCGGCGCGCGTCCCGGCGCAGATGACATCGAGCGCGCCACCGCGGTAGTGGGGCCAGTCGGTTTCCGCGACGCGTGTGAGGGCGAGGTGGCGGGCTAGGCCGCGGGCTTCGAGATCGACGGCGGTGACGACGAGGACGCGGCTCACACGCCCTTGGGGGGCGCCGAGCCTGACCGGGCCGCTTCCTTGGCGCGGAGCCACGCCGCGTACGAGTTCCCCGCCGCGGTGTCCCGCCCGGTGAACCGGATGGTCCGGATCTCGCGATACGCGATCGTGTACGGGCCCGCGCCATTCAGATCGAACATCTGCACGAACGGCACCGCCGCATCCGCGTTGCGATTGAACAGATACCCCTCGGTCTCAGAGCCGTCGGTCTTCACCACCGTGACATTCCCGCGGTAGTCGAACGCCTTGTCGACGACTTCGTCGAGCGACACACCGCGGCCGATTTCGGGTGCCCAGCCTTCGAGCGTCGTTCCGTCGCTCATGCCAGGCCTCAGTACCGCCCGGTGACGGTGGCCGTCACCGTGTCGCGGAATCCCCGCCACGACGCGAACGTGTGGTGGACGGCCGAGGGCTCGTAGCCGCAGTGCACCATGCAGTCGCGGCACTTCTCGTTGCCGCTGCTCCGCCCGTAGTTCTCCCAGCGCGTGGTCTCGAGCAGCTCCTTGAACGTCGCCGCGTAGCCTTCCTGGAGGAGATAGCACGGGCGCTGCCAGCCGAAGACGTTGTAGGTCGGGTTGCCCCACGGCGTGCATTCGAAGTCGCGCTTGCCCATGAGGAACTGCAGGAACAGCGGCGACTGATTGAACCGCCACCGCGGCTTCGGGTTCGAGAGGACCCGCGAGAACAGATCGTGGGCGCGCTGGGTACGCAGGAAGTGCTCCTGGTCCGGCGCCTTCGAGTAGCTGTAGCCGGGGGAGATCATCATCCCCTCGACCCCGAGGCTCATCACTTCGTCGAAGAATTCGCGCACGCGGAGCGGGCTGGCGCCGTCGAAGAGCGTGGAGTTGGTGGTGACGCGGAACCCGCGACGCAGCGCGTCCTTGATGCCCTCCACCGCCTGCACGTAGACACCGTCGCGGCACACCGCCTCGTCGTGCTCTTCCTGCAGACCGTCCAGGTGCACGCTGAACGAGAAATACTTCGACGGCGTGAACAGGCCGGCCTCGAGCTTTTCCTTCAGGAGGATCGCGTTCGTGCAGAGGTAGACGTACTTGCGCCGGGCGATGAGCTCCTTCACCAGCGGCCCGATCTCCGGGTACATCAGCGGCTCGCCGCCGGGAATGGACACGATCGGCGTCCCGCATTCCTCGACCGCGGCCAGGCACTGCTCGACCGTCAGATGCTTTCTCAGGATCTGCGCCGGATACTGGATCTTGCCGCAGCCGGCACAGGCGAGGTTGCAGCGGAAGAGCGGCTCGAGCATCAGCACCAGCGGATACCGCTTACGTCCGGCCAGCCGCTGCTTGACGACATAGGACGCCACAGCCCACATCTGTGAGACGGGCAAGCTCATAAGCGCTGCATACCTCGGCTCTGCGGACGCACAGCGGCGCCCGGCTTCCGGTAGATGGACCAAACGGACAATGCGAGTACGACGTGAATGGTCGCACCGATGACCGCCAGCAGCAACTCACCGATCAGCACTGTCATGGTGAGGTTGAATCCAAGCACGGCGTAGTATAACGCGATTCCCGGCCAGACCCGCCGTCCGGAGTGGTTCGAGAACGCTCCCAGATACACCCCGGCCCCCACCGCGCCGACGATCACCCACCCCACGAAGTTCGAGAGCGGCACGCCGAAGTACGGCCCGGGCGTCGTGTAGGCGAACAGCGGCCCGAGAAACCACCGGTCACCCAGCACCGCGAGCGGGTCGATGACGACGTCGAGCGCCATCATGAACACGCCCGTCGCGATCGCCATCACCCAGCGCGACGCGTCGCGCGTGGCGAAGGTCAGGCGCGCCATGCAGAACGCCGAGTAGGCGAGGAACACGAAGGAGAGCGAATCGATGAACGGGACGTCGGCGATGAAGAGCTCGCGGCCGCGCGTGAGCCCCGTGTAGTAGTAGAACCCGAACGGAATGCCCGTGCGCGTGGATGAGAGCTCCGCGACCAGCGCCACCGGCCAGACGCTCGCGGTGAACGCGAGCGTACGCCGCCAGCCGAGATCGCCGACGCCGGCGACGATGTAGACGGCCAGGAACGCGAAGACGTACGGTCGGAGGATAATCGTGCCGAGCAGGAGATCCATTCGAGAGGTTTCCGTAATCGCATCAGCATGTTACCATCACGCGCGTGAGGGACCTGCAGGACGCGATCGAGCGGGCCCAGGCGCACCTCCTCGGCCAACAGGCCCCCGACGGCCACTGGGTCGGTCAGCTCGAAGCCAACACCACGATCACCTCCGAGCAGCTGCTGCTGTGTCACCTCATCGACCAGGTGAACCGTGACAAGCAGGCCCGCGCCGTTCGCTACCTAAAGAGGCAACAGCTTCCCGACGGCGGCTACAGCCTGTTCGAGGCCGGACCGGCCAACCTCTCGGCCACGATCAAAGCGTACTTCGCCATGAAGATGGCCGGCGTCCCGCTGAGCGACCCCGTCATGGTCGCGGCGCGCGAGCTCATTCGCGAGATGGGCGGCCCCGCGAAGGCCGACGTGTTCACGAAGATCTTGCTGGCGCTCTTCGGCGAGTACGACTGGAACGGCGTGCCGACGATGCCGGTCGAGATCATGCTGCTGCCGCGGCCGTTCTTCCTGTTCAACATCTACGAGATCTCCTACTGGTCGCGGACGGTGCTGGTGCCGCTGCTGGTCCTGATGGATCGAAAGCCGGTGAAGTGGCTGCCGCCGCACCTGTCGCTCGACGAGCTGTGGCCGGTGGCCCGCGAAGAGACGAGCCTGCGCTTCTCGCGCGTGCCCGAGCCCTTCAGCTGGCGCGGTCTCTTCTGGAAGAGCTTCTTCATCGCGGTCGACGACGGCCTGAAGATCTGGGAGCGGTTCTCGCCGCGCCCGCTGCGCCGGCGCGCGATCGAGACCGCGCGGCTCTGGCTCGAGGAGCGCCTGGGGGTGCCGGGCGGCCTCGGCGGCATCTATCCCGCGATGGCGAACTCGATCCTCGCAATGCGGCTGCTCGGCTATCCGGACGATCACCCGCTCGTGCTGGGCCAGCTCAAGGAGATCGAGGCTCTGTGCGTCGAGGACGGCGACTCGCTCCACTACCAGCCCTGCCCGTCGCCGGTGTGGGATACGGCGCTCGCCGTCAACGCGCTGGTCGAGAGCGATGTGCAGCCCGACCACCCGACCTTGCGCCGGGCGTCCGACTGGATGATCGCGCGGCAGATCTTCGTGGCCGGCGACTGGCAGGTGAAGCGCCCGCACGTGAAGCCGGGCGGCTGGGCCTTCCAGTACGACAACGACTTCTATCCCGACCTCGACGACACGGCGATGGTCGTCATGGCGCTCGAGAAAGTCCACGGGCTCGACCCCGACATGGCGCGCACCGCGAAGGAGCGCGGCCTCGGCTGGTTTCTCGGGATGCAGGGCGCGGACGGCGGCTGGGGCTCGTTCGACGCCGACAACAATCGCATCTATCTGAACCACATCCCGTTCGCCGATCACGGCGCCCTGCTCGACCCGTCCACCGAAGACTTGACCGGCCGCGGGCTCGAGCTCCTGGGCACGCTCGGCTATCGGAAAGACTTCGAGCCCGCTCAGCGCGCGATCGATTTCCTGCGCCATGCGCAGCGACACGACGGCCCGTGGTACGGCCGCTGGGGCGTCAACTACATCTATGGCACGTGGTCGGTGCTTCGCGGGCTTGCCGCGATCGGCGTCGATCCGCGACACGAGTACGTCCAGCGCGCGGTCCGGTGGCTCGAGCGCCATCAGAACCGCGACGGCGGCTGGGGCGAGACCTGCGAGAGCTACGAGGACTATGCGTTCGCGGGTGTCGGCGAGTCGCTGCCGAGCCAGACCGCCTGGGCGCTGCTGGGATTGTTCGCGGCCGGTCGCACGAACGGGCCGGCGGTAGAGCGCGGCATCAACTACTTGTTGAAGAACCAGCGCGACGACGGCTCCTGGCACGACGCACTGTGGAACGGAACGGGATTTCCGCGCGTCTTCTACCTGAAGTACCACTTGTACGCCCAGTATTTCCCGCTCTGGGCGCTGGGAATCTACCGCCGAGCGCATGCCTGAGCGGCCGCTCGCACCGGCGCTGCGCCCCTTCGACGCCGTCGGTGGGTGGACCATTGGGGTCGTCGAGTCCCTGGGGCGGTTCGGCGTGTTCTTCGTCGAGGCGCTCGCGGCGCTGGCCACGCCGCCGTTCAAGTGGCGGGCCTTCCTCGACCGGATCAACTTCATCGGCTACCGCTCGCTGCTGATCATCTTCCTGACCGGCGCGTTCACCGGCATGGTGCTCGGCCTTCAGATCTACCTGACCCTGGTCCGCTTCGGTTCCGAAGCGTTCCTCGGCCCCGCCGTCGCCCTGTCGCTGATTCGCGAGCTCGGACCCGTGCTGGCGGCGCTGATGGTCACCGGCCGCGCCGGCTCGGCGCTCACCGCCGAGCTCGGCATCATGCGGATCACCGAGCAGATCGACGCGCTGACGGTCATGGCGCTGAGTCCGATGCGCTATCTGGTGGCGCCCTCGATCCTGGCCGGGCTCATCACCTTCCCCCTGATGACGGCGATCTTCGACATCGTCGGGATCTTCGGGGGCTATCTGGTCGGCGTGAAGCTTTTCGGCCTGTCCACGGGCACCTACTTCGGCGAGATGCAGACGTTCGTCGACATGGGCGACATTATGGTCGGCTTCTGGAAGTCGGTCTCGTTCGGGGTGATCGTGACGTGGGTCTGCACCTACAAGGGGTTCAACGTCGGCCACGGCGCCGAGGGCGTCGCGCGGGCGACGACGCAGGCGGTCGTGGTGTCCTCGGTGCTGATCCTGGTCTGGGACTACTTCCTGGGGTCGGTCCTGCAATGACGGCCCATGATTAAGGTCGAAGGCCTCACGAAATCCTTCGGGCGCCAGGCGGTGCTGCGCGAGCTGAACCTCGAGGTCGCGAGCGGTACGATCACGATCGTCATCGGGCGCAGCGGTGGCGGCAAGTCGGTCTTCCTCAAGCACCTGATCGGGCTCCTTCAGCCCGACGCCGGTCGGATCATGGTGGGCGGCGTCGAGATCAGCCGGCTCTCCGGGCGCGCCCTCGACGAGGTCCGACGGACCTACGGCGTCGTGTTCCAGAGCGGCGCGCTGTTCGATTCGATGTCCTGCTGGGACAACGTCGCCTTCCCGCTCCGCGAGAAAGTGCGGACACCGCCGGACGAGCTCGCCAAGCGGGTGGAGGCCGCGCTGGCTCAAGTGGGACTTGAAGGAGTGGGCGGTAAATATCCGGCGGAGATCTCAGGCGGCATGCGCAAGCGCGTGGCCATCGCGCGCGCGCTGGTGACGGAGCCGGGGATCATCTTCTTCGACGAGCCGACGACCGGCCTGGATCCGGTGCTGGTCAACACGATCCATCACCTGATCCTGGATCTGCACCGCCGCTTTCGGTTCACGGCCGTGGTCGTGAGCCACGAGATCCCCGAGATCTTCGAGATCGCCGACACAGTGGCCATGCTGCACGAGGGCCGCATCGTGGAGGTCGGGCCGCCCGCGGTCATCCAGGCCTCGACCAACCCCGTGGTCCGGCGGTTCATCAGGGGCGAGCCGGAAAATGGGCGAGCCGCCGAGTGATTCATACTGATTCCTAGGCGCGCCTCGGCCGGCGGGTCCCCAGACCCCGCAACGGCCGGCGGCGCGCACTACGGAGGAAACCGATGGAACGGACGCGGGTGAACATCGCGGTCGGCATCTTCGTCATCCTGGGGATCCTGGCGCTCGGGTATCTATCGATCAGCCTGGGGCAGGTCTCGTTCCTCGGCGGCGGCGGATACGTCGTGACCGTCGACTTCCCGTCTGTCGGCGGGCTCAAGTCGGGCTCGACCGTCGAGATCGCGGGGGTCGAGATCGGACGCGTCGAGTCCATCGGGCTGGCCGACTATCAGGCGCGGGTCAGGCTGCGAGTACAGAACGGGATCAAGCTCCAGGAAGATTCGATCGCCTCGATCAAAACCAAGGGGCTGATCGGCGAGAAGTACATCCGGATCAGCCCGGGCGGCTCGGATAAGATCATCGGGCCCAACGGCAAGATCCGGGAGGTCGAGGCGCCGGTCGACTTCGAGGAGTTGCTGTCCAAGTATATATTCGGCAAGGTGTAGTGGTGGGAGGACCCGCGATGGCCCTGTTCGTCCGTGTGCTGGCGTTGGCCGCCGTGCTCCTGGTCCCGCTGTTCGGCCCCGATCGGGCCTGGGCGGGCGCGCCGACCGATCAGCTCCGCACCCAGATCGACCGCGCGGTGAAAGTCCTCGACGATCCCGAGCTCAGGAAAGATGGACACCAGCGCGAACGGCGCACCGCCGTCCGCCAGATCGCCAACGACATCTTCGACTTCTCGGAAACCGCCAAGCGGTCGCTGGCGCGGCACTGGGCGCCCAGGACGCAGGCCGAGCGCGACGAGTTCGTCGGGCTGTTCACCGATCTGCTCGAGCGCTCCTACATCTCGAAGATCGAGCTCTACGGCGGTGAGAAGATCCAGTACGTCGGCGAATCCATCGAGGGCGACGGCGCCGTCGTACGCACCAAGCTCCTCACCAAGCAGGGCACCGAGATCCCGATCGACTACCGGATGCTCCGCCGGGGCGACAAGTGGCTGGTCTACGACGTCGTCATCGAGGGCGTGAGCCTCATCTCGAACTACCGCACCCAGTTCAACAAGATCATCACGACCTCCTCCTTCCAGGATCTGATGAAGAAGATGCGGACCAAGCAGGAGGAGTTCATCGGCGAAGAAAAGCAGAAGCGGACGTCGCAGCAGTGAGCCGCGCCTAGTGTCGGGCGCGGAGCTGGCGGCTCTCCTCGATCGGCACGGCTTCGACTTCTTCACCGGAGTTCCCTGTTCCCTGGTCGAAGACCTGATCGCAGCGCTCGAGACTCACCCGCGCTTCCCCTGGCTTCCCGCGGTTCGTGAAGACGTGGCGGTCGGGCTGGCCGCGGGCGCCTGGCTCGGCGGTCGCCGGCCGGTGGTGGTCATGCAGAACTCGGGGCTCGGCACGAGCCTCAACGCGCTCGCGTCGCTCTCGCTGATGTACGGCCTGCCCGCGCTCTTGCTCGTAACCTGGCGCGGCTATCAGGGCAAGGACGCTCCCGAGCACATCCTGATGGGCGAGATCTCGCCCGGGCTTCTCGATCTGCTCGGCATCCCCTACCGCGTGCTGAGCCCGGATTCGATCGACGAGCACCTGGCCTGGGCCACTCGCGAGCTCGACGCGCGCGAGATTCCGGTCGCGCTCCTCGTGCCGCCCGGGGTCGTGGTCGCTCCCGAGGCGACGCGCCACTCCGCGGCTGCGCGTGCGGCGGCGACGACAGCCGCCTCTCCGGCGCCGGCTCCGGCCATCGCCGCGGCCGCGCTGCCGGCAGAGCTACGCCCTGTGATTTCGCGCCGCCAGGCGCTCGGCGCGGCATTGAAAGAGCTCGGGGACGCCCCGGTGATCCACGCGAACGGATTCATCTGTCGCGAGTCGTTCGGCATCGGCGACCGGCCCCAGAACTTCTACATGATCGGCTCGATGGGGCTGGCCGCGCCGATCGGGCTCGGCGTGGCCCTGGCGCGGCCCGCGCACCGGGCGGTGGTGTTCGACGGCGACGGCAACCTACTAATGAGCCTGGGCACCTTGGCGATGGTCGGTGGCCTGGCGCCGCGCAACCTCGTGCACGTGGTCTTCGACAACGAGGTCTACGGCTCGACCGGTGGTCAGCGGTCGCCGTCCAGGGAGACGCGGCTCGACCGTCTGGCGCTCGGCGCGGGCTATCGCACGGTGTCGGCCGCGACGACACCGGACGAGGTCGCCCGGGCACTCCGGTCAGCCGCCGACGGGCCGCACTTCGTGCTCGTCAAGGTGACGACCGAGGAGTCGCCTGCCCCGCGGATCCCCCATCCGCCGCGCGCGATCCGCGATCGCTTCCGCTCCATCCTTTCCGGATAATTTTCCATGCCGTGCTAGACTTACGTTCACGTCAGCCCCTCGTTCTACCGACCACAATCTGAGGAGGACTCCGTGGGAGCCGTCAGAGTAGCCATCATCGGTGTTGGCAATTGCGCGTCGGCCCTCGTTCAAGGCGTCGAGTACTACCGCAACGCCCCCGAAGACAAGTTCATTCCCGGCCTGATGCACCCCCGGCTCGGGGGCTATCACGTCGGCGACATCGAGTTCTCGGCGGCCTTCGACATCGACGAGCGCAAGGTCGGGCGCGATCTCAGCGAGGCGATCTTCCAGGCGCCGAACAACACCGTGAGGTTCGCCGACGTCAAGCCGCTCGGCGTGCCGGTGCAGCGCGGGATGACGCACGACGGCCTGGGCTACTACCTTTCCCAGATGATCAAGAAGGCGCCGGGCTCGACCGCCGACATCGCCGGGACCCTGCGCGACACCAACACCAACGTCGTCGTCAACTTCCTGCCCGTGGGCAGTGAGATGGCGACCAAGTGGTACGTCGAGCAGATCCTCGACGCGGGGTGCGCGTTCGTGAACTGCATCCCGGTGTTCATCGCGCGCGAGTCCTACTGGCGCCGGCGCTTCGAGGAGCGCGGCCTGCCGGTGGTCGGCGACGACGTGAAGTCTCAGGTGGGCGCCACGATCATCCACCGGGTGCTGACGAAATTGTTCAACGACCGCGGCGTCCGGCTCGACCGGACCAGCCAGCTGAACTTCGGCGGCAACACCGACTTCTACAACATGCTCGAGCGCGACCGGCTGACCTCGAAGAAGATCTCGAAGACCGATTCCGTCCGCTCGCAGCTCGGCCACGACCTGCCCGGCGAGGCCGTGCACATCGGTCCCAGCGACTACGTGCCGTGGCTCGCCGACCGCAAGTGGGCGCACATTCGCCTGGAAGGCTCGGGCTTCGGCGATCAGCCCATCAACGTCGAGCTCAAGCTCGAGGTCTGGGATTCGCCGAACTCCGCCGGCGTCGTCATCGACGCCATTCGCTCGTGCAAGCTCGCTCTCGACCGCGGGATCAAGGGTGCCCTCTACGCTCCGTCGGCGTACCTGATGAAGTCGCCGCCCGAGCAATGGGCCGACGACACCGCCCGGCAGCGTCTCGAGCGGTTTATCGCCGGCGACGAGTAGGTGCCCCCTGACAATCTGATCGGCGGGCCACTCCGCGCGTTAGTACGCATCTCTTGCGCGCGGCCCGTGGCGACCGTCCTCATCGCCACCGCCCTGGCGATCGTCTCGATCGTCTATTCGCTCCAGTACCTCACGTTCGCGACGTCGATGCGCTCCCTGCTGCCGCCGGGCCGGTCCTACGTCGAGCGCTACACTCAATACGAGCGCGAGTTCGGCGACCTCGACAACATCGCTATCGTCGTCGAAGCGCCTTCGCTGCCCGAAGCGACGCTCTACGCCAACCGCCTCGTCCGGCAGCTTCGGTCCGAGAACGTGCCGTTGAAGCGGATCGCGTACCGGATCGACCCCAAGCAGTTCGAGGGCCGCGGCCTGCTCTACCTCTCGAAGGACCGGCTCGCCAACATCCGCGACGCGGTCTTCGACTACCAGGAATTCATGGAGGCGTTCGCGGCTCACCCGACGCTCGATCAGCTGGCCGACGGCATGGCGACGCAGATCGCGACCGCATTCGTGTCGAACTTCATCGATCTCGGGCTCTCCGAGGGCAAGGGCGCCGCCGACCTGAAATTCGTGCAGGACCTCGTCGCCCTGATCGCCTCACGCCTGGATCGGCCGGGTCCGTACAAGTCACCCTTCGGGACGCTCTTCGCGGTGCCGGGCGACGCGGACAACCCCGGCGCCGGGTACTTCCTGTCAGAGGACCAGAAGCTCCTGTTCATTCTGGCCGAGCCCGAGACACAGCGCGGAAGCTTCACCGGCGACCAGCGCGCGATCGAAGGCATCCGGAGCGTGATCAAATCGCTCAAGCCCGAGTTTCCCGAGGTGTCCGTCGGCGTGACCGGCAAGCCCGTCCTCGCGAACGACGAGATGGTCGCGGCCTTCCGCGACAGCGAGCACGCGTCCCTGCTGGCGTTCGCGATGACGTTCGCGCTCCTGCTGGCGGCGTTCGCGCGAGTCGGCAAGCCGGTGCTCATGGTCCTGATCCTCTCCGCGAGTCTCTGCTGGTCACTGGGCGTCGCCACGCTCGTGATCGGACACCTCTCGCTCTTCTCGGTGATGTTCATCTCGATCGTGATCGGCATCGGCATCGACTACGGCATTTACTTCTTGTTTCGCTATGAAGAAGAGCGGTTCCTGGGACGCAGCCTGAAGGAAGCGCTCGAGATCACCGCCGCCCGGGGCGGCCCGGGGATGCTGCTCGGCGCGGCCACCGCCGGCGGCACCTTTTACGTCCTGTGGCTGACCGACTTCCGCGGCATGCGCGAGCTGGGCTTCATCTCCGGAAGCGCGATCATCCTGTCGTGGCTCGCGATGATGACGCTCTTCCCGGCCGTCCTGGTGCTCGTGGACCGGCGCCATGCCGGCCGCGCGGCCGGCGCGATCCCGCGCGCGATCGCGCTCGAGCGCGTGCACGTGCCGTTCGTGGAGCGCCTCGTCTCCTACCCGAAAGCCGTCCTGCTGATGGCCGCGGCTCTGACCCTCGTCTCCGCCTGGGGGCTCCGCTATATCCAATTCGACTACAACCTGCTCAACCTCCAGGCGCACGGCACAGAGTCCGTCGCGTGGGAGAAGCGCATCCTCGCGACGGCCGGCCGCTCGGGCTTCACGGCGCTCGCCAGCGCGGACTCGCTCGACGAGCTACGCCAGAAATACAAGGCGTTCCGCGCGCTCTCGACCGTGTCCGAAGTCGACTCGGTCCTGCTCCTGATCCCGGAGGATCAGCCCGAGAAGCTCAAGATCATCGGCGATTTCGCCCCGCTGGTGGCGCCCGTCAAGATCGGACGCGCGACCGCGGTCGACCCGCCGCGGCTGGCCAACGCGCTCGACACCCTCAAGCGCCGCTTCGACATCGCGGGCAACGAGGCGCCGGATGGCGAGGTCCGCACCAAGCTGAAGAACGTCGCGGAGGACATCGGCCGCCTGGCCGTGAAGATCCGCCAGAGCGACCCGCAGGTGAGCGGGCCGGCCCTGACGCACCTGCAGAACCAGATCTACCGGGACTTCGTCAGGAGCTTTCAGCGACTCCAGGACAACCTGGCGCCCCGACCGATCGGGCTCGCCGACGTGCCACAGGAGATGCGGGCGAAGTTCGTCAGCGATACTGGCCGGTTTCTCCTGCAGATCCACCCGGGCGTCGACATCTGGGACCGCGCGGGCGCACAGCGCTTCGTCACCGATCTACGCGCGGTCGATCCCGACGTGACGGGCACGCCGATCATCACCTACGAGGCGCTCGAGCTGATGGAGCGGGGGTACCTCCAGGGCACGGTCTACGCGATCGTGCTCGTGACGGTGGTCACCGCGCTCACCTTGCGTCGGCTGCGCGAGACGCTGCTGGCGTTGCTGCCGCTCGGGCTCGGCTTGATGTGGGCATTCGGCCTCATGTACTTCTTCGGCCTCAAATTCAACATGGGCAACGTCTTTGGCTTGCCCCTCATTCTCGGCGCGGCCGCGGAGTATGGCGTGAACATCGTCCTGCGCTTCATGGAGGGCCGGGATCACGGCGGGCCGCTGATCGCGCGCTCGACGATGATGGCCGTGCTCGTCAGCGGGCTCACGACGATCGTCGGCTTCGGCACCATGATGATCGCCGATCACCGCGGCATCTTCGGCCTCGGCCTCCTGCTTACCCTCGGGACGACCACGAGCCTCGTCGCGGCGCTCGTCGTCCTGCCGGTCCTGCTCAGGATGGTGCCGGTGCGCGCGACGGCGACGCCGGGCTTTCCGAACGGCGCGGATTCTCCGTCGCTCGAACCCGCCGGGCACGACCTCGACCGCTCGCGGTAACCACGCCCGCGGCGGTGCGGCGCCGCGCTACGCCTTGGAGACCTGCACCAGGTTGGAATGCAACGCCGGGCCGCCGCCGAGGTCTGCGATGCGGTCGCTGGTGAGCACGTTGACGCCCAGCCCGTCCGGCGAGAAGCGATGCCACCAGATGCCCTCGATGACGACCACGCCGGGCCGGGTCGCGTCCGTGATGCGCGCGGTGAACCGAGCGGCGCCACGCGGGCTCTCGACACGAATGCTGTCGCCGTCGCGGATGCCCCGCGCACTCGCGTCCGAGGCGGCCAGCATCGCGGTGGCGGCGCCCTGGCGCCGGCGCAAGAGCTCCGACTGGCTGAACGAGGAGTTCAGGAAGAACCGGTTCGGCGGGACGATGCACTGCAACGGGAACCGGCCCGCGAGGTCACGGTTGTCCGGACCCTCGGCGAGCGGCACGTAGGTCGGAAGCGGCGGGAGCCCCTGGCGCTCCAGCCAGGCCGAATAGAACTCGACCTTTCCTGACGGCGTGGGCGCGCCGTTGGCGAACGGCATGTAGGGCTGGGGCAGGTTCACCCTCACCCAGCCGTCGCGAACGAGCTGCTCCCAGCTGACGCCGCGCACGCTGGCGTCTCCCCCGGCCAGGAACTCGCGGATGAGCCCCTCGTCGCCCTTCGCGTAGTGCGCCTCGGCAACGCCCATCGCGCGCGACAGCAGCGCAAATGTCTCCCAGTTCGACTTCGCCTCAGCCTGCCGCGGCACTACCGGGCGCGCGAGCTGCAAGGTGAGCTGGCCGAACGAACGATAGAGGTCGAGGTGCTCCATCGAGGTCGTCGCGGGCAGCACGATGTCGGCGTAGTGCGCGGTGTCCGTCAACACCTGCTCGTGCACCACCGTGAACAGGTCCTCGCGCGCGAGGCCGCGGAGCACGTGAGTCTGGTCCGGGCAGACGGCCGCCGGGTTCGAGCTGTACACGTAGAGCGAGCGCACCGGCGGTGTCAGCGCGGGATCCGTCAAGGCGCGGCCGAGCTGGATCATGTTGATCATGCGCGGCACCGGGGTCGGCATCAGGTCCGGGCGCTCGAGCACGGCATAGTCGAAGCCGTAGGCGCCGCCGGTCGAGAGCAGTGCGCCGCCGTGTGGATCCGCGTAGGCCCCGGTCAGCGCCGGCAGGCACGCCAGGGTTCGGCACGTCATGGCGCCGTTTTCGTGGCGCGAGAGGCCGATGCCGATCCGGATGAACGTGCGCGGCGTGGCGCCGTAGCGGCGCGCGAACCTCACGATCGTCTCTGCCGGCAGCCCAACGATGGGCGCGACCGCATCCGGCGAGTAGCCGCGCACGTGCTCCGCGAGCCGGTCGAACCCGAGCGTCGCGCGCTCGACGTAGCCGCGGTCGACGCGACCCTCGGCGATCAGCACGTGCATGACGGCCAGGGCTAGCGCCGCGTCGGTACCCGGACGCACCATCAGGTGCTCGTCGGCCTGCTGGGCGGTCGGCGTCCGGTACGGATCGATCGCGACGACGTGGGCGCCGCGGGCGCGCGCCTGCTTGACGAGCGTCATCACGTTGATCGTCGAGTACGACGCGTTCACGCCCCAGAGCACGACCAGGTTCGCGCCCACCATCTGCTCGGAGTCGTTGCCGGTGACGGCGCCGACGGTCGCCCGCCAGCCGGCGTAGGCCGTCGTGACGCAGATCGTGCGGTCGAGCCGGCTGGCGCCCAGCGCGTGGAAGAAGGGATGGCCGGCGTAGTACTGCACCTGCCCCATCGAGCCCGCGTACGAGAACGGCAGGATGGCCTCGGCGCCGTCCGTCGCGATGATCGCGCGCCAGCGCTCGGCGATGGTCGCGATCGCGTCGTCCCACGAGATCGGCGTTAGCTCGCCCGCTCCCTTCGGCCCCACCCGCTTGAGCGGCGTCCGCACGCGCAGCGGCGAATGAACCCGCTCGGCGTACTCGCGCACCTTGCCGCAGATGACGCCGCGAGTGAACGGGTGATCGGGGTTGCCGGTGACGGACGCGAGGCGGCCGTCATCGACCGTGACGACGAGGCTGCAGCACGATGGGCAGTCGTGAGGACAAACGGAGAGCGTGGGCACGGAGCAAAGGTATCATGGCGCCGGATGCGCGATTGGCTCGCGCGGCTCAACCCGTTCAAGACGCCGGAAGCCAAACGGCTCGCGGTCCTCTTCGGAATCGTCTACTTCGCCCAGGGCATGTGGTATCTGCCCGAGCAGACGATGACGATCGTCCTCAAGGACCGCGGGCTCAGCGCCAGCCAGGTTGCCGACTTCGCCCTGATCGCGTGGCTACCCTGGTTCGCCAAGCCGCTCTACGGGCTCCTCTCCGACTTCGTGCCGCTCTTCGGCCGGCGGCGCCAGAGCTACTTCTTGCTCACCTCGGCAGTGGCCGGACTCGCCGGGCTCGTGCTCGCGTGGGGTAACTGGATCGCCACCGGCGAGATCTGGACGTTCGACCTCTTCGGCCTCACGACCTTTACTGTGGTCCAGGGCTTCGTGATCTTCTTCGTGATGTCGCTCGGACTGGCGTTCACCGACGTGCTCACCGACGCGATGATGGTCGAGAACGGGCGACCGCGTGGCCTCACGGGCGCCTTTCAGTCCGTGCAGTGGGCGTGCATCACGCTCGCGTCCGTGCTGGTGGGCGAGCTCGGGGGCCAGCTGGCCGAGACGCGCAGCCTCCGCACCGCGTTCCTGCTGGCGGCGTGCTTTCCGTTGATGTCGCTCAGCATGGGCCTCACGTACGTGCGCGAGACGCCGGCACGCGCAAGCCGGGCGGCCTTTCTCGAGACGTGGCAGGCGATCCGCGCCGCCCTCGGCGGCCGCGAGATCTGGCTGGTCGCGGGCTTCATCTTCTTCTTCTGGTTCAGCCCGTCGCTCGGTCCGGCGTTCCTCTATTACCAGACCGACACCTTGCACTTCAGCCAGCAGTTCATCGGCCGGCTGGCCGCGCTCGGCGCTCTGTCCGGGGTCGTCGGCGCGTTCCTCTATGCCCCGCTCTCCCGGCGCCTCTCGCTCAAGCGCATCATGCATCTCTCGATCGCGCTGGGCGTGCTCTCGACCTTGTCGTACCTCGCCTACCGCGACACGGCGTCGGCCGTGGTCATCACGATCGTCTTCGGCGCGATCGGCATGGTCTTCAATCTCGGCTTCCTCGACCTCGCCGCCAAGTCGTGCCCGCCGCGCGTCGAGGCGACTTTCTTTGCCGCGCTCATGTCCATCTTGAACGCGGCGATGAAGCTCTCGGAGAACGTCGGGGCGCGTCTCTACGAGGTGGTCGGCTACGAGCAGCTGGTCTACATCGGGGCGGGGATGACCGCGGTCACCTGGCTGCTGATGCCGCTGGTCAAGTTCGATCAGATCGAGGAGTCAGCCTCCTCGTCGGCGGCCATACCGCGCGACGCGGCCACGTAGCCGCGTCGAAGCCACCGCACGGCGCGGCCCATGTCCTCGACGCCCTCGACGTCGAGCTCGATCCAGCCCTTGCGCGCGAAGCGGCGGTGGGGGCGCACCCGGCTGTCGGCGAGCGCGCGGCGCTGATCCTCGGGGACGAGCCGGACCCAGAGATCGTGCTCCTTCTCGCGCACCGGGAAACACCCGAAGAGCGTCTCGCCGACGAGATAGCCCCAGCGGCCGAACATCGGCGTGATGCGCACGCGCGGCCACAGGGCAAGCGTCTCGTGCAGGCGCTGTGCGACGCCGGTGCCGCCGCGCTCGAGGGCGCGACGGGTCTTGCGCCCCTTGCCCATTCCGCGAAATCGTCTGACCATTCCGGAACTCGCAGACATTCTGCCATTGACAGCCGCGCGGTTGCCATGCGAAACAATTAATTTGTGTCCACGCGAGTGAAGTTCGCCCCGGTCGAAGGGGCGGCGACGCTGTTCACGCCCGCCTTCTCCGATTACCTGACGCGCCTGCACGATCAGCTGGACGCGCGTGCGCGCGAGCTGCGCGCGCGACGGCTCACCGTGCTCGAGCGCGCGCTGAAGCAGCACACACCGCCGAGCCATCCGCCGACGAGCGAGGCCAACACCGGCACGTGGCGCGTTCCACCGGTGCCGGAGGATCTCAAGCAGCCCGGCATCGAGATCTCCGGCCCGTGCTCGATCACGTCGATGTTCATCAACGCGCTCAACCCCGGCCCCGAGGGTGAGCGCGCGGCCGGCGATCTGGACGACGACGAGGACTCCGGCGGCCATCGCCTGATCGACACCGTGCGCTCCGCGCACAACCGCCTGGCGGCCGTGAACCGCGAGCTGACGTTCGTCGACCGCGAGCGCAACCGGCACTACAAGATCGCCGACGGCGAGCTGCCGTTCTTCATGCATCGCGAGCGCGGGCTGCATCTGGACGAGCCCGACGTCACGGTCGACGGCAAGCCCGTCAACGCGGCCCTCCTCGGCACCGCGCTCACCCTGTTTTACGCCGGCCGTGCTCAGGCCGACCGGGGCCAGGGCATCTACTTCTATCTGCCCAAGCTCGAGGCCGCCGCCGAGGCCCGCTGGTATCGCGACCTCTTCGCGCTGAGCCAGCGGGAGCTCCCGTTCCTCGGTCGCGCGACGATTCGCGCGATCGTGCTGGTCGAGTCGCTGCCGTGCGTGTACGAGATGGAAGAGATGCTCTACGAGCTCGGCCCGTACGCGGCCGGCCTCAACGCGGCCCGGTGGGATCTCAAGGCGTCGATCTTCGAGTTCGTGATGACCGATCCCGCCCAGGTGTGGCCCGATCGCTTCGGCGTCGACATCAAGACCACGCCGTTCCTGGCAAACATCTTCCGCCGCCTGGTGGCGATCAGTCTCAAGCGCGGCGCCGTGCCGATCGGCGGCATGGCGACGGCGCTGCCGAATCCGGATCCCGACGTCAACCGCGCCGCGGCCGAGGCGATCCGCGGCGACAAGCAGTGGGAAGCCGAGCAGGGCTTCATCCGGGGCTGGGTCGCTCACATCTTCCACATGAAGACCGCGGGCGATCCGTTCAAGAAGCTGATCGGCTCGGGCTGGAAGCCGACCGAACAGATGGCGAACCCCGAGAACTATCCGGTCGCGATCAAGGCGCCCGAGGGCCCGATCACCGTCGAGGGCACGCGCCGCAACGCGCGGATGCTCATCGAGTACGTCGAGGGCTGGCTGGGCGGCCGCGGCGCCAAGGGCATCGATAGCCTGGAAGGCAAGCCCGGCATCCACCCCGCCCTCATGGAAGACCTCGCGACCGGCCGCATGTCGGTCGCTCAGATCGCCCAACGCATCCTCCATCGCGCGCGCGAGACCGGCACCGACACCCAGCACGATTTCGCGCTCGTGAAGCGCTTGCTGAACGACGAGCTCGCCGACATCCTCGCACGCCGCCAGGGCGCCGAGACCCACGAGCGCTATCGCAAGGCGCTCAAGATCGCGATGCGCTGGATCAAGAACTACACCGAGCTCGACTTCAAAAGCCTCGGCGCCTACACGCGCGCCGAGCTCGACGCGATCGCCGCCGCGCCCGACGCGTTCTGAACTGAGGCGGCGTTAGTCCGACCTGGTCAACTGCCGCCCGTCCGCGAATCTCCACGCGGACAGCGTCGAGTCGCGACACCTGCACCGCCTGCTCGCATCGGGGCACAGCCGGTTCATGCGTTCGGGATCTTCCCAGCTATCCAGACGGATCGTGAAGAAAGAGCTTCCGGCCTCTCTCGCCAGCGGGATGGCCGCCGCTACCCTACCGCTGAAGCCGGCCGCGGCACGCCGCGGCGCCACAGAGACACGGGATCTCCGGGCAATCACCGGTCAGGTGGTAGTCGAGGGTCAGCTCCTCGCCGGCGGCGATGGCCCGAAGGCTGACGAGCACGATGCGCCCGCGCCCGACGCGGGCGTAGAGGTTCGGAGCGCAGCTGTGGTTGATGAATTCGGCGCCGCTCCCGCCGATCGCGCCGTCGATCGCGAAGCGACTGCTCAGCCAGAACAGGTAGAGGTGCTGCCTGAATCGCCGGCGCCACGCTTCGCGGGCGTTGATCCGCTGGCCGGTGTAGCGGATGACGCGCCGCCGAGCCGGGATCGCTTCATCCGGGAAGATGCCCCAGCGATGGATCGGCGAGGGGCCGTAGCGCAGTCGGAAGTGACAGAAGCGCGGATCGAGCTTCGGGATCGTGCCGGGTCCGCCCGGCAGCACCGCCTCCCGTACGAACGCCGTCAGCTCGACCATCGCCCGGTCTCGCGGTCAGAAAGACTTGACGCCCGGCCCGGACGAGCCGCCGAACTTGCCACCGGTCCCGCCGGAGCCGAGCTTTCCGCCGGACCAACCGCTCTTACCGGATGATGCGCCTTTCCCCTCGGGTTGCGACGGGTACTGGGGTGCAGGGGTCGGCTCGATGGAAGAATCCGGCGTTGGATCGAACTTCTTGAGCGCCACGATGGTCGTGCCGCCGGACTGCTCGGAATCGACTCGCCCGTCGGACCACCCGAGCTGCCGCTTTTGGAACTGGTGAATCGCCTGGATCGTCTTCGGGCCCACGATGCCGTCGACCGCGAGGTCCTTGACCGGTCCGCCCTGCGACACCGGGACGCAGTTCAGCAGGAACTGAACCGTCATGACATCGACGGCTCTGTTCAGGCCGCCCAAGCCGACTGATCCACTCAACGACTTGCCAGGCATCGGCGCCTCCCGCGCTCAGGGTTGACTGCGTGCGTGCCCACGCGCCGCGCCTCGCCGGGCTCCCCGGGCTCGAGCAGCAGGGCGGCGCGCTGCTCACGCGACGGAAGCACCGGCGTCGGCGTCGGCGTGTGCTGTCGTCGCCTCAGCGTGGCAGAGTCTTGTCGACCGCGAGCGCCTCTTTGATCGCCTCTTCGGTGACCTTGATCTGCACGCCCGCGCGCTCCTCCTGCAGGAGCATCGCCACGCGCGAATCGCGCTCGGCCCAGCCGCGGTTGAGCGCCTCGGTCATTTCTTCCAGCGTGATATTGGCCAACCGCATCGGCACCTTGTGCTCGCGGCCCAGCGCCGTCGCGAGCGTGACATCCTTGTGCGCGAGCCGCAGCGCGAACGCCGGCGGATCGAACTTGCCTGGCAGGAACTGATCGGCGAGCCCGTCGAACGTCCGGCGTCGGCCGCCGGCGCCCTGCCGCACTGCCTTCCAGAGCGCGATCGGCTCGACACCCGCCTTCACGCCCATCGTGAACACTTCGGCCAGGGCGGTCTGCATGATGTAGCCGGCGCAGTTGTGGACGAGCTTGGCCACCGAGCCCGCGCCGATCGGGCCCACGTAGTAGGCCTGATCGCCGATCGCGTCGAGCACGGGCTTGTGACGCTTGAACTGGTCCTCCCCGCCTCCGACCCAGAGGGCGAGGCGGCCCGACTCGGCGCCGCGCGGGCCGCCGCTCACCGGCGCGTCGAGCATGTGGATACCGCGCTGCTTGAAGATCTCGTGAATCTTGCGCACGAGCGCCGGCGAGTTGGTCGAGAGATCGAAATACGCCTTGCCGGCCGCGAGCCCCGCGAGGAGCCCCTGCCCGCCGAGCGCCACCGCCTCGACTTCGACGGGGCCGGGCAGCGAGGTAAACACGACCTCGGTCGCCTCCGCGACGGCCTTCGGCGTATCGGCCCAGGTCGCGCCGGCCTTCAAATGGGGCGCGGCCGCCTCGCGGCGCACGTCGTTGACGACCAGCTCGTAGCCGCCCTTGATGAGGTTGGACGCCATGTGGCGCCCCATCGTTCCGAGACCGATGAATCCGACTTTCATGGCTTCCTCGCGTCGAAAATTTTCCGGGCGATCGTCCCGGCGGTCATCGCGGCAGGCCAGCCCGCGTAGAAGGCCAGATGGGTGATGATCTCGCCGATCTCTTCCTTGGTGACGCCGTTGTTCAGGGCGCGTTCCAGGTGCCCCGGCAGCTGGTCGGTCCGGTACATGGCGATGAGCGCCGCGACCGTGATGAAGCTCCGATCACGCTTGGAGAGACCCGGGCGCTCCCAGACGTCGCCGAAGAGCACTTTCTCGCTGAGGTCGATGAGCTTGGGCGCAACGCCTCGCACGACTTCACGGGCGGTGGGGACGGCGGCTTGTGTGCTCACGATGGCTACTCCTTTCGACGCGACGAAGTGGTGCTGCGAGGCGAACTGTACGCGCTTTGCGCGTTTGACGCCAGCCGCAGCCGCTGCTAGCATCCCGCCACCATCCCGTCGGAAAATCCAGTCGCCCAGGAGGCTCGCATGCGCACATTCCTGAGCAGGCTCGCCGCGGTTCTCGTGCTGCTCTCACCCCTCGCCGCCACCGCGCAGGACGCGTCGCTCGACAACGTCGCCAAGGCGATGGGCGCGGCGGGCGTGAAGTCGATCCAGTACTCGGGCACCGGCACCAACTTCCAGCTCGGCCAGAACTTCAGCCCCGACGTGCCGTGGCCGCGGTTCGTCGTCAAGAGCTACACGCGCGCTGTGAACTACGAAAGCGCCTCGATCCGCGATGAGCTCGTGCGCACGCAGGGCGAGAATCCGCCGCGCGGCGGCGGCGGACAACCGGTCGCGGGCGAGCAGCGTCAGATCTTCGTCGCGAGCGGCGACTTCGCCTGGAACGTCGCGGCCGACGTTGTCACCCCGACGCCGATCGCGCTGGTCGACCGGCAGCTCCAGCTGTGGACCACGCCGCAAGGGGTCGTGAAGGCCGCGATGGCGAACAACGCGACCGTTCAGGGCCGCACGATCTCGTTCACGGCGCCCGGCCGCTTCAAGGTGCTGGCGACCGTCGACGCACAAAACCTGATAGAGCGGATCGACGCGGTGGTGCCGAATGCCGTGCTCGGCGACGCCCCGGTCGAGATCCGCTACTCGGAATACAAGGACTTCGCGGGCGTGAAGTTCCCCACGAGGATCCGGCAGACGATCGGCGGCTATCCGGTGCTCGACCTGACGGTGACCGACGTCCAGCCCAACTTCGCCGTCGACATCGCGGTGCCCGATCCGATCAAGCAGACGCCGGCGCCCTACGGCAAGGTGGCGACCCAGATGGTCGCCGACGGCGTCTGGTACATCACCGGCGGCAGCCATCACAGCGTGCTCATCGAGATGAAGGACCACCTGATCCTCGTCGAGAGCCCGCTGAACGACGAGCGTGCGGCGGCCGTGCTGGCCGAGGTGAAGAGCCTCGTGCCCAACAAGCCGATCAAGTACGTGATCGCCACGCATCATCACTTCGACCACGCCGGCGGGCTCAGGGCGATCGCGGCGGAAGGCATCACGGTCATCGCGCACGACGTCAACAAGACGTTCCTCGAGAAGGCGCTGGCCGCGCCCGCCACGGTCCGGCCCGATCGCCTGGCCAAGTCCGGCAAGAAGGGGACGGTCGAGGGCATGCGCGACAAGCGCGTGCTGACGGACGGCGCGCGAACGGTCGAGATCCACACCGTCGCCGGCAACAACCATCACGGCGGCATCGTGATGGTCTATCTGCCGAAGGAGAAGCTGCTGGTCGAGGCCGACGTGTACAACCCGCCGGCGCCCAGCGCGCCGCCGCCCGCCAGCGTGAACACCAACTGGGTGAACCTGTCGGACAACATCAAGCGGCTCAGCATGAACGTCGATCAGATCCTGCCGCTGCACGGGCGAATCATGCCGCTCGCCGAGCTGCACAAATCGATCGGCCACAGTCACTGACGCGCGGCTGAATCGCAGTCGACCACCGCGGTCGTGAGGCAAACGGCCGCAGTGGTCGCGAGATCTTGACACGGCTGGCGCCGCTCGGTAGCGTGCGCTCAGCTCCAGACGAACGGCTGACCGACCTGGAAGGGGACCAACGATGATTCCTGCCGCCTTCGAGTACCACGCCCCGAGTACGCTCGGTGAAGCGACGGCGTTGCTGACGAAGCTCGGCGACGCCGCCAAGGTGCTCTCCGGAGGTCAGAGCCTCATCCCGCTCATGAAGCTGCGCCTCGCGAACCCGGCTCACCTCGTGGACATCAACGGCATCCCGGGCCTGTCCGGGATCCGCGAGAGCGACGGCGTCTTGAGGATCGGCGCGCTGACCCGCGAGTCCGAGCTCGAGGAATCGCAGATCGTGCGCTCGCGCTATCCCCTGCTCCACGATACGTCCAAGGTGATCGCCGACCCGCTCGTGCGGAATCTCGCGACGGTCGGCGGCAACCTCGCCCACGGCGATCCGGCCAACGACCATCCGGCCACGATGCTGGCGCTGGGCGCGGAAATCGTCGCCGTCGGGCCCAAGGGCGAGCGGCGCGTGCCGATCGCGTCCTTCTTCACCGGGCCATTCGAGACCAGCCTCAGGCTCGACGAGATCCTGACCGAGATTCGTATCCCGAGCCCGGCGGCGCGCAGCGGCGGCGCCTACCTGAAGCTCGAGCGCAAGGTCGGCGACTTCGCCACTGCCGCGGTGGCCGTCCAGGTCACGCTCGGCGCAAACGGCGCGTGCGAGAGCGTCGGCATCGGGCTGACCAACGTCGGCCTGACGCCGATCAAGGCGACGAAAGCCGAGGCGTCGCTCAAGGGCGTCACACCGGACGAGGCGGCGATCAAGCGGGCCGCCGCGCTCGCCGCCGAAGCGGCGGAACCCTCCGAGGACCTGCGTGGTTCCGTCGAGTACAAGAAGGATCTCGTGCGGATACTGACTGCGCGGGCTCTTCGCCAGGCGGTGGAACGCGCACAGAGCGGGAGGGCGTGATGCACGTCAAGCTCTCGATCAACGGGGAAGCTCACGAGGCCGACGTCGAGCCGCGCCTCTTGCTGGTGCACCTGCTCCGCGAGGTGCTGCGGCTGACCGGGACGCACATCGGCTGCGATACGTCACACTGCGGCGCCTGCACGATCCTCATGGACGGGCGGCCCGTGAAGTCCTGCACGATCTTCGCCGTCCAGGCCCAGGGCAGAGAGCTCATGACGGTCGAGGGGCTCGAGCAGAACGGCAAGCTCCATCCGTTGCAAGAAGGGTTCATGGCCGAGCACGGCCTTCAGTGCGGCTACTGCACCCCGGGCATGCTCATGACCAGCTTCGCCTTCTTGAAAAAGAATCCGAAGCCCAGCGAGGACGACATCCGCTGGGCCATCTCCGGCAACCTCTGCCGCTGCACCGGCTACGTGAACATCGTCAAATCCGTGCAGCATGCCGCGACGAAGATTGCCGCAGGAGGTGCGTGATGGAGCTCAAGACCACGCCCGAAGTCGGAGGCATGGGGCACTCGATCAAGCGCAAGGAAGATCCGCGCTTCATCCGCGGCAAGGGCACCTACGTCGACGACGTCCAGCTGCCCGGGATGCTCTATCTCGACATCGTCCGGAGCCCGCACGCGCACGCGAAGATCGTGAAGATCGACAGCACCAAGGCGATGGCCGTCAAGGGTGTGCTCGCGGTGATCACCGGCAAGGATCTCGAGAAGTACAACCTGCACTGGATGCCGACCCTCATGTCGGATACCCAGATGGTCCTGCCGGTCGAGAAGGTCATGTACCAGGCGCAGGAAGTCGCGGCGGTGCTGGCCACGACCCGCTATGCCGCCGCCGACGGCGCCGCGGCGGTCGAGGTGCAGTACGACCCCCTGCCCGTCGTCGTCGACCCGAGGAAGGCCCTCGAGCCCGGCGCCCCGGTGCTCCGCACCGACAAGAAGGACAAGAAGGACAACCACATCTGGCACTGGGAGTGGGGCGACAAGGGCGCCACCGATCGCGCGTTCGGCGAAGCGGCCGTGACGGTCAAGGAAGACATCTATCTGCCGCGTATCCACGTCGCGTCGATCGAGACGTGCGGCTGCATCGCGCATTTCGACAAGATCGACGGCAAGCTCACGGTCTGGATGACGACGCAGGCCCCACACGCGATCCGCACGGTGTTCGCGCTGGTCGCCGGCCACGTCGGGCTGGAGGAGCACAAGATCCGGATCATCTCGCCGGACATCGGCGGTGGCTTCGGCGGCAAGGTGCCGGTCTACCCGGGCTACGTGATCGCGGTCGCTGCGTCGGTGCTCACCGGCAAGCCCGTGAAGTGGATCGAGGACCGCATGGAGAATCTCCAGGCGGACTCGTTCGCGCGCGACTATCACATCACGGCCGAGCTCGCGGCCAAGAAGGACGGCACGCTTACGGCCCTGCGCATCAAGACCCTGGCCGACCACGGCTACACCGACGCCGCCGCCAACCCGTCGAAATTCCCGGCCGGGCTCTTCCACGTGTGCACCGGCTCGTACGACCTGAAGGCGGCCCACGTCGAGGTCGACGGCGCCTACACGAACAAGCCGCCCGGCGGCATCGCCTATCGCTGCTCGTTTCGCGTGACCGAGGCCGTGCACACGATCGAGCGTATGGTGGACTTGATGGCCCACCAGCTCAACATCGATCCGGCCGAATTCAGGATGAAGAATTTCATCAAGCCCGAACAGTTCCCCTACAAGTCGGCGCTCGGCTGGGAGTACGACAGCGGCAACTACGGCGGTGCCCTCAAGAAGGCGATGGACATGATCGGCTACGCCGACCTCCGTCGCGAGCAGGCCGAGAAGCGCAAGCGCGGCCAGCTGATGGGCATCGGCATCTCGAGCTTCACCGAGATCGTCGGCGCGGGCCCGTCGAAGCACTTCGACATCCTCGGGCTCAAGATGTTCGACAGCTGCGAGATCCGCGTGCATCCCACGGGCAAGGCCATCGCTCGCTTCGGCACGAAGTCGCAGGGCCAGGGCCACGAGACCACCTACGCGCAGATCCTGGCCGAGGAGCTCGGCATCCCGGCGAAGGACATCCAGGTCGAGGAGGGCGACACGGACACGGCGCCCTACGGCCTGGGCACGTACGCGAGCCGCTCGACGCCGGTCGCCGGCGCCGCCGCGGCCGTCGCGGCTCGCAAGGTGCGCGACAAGGCGCGGAAGATCGCCGCGTACCTGCTCGAGGCCGCCGAGGACGACCTGGTCTGGGAGCCCGGCAAGTTCTCGGTCAAGGGCGCGCCGAACAAGTCCAAGACGATCCAGGACATCGCGTTCGCCGCGTATACGAACCATCCGCAGGGCATGGAGGCGGGGCTCGAGGCGGTCAGCTACTACGATCCGCCGAACCTCACCTACCCGTTCGGCAGCTACATCTGCGTGGTCGACGTCGACTCCGGCACCGGTGAAGTGAAGGTCCGCCGCTTCGTCGCGATCGACGACTGCGGCAACATCATCAACCCGATGATCGTGCAGGGCCAGGTGCACGGCGGCCTCACGATGGGTCTGGCGCCGGCGCTCTTCGAGGAGATCTCGTACGACGAGATCGGCAACATCCGCGGCGGGAGCTTCATCGACTACCTGCTGCCGACCGCGGTCGAGACGCCGAAGTGGGAGACGGGACACACGGTCACGCCGTCCCCGCATCATCCGCTCGGCGCCAAGGGCGTCGGCGAATCGGCGACGGTCGGCGCGCCGGCGGCGATCGCCAACGCGGTGGTTGACGCGCTCTGGCATCTGGGCGTTCGCCACATCGACATCCCGATCACGCCCGCGAAGGTGTGGAAGCTCCTGCGCCAGAACGGCGTGACCGAGTGAAGGGCGAGGTCGGGCGTGGCTGACGACCTGCTGGCGCTCGCCGCCGAGCTCCAGCGCTCGGGCGTGGCATTCGCGCTGGCCACGGTGGTGCGCTGCGAGGCGCCCACCTCGGCCAAGCCCGGCGCGAAGGCGCTGATCCGCGAAAACGGCGTGGTGCGCGGATGGGTCGGCGGCGCCTGCGCCGAGCCCGTCGTGCTGCGCGAGGCGCTCGAGGCCATCCGCGACGGACGGCCGCGCCTCGTCGGCCTGTACGGCGAGGGGCGCAGCGCGACTCGCGGCGAAGGCGTCCTCGAATTCGAAATGACGTGCCACAGCGGCGGCACGTTGGAGATCTACGTGGAGCCCTATCTTCCCAAGCCCCAGCTCGTGCTCGTGGGTCACGGGCCCGTCGTCGAGACGCTGGCCACCCTCGGGCGCGCCGCGGATTTTCACGTCGTCGCGCTCGCCCCGGATACCTTGCAGGCCGAGCTCGAGCGCGAACCCCTCACCGGCCGAGCCTCGGTCGTCGTGGCCACTCATGCGGATGCCGACGAGAGCGTCCTGGATCGAATTTTGAGGAGCGACGCGGGCTATGTGAGCCTGGTCGCGAGCCGGCGTCGGGCCGCCGTGATTCTCGAGCGCCTCGGCCAGCTCGGCGTGCCGCCCGAGCGGCGCGGCCGGCTCAAGGCGCCGGCCGGCCTCGACATCGGCGCGGTCACGCCCGAAGAGATCGCGGTGAGCATCCTCGCCGAGGTCGTCCAGTATCGCCGGAGCGGCAAGACGCTCGCCGCCGAGCCCGAGGCGCCTGCCGTGCCGGCCGTCCGGATCGAATCCAAGGATCCGATCTGCGGCATGATGGTCGACAGCGTGACCGCGAAGTTCCGTTCGCAGTTCGGCGAACGCGCGGTGTACTTCTGCTGCCGCCACTGCAAGGAGGCGTTCGACCAGGACCCCGAGCGCTACCGCGCGACGCTCGTCAGCGCTGAGTGAGCCACCTGGCCGCGTCACCCCGCTGAAGTGACGGCCGATTCGCATCGGCGCGACACGCTCTTGAAGGCCTTACGGGGACGGAGCTTCCGGCGCGCCATGCGGGCGATCGGCGAGCTCGGAGCAGGCCGCGAGCCCGGCCTGGCCGACGTCGTCGCGGGTTTTCGGGCGGCTGACGAGCAGCGAAGCCTCCAGTACCGTATCGCGGGTATCGTGCTGACGCGCGGCCCGGGTGGTCTCGCCGCGGAGTGGGCCGCGCTCGCCGGGCCAATGTGGCGGGCCGAAGCCGTCTCCGAGATCGAGCAAGCGCTCGACTTGTGGGTCGACGAGGGCACCGTGGATCTCGTTCTGACCGCGCTCGAGGATCCGAGCCGTGATGTCCGTGCGAAAGCGGTCTGGGCGCTCGTGGCGATCGTTCGCGATATCCCCGAGCGCGAGCGCCGATCCGCGCGAACCGACGTAGCCCGTCGCGCTATCACCGCCCGAGACACCCTCCTCGGCTGGCTGACGCCGGCGCGACGCTCGCGCGCCTCACAAAGGCTCGTCGCGATGATCCGAGAGCACCGCCAGGAGCCCTATCCCGTGCTGTCCCAGATCGTGGAGGTGCTCGGCTACTGTGCGGAGTCCGACGATGGGGACGCGCGGCAGGCGCTCGAGTCGCTCCGCAGCGTATCCGGCGAGGCGTTCCACGTCACGCACGAGGCCGTTGACGAGAGCAAGCTCGACTGGCGTGAACGACTCGTCGCGCAACGCAAAGGCATCCCCGCCGATCGCATCAGGGCGCGAATCGTCCACCGTCCGACCGGGTTACTCGATCAGAAGGTACTGCTCGCCGCACTCGAGCGAATCCGGGCGCGGGCACCGCGCCCGTGACGTCTGTGCGACTGGCGCGGCTCCTCGGCACGCTCACGAGCTCCCGCGTCTCCAGTCGGCAAGCCGGGAACGTGAAAGCTCAGATCGAGCATTTGCTGATGCGGACAGTCACGCGCGGAGGCCTCCGCGCCGTCGAGCAGACGATCGCCGGATTGGGCACGCGGGTTCCGCAGCTCGCGCTCGCGGCCAAGCAACCCGGGCGGCGGACCTGGCGTGCGGATCTCGGCGCACGAACGCTCGAGATGACGGTTGCTGCCAATCGCTCGTATCGCATGACCTCGGTCCAGTACCGATCGAGCGCCCTACCGAAGCTGACTCCCAAGCAGCGCCGCATCCAAGCCGTGCAGCAGGCGTTCTACGTCCGCTACATGTCGATCGGTCAGAAGGCGTATGCCGATTCGCGCTATCGCCTCGCGCCCGCCGATCGGCTGATCCTTCTGATCGGCGAGCTCGAGGCAGACGTGAACAACGGCGGCTTCGATCAGTATCTGAGCAACAAGGGCCGCAGGCGCGCCTGCGCCGCGCTGACCGCGCTACGCACCGTCGGTGCGCGGCGGACAGCGCGGATGCTGGAAAAGGCGCTGGCGGCAACCTCCACCACCGCAGAACGGTCGGCCCTCGACGCCAGCTTCTATCGCGTACCGGAGGATCTGGCGACTCTCACCGCGCGCCACGTCCGGCTCAAGTCTTAGCCCTCGCAGAAGACCTTGTCGCCCCGCGCGGCCTGTAGGCGCCGCCGGCGCGGTCCCTCGGCTCAGCGATCGCCGCCGTCAATACCCAGATCTGTATATCTCGCCCGAGAGCGCCTCAGGGCGCCCAGAAGTGCGCGTCGGTATTGCGCGATTCGTTCTGGCTGTGCCGTCTCCGGGTCGCGCAATGCTGCGAGATATGCTGCTGCGCCAGCGGTGTTATGCAGGTCTGTGGAATTAGAAGTTAGCTGGGCAAGACATCTTCAATGGCTTACAGACGATACGATAAGACCAGTGACTGGTACATCTTCTGGGAGACGTCCTCAGCCAAATCGAAAGAGGACGAGCGTATCGCGGTGTGGCATAAGGATCACCGCGCGGCCGCTCCAAATTTCAGCTATCGAGAAGTTCTCGCTATGCTTGAGGAGAACAATTTCGGCGGAGTTCCCGGCTTCTCCACCCGCGATAGTGATGTCCTTCGCCGGGCGTTCCAAGAGTTCGTCGCGGACGTTGATGCCGAGTACAGCTCGAGGGCCAGCTAACAACAGGCTTGAGCGGACCGACTCGAAGCCGGCCGCTCAGCCTGAACGTTATGCCGACTGACTGCCCTTGAAGAGAACTGTAACGGCTGGAACTGTTGTGGCGCCGAGCCTCGTGCTGACGGGATGCTTTGGCTCCTCGGACGAGGTTGCCCGAGTCACATCGCCATCAGGAAAGGTTGACGCCGTTCTCGTCGAACTGAACGGTGGCGCCACGACCGACTTTGAGTACGAGGTCTTTATCGTGCCAGTACGGGACCCAACATGGCGACATAGGAGAGTGGCATTTTTCTATGGCGCCGTTCGCAGCGAGAACGCCTACGGCGTGAATCTCAAGTGGACGACCCCGTCGAATCTCACTCTGGAATATCTACGAGCGCGCCAGGAAGACCTCGTGTTGGCGCACGTTGCCGTTGCCGGGGAGCCGGTGTCCGTAAGCCTGCGAGGGGGTGTAAACGACGTGAAGGCGCCGCCAGGTGGCATGCTGTACAACCTCCAAGGCCGCCCCGATGACCAATGATTTCCCTTTGTCGCAAACGCGGCATAACAAGCCGTTGGAGCCGACCGGCTTCGCCGGCGGCTCAACGCCGGGTCGTTAGGCATACAAACACCTATGCCTTTCATCTTGTCCGAGCAACGCCACGCTGGCGTCGGGGCGGCATTCCAGCGGTATTGGGAGTATCTCGAACGTTCGCGTCGAGACTTTCCCCGGAGTGCATACAGTCTGGCCACATCAGCGTGGTATTACAACGCCGATGATCATCGATGCCCACACGATGCCTGGTTGGAAGAAGTAGTGCTTTCTGAGACTGCTAGTGGGGCGCGTCACGAAGAGCGGTCCACAACCCTCCGTATCCGGCTGCTAAGTGCTCATCATGATGGTCACATCGAACTCTCGTACCCGAAGGTGCTTCGGTATCGGCTTGAGCTCGATCCTGCCGTAGCTGGCCACCGAGACTGGCGCTACGACGAGTTTCGGCTGACTGAGGACGGCAATGTACTGCATGAGATTGAGTGGTGGAGCACTAGTGCGATAGGTCACTGGGTGATCGAAGCGTCTGACGTGGAATTTGCCTGGAAGCCCCCAAGCAGTGGCGCCGGATGCTTAACACGCCAGTGAAGCTGACGGTCGCCTGCGGCGCCCGCAGCTTACCGGCACGTTCGCCCCGTTGACGCTGGGAGTGGACAGATATGATTACCTGGCTCAAGTCGATTTTCAGTCGTCCACAACCTTCCGGTCCCCCCGAGACGATTCGGCTATTTTCCGCCACCGACCGCACGTTGAGCCAGGGCGTCGTCGCTGTTGCGCAGGATGGCTGGGTTGTGGACTCGACGGAAGAGCAGACGATCCGTTTGTTCGAGGTTCAAGAGCCGCAAGCTGAGCAATGCCTCATCAGCTACAGGGCAAAGATGAAGACCGATGGTCTGGCTGGCCGCGCCTTTCTGGAGATGTGGTGTCGTCTGCCAGGACATGGGGAGTTCTTCTCAAAGGGGCTGAACCAAGCTGTGAGGGGCACGACCGATTGGGCTTCCTACGAGATCCCCTTTTACCTGAAGAAGGGGCAAAAACCAGATCTGATCAAGCTGAACCTCATTGTCGAGGGAAGAGGCAAAATCTGGCTGAAGGATGTTCAGCTCTTCAAAACGCCAATGAATTCCTGAGTGGCAAGAGATGGAATCGTGGGGCCGAACCAGCGGCTGCGCAGACGCGGCGAATCGCGCCGCTGAGCCGCGGCGTTAGACGACATTGATTAGTCGCGGGTGATGCGCGGGAGGCGATTGTGTCGCTGGCGATGACGAAGCAGGAACGGGAGACGTTTCTGGCCGATCTTCACGTGGGGATCATCAGTATTCCTGAAGAAGGGCGAGGGCCACTCACGGTGCCGATCTGGTATTCGTACGAGCCGGGCGGCGAGCTGCGAGTCATAACTGCCAGGACTTCGCGGAAGGCACGGCTCCTCGAGCGTGCTGGCCGATTCAGTCTGTGCGCGCAGACCGAGACGCCGCCGTATAAGTACGTGAGCGTCGAGGGGCCGGTCGTCGCCATCGAGCCGGCAGATCTTGAGCGCGATCGGCGCCCCCTCGCGCGTCGTTATTTCGGCGCCGAGCTCGGGGACCGGTATATCGACGGCACGAGGGACCTCGTCGAGAACGTGCTTGTTCGTATGCGGCCGGAACGATGGCGCACCGTCGACTACACAAAGCAAAACCAGTCACGGTGAATGCGGAGCCGTTAGCGAAACGCTCAATAGACATGAATAATCATTTGCTGCCAACCGAGAACTAGCGCCGTGCGAATCATCATTTGCTCCTCGGCCATTCTGGCGGTTTGCCTCGTGGCCGTTCCCCATCGTTCTGCTGCAGCGCCTCCAGCGCGTGATGTCTCGGTTGAGGCCCGTCTTGCGTCGTGCGATGCGGCCGTCGTTCGTTCAGCGGTGGACCAGATTGTCCGCGACCCCAAGACGCTGCAGGAGCCGCTTATGCTGTTTCACGCGGCATCCGGCGAGCGTATGGCCGGGCGCAAGGAGGAGGCGGCATTCCTTTACCTCGCGGCCCGCTTGCGGACCTCGCGTCAAATCCTCTTTGAGACCGGGGATAGGCCCCAGCTGCTGGCGATCATGAACATGACGGTCGGACCACTTGTCATGCCCGCCTTGGAAGCCGACGCGGAGCTTGCCCGGCGTGTGGTTCGACGCGTGATCGAATGGGACCGCGCGACGCCCGATCCTTTCCGCGACCGGACGGAGGCCAAGTCCGGCGACATCGCAAAGAAGATCGCGGAGATCGACGCTGGGCTCGCGCGCGTGCCCGATCAGATACGAGACGACCCCGCTCGCCGCGTCAAGGCTCGCGAAGCGGATGAAGAGGCCGACCGGCAAATGAAGGCGATGCACGCGGAGCGCTGCGGTCCAGGCACGCTGGATCCGGTCGACGCCGAGGCCCTGGGCAAGCGAATCAAGGAGCAGGCGGAGCTCCTCGCCAAGGCACACCCTCTCGTGCTGAGCCGGGCAGGCGGCGCCGTGAAATCCGTGAACGTCGGTGCGTCCAAGCAGAGGGCTTCCGGCCTACCGGAACGACTGACGGTGTCGGTGACTCCCGTGACCGGGCAACCGTTCTACGCCGAGATCGATGCCGTCGCCGTCATCACGCCCGAGCGCCGGGTCGGTTCGGTCAAGTTCTCGCTTGCGTGCCTCACGGACCTCTGGGTCGGCCAACGCCAGGCATCGTGGAAAGACGTCTGTACCGGCGACCCGAATGCGATCAAGCCGACCGATAGAGGCGGTACCGAGCTCGCACGATTCGACATCGGTGCGGATGGGAAATCTCGGGAGAGCCCACCGCAAAAGCCGGTCTGTGGTTTTCCCGAGCTCACGCTCCCCACGAACTTTTCCGTTTTCGCGGCAGGAGCGTACTCAGGGCGAAAGATCTCGTTCCAGATCGACCAGAGCGGCCACGAGGGTACTCAGATCGACGTCGCGGTCAATAGCCCGGACAGGCCCGCCGTCCTGATGTTGGGGGCCTATGAGCCGACGGTCTGGAACATCGGCTGGTCGAAGGAAACCAAAATCCTGGCGGTTTTGGTCGGGGGCTATCACCGGCAGGCCGTCGCCGGCCTGCACAAGAGCATCCCGCTACTGGTCAGCTCTTACGACAACAAAGGCCCCTGCGGGTACTTCTACGTCAGCTCCGACAATCTCGCGCCGTTGAATCCGCTGGCCAGGCAGGTTTTTGGCCGTCCGGTCGACATGGTCTATCCCGCCGTCAAAGGCCAAGTGGATGTCGGCAAACCCCTGCCGCCCGGAGCGACCTTGATCAGATCCGCGGACGTCGCGCCTGAGTCGTTCTACGACAAGAGCGCGCCGATTGCCGGTCCCGCAGGCCTCGAGGACGCCGTTCGAAGGTGCCGTCATGCTCAGTTCTCCGCCTCCCGATGTGCCCCCCGTCGCGGGCCAGGGTTTCGCCAAGCCATCAACGCCGCCGATCTACAACGCCTATGTAGTGCTCAAGCCGTTCACCTATCCTTCAGGGCTGTACGGCGGCAACTCTGCGACCTTCATAATCCCCAAGGGTGTGCCAAAACCAGCGGGCGATCCGGGCCATTCTGCGGTGTACGACTTCAACACACTGAACTGCCAAGGCGCCTTGTGCCGTGCTCGCTAAACGCGAAGATTCCGCCTGACGTCGCGGTCGAGCGGGCCGCCGGCGTGCCGCGCCGCTAGCCCGCCCGATACGCGAGCCTCTCGCCTAACCCCCGTAGAAGACCTTGTCGCCCAGATCCTTCATCCACAGGGTCGCGTCGTCAGGCCGCCCGTCGATCGTCTTGGCGAGGCCGACCTCGACGACCTTGCCGACGAAGACGGAGTGATCGCCCATCTCGACGGTAGACTCGAGCGAGCACTCGATGAACGCCGGCGTGTTGGTAAGGATCGGCGCGCCGGTCGTCCCCGGCCGGTACGGCTCGCCGGAGATCGTGTCGCCCTTCTTCTCGGCTGGCTTGAAGAACGTGAAGGCCATGGCTTGCTGCCCCTTGCCGAGGACATTCAGCGCGAAGGCCTTCGTCTCCTTGATGAGCGCGTGTCCCGCAGAGTCGGTCTTGACGCCGACCACGACGAGCGGCGGCTCGAACGACGCCTGGGTCACGAAGTTCACGGTGCCTGCCGAGATGCGCCCGTCCTTGCTGGCGGCGGTGAGCACGTAGAGGCCGTAGGGGATCATCCGGAGCGTGGTCTTCTTGACGTTCGGGTCCATGGGCTTCCTCCTCGCGGGGAGGATACGGCGGATGGCGGCGCGGGTCCAGCGGTCGGCCGCTTTGCAGACCTAACACTTTCGCGTAACATCGGCGTCACGACGACGAATCTCCGCAGGGAGGGCGCTATGCCGCTGACCGAGCTGAACCACTACTTCATCCGGGCGAACAACCTCGAGGAAACCAAGAAGTTCTACTGCGACGTGCTCGGCTTCGAGGTCATGAATCGGCCGTCCTTCCCGTTCCCCGGCTACTGGCTCGGGGTGAACGGCAAGATCCAGGTCCACATGGGGCCGGACGGCATCGACAACGCCGACATGTACTACCTGGGCACGCCGAAGAACGCGGTGACCGATCACGCGGGTGTCGTGGATCACATCGCGTTCCTGGCGACCGAGCCCGGCAACTTCATCCGGCGCTTCAAGGAGCGCGGGATGGACTTCCAGCCGCGCTCGCTGCCGGAGTTCGACCTCTACCAGATCTTCGTCAAGGATCCCAACGGGCTCACGATCGAGCTCAACTTCTTCGGCATGAAGGACGTCACCGACTGGGGCGGCGAGGACTACTCGAAGATGCCTCAGGTCGCCAGCATGCGCGCATGACCGATCCCGAGCGCGCGCCCGCGGGCTTCGCCGGCGTCGGCTACGACGAGGCGATGCGGCGGGCGCGCGCTCTCGTGCCCGTGCTGCGCGAGCGTGCCGCGCGCGCGGAGCTCGGGCGCCAGATGGCGGCCGAGACGCTCGACGACCTGCATCGCACCGGACTCTTCCGCTTCCACCAGCCGCGCCGCTGGGGCGGCATGGAGCTCGACTTCGTCGCGCTGTTCGACGTGCCGGCCGAGGTCGGCCGGGGCTGCGCCTCGACCGGCTGGAACGTCGCCAACCTCAGCGTGCACCACTGGATGCTGGCGCTCTACGACGAGCGCGCCCAGGAAGAAGTCTGGAGTAAGAACCCCGACGCGCTGATCGCCTCGGGTATCGCCTACCCGCAAGGCAGCGCGCGCCGGGTCGACGGCGGCTTCGTCGTCAACGGCTTCTGGAACTTCTCGAGCGGCGTCGACGCCTCCGACTGGAACATGCTGGCGGTGCTGGTGCGCGACGGCGAGCGGGTCGTCGATCACCGGATGTGCCTGGTGCCCAGGAGCGACTACGAGATCGTCGACGACTGGCACACCCTGGGCATGCGCAGCACCGGCTCCAAGTCCGTCCGCGCCAAGGACGTCTTCGTGCCCGAGCACCGCGCGCTCTCGATGTACCGGGCGCGCGGCGGCAGTCAGTTCCCGGGTGCCCGCGTCAACCAGAACCCGCTCTACCAGGTGCCGCTGGCGGCGCTCGGCTCCCACTGCCTGGCCGGCGCCGGCGTCGGCAACGCGCAGGCGGCGCTCGAGCTCACGATCGAGGCGATCCGCGAGCGGAGCACCAACTACACCGCGATGCGCATGCGCGACTTCCAGGCCGTGCAGCTGCGCGTCGCGCGCGCCGGCGCGATGGTCGATCTGGCGCGCCTCTCGATCCGCGCCGACTGCTTCGAAGCCGAGCGGATCGCCCGCGAGGGCCGCGTGCCGACGATCGAAGAGAAGCTACGCTACAAGCGCAACGTCGCCTACGCGATGGAGCTCTGCACCGAGGCGGTCGACTCGCTCCACGCGCTGGCCGGCGCCAACGGCATCTACGATCGCTATCCGATCCAGCGGCTGTTCCGCGACCAGCACGCGCTGAGCGCGCACATCGGCTTCAGCTGGGACGCGCAGGGCGGCCCCTGGGCGCTCGTCGCGATGGGTGGAGAGTTCAGCTCTCCGACTATGTAGTTGCTCAACGCTTGATGTTCGCAAGGCGTGGAGGCACGCTGGGGAGAGGATGATTCCCGGACGTGATCAGGTCGCTGGAGTTGCTGATTTCGCCGCCGAGGTGGCGCTGGCCCGGCGGGCTCGACTGCGCTGCCTCGTGAATTCATTGTGTGGGCGGAGATTCACCCACCCCCGATGGCCGCGGCAGTTCGATGCGCGCGGGTACTTGCTGGTCCACACCTGTCCGTGCCTGCGGCCGCGGGGTCACCGCGATGGCTGCGTGTGCGAGCACAACGTCGAGCGCCGCGTCTTTCGGGTGGACCGGAACGGGCGCGAGCAGTACGCGACGCGACCGCTCAACTCAGAGAAGCGGTAGGCTCGGGCAGCGGTTACTTCGGGCGCTCGGTGCTGGGGTGGGGTCCTGGACCGGGCAGCGCTGTTTTGGAGCCGCCGCGCGACTCGCCCGCGAGGAGGGCCTCGACGTCCGGGTAGGCGTAAATCGTCCGAGCACCGTTCGCCGGCAAGCCTCCGGTATCGACGGCCGGCCCATAGACGCTCCAGACCTGTCGTCCGAGCAGTCTCAGCAAGGTCGTCTGCTCCGCGCGATGGTGCGCCGTGTGCGCGATGCGCCGCACCATGATCCACGCGCGGCTGTGCGTCGTATCGAAGAACGCTACCTCCTGTGCCCACCAGCCGGCGTCGGTCTCGGCGAGCCGGGCAAGCCGCTTCGCCGAATCCTCTCCATAGCGGCGGATGAAGCTCAGGCGTGTCTCCTCGCCAGGCAGCGGCGGCGCGCCGACGTCGATGCCGAACATTCCCGTGAACCACCTGTCCTCGCTGAGGCACTGGTGAACCATGTGCTCGCGGAACGTCCGGTCACGCGCCAGATTTGCATGCGGCCGCACGTCGAGATCGGCGTCGTCGAACATCGACCACACCGACAGCGTCTTGAAACGCTCGGCGGCATAGGTCTCGACCAGGAACCCGTACTCCATCAGCGGATCGCGGCGGCGCCGGCGTCCATAACAGCGTCCGGTGTGTCTGGATCGATCGAGCAGTCGGGACCCAACAAGAGGAAGCGGCCGCCCATCTCGGCGATGGCTCGCCGTCCACGGGCTTCGACCTCGGACGGCGACAGTCTCTTGATCTCCGGCTTGGCCGGGAGGCCTCCGATCACGGCGCGTCCGGTCCGCCGCTGCGCGTCCTTCAGCGACGGGTTACCTGGGACCGTGGCCCAGCTCAGCGCGGCCATCGGATAGTCGGCGAACTCGTCGAAGAGAATCTCCGCCCCGCACACGTGCAGCACATTGAACGGCGCGGCCTGCGCCTGACCAAGAATCATCAGATCGTGCGGGCGCTGGAAACGACGGCATTCAGCGGCCGTCGACAGCTCGCGCGTCGCCATGTTGGTCGCGTAGAAGAGCCCGTCGGCACCCGCGGCTACCGCCGCGCGCGCGTACGCCGCGAGCGTCTCGGCCATCGCGCTCAGCGCATGGTCGACCGCGCCCGGCTCCGAGCGCATCAGCGACACGACCGTGACCCGGCCCCCCGAGAGCAAGAACGGCAGGACCATCAGAGGGGAGAAGACCGTCCAAATGATCGGCGTGTCGTTCCCCACGGCCTCGCGAATGGCCCGCAGCGCCTGGAGCTGCTCGCCAAGCGCTCCGCTTCGCGGGTCGACGGGGACGAGCCGGCGCAGATCGTCGGCCGTCGCCAGCGGCGCCTGAGCCACCGTGTACGGCGTCGCGCGCTCGCGCGACGGGGTGTAGCGCAGGCCCCACATCTCCGCGAAGCACTGGGCGCGACTCTGTGGCTTGAGAAAATCCCAGTCGAAGCGCCGGGCCAGTCGTACCGTCTCCGCGGCAAGCGTCTCCGCCGAGTTCTCCGTGACGAAGTTGTGGAGCCAGAGGCTCATCGGCACGCGGTCGACCGGCGCGCCGCGCACGGCCGCCATGACACGCTCGCGCTTGGTCATCTCACCCGCTCGGAAAGGACCTGATTCACGCGGGCGATCATAGTACAGTTGCCCGCCAGGAGGGCGATCCGCCATGTACGAAGTGTTCGCGCTCAAGTACGGGGAGCGAGATACGACGAAGTGCCAGTTCTTCTACCGCGAGTCCTCACACGACACGCTGACGCTCGACTACTTCGTGTGGCTGATCCTCGGCGGTCCCCATCCGCTCCTGGTCGATACGGGCTTCCGCGACGACGACGCGCGCGCCCGCGGCATCCGAAACTACGTGAGCCCGGCCGCGATGGTCGAGCGGGCGGGCGTCAAGCCCGGCGACATCCCGCTCTCGCTGATCACCCACCTTCACTATGACCACTGGGCCGGCCACAGCCTGTTCCCCAACGCCGAGTTCTGGATCCAGGGCGAAGAAGTCGCGTTCTGGACGGGGCCGTTCGGCCGGCTGCCGGCCTTCCGCGGCTCGGCCAACGTCGAGGCGCTGGCGAACCTGACCACCTTGAACTATGGAAACAAGATCCGGATCATCGAAGGCGATCACGAGGTGTGGCCGGGCCTGCGCGTCCACAAGGTCGGCGGCCACACGGCCGGCTTGCAAATCGTCAGCGTCGAGACGCGGCGCGGCACCGTGGTGCTCACGTCCGACGCTTCGCACTTCTATCACAACGTCGAGACGCGCCAGCCCGTTCAGATCATCACGAGCCTGCCGGAGATGCTCACCGCGTTCGACACGATCGACCGGCTCGCCGGCTCGACCAAGCTCGTCGTCGCCGGGCACGATCCTCAGGTCGCCGAGCGCTTCAAGCCGGTTGAACAGGGCATCATCAAGATCGCCTGAGTCAGCGCGCGACGGGCGCCTGAGCTACTGATAGATCTCGTTGAACCGGGTCTTCAGGCTCTTGGCGTCCTTCTCGACCTGCTCGTAGTCGACCGGCATCAGCTTGATCTGCGAGATCGGCGGGTTGCCCGCCGGAGGCGCGACGTCGCCGCGGCCGGCGTAAATCCCTTCGCTCGGCAAGAGCTGCTGCACCGCGTCGCTGATCATGAACTCGGCGAGCGCCTTGGCCGCATTGGGATGGGGCGCGCCCTTGATGACCACGGTGGGCGCCCCGATCGCGAAGGCGCCGTCGGTCGGCCAGATCGTCTCGATCTTGTGGCCGGCCTTCCTGTCGAGCCACGCGAACTGGTCGCCGCCCTCGGCCGCGATCAGGCGCTCGCCACGGGTCAGCGTCTCGGACACCTGTTGATGGCTCTGGACGATCATGATCTGGTTGGCCTTGAGCTTCTCGTAGAAGCCCCAGCCGTACTTGCGCGAGAGCGTGCCGACGACCATCAGCTGGATCGCCGTGTACGACGGGTCCGGCATGACGAGCAGGCCCTTGTACTTGGGATCCGTGAGATCGGTCCAGTTGCGCGGCAGCGCCACGCCCTTGTCCGAGCGCGCGATGATGCCGACGAGATTCACGCGCTGAGCGACGTAATACCCCTTGGGGTCCTTCACCTCGTCCCGGATCTTGTCGAAGTGCTTGGGCCGGAACGGAACGATCAGGTCGCGCTTGATCAGGGTGAGCACCTCGGCCGGATCGGAGATGGTCATCACGTCGGCGATCACGCGCCGGGCGTCGATCTCCTGCATGAAGCGCCGGAGCACGGCCGAGCCGCCCGAGCGAAACAGCTCCACCTTGATCCCGGTCTCGGTCTGGAACATGGTGGCGATCTTCTGGGCGGTGTTGACCGGCGTCGAGGTGTACCAGGTGACGGCCGCCTCGCGCTTGGCGGCCGCGAGATCGACGGGATCCGGCGTGAACGCCGTGGTCTGCGCGGCCGCCGGCGCTGCGAGCCACATCAGGGTCAACCAGGCGAGAGCCAGTGTGTGAGCCACTCGATCCTCCCATCAAGCGCCCCGGGAGAGACCGGGGGCGTGGTGTTTCGTTGTCGCAGGAGCGATTCACGCTACTGAACCGGCGCGCCCGTCGCAAGGTTTCGCCTCGGACACGCTGTGTTACCGTGCTAGCGCCCGATTGATCGCGGGCGGAGGGAGCATATGCCGACGCCGTCCAGCATGAAAGCCGTGATTCTTCACGAGGCCGACCAGATGCGGGTCGAGTCCTGGCCGCGACCCGAGCCGGGCCCGGGCGAAGTGCTGCTGAAGGTTGAGGTCGCGTCGATCTGCGGCACCGACGTGAAGGTGCTGCACCGCACCCTGCAAGGCCAGCCGGCCGGGCGCTTCGTGATGGGCCACGAGTACGCCGGCACCGTCGCCGCGCTGGGCCCGGGCGTCGACGAGTTCCACGTCGGCGATCGCGTCGCGGTCGAGGTCCACAAGGGCTGCGACCGCTGCGAGAACTGCATCAAGGGCTGGTACACGTCCTGCCTGAACTACGGCGACGTCGCCAAGGGCCATCGCGCGAAGGGGCTCACCTGCGACGGCGGGTTCGCCGAATACGCGGTGAACCACATCAACACGCTCTACAAGCTGCCGGCGAACCTCTCGTTCGAGCAGGCCTGCATGGTCACCACGGCGGCCTCGCCCCTCTGGGCGATCGACCTGATGGGCGGCTACGTCGCCGGCGAGACCGTCCTGGTGCAGGGGCCGGGACCGATCGGACTCATCGCCGTGCAGCTCTGCAAGGCGCTCGGGGCCGCGCGCGTCATCCTGACCGGCACGCGCGACTCCCGTCTGGCCATCGGCAAGGAGCTCGGCGCCGATCACACGATCAACGTCCGCGACGAGACCCTGCGCGATCGCATGCGCGAGATCACCGGCGGCCGGGGCGCCGATTGCGTGCTCGAGTGCGCCGGCGGCCCGACCTCGATGCAGGAAGCCCTGGAGAACGTCAAGCGCGGCGGTCGCATCGGCGTGGTCGCCTGGTACACGGGGCCGGTCGAGGTCGACATGAACCTGGCGGTGCGCTCGAACGTGCGCATCTACGCGGCCCGCGGTGAGGGCGGGATGAACTGCGGGCGCTCGCTCGAGCTCATGAGCAAGGGCAAGATCCTGGCCGACCCGATCATCACGCATCACTTCCGGCTCGACCAGATCCACGACGCGTTCCGCACCTACACGGAGCGGATCGGCAACGCCCTCAAGGTCGTCATCCACATGTAACGACGCTCCCGGCGCTCCCGCGTTATCTCTTCCCTAACGGCGCGGTCCTTCCTTATCATCGAGGTGATCGCGTCGTGCCGGGGCCCGATTCAGTGGGCCTCGATCTCGAATCCAGACGCTCGATTGTCAGCCGGAGGCGCTATGTCGCGATTTGCCGTCGGACCAGCCATGAGGATGTACAACGTCGTCGGCTACGCGCTGCTCGCCCTGCACGCGCTGGTGTCGGCGTTTCTTGCGCCGGCCGATCTGGGCCTCGGGTGGGGCCTGGCGGTCGGTGGGCTCTATCTCCTCTTCATCTGGCTGGTCGCCGGCCTGTATTTGCCGGAGATCCTCCACATGGGGCTCGCGCACCGGGCGCTCGAGTTCAAGGGCTGGTTCATCAAATCGACGACGCTCGCCTGCAACGCGCTCGCGATCTACGTGGAGCCACGCGCGTGGGTGAATCGCCATCGCCATCACCACGCCTTTTCCGACCGCGATGGCGACCCCAACAAGCTCGGCGCGGATGGCTTCTGGAAGACGCTCTATCTGTGCCTGTTCCCGTATCGCTGCCAGTTCGATATGGCGCGCGATCCGATCTTCGAGAGCTGGCCGATGCGGCTAGTGGCAAGCCCGGCCTTCGCGGTCGCCGCGCAGTTCACGAGCTTCGCGTTCGTCTGGGCGCTGGTGCTCGACTGGGCCTACGCGCTGACGCTGTGGTGCAGCGTGCGGCTCATCGGGCTGTGGACCAACATGGTGCAGAACTATTGGACCCACGATCGGCGATTCGGCGCCCGCCGCTATCACGACGACGACAACGCGATGAACATCCTGGACTGGCTCCCGGTGACGGCGACGTTCAGCGCCTGCCTGCAGAACAACCATCACCATCATCCACAGTTCCTGCGGCTCAGCCACTCACTGGACGAATACGACTTCGGCTTTCAGGCGGCGCGCCTGATGAAGAAGCTCGGCCTCGTCAAGGCGTCGCACGCGGGCGGGCGCCTCCCCGCGGGTCTCGAGCTGAAGGAAGTCGGGTTTTAGTGCCGCGCGGCTGATCCGTCAGATCGTCAGCGTCGATTCGCAAAACATGTCCGCGATCGACAGTCGGCGCGGCGCGAGCCCCTGCTTGAAGGTGTAGCCCGCCAGGGTCTCGAGCGTCTTCCGGTTCCGGGCAACACCGTACGGAAACGGATCGTCCCCCATCAAGGCCCGCGTCTCCTCGGCCTCCGCCACGAGCCAGGGCAAGCTGACCGGAAGGGCGGCGGTGAAGTGCAGCCGCTCGTACGCGAGGCGCTTGGCCTCGACGAACGCGTCGTAGAGACTCCGCGGCAGCCACGGATGCTGGCGCGCCAGCTCTTCCCTCATGACCAGGGTGTGCATGATCGGGAAGATCCCGGTCTTCTCGTAGTACGCGCGCTCGACCCGGCGAAAGTCAGGAAAGAGGCGGGTCACACGCTGACCGTAGGCGGCCGGCCTCCGCGCACCCATGTAGGCGTCGAGCTCACCGGCCGCCACCAGGTCGCCGAGATTGCGCCCGGCGGGGATCCACTGGTGCGGCACGTCGGGCGGCAGCGTGACGTCGACCTCCTTCACCAGCGACCCTTCACCGCCCTCGAACCACCGCATGTCCTTCGGCGCGACGCCGTACTCGTCCTCGAGCATGCCGCGGATCCAGACCGCCGCGGTCATGTGATATTTCGGCACCCCCATCCGCTTGCCGATGAGATCGCGCGGCTCCTTGATGCCGGCGTCGGTGCCCACGAACACCGACGAGTGGCGGAAGCTGAACGACGGAAAGACGGGCACGGCCACCAGCGGCTCGCCGCGGCCGCGCAGCACGGTATACGTCGACAGCGAGAGCTCGGAGACGTCGAACTCGCGAAACCGCGCCATGCGATAGAACATCTCTTCCGGCGCGAGCGTGATCACGTTGAGCTCGACGCCGTCGGGCTTGACCTCGCCGGTCCGGATCGCTCGCGTGCGGTCGTAGTCGCCGCACGCGAGCGTCAGGGTCAGCCGGCTCACCGTCACCGCGCCGCGGCGGTCGCAGGCTCGACCACCGCCGACGTGTAGCCGCTGTAGCGCCGATAGCAGCGCACCGCGTTCTCCCAGAGAAGCTTGCGGCGCGCGCCTTCGGGAATCGACGTCCACTTCAGCACCGCGTCGACCGACTTCGGAAACCAGCTCTCCGAGTGCGGATAGTCGGTCGCGAACATCAACGTGTTCTCGCCGATCGCCTCGATGGCCTGGCGCAGCGAGAGCTCGCCCTCGTGGAGCTGGATACTCTGGAAGTACTGCGGCCCGCGGATGTACTCGCTCGGCTTCCGCTTGAGCCGCGGCAGCGCGTGCTGGCTCATCTCGGCCTGCTCGTCCAGCCGCGAGGCCCAGAACGCGAGCCAGCCGTGGCCGCATTCGAGCGAGGTCAGGCGCAGGCTTGGAAAGCGATCGAGGACACCCGAGCCGATCAGCGCCGCCATGTTGCGCTGAGCGTTCCACACGTGGCTCGCCGAGCGCACCAGGAACATGTTGTCCCAGTTGTCCCACATGCCCGGCGGGTACGGGATCGACATCGTGAACGAATGAATCACAACGGTCAGGTCGTGCTCCTGCGCGGCGGCCCAGATGGGCTCCCACACCGGATCGTCGAGCGTCATTCCGGGCGGGCACACCGGAAAGATGCCGACCGGCCACCGCTCCTTGCCGCAGCGGCGGATCTCGGCGACCGACGAGGCGACGTCGCGGGCCGACACGTGCAGCACGCTCGTGAGCCGGTCCGGGTACGGCGCGCAGTAGTCCTTGAGGAACCGATGATAGGCCTGGTACATCGCCTGCTCGACCGCAACGTCGTCGAGACCGGAGAAGGCTGCCAGACCGCCTGACGGAAGGACCATGTTCACGTCGACGCCCTCGATGTCCATGTCCTTGACCCGCGCGTGCGAGTCGAAGTTGACGCGGTCGTCGGGAAACGGCGGCCCCTGCCACCGTACGTCCCACGGCGTCCCGCCGTCCTTCAGACCTCGGGAGACCGCGTCGGCCGGCGGTACGCGATCGCGAGAGCCGAGCATGCGGTTGAGATCGGGGCGCTTGCCGACCCGGTAGCGCGACATGCCGCCCTTGCCGGCGGCGCGGCCGACCAGCGAGCCGAGCGCCGCAAGCTTGGCCTTGTCCGCGGCCGACAGATACTGCTCGATCGGCTCCGCGGGCTCGATGACGTGGGTGTCGGCGTCGAAGATGCGGTATCCGGAGCGTGCCATAGGTCCTCCTCAGGCGTCCGTTGACACCTTCCCGGCCGAGAACTTAGCATGAGCGGGCCCATGCGTGGCGCGCGCGCGCGAGTCGCCTGTCTCGGGCTCATGGTCCTCGTCGCCATCACGTGCGCTGCCGCGTCTGCGCAAGACGACTTCTACCGCGGCAAGACAATCCGGATCGTCGTCGGCTACAGCGCCGGCGGTGGGTTCGACACCTACTCTCGCGCGATCGCCCGCCACCTCGCCAAGCACATCCCCGGCAAGCCGGCGGTGATCGTCGAGAACATGCCGGGCGCGGCCGGTCTGGTCGCGGCCAACTCGATCTATCGCGCCGGGCGGCCCGACGGGCTCACGATCGTGAACTTCCAGGGCACCCAGGTGATGAGCCAGATCCTCGGGCGCGAGGGCGTCGAGTTCGACGCCCGCAAGTACGAGTGGCTCGGGGCGCCGACCCGGGAGAACGCAGTCTGCGCGCTGACGCGGGCGAGCGGCGTCACGACCGTCCAGCAGTGGGCGGCCTCGACGGCGCCGGTGAAGCTCGGGAGCGTCGCGCCCGGCGGCGCGACTCACGACGTGCCGCGCGTACTGCAGGCCGCGCTCGGCCTGCCGATCCACCTGGTGCGGGGCTACAAGGGCACGGCGGAGATTCGGCTGGCCGCGCAGTCGGGCGAGGTCTCGGGCGGCTGCTGGCCCTGGGAGTCGCTGCGCCCGACGTGGCGTCAGGCGCTCGAGGCGGGCGAGGCCGCCGTGGTGCTGCAGGTCACCGACAAGCCTCTGCCGGACTTGCCGGGCGTTCCGCTGGCGCTGGGGCTGGCGAAGACCGACGAGGCGCGCCAGCTGATCCGCTCCGGGATCATCGTCCCGACCACGGTCTCGCGCGTCTACGCGATGCCGCCCGCGACCCCGGCCGACCGCGTGCGGCTGCTGCGCGCGGCGTTCTTGAAGACCATGGCCGATCCCGAGTTCGTCGCCGACGCCCGCCAGGCCCAGCTCGACATCGACCCGATCAGCGGCGAGGACGTGACGCGTCTGATCGGCGAGCTGTTCAGGATGTCGCCCGCCGTGCTCGCGAAGCTCAAGGAGCTGCTTCGCTGAGCCGCGCCAACTGCTGGTCGAGCCTACCGGTTCAGTCGGCCGGCTCCATGCGATAGAGGCGCAGGAGCTTCAGCAGCGGGACGTCCTGCGCCGTGAACAGGACAGCGGGCTCGGCGCCAAGATTCGCGTGGGCGTGTCGCGCCCTCGGCGGGATCACGAAGAAGTCCCCCGGCTCCCACTCGAACGTCTGATCGTCGACCGTCGTCGTCCCGCGTCCTTGCACCACGCGATAGACCGCCGTACTGGTCTCGCGGTGGGCGCGTGTGCGCATGCCCGGCCGGAGAAGCTGCAGATAGCAGGCGACGGTCGGACGAAGCGAGCCGCCGCTCGTCGGGTCGACGTATTCCATCAAGACGTCGTCGAAGGGATCGGGCGCCTGCTTGGCGCGCTCGAGTAGCGTGGCGTAGGTCTCGGCCCACGGAAAGTAGATGTCGCGTCCGGGGCTCCGGAGCGCCGGTTGCTGCTCCTCGGGATAGGGTTCGAACGTGAGGTTTTCGAGGAACCTCACGATCTGCCAGTCGAGGATGTCCATCCAGTAGACCGGCTTGCCGCCCTCGTTGCCGTGGTCGTGCCAGGCCATCCCCGGCGTGAGCACCAGGTCGCCCGGCTTCATCGCGCACTTCTGACCATCGACGGTCGTGAAGGCGCCCTCGCCGTGCAGCATGAAGCGGATCGCGGTCGGCGAGTGACGATGCGCCGGCGCGACCTCGCCGGGAAGCAGGTACTGGATCGCGAGCACGAGGCTGTGCGCGACAGTCCGCTCCGGGACTCCCGGGTTGTGCAGGCGCAGCACGCGGCGCTCGGCGCCGCGGTGCGGGCTCAGATAGTCGCTGCTCTCGAACAGGAGCGGCTCGATGTCCCGCCAGCGCCAGTGGCGCGCCTGAGTCGCGGTGGGCTTGGGCGGGATGAGCGGTCCCGGCCTCGACCACGGAGCGTCGAGCCCCGCCGCTCTGAGCCGCGCGCAATATGCCTCGAGCTCCTCGACCGTTCGCGTCGTCTGGACCGCCATACCCTGCTCCTTTATAGCCGCGCCTCGGACGGCGGGGCCCCAGCCCCGCGACGTCCTGCGGCGGCGGACTGCCTCAAGCCGCGCCTCGGACGGCGGGGCCCCAGCCCCGCGACGTCCTGCGGCGGCGGACTGCCTCAAGCCGCGCCTCGGACGGCGGGGCCCCAGCCCCCGCGACGTCCTGCGGCGGCGGACTGCCTCAAGCCGTGCTTAGCTCGGATTCTAGCTGAACACGCTGCTCTGCCGGCCGTCGAAGCGGATCGCGACCCGCTGCCCCACCTCGGGCGTCTGACCAGGATCGAGCTGGACGCGCACGCGCGTGCCGTCGCCGAGCGTCACGTGGCAGTCGACGAGGTTACCGAGGAACGTCACCTCGGCCACCTCGCCTGGAACCGAGCCTGAGCCGTCTCCGGACGCCGTGGGAACGAGCCGAAGATTCTCCGGACGGATCGCCAGCTGTACCATCTCACCGGCGACCGCGCCGGGCGGCACCGCAGCGCTGACCCTATGCTCGCCCCCGATCGCGACGAGGCCGTCCTCATCGCCCGTCCGGACGACGCGCGCCGAGATCAGGTTCACGAGCCCCATGAAATCCGCGACGACCTTGTTGACCGGCCGCGCGTAGACCGCGCGCGGCGCGCCGACCTGCATGATCTCTCCCGCGTGCATCACGGCGATCCGGTCGGAGAGCGCCATCGCTTCGGATTGATCGTGCGTGACGTAAACGAACGTGATCCCGGTGCGGCGCTGGAGCTCCTTGAGCTCCCAGCGCATGCGCTCGCGGAGCTTGGCGTCGAGGTTCGACAGCGGCTCGTCGAGCAGAAGGATTCCGGGCTCGACGACCAGGCTTCGCGCCAGGGCGACGCGCTGCTGCTGCCCGCCGCTCAGCTGGCTCGGGTATCGCCGCTCGAGCCCCGCCAGGTTCACGAGCTCGAGCACCCGGCCGACGCGCGCGTGCGTTTCCGCGCGACCGACCTTGCGGACTTCCAGACCGAACGCGACGTTCTGGTAGACCGTCTTGTGGGGCCACACCGCGTAGTTCTGAAACACCATGCCCATGCCGCGGCGCTCCGGCGGCACGATCCCCGTCGGCGTCGAGAGCGCCGCCGAGCCCACGCGGATCACGCCTTCGTCGGGCGCCATGAAGCCCGCGATCAGCCGCAGGAGCGTGGTCTTGCCACAGCCGCTCGGCCCGAGCAACGTCACGAACTCGCGATCGGCGATCTCGAGGCTCAGATCGCGCACGGCCGTGACGCCGCCGAAGCGCTTGGTCACCCGCTCGATGCCGATGCTCGCCATCAGCCGCCCCGAGACCGCCTCGCGATCCTCACTGAGCGACTCCGGCCCGCTCGGCGCGCGCGGCCGCCGCGCCACGTCCGAGCCGCGTGGCCAGCGCGATCGCCGCGGTGATGATCAGCATCGTGACGATCGCCAGGGCTGCGACGGGCCCGAGCGCACCTGTCTCGTAGAGGTTATAGACCGCCACGGCCAGGGTGATCGACCCAGAGCTGAAGAGCAGCACGGAGGCCGAGAGCTCCTGGAGCGCCGGCACGAACACCAGGAGCCAGCCGGCGAAGAGCCCGGGGCGCGCCAGCGGCAAGGTGACGCTGCGAAACGTACGAAGCCACCCGGCGCCGGTCACGCGCGCGGTCTCCTCGAGCGTCGGGTCGATCTGGCGGAAGGCCGCGTTGGCCGAGCGCACGCCCAGCGGAATGAATCGGCCGGTGTACGCGAGCAGGATGATCAGCAAGGTGCCATAGATCGGCAACGGCACTCTCAGCCAGAACTGGATCAGCGCCACCGCGACCACGATGCCCGGCAGGCCGAGCGGCACCAGCGAGGCGTAATCGAGGAGCTTTCGGCCGCGCAGCGCGGTACGCAGATCGAGCCAGCCGACGAAGCTGCCGATCAGCACCGCCAGGGTCGCGGTCGCGCTCGCCAGGATCAAGCTGTTCACGATGGCTCGGCGCGTAACGTCGTATTCGAGCAGCACGAACCGGTAGTGCTGGAGCGTAAGGTTCTCCCAGAAGTGGAGCCCCCATGACCTCGACACCGACACCGCCAGCAGGGTCAGATACGGCGCCGCCACCGCGACGAGGAAGACCGCCATGCAGAACGCGAGGATGCCCCAGCGGGCTCTGCCGAGGTCGACCAGCTGCGGCCGGCTCCCCTTGCCGCCGAGCGTGACGTACGAGCGCCGCGCCAGGTACCGCCGCTGCAGGTAGAGCGCGGCGACCGTCAGCGCCACGAAGATCAACGAGAGCGCCGAGGCCAGCCCGTACTGCGGCGGATAGTCGAACAGCGCGTAGATGCGCGTCGGCAGCGTGAAGACGCGGCCTGGCAACCCGACGATCGCCTGTGAGCCGAAGAGCGCGATCGCGTTCACGAACGCCACGAGCGCCCCCGACAGGACGGCCGGCGCCACCAGTGGCCCCGTGACCGCAAGCGCGGTGCGCCAGCGGCCGGCGCCGAGGATCTGCGCCGACTCTTCCATGGAGGCGTCGACCGATTCGAGCGCGCTGGCGGCCAGCAGGTAGACGAACGGGAACGTGTGGGGCACCGTGACGAGGATCAGTCCCGCCATGGAGAACACGTCGAACGTGAGCGCGGGCATGCCGAGCACGTCGCGCACGAAGCCGTTGACGAGCCCGGCCCGCGGGCTGAAGAGGTTCACGAACGCGATCGCGGTGAGGAACGGCGGCGTCAGATACGACACGATCGCGGTCAGGTGAATGAAGCGCTTGGCAGGCACGTTGGTCCGGCTCACGGCCCAGGCCAGCGGCAGCCCGACCGCCACGCTCAGTACCGCCGTCGCCGCGCCCAGGATCAGCGAGTTTCTGAGCGCCTGCACGTAGAGCCGGCTCGACAGGGCATCCCGAAAATGCGTCAACGTCAGCCCCTCGTCCGCCGTGACGCTACCGGCCACCAGGAAGGCCAGCGGTAGCAGGACCAGTACGATCAGCGCCAGGGTCGCGGCCGCCATCACGACGTGCTCGGCTCGCAGGAGGCGCGGCGCGGCAGGAAACGGCCGAAGCGGCGTCGACATGGAATTGGTGCCGATTCTATCCAAGCGTCCGAGCGGACGGCAATGCGCCCGCTCCTGCGCGTCCTGTTCAAGTACAGCCGCGGCGCCGAGCTTCAGGCATCGCATCCCATTCGATTCGGATAAGCGGGCGACCGCGCTATCCTCGCTCTGGGACTTGCATGAGTGTGACCGACGCCGCTCTGCGTGAAGCCTCGTCGAGAAACGACGAGCTGATCGACGCCGATCTGATCCGACAGTGGCTGGCCTGCGGTCTGGGCTGGCTACTGCTCTTCCCCACGATCGGCGCGTTCATCTCGACCAAGTTCAACTACCCGACGTTCCTGGGCGACGTGGCGTGGCTGACGTTCGGACGGCTGCGGCCGATGCACGTGAACGGCGTCATCTGGGGCGCCTTCTCGACCTTGTTCATCGGCCTCTGCTACTACATCGTCCCCCGCCTGACCGGCGTGCGCATCTGGGGCGAGCGGTGGAGCCGCCCGCTCCTGTGGATCTGGAACCTGAACCTCGCCGCCGCGATCGTGCTGCTGGCGCTCGGCTGGAACCGCGGCTGGGAGGCGGGCGAGTTCCCGCTGATCAACGTGATCGTGATCTTCGTCGCGGTCGTCGCCCTCACCGTCCAGTTCCTGATGACGATCAAGCACCGCCGCGAGCGGCCGCTCTACGTCTCCCTCTGGTATCTGATCGCCGCGTTCGTGTGGACCGACGTCAATCTCGTACTGCTGATGCTCGGGCCCTATCACATCCCCGGCATCAACAATGCGGCGTGGCACGGCCTCTTCATCCACTATGTCGTCGGGCTCTGGATCACGCCGGCCGGCTACGTGCTGATCTACTACTTCCTGCCGGCCAGCGTGCAGAACCCGATCTACAGCCACCGGCTCTCGCTGATCGGGTTCTGGTCGCTCGCGTTCTTCTATCCGTTCGTCGGCATCCATCACTACCTCTACTCGCCGATCGCCGACTGGGCGGAGACGATCGCGATCGTCTCGTCGATGATGCTGATCATCCCGGTCTGGACCGTGCTCCAGAACTTCTTCGGCACGATGATCGGCCGCTGGCAGCACTTCTCGCGCAACCTGCCGGCCAAGTTCCTGATCGTCGGCTCGATCATGTACCTGGTCGGCTGCTTCCAGGGCTCACTGGAGGCGCTCCGCTCGTTGCAGCAGCCGACGCACTTCACCGACTTCGTCATCTCGCACTCGCACCTGACGGTCTTCGGCACGTTCGTGGTGTGGGCGATCGCCGGCACCATGTACGTGTGGCCGCGGCTCGCGAACGACGCGCCGCTGTGGAGCTTCCGGGTCGGCAACTGGGGCTTCTGGCTCGTCACCCTCGGCATCTCGGCGATGGGCCTCGTGCTGACCGCGCAAGGGCTCCAGCAGGGCTTCATGCTGATGGCCGGCACCGAATGGGTGCATTCGGTCAACGCGATCCGCCCGTACTGGTGGGTCCGGACTTTTACCGGCATCTCGATGGATCTCGGCATGTCGCTCTTGGTCTACACGCTCATGAAGACGTCGCTCGGAGCTGGAGCGCGATCGCTTTGAAATCGATCGGCTCGCTCGCGGTCGGCGCCGGGTTCTTCTTCGTGACCCTCGCGATGTTCGTGCAGGGCTTTCTGCCCGCGATGATCCCGGAGTCGCGCTCCAAGCAGGTCAGCCGCGCCGTGCGCACGGACCTCGGCGACGTCAAGTGGGTGCGCTACGAAGCCTCGGACTACACCGCGCTCGAGCACCTGGGCCGCAGCGTCTACATCCGCGAGGGCTGCTGGTACTGCCACAGCCAGTACGTGCGGCCCGTCACCGGGGAGGACCTGCGCTGGGGCCCGGTCTCCGAGGCCGGCGAATACGCGTTCGATCTGCCGCACCTCTTCTCGACACGGCGGATCGGCCCGGACCTCACGCGCGTCGGCCTCAAGTACGGCGACGACTGGCACTACGCGCACCACTGGGATCCGCGCCTGGTCGTGCCCGACTCGGTCATGCCGAGCTTCAAGTGGCTCTACACGCGGCTGCGCCTGTCGCTCGTGAAGGGCAACAACGGGCCGACGCTGCCGCCGTCGGACGAGCTCAAGAAATACTTCACGATGAAGGCCGAGCGCCCGATCGCCCTCTACCCGAACGCCGACGGCCTCACGTTCGTCTCGCCGGCGCCGGACGGCCGATGGCCGCTCGACGGCACGCCCGTCATCGATCTGACGGGATTCGGCGACAAGCCCCCGGCGCTCGAGCGCGTCACCCTGGTATTTCCGACGGAAGAGCTGGTGGGGCTGGTGCGGTACATCCAGAAGCTCGGCACCAACCGCGGGGCGTGGCGCGAGGTCTTCGAGCCGCAGACGGTCGGCGTCTCGGTCATGAACATCCCCTCGAGCCAGGAGCTCCTGACGCTCGGCCGCGAGGTCTACACCACGCGGTGCGTCGGCTGTCACGGCAAGACCGGAGACGGCAACGGGGTCGCCGCGACGTTCCTCTCGCCCCGGCCGCGCAACTTCACGCTCGGCGTCTTCAAGTTCCGCACGACGCAGTCCGGCTCGCTGCCGACCGACGGCGACCTCTACCGCACGGTGACGCGCGGCGTGCGCTGGACCGCGATGCCCACGTGGCATGAGCTTCCCGACAAGGAGCGGCTGGCGGTTGTCACGTTCATCAAGACCTTCTCGAGCCGCTGGAAGGACGAGCAGCCCGAGCCCGCGGCCACGATCAACGATCCGCCCAAGCCCACGCCGGCGCTGGTCGCCCGCGGCAAGGATCTCTACGTCAAAGCCAAGTGCTTCCAGTGCCACGGTGATAGTGGCAAGGGCGACGGCGTGTCGGCGCCCGACCTGACCGACGATCTGAAGTTCCCGATCCGGCCCGCCGATTTCACGCGGGGCCAGTTCAAGGGTGGATCGACCGTGCGCGACATCTTCCGCACGATGACCCTCGGCCTCGACGGCACGCCCATGCCCTCGTTCGGCGACTCGATGAGCGAAGAGGAACGCTGGGCGATCTCGTACTTCGTGCTGTCGCTCTCGGCCTGGAAGGATCCGCTGACCGGCGAGACGCTCCAGATCCCGGCCGGGGCCCGGGCAACGCTGAACTCACCGGACGTGGCCGCCGACCATCCGCGCTTCGCGCTCGATCCGGCCGGGCCCGAACGGGTCGTGGGCGAGCGAGCCAAGACACGAACCCTGTATCCTGGGATCCGCGAATGATCGAGCATCTGACACTCGGCGCGTTCACGGTGGCCTTCCTGATGAGCCTGGCGGCGCTCTGCGCCTTCGTGTGGGGCGCCACGAGCGGCGCGTTTCGCGGTCTCGAGGCGATCAAGCATCAAGTGCTTCGCGCGGAGGGCGTGGATGAGCGACGGGACGCCTGAGCATCACCCGAAGTACGGCGAGGTCGAGCTCTATGCGCAGGGCGAGATCCGCGCCTACCATGGCCTCGTCAACAAGTGGCTGCTCGTCGTGTACGCGATCCTTGCCGTCTGGGGCGTCTACTATCTCGTCAAGTACTGGGGCGGGCTCGGACCCGGCCTCGCCGTGGGTCAGTAGGAGCCTGGCATGCGGGCCGAACACGTCCTGATCCCGCTGGCACTGCTGAACCTGCTCGCCCTCACCTTGGGAATCTTCTTCAACGTCCTGGCGAACTTCATTCCGATCGCGTACTGATGAGCGCCATCGAGAAGGTCGCGTTCGCGTTGTTCCTGGTGGGCACGGTCGCGTTCTTTCTCTGGGTGGCGGTCCTGGCGATCCGCAAGTAGGATCGGGCCGCAATGGCCCACGGAGCCGTCCAGTCAGTCGGCGCCGGCGCCTCAAGCGACCTGTGGTCCGTCGCCACATCGTCCGGCCCGGGCGACTGGATCGTACGACCCGAAGCCGCTGCTCCGGTGCTGATCGTGGCGGGCGCCTATGTGCTTGGCTGGTGGCAGCTGCGCCGCCGCGGCGGCGCGGTATCGGCCTGGCGCGTCGCCGCCTCCGGAGGCGGGCTCCTGAGCGTGCTCGTGGCGCTCTCCGGCGCCGTCGACCGCATGGCTCACGCGAGCTTCGCGGCTCACATGACCCAGCATCTGTTGCTGATCGTCGTGGCCGCTCCCCTCTTGCTGCTCGCCGATCCGTTCGCCGCGCTCTGCTGGGCGCTCCCGGCACCTGTGCGCGCTCGCGCCGGGCGCTTGCTGAGGCCTGGCACCCCGCTACGCGGACTCTGGCGCGCGCTCACCATGGTGTCGGTCGCCTGGCTCGCGCACGTCGCCGCGGTATGGCTCTGGCACCTTCCCAGCGCCTACGACGCGGCTGTCGCCGATCGCGTGGTCCACGACGCGGAGCATCTGATCTTCTTCGGAACCGCCGTCCTGTTCTGGTGGCCGGTCATTCAGCCGGCGCCGCGGCTCCGGGTTCCTACGGGCTACGGAATGCGCGTGGGCTACCTGGTACTCGCGGCCCTTCAGGGCGCGCTCCTGGGGCTCCTGCTCGCGATGAGCCGCGAGACCTGGTACCGCGCGTACCCGAGCGCCGAGGACCAGTCGCTCGGCGGCCTCGTCATGTGGGGCATCGGCGGCGCCGTGGACATGCTCGCAGTGCTGATCCTGGTCGGCTGTTATCTGGGCTCCCAGGATCGGGCCGCGCCCGATCCCAGCCACCAGGGCGCCGACGCCGCGCGACCCTGACGGCCGGAGCGCGTCACCGGCCGCAGTAAACCGCCGCGCGGTGCGTGTCGGGCAGGAAGGCGTACACGGTGTCGCGGGTGGCGTCGAATCCAATCGTGTGCGCGCCGCGCTCGGTCGGCACGCTCTCCACGCGCCGCATGGTTCGGATGTCGAACACGTCGATGACTCCAGGCTCGCCGATCGCGACGTACAGGTGCTGAAGCCGCGCGTTGAGGAAGACGACGTCGGGCGGCCCGCTGAGCGCATGCTGGCTCACGATCGCGCCCGAGCGCGCGTCGACCACGAGCAGCGTCTTCGCATCGCAGGCGCAGAAGAGGCGTCGCGTCGGCGGATCGATATCGAGACCGTGCGGTCCCGCCGCGGGCATCGAGAACGTGTCGGCCACTCGGCCCGGATCGGCGCTGTCGATGGCGATGATCCGGGGCGGGTCGGCGATGTTGACGTAGAACCGGCCCGTCTCCGCGTCGTAGACCGCCCAGCGCGTCCGGCCGGGAACCGGCACCTGGGCAATCAGCGCGCCGCGGCCGACGTCGACCAGCGAGACCATGTGCGACCCGCGCCGAGCCGGGTCGCCGACGTTCGCCGCCAACAGGAGGCGGTGATCCGTCGCGTACGCGAGGCCGTTGGGCCCGATCCCCACGCCGACCTTGGCCACGTCACCTTCCCGATCGGCGGAGAAGATCCCGACCGTGTTCTCACCGCGATTGGACGTGAACACGAGGTCGTGCGCCTCCGAGACCAGCGCCCCGGCGACGGCGGGCAGGTCCGGAATCGAGCGTAGGTAGCGGTTGGTCGCGCAGTCGATCACGTCGACGGCGTCGTTCGCCGTGTGCGCGACGTAGAGGAGCCCGCGCCCGCCGTGAACTGCTGCGTGATCGAACGCGCCCCGCCCGACGTGCGCCGGAAGCTCGACGTAGCCGAGAAGCTCCAGCACCGACTGTCCCATTGCTCGCCCGCGATGCGCCGGTTACGCGCGTCGCACGCCCGCGACGCGGCAGTACGCGTAGAGGGCGTCGTACGCGGGAAATTGCTTGGCCATGTTGTCGTGGTCGTCCACGGCGATCGCCTGAAAGCCGGTTGCGAGCGCGTAGAGCCCCGACGATTCGTCGGTCAGCTGGCGCGCGTCGGTGTCGGCGCCGCGAACGATCGTCGCCAGCGCCTGCAGCGCGGGATCCGTCAGCTTGTACTTGTCGAGAAACGCGTCGAACGAGCACCGTTCGCCGTGATGGCCGAGCTCGACGTTGGGCACGTCATACGGGATCGCCCCCTCACGCTCGGCGACCTGCATGACCTGGCTGGTCGGCACGAAGAGAAACGTCGGCTCCTTGTCGATGAACCGGCTGATGAGCCACGGACACGCGATCCGATCGACACGCGCCTTCTCACGAGTCACCCACTTCATCGCACGCTCCTCTTCTGGCGCCGCTGGTTCTCAGCGGCGGCTGTTGGTCTGGTCGAGCGCGGCCTTGAGCCCCTGGGCGAGCTTGACCGGGTCGTCGTTGGCCCAGAAGTGCATGTAGAAGAGCCGCGGCGTGTCGAAGAGCCCGTGATTGTGGATCGCCGTGACGTCGATACCGTGCTGCCGTAGCGCGCGGGCGACTACGTTCACTTCCTTGTCGACGAGCACGAAATCGCCGGTGATCGCGGCCTTACCGTCCGACGTCGGCTGGAAGTTGATGACCGTCACGACGCCCATCGCGGGGAGCAACGGTTGCCCCATCTCCGTGATTGCCTCTGACCGCGGGGCCGTGACCTGGAACACGCCGCCTCCGACGTCCCTGCCCTGACGGCCGAGGGCCTGCTCGATCTGCTTCGTGTCGAGCGTCGCGCCGCTCGCCGCGCCGGTAGCGGCGGCGGCACCCAGCGGCGTCGCGCTCGACGCGAGCGCTTGTCGCAGGGCCTTCGCCATCTGCACGGCGTCGCCGTGGCCCTCGTAGTGCATGTACATCACGTGCGGCGACATCTCGTTGAGGTGGTTGTGCACGGCGGTCACCTCGAGACCGCCCGCGAAGAGACCGGACATCACGGCAGGCACCTCGGCGTCGAGCAGAACGAGATCGCCCATCACCATCGCGTGATCACCGACCTGCCTGAACGCGGCGTACGAGCCGAGCGCGAACCCGGCCTTGACCGGAACTCCCTTGACGCTGACGTTGAGATCGGTTCGCGGCATCCCGACCCGAAACACGTCGCCGGGTTGCAGCTGACCGGGCTTGCCGAGCGCCTGCTCGACCGCTTTCCAATCGGGATCCGCCCCGTACACGCTCGACCCGCCTGCCGTGATGGCGACGAGCACGAGCGCCACCGTCGCCATCCGGAGCTTCAGACTGCTCATGCTGCACCTCCTCATCCACTCGCTCTCACGCCTCGGATCGTGACGTCGTCGAACGCCGTGATCGAATCGGCCTTCGTCCACAGGCCAACCCGGCCGGACTTGAGCTTCGCGTCGCGATGCTCGAGCAGCAGCTTGCCGTCGAGCCAGGCCTGGATCTGGTCGCCGACCGCCACCAGCCTGACCGTGTGCCACTGCCCGAGTGCCGGAGCCTTGACGCTCGCGGTCGCGATCTCGCCCCGGCCGCGATCGTAGGTGTAGAGCCGGAAGTTGCCCTCCAGACCATTGGCGCGGACGACGTAGTACCGCCCGTCGGCGAACCGGAACACGATGCCGCCCGACGCGTCCTCGCGGCCGGATATCGGCTTGAACTTCATCGACACGTCGACGTCGGTGAACGGCCCCGACGGGGCTACGATCACGTTGAACGCGTTGCGGGTTGCCCGCTGGACGAGGGCTTTTCGCCCGCTCGGCGCGTCGACCATCTCCTCGACCGCCCACTGGCCGTCGACCGTGGTCCAGCCCTCGATGCCCTTGGTCTCGAAGTCGAAACGTTCTTCGGGGGCGTTGTCAGGCACCTTGATCTCCCTCGACTCGGCGCGGGCCTGATCGCCCGAGAGCCGGTAGACGCCGAGCGCCGCCAGCGCGGCGCCCAAAAAACGCCGGCGCGACGTCGTCAGCCACTGCATCCCGCTACCTCCACACCGCTACGCCTTCTGCTTCAGAACCTTGTAGAGACCATCGAAGAGCGCCATGCCGCGCTCGAGCAGATCGTGGTCGTCGGAGGTCGCTTCGGCGAGGCCCCGGATGGCGAGGTCGACGCCGGTCGACTCGTCGCGCGTGAACTTGCCGTCGTGCAGGTCGGCCTCGTGAACGATCTCGGCGATGAGCTTCACGCGACGGTCCTTCAGCTTGAAGCGCGTGACCAGGGTCTCGAAGGTGCAGTCCTCGCCGTGATGGCCGAACTCCGCGCCGAGCACGTCGAACGGGATGCCCTTGCGGGCGGCATCCGCCGCGTCGGCGAACCCGAACACGGCCTCGGGATCGCAGAAGCGCTTGATGAGCCACGCCGAAGCGATGCGATCGATGTGGGGGCGCGGGCGCGTCACCCATGTGCTACCGCGCGGCGGCAAGGCGCCGGGGCGGCCGCGCACGACGGCCGGCCCGGACTCCAGCGAGCGCAGGCGCTTCGCCGTCGTCTCCCAGAGCGCCCGCGCCCGCTGGCCCACCGGCGCCTTGAGATAGTCGATCGACTCGATGCGATCGAGCTCGCGCTTCAACCCGTCGAGCTTGCTCCGGAGTGGAGCGACCGAGCCACGGTGGCTGGCGCGATGGCGGTCGACCTGGCCGAGGACGTCGCGGCATCCGCGCACGACCGCCTGATACTCGACGCCGCGCGCCTTGTGAAAGAGCCCGGCGAGCTCCTCGTCCTTCATGGTCTCCACCCGGTCCACGCGGAGCAGGGTCACCTCGCCGCGGAACGACTGGATCTCCTGCACCAGCCACTGGAACAGCTCCGTGGTCTCCGGCGTCTCCGGGAGAATCCAGCCGGCGCCGCGCAATCGCGCCGCGCCCATCCGCTGGAGCTTTCGCCAGACGCCGACGCGGTGCCGCGTGGGCGTGGGCGGCAGGGTCATGAGTAAGGTCAGCCAGCGCATGGGCCTGAAAGTAACGCTTGATACTTCACATGTCAATCGTTACACTCCGGATCGTCCGAGCTGCCGTCCCGGAAGGAGCCCACGGTGGACCACCACGATGCGCGGCGCGTTCCGATTCGCGATCTCGTTCGCTACTACCTGCGGCTCGGGTTGCTCGGCTTCGGCGGCCCCGTCGCCCTCGTCGGACAGATGGAACGCGAGCTGGTCGGCGACCGCGGCTGGGTGACGAAGAGCGAGATGCGCGAGGGAATCGCGGTCTGCCAGTCACTCCCCGGCCCGCTCGCCATCCAGGTCGGCATCTGGCTCTCCTATCTGCGCGGTGGCTTCTGGGGCGCGTGGGCGGGCGGCTGGGCATTCATCCTGCCGAACTTCGTGATCGTGACGGTCCTGGGCGCGCTCTACGTCCACTTCGGCGGCCTACCCTGGGTCACCGCGATCTTCTACGGCGTGAGCCCCGCCGTCATCGCGCTGATCCTGCTTTCGTGTTACCGGCTGGCCAAGCTCGGCATGGACGACTGGCTTCCGTGGGCGCTGGCGGCTGTCGCGTTCGGCGTCACGATCGCGCTGCGTACCGAGGTCGCATGGATCTTCCTGGCGGCCGGCGCCGTCGGCATCCTCTACTACGGCTCCCTGTTCCGCCCGCGGGCTGCGACCTCGACGACCTCCTCCTTTCTCTTCGGGCTGCCCTTATTGGCCGCCGCGGACGGCGCATCGCAGGGCGCGATGCTCGGCAAGCTGTTCACGTTCTTTCTGAAGGCGGGATCGCTCACGTTCGGGAGCGGGCTCGTGATCGTTCCCTTCCTCGAGAAGGGGCTGGTGCAGCAGACCGGCTGGCTGAACGAGCGCGAGTTCCTGGTCGCGGTCGCGATGGGCATGATGAGCCCGGGGCCGGTCGTCATCACCGCGACCTTCGTCGGATACCTGGTGGCCGGATTCACGGGCGCGCTGGTCGCGACGATCGGGATCTTCCTGCCGTCGTTTCTCCTGGTCCTCATCGTGGCCCCGATCCTGGTGCGCTACCGGACCAATCCCAACGTGCAGGGATTCATCAAGGGAGCCTACGGAGCGGCCATCGGCACGATCCTCGGCGCCTGCGTGCTCCTGGGACGCATCGCCATCGGCGACTGGCTCACCGCGCTCATCGCGCTCGCGGGGCTCGTCGTGCTGTTTCGGTGGAAGGTGAGCAATCCCCTGCTCCTCGCGGTCGCCGCCGTGATCGGACTGGTCGGGTTCCCGCTGCTCCAACCGGACTGGGTCTTCGTGAAGTAGGAGGGCCGGATGAGCTCAGGCGAAGGTGATGCTCCTGGGAGTGGTGGTCGGCATCGTACGCGGTCGACTCCTCTCGCTTCCAGGCTCGCGGGCTTTGTTTTCCACCGTCACCCGCGCGTGACGAGTTTCGGAGGGATCTATGGCGATTCGTGACGACAGGGTCCTGTTCGTCTGCTTGCACGGCTCCGCGAAGAGCCTGATCGCCGCCGAATACTTCAACCGCCTCGCGACCACCCGCGGTCTGGCCGCGCGGGCCACTTCGGCCGGCACGGAACCGGACGACACGATTCCGCCTGGGGTCACGCAGGGGCTCGGTGACGACGAAATCCACGTCGCGGGCCGTCGACCGCAGCGGCCGGCGCCGGCCGACGTGGAGGGCGCCACGGTCGTCGTCACCTTCGCGTGCGAGCTCGGCGATCTGACGTCGCGCGCGGCGCGCATCGAGCGCTGGGACGACGTGCCGGCCATGAGCCAGGACTTCAAACGCGCGCGGGATGTGATCGTCGGTCGCGTCAGCGCACTGCTCGACGCTCTCGCGCCGCGCGGGTGACGCACATCGCCGGAGCATTCTGATGTTCGGCTTTCTCTGGCTGATGCGGCCGTACTTCCGTCAGGTCGCGGGCCAGCTCGTGCTCGGATCGATCGCGGGGATCATCATGAACACCGCCGTGGTCCTGCCGGCGATCCTCCTCGGCCGTGCGATCGACCGGGCCCTGGCGTGGGAGCGCGGCGCGGCCACCGCCGGCGACGTCGCCTGGGCCGCGCTCGTGTTCATCGCCGGCACCTTGCTAACCGAGGTCCCGCGCATCGCCAAGCGCTGGTGGCTCATGACCGCCAACGCGCGGATCCGCGCGAACGTGCGCGCCGACGCCTTCCGCGGGGTGCTGGCCTGGCCGATGGCGGACGTGCAGCGCACGCCCGTCGGCGATCTCATGGCGCGCATCGTCGGTGACGTCGAGGTGCTCGGCGTCGGCGTTCGCGAGTCCACCATCGAGATCTGGGACACGGTGCTCTTCTCGCTCTCGTTCATCGTCGCCATGCTCGTGTTCGACCCCGGCCTCACCGTCCTGGCGCTCGCCCCGGCGCCGCTGGCGATGGTCCTCGCGCACGCGACGGGACGCTGGGTGGCGCAGCGGACCACGCGCGCGCGCGAGGCGAACGCGGATCTGACGTCGGCGATCCAGGAGCATCTCGCCGGCCTGAGAGTGCTGCGCCTCTTCGGCCGCACGAGCGCGTCGGTCGAGCGTGTGGCGGCTCTGTCGCGCCGGTTCGCTCAGCGGAACCTGAAGCTCGCGCGTCTACGCGGGGGTCTCCAGCCGATCTACACGACCATGATGATCGCGGGCGTCGTCCTGGTCGTCTGGCAAGGCAGCGAGCGCGTCGTCGCGGGCGCGATGACGGTCGGCGGGTTCGTGGCCTACCTCGAGCTCTTCTTGCGCTTCGTCAACCGCGGCCACCGCATTCCCCAGCTGGTCAATTCGATCCAGAGCGGCGCGGCCGCGTACGCGCGCCTGCGCCCGCTGCTCGCGCCGGCGCTCGGGGTCGTCGGCGAGCCGCGCCTGGCGTCCTTCAAGCACGGTCACATCGCTGGAATCGCGCGCGCCACCAGCCCGACTCCACCGCGCAAAGCGGGGCCTGTGACGGTCTCCCTGCGAGACGTGACGTTTCGTTATGCGGGCGCCGGGACGCCGGCCCTGCGAGGACTCACCCTCGAGATCCCGGCCGGCGCCCTCGTCGGGGTCACCGGGCCCGTTGGCTCAGGCAAGAGCGCGCTCGCCCGCTCGATTCTCGGAATCCATCCGATCGAGTCGGGCGCCGTGCTCGTCGATGGCCGCGAGTCTACACAGCTCGCCCCCGAGGAGCGGCGCGGGCTGATCGGCTATCTGCCGCAGGATCCGCTCCTGTTCTCCGGCACGCTCAGAGAGAACCTCACCTTGGGCCACGCGGGTCAGGTTCAAGTCGATCGCTCGATGACCGAAGCGGTACGGCTCTCGGCCCTCGACCAGGACGTGCTCGGCTTTCCGCGGGGACTCGATACGGAGATCGGCGAGCTCGGTGTTCGCCTCTCCGGCGGTCAGCGCCAGCGAGTCGGGCTGGCGCGCGCGATTGCCGCGGGCGCGCCCGGCCTGCCGGGGCTTCTGGTGCTGGACGATCCGTTTTCGGCTGTCGACGTGGCCACCGAGGCGCGCATCGTCGCCTCGCTCAAGCAGGCCTTCGGCGCCGACGCGCCGGTCGGTGACCGGGTGACGATCGTCGTGTGCTCGCACCGCCTGGCAGCGTTTCCGCACGCCGACCTCGTCGTGGTGCTCCAGGATGGCCGGATCGAAGAGCTCGGAACACATGCCGAGCTCGTGGCGGCTTCGGGCCTCTACTCACACATCTTCCAGGCCCAGCTCAACGCGGAGCTCCTGGCGGGAAACGGAGCCCGCCGATGAGTCGGCTCGCCGGCGCTCCTGCTGAGACCGTGGGCTCGGCGCGCTCGCTCACGGCCAACCTCGCGAGCCTGCTGGTCGGTCGACGCGGCAGAGCCGCCGCCGTCGTGCTGTGCGTGGTCGCCGCCGCCTCGTTCGAGCTCGTGCCGCCGTTCATCATCCGCGTGATCGTCGACGATCACCTGCTGGTCGGGCGCGCCGGCGGCCTGCTGCAGCTGGCACTCCTCTATCTCGCCGCAAGCGCCGCCGTTCAGACGATGACGTTCGTCTACGGTTATCTCGCCGCCACCGTGGCGCAAGGCGCCTTGAGCGATCTACGGATCCGGGCGTTCGGCCACCTGCTGCGACTGCCGGTGAGCCGGTTCGACCGGATGCCGCTGGGCGACGCGATCGCCCGATGCACGTCGGACGTCGAGGCGGTCGACGCCGTGTTCTCGTCGGGGGTCGCGGTCCTCGTCGCCAATCTCGTTCGGCTCGTGACCCTCACGATCGGGATGGTCGTCCTGAGCCCGCCGCTGACCTTGGTGGCCTGTCTGGTCGCACCGCCGCTGGTCCTGACCCTTCGCTTCCTCCAAGTCCGCGTCCGCGAATCCGAGCGCGCGACGCGCGCTGCGGTCGGCGCCCTCACCGCCCGTCTGCAGGAAAGCCTGCGCGGGATCGAGGTCGTGCGCGCGTTCGGTCGAGAGCCCGAGGCGATCGGCGGCTTCCGCCACGTGCTCGCTCACGCGTTGAGCGCCTCCAATCGCGCCATCCGCTACTCCGCCCTCTACACGCCGGTGACCGCGATGGTGTCGGCGTGCGCGGTCGCCGCGCTGCTCTGGGCCGGCACGCGGCCGACGTTCGATGCGTTCGGCATCTCGCTCGGCACGCTCACGGCGTTCCTGATCCTGCTCCAGCGCGTTTTTCAGCCGATCACGGCGCTCGGCGAAGAGTGGCAAACGGTCCAGGGCGCCATCGCGGGCGCCGAGCGTGTGTTCGCGACCCTGGCGATACCACTGGACCGGCCCGTCGCCGGAGCACCCCGGGCCCAAGGGGCGGAGCCCCCCATCCTCCTGAATGACGTCGTCTTCGGCTACGCGGACGGGCAGCCTGTGCTGGATCGCACCTCTCTCGCGGTCCATCCCGGCGAGCATGTGGCAATCGTCGGACGAACCGGAGCCGGGAAGACGACCGCTCTGCAGCTTCTGGCAGGTCTCTATGCGCCGTGGACGGGCACAGTCCGTGTCGGCGGGCGCGATCCCGCACTGGTCGAAGAGTCGGAGCGCAGCACGCTCATGGGTGTAGTGCCGCAGGCGGTGCTGCTCTTTTCCGGGACGGTCCTCGAGAACATCACGCTCCGCGATCCGTCAGTGTCCGAAGACGCGGTAACCGATGCCGCGGAAATCACGGGAGCCGACGCCTTCGTGCGAGCGCTCCCGAACGGCTATCACACGGTTCTCGGCAGCGACGGGTACCGCACCGGAACGCTACTATCGGCCGGCCAGCAGCAGCTCCTCGCGCTGACGCGCGCGCTCGTGCACCGGCCGACGGTGTTGCTCCTGGACGAAGCGACCGCGGCCATCGACGCCGTCAGCGATGCGGCCTTTCGCGCAGCGCTGCGGCGCTCGGTCCTGCCGAGCGGCTGCGCCGTTCTGACCGTGGCGCACCGGCTCTCGACGGCGGTCGAAGCCGACCGGGTGATCGTCCTCGACAAGGGGCGCATCGTCGAGGAAGGCGCGCCCGCCGAGCTCGCGAGCCGCGCCGGGCGCTTCGCGGCCCTCCTCGAGCTCGAAGCCGCCGGCTGGGACTGGCGCTCGAGCCCTTGAGCCCTCAGCCGCGCGAGGGCATACGTCGCCACCCTCCTTCGATGTAGCCCGTCGCGGCCGCGGGGAACCTGGCGGCCGCGCGGCCTGAAGGAATCTTGATCTTGACGATTCGAGCGGGCCGCCGAAGCTCGGGGCAATTACCGGGTCGCGCGCGGCGCCCTGACGCGCGATAATGCCCGACACTCGAAGTCCAGCCAGGAGGACAGCATGGCCAAGAAGATTCTGTTCGTCGGAGCCGGAGCCATCGGCAGCTACATCGGATCGTTCCTGTCGCGCGCCGGCCACGACGTCACGCTCGTCGATCCGTGGGCCGAGCAGGTGGAGACGATCCGCAAGAAGGGCATCTCGGTCACGGGACCGCACGACCCGTTCGAGGCGCATCCCAAGGCCTTCCATCTCAACGAGTCGCAGCGCCTGCCCCGCGACTTCGACATCGCCTTCGTCGCGATGAAGGTGTACGACACAGCGTGGGCGACGCAGCTGGCCCTGCGGCACCTGAAGCCCGAGGGCTTCATCGTCGCCTCCGAGAACTGCTGGCCCGATCCGATCGTGGCCTCGGTCGCCGGCGCGAATCGCTCGCTCGGCCTGATCATGTCGAAGATCGGTGTGGCGCTGTGGAAGCCCGGCCAAGTCGAACGCGGCGCCGAGAAGGGCCAGGGCACCGGCCACGACGTCTTCCGCGTGGGCGAGCACGACGGGCGCATCACCGCGCGCGCCAAGGAAGTCGCCGAGATCCTCTCCGTGATCGACGGCTCGCAGGTGACCGACAACCTCTGGGGCGAGCGGTGGTCCAAGCTCTGCGCCAACTCGATGGGCAACCCGGTCGTGGGGATGTCCAACCTCGGCTCGTTCGATATCGCCTCCAGCGAAGTGGGCCGCGCGATCACGATCCATCTGGCGTCGGAGTCGGCGCGGGTCGGGCTGGCGCTCGGCTACAAGATCCCGAAGTTCAACGGCAACACGGCCGAGCAGTGGGCCGCCGCCACCGACAAGCGCGACGTGTACGACGCGCTCGACAAGCAGCTGACGCCGACCGGTACCGGCGGCCGTAACTGGCGGGCCTCGATGGGCCAGGACGTGATCAAGGGCCGCCCGACCGAGATCGACTACATGAATGGCCACGTGGTCGCGAAGGGCCAAGAGGTCGGCGTGCGCACGCCGGTCTCGGTCGCGACCGTCGAGATGGTCCGCGAGATCGACGCCGGCACGCGCAAGCCCGAGGCTCAGAACATCGGCCTCGTCCTGAAGCGCGCGGGAGTCTAGCCCCGCGCGGAAGTCTTCGGACCGGCACCTGACCGATACTCAACTGGACGTCTGCGTCCTGCACATTGGGAGGTTTCTCGTGAGTCGCTGGCTACGCTCATTCGCGGGCGCGCGGCGTCTGGCATTCGGCTGCGCGCTCGCCGCGCTCGTCACGACACTGCTCACGCCGCCGGCCCGGCTCGACGCCGCGCCGGAAGGCACGGTCACCTATGCGTTCCACGTCACCCTGGCGCCGCGCTGGCTCGACCCGAGCGAGACCGAGTCGGCCATCACGCCGTTCAAGGTGCTCTACGCGATCCACGACGCGCTGGTAAAGCCGATGCCGGCCGGGCAGACGACGCCGAGTCTGGCCGAGTCGTGGTCGACGTCGCAAGACGGCCTCAGTTACACGTTCGTGCTCCGGCAGAACATCAAGTTCCACAACGGTGACCCAGTCACCGCCGAA